>Ga0116180_1002434_pt1 | contig 14662 bp, 12 predicted proteins | sample AD_UKC073_MetaG_FD_89804 | JGI IMG/M metagenome (GOLD analysis project Ga0116180, IMG submission 89804) | Active sludge microbial communities of municipal wastewater-treating anaerobic digesters from USA - AD_UKC073_MetaG | ecosystem: Engineered > Bioreactor > Anaerobic > Digestate | place: USA...
AGTCTACTGCCGGGCCCGCGCACAGGGCAGGGGCCCGGGGCGCCCGCCCGCCGCGCGCACCCTGAGACTGTGTGTCGGGCATTGCGCGACCGGGTTTCATCGCGTCTCGACCGCGATCACCCGGAAATCGCGCGGCCGCCGGGTATAGTGACCGAACACCCGACCGCCATCAGCACCCTGTCGGTACCGAAGGAGTTACCGTGATCCAATTCGAAGTCCCCGCGCTCGTCCCGGCCGACCCGAACGCCAACGTCACCGACCTGCTCGTCGAGCGCGTGAAGACCACGCCGAACCTCGCCCTGTTCGCGGTTCCCGAGGGCGCCGGCTGGCGCGACATCACCGCCGCCGAGTTCCAGCGGCAGGTCATCGCGCTCGCGAAGGGCTTCGTGGCCTCCGGCATCCAGCCCGGCGACAAGGTCGGGTTCCTCGCCCGCACCACCTACGAGTGGTCGCTCGTCGACTTCGCCCTGTTCTACACCGGTGCGGTGATGGTGCCGATCTACGAGACGAGCGCGCCCGCGCAGATTCGCTGGAACATGGAGGACTCGGGCGCGATCGCGCTCATCGTCGAGTCGCCCGCGCACTCCGCGCGCCTCGCGGAGGTGCGCGCCGAGCTCCCGCTGCTGCGCGAGGTGTGGCACCTGCACGAGGGCGCGATCGAGCACCTCGTCGCGGCGGGCGCCGACGTCGCCGACGAGGAGATTGAGCGCCGGCGCACGCTGGCCAACGCCGACGACATCGCGACGCTCATCTACACCTCCGGGTCGATGGGCCGCCCGAAGGGCTGCGTCCTGACGCACTCGAACTTCGTCGAGCTCAGCCGCAACTCGGCGCTGGCGCTGAAGGAGGTGGTGTCGCTGCCGAACTCGTCGACGCTGCTGTTCATCACCACCGCGCACGTGTTCGCTCGCTTCATCTCGATCCTCAACATCCACGCGGGCGTGCGCACCGGCCACGAGCCCGACACCTCGAACCTGCTGCCCGCGCTGGCGAGCTTCAAGCCGACCTTCCTGCTCGCGGTGCCCCGCGTGTTCGAGAAGGTGTACAACGCGTCGGAGCAGAAGGCCGAGGGCGAGGGCAAGGGCAAGATCTTCCGCATGGCCGCGGCCACGGCCATCGAGCACTCGCGCCTGAGCGAGGCCGGCGAGAAGATCCCGTTCGGCACGCGGGTGAAGTTCGCCCTGTTCGACAAGCTCGTCTACGCGAAGCTGCGCGCGGCGATGGGCGGCCGCGTGACGTACGCCGTCTCGGGCTCCGCGCCGCTCGGTGAACGCCTCGGCCACTTCTTCCACAGCCTCGGCATCGTGATCCTCGAGGGCTACGGCCTCACCGAGACCACCGCGCCCGCGACCGTGAACCTCGCGCACAAGTCGAAGATCGGCACCGTCGGCCCCGCCCTGCCGGGCGTCGGCGTGCGCATCGATGACGAGGGCGAGATCTCGATTCGCGGCATCAACGTGTTCAAGGAGTACTGGCGCAATCCCGAGGCCACGGCCGCGTCGTTCGACGACGGCTGGTTCAAGACCGGTGACCTCGGTGCGTTCGACAGCGACGGCTTCCTCACGGTGACCGGACGCATCAAGGAGCTCATCGTCACCGCCGGCGGCAAGAACGTCGCCCCCGCCGCGCTCGAGGACCCGATCCGCGCCAACCCGATCGTCGGCCAGGTCGTCGCCGTCGGCGACCAGAAGCCGTTCATCGGAGCCCTGGTCACCCTCGACACCGAGATGCTGCCGACCTGGCTCGCCAACAGCAAGCTCGACGCGAACATGCCGCTCGAGCAGGCGGTCGTGCACCCGGCCGTGCGCGCCGAGGTGCAGCGCGCCATCGACGCTGCCAACTCGCAGGTGTCGCGGGCCGAGTCGATCCGCAAGTTCACCATCCTGCCGACGGAGTGGACCGAGGCCAGCGGCCACCTCACGCCCAAGCTCAGCATCAAGCGCGGCGTGATCCTGAAGGACTTCTCCGAGGCGGTCGAGGAGCTCTACCACGTGCCGGTCGAGACCACGAACGTGTCGATCTAGCCGCACGCGCCAGCACAGCGCATGCGAAGCGCCCCGTGACACGTGTCACGGGGCGCTTCGCATGCGGCGCCGCCACGGACGGCGCACGGGGCGGGATGCCGCCTAGAACCAGCTGCTCTCGCGAACCTCGCGCATCGCGATGCGGCGCTGCTCGGCCGAGAGCCGCTCGAGGTAGAGCATGCCGTCGAGATGGTCGGTCTCGTGCTGGAGCGCCTGCGCCATGAGCCCCTCGCCCGAGAGCTCGATCTCGTTGCCGTCGAGGTCGATCCCGACGACCCGCGCGAACGGGTAGCGCAGCGCGGGGTGCCACAGCTCAGGCACCGAGAGGCATCCCTCCTGCACGTAGTCGGGCTCGCCCGAGACCTCGACCAGCCGCGGGTTCAGCACGTAGCCGACCGCGCCGTCGATGTTGTAGCTGAACGCGCGAAGCCCCACCCCGATCTGCGGCGCCGCGACCCCGGCGCGACCGGGCAGCTCCACGGTCTCGATGAGGTCGGTGACAAGCGCGCGGACGCCGTCGTCGATGACCGTGATCTCGGCGCACGGCGCCTTCAGGACGGGATCGCCGAAGGTGCGGATCGCTCGAATCGCCATGCGCTACGCCGCCGGCTGCAGGGCGCGCAGGCCCTCGATGACCTTGGCCGCGAGCGTGCGGGCGGCCAGACGGGTCTCGGGGCTCAGCTCGGCGAAGCGGATGGCGCTGCCGGCGGCGATCTGCGGATCGTATGGAACGCGGACGACCTCGCGGACGCGCGTGCGGAAGTGCGACTCGACCTCGCCCTGGCGCACCACCGACGCGCCGGGGCGCGCGGTGTTCAGCACCACGATGGCGCCGCGCACGAGCGCCTCGAAGCCATTGGTCTCAAGCCAGGTCAGCGTCTCGGAAGCGAGGCGCGCCTCGTCGACGCTCATGCCAGCGACGACGACCAGCTGATCCGCCGCCTCAAGCGTCGCACCCATCACGGAGTGCACGATGCCGGTGCCTGTGTCGGTGAGCACGAGCGAGTAGTAGTGCGCGGCGATGTCGGCCACGTGACGGTAGTCCTCGTCACTGAACGCCTCGCTCACGTGCGGGTCGGTCTCGGACGCGAGCACGTCCAGGCGCGTCGCGTCTCGGGTGACGATCGTCGAGATGTCGGCATAGCCGTGCACCTGCTCGCGCCCGCGCACCAGGTCGCGCACGGTCTTGCCGCTCGGCCGATCGATGCGCTCCGAGAGCGTGCCGCGGTCGGGGTTCGCGTCGACGGCGATGACCCGGTCGTCGCGCGCGTCGGCGAGCGCCATGCCGAGCAGCGTGGTGATCGTCGTCTTGCCGACGCCGCCCTTGCGCGAGAGCACCGGCACGAAGCGGGCGCCGCCCGCGAGCGGCGCGGCGATCTGCTGATCGAGCTCCTTGCGCGCCTGCGCCTTCTTGCTCAGGCCGAGGTTGATGCGACGCCCCGAGAGCGAGTACACGAGCTGGCGCCACGGCCCCTCGGGCTCGGGGCGAACGAGGCGCTGCGGATCGAGCAGGCGGTCGGAGGTGAGCAGATCGGCCGTCTCGCGCTCGGCGCTGGCGAGGTCATCGAGGCGCTTCGACGCCATCGGGTTCGGCTCGGGTCGCGTCGCGACGCGCTCGAGTTCGTGCGCGGCGCGAGCGGCGGGCTGGGGGGCGGGAGTCAGTTCGGACACATCCTCATTGTGACGGACGATCGCGCCGTCGGGTCGGGTGGATGCCTCGGCGTCGGCCTCGGCTGCAGGCGCCTCGTCGATCTCGGGGTCTTCGACGATGACCGCGTCCTCGACCGTCTCGCCTTCGAGCGTGTCGTCTTCGGGCGCGCCGGCGACGGCGTCGCCTTCGTCGTCGTCACGGGCTGCCCCGTCGTCATCGACGAGGCTGACCGTCACCGCGGCCGCGTCGCCCTCGAGCGGCGCCGCTTCCTCGACGAGCACTGCATCGACGAGCACTGCGCCATCGATGCGCGCCGCGTCGTCGGCAGCAGCCGCGCGGCCCTCGTCCCCATCGCCGGCATCGCCGTCGTCGAGGCCGTGCCCTGCAGCGTGTGCGTCGTCGTCCACGAGCGTCGCCTCCACCGCGGCGTCGAGCGTGCCGGCGACCAGCGAGTCGAACGACAGCTCGATGCTGTCGTCGACGACGTCGCCCTCGTCGTCGTCATCGTCGTCGCTGGGCAGCTCGACGGCCAGGTGCGCCGTCGCGGCGCCGAGCAACGGAATGCTGATGGTGTCGGGGTTGCCGACATCGCTCAGCACTCCGGGGTCGTCGTCCTCCGGCGGGCTGGCATCGTGCGTGTTCGTGGTCAAGGTGCAGGCTCCAAAACAGTCGCCCTTGTGCGGGGCAGGGGGCGAATGCCCCGCACAAGGCTAGTGCGCTGAGCGGATGACCACCAAAAGATCGCCCGCCTCCACCTGCTGCGTGGCGTCGATCGCGAGTCGTTCGACGACCCCGTCGATGGGCGCGGTGATGGCGGCCTCCATCTTCATCGCCTCGATGGATGCCACGGGCTGACCCGCGACGACCGCGTCACCGACGACCGCCTGCAGCGTCACGACACCGGAGAACGGCGCGGCCACCTGCCCCCGCTGGCTGTTGTCGGCCTTCTCGGCGTGGCGCGAGTCGATCTCGACGCTGCGGTCGCGCGCATACACCGGGCGCAGCTGACCGTTGAGCGTGGTCATGACGGTGCGCATGCCCTTTGCGTCCACGTCGCCGATCGCCTCGAGCCCGACGTACAGGCGCACGCCCTTCTCGATCTCGACCACGTGCTCCTCGCCCTGCGTCAGCCCGTAGAGGTAGTCGGCGGTCTCGAGCGTCGACAGATCGCCGAACACCTCGCGCACCTGCGCGAGGCTGCGCGTCGGCGCCGGGAACAGCAGCCGGTTCAGGGCGTCGCGCCGGGTCGCCGAATCGGCGTGCAGCGCGGCCTCGTCCTCCGCCGTGATCGGGGCGACCTCGATGCGCGCGTCGCGCCCGGCCAGCACCTTGGAACGGAACGGCTCGGGCCACCCGCCGGGCAGCTCGCCGAGCTCTCCCGCCATGAACCCGACGACTGAGTCCGGCACGTCGTATCGCTCGGGATGCGCCTCGAAGTCACGCGGGTCGGCGCGCACCGCCGCGAGGTACAGGGCGAGGTCGCCGACGACCTTCGACGAGGGCGTCACCTTCGGGATGCGACCGAGGATCCCGTTCGCCGCCGCGTACATGTCCTCGATCAGCTCGAAGTCATCGGCGAGGCCGAGCGCGATCGCCTGCTGGCGCAGGTTCGACAGCTGTCCGCCCGGGATCTCGTGCCGGTAGACGCGTCCGGTCGGCCCCGCGAGCCCCGACTCGAACGGCCGGTACAGCGCACGCACCGCCTCCCAGTACGACTCGAGGTCAGACACCTTGGCAAGATCGATGCCGGTGTCGCGTTCGGTGTGCGCGAGCGCGGCCACCAGCGACGAGAACGAGGGCTGGCTGGTGGTGCCCGCCATCGGCGCGGACGCGACGTCGACCGCGTCGGCCCCGGCGCTCGCCGCGGCCAGCAGGGTCGCCAGCTGACCGCCGGGGGTGTCGTGCGTGTGCACGTGCACGGGCAGGTCGAAGCGCTCGCGGAGCGCGGCGACGAGGGTGGATGCCGCGGCCGGGCGCAGCAGCCCCGCCATGTCTTTGATCGCCAGCACGTGCGCGCCCGCGCCCACGATCTGCTCGGCCAGGCGCAGGTAGTAGTCGAGCGTGTAGAGCGTCTCGCCGGGGTTGAGCAGGTCGCCCGTGTAGCAGAGGGCGACCTCGGCGACGGTCGTGCCGGTCGCGCGGACGGCGTCGATCGCCGGCCGCATCTGCTCGACGTCATTGAGCGCATCGAAGATGCGGAAGATGTCGACGCCTGTGGCGGCCGCCTCGCGCACGAACGCGTCGGTGACCTCGGTCGGGTAGGGCGTGTAGCCCACCGTGTTGCGGCCACGCAGCAGCATCTGCAGAGCGATGTTCGGCATCGTCGCCCGCAGCTTCGCCAGCCGATCCCACGGGTCTTCGCCCAGGAAGCGCAGGGCGACGTCGTACGTCGCCCCGCCCCAGGCCTCCACCGAGAGCAGCTCGGGCGTGAGGCGGGCCACATACGGCGCGACGATCTCGAGATCGCGGGTGCGCACGCGGGTGGCAAGCAGCGATTGGTGCGCGTCGCGGAACGTCGTCTCGGTCACGGCGAGCGCCTTCTGCTCGCGCAGGGCGCGGGCGAAGCCCTCGGGCCCGAGCGCGAGCAGCCGCTGCCGCGAGCCCGCCGGCGCGGGCTGCGCGAGATCCAGCGTCGGCAGCTTGGCCGCGGGGCTCACCGAGATCGGGTTGAGCCCGTTCGGCTTGTTCACCGTGACGTCGACGAGCCAGCTGAGCAGCTTCGTGCCGCGGTCCTTCGACTCGCGGCCGCGAAGCAGCTCGGGGCGCTCATCGATGAACGCCGTGCTGAGGTCGCCCGCGACGAACGTCGGGTCGTCGAGGACCGCCTGCAGGAACGGGATGTTCGTTGCGACGCCGCGGATGCGGAACTCGGCCAGCGCGCGACGCGAGCGGCTCACCGCCGTCGCATAGTCGCGGCCGCGGCACGTGAGCTTGGCGAGCATCGAATCGAAGTACGGGCTGATCTGCGCACCGGGGTTGATGGTGCCGCCGTCCAGGCGCACCCCCGCGCCGCCGGGCGAGCGATACGTGGTGATCTTGCCCGTGTCGGGACGGAACCCCTGCGTGGGGTCCTCCGTGGTGATGCGGCACTGCAGGGCGAAGCCGCGCTGATGGATCTGCCCCTGCGCCAGCCCCAGCTCGCGCAGGCTCTCGCCCGCGGCGATGCGCATCTGCGCCTGCACCAGATCGACATCTGTGATCTCCTCGGTGACCGTGTGCTCGACCTGGATGCGGGGGTTCATCTCGATGAACACATGCGAGCCCGCGCGCTCCCCCGCCGTGTCGACGAGAAACTCGACGGTGCCGGCGTTGCTGTACCCGATGGAGCGCGCGAACGCCACCGCGTCGCGGTGCAGCGCGGTGCGCAGCTCGTCCGAGATGTTCGGGGCCGGGGCGATCTCGATCACCTTCTGGTGCCGGCGCTGCACCGAGCAGTCGCGCTCGAACAGATGCACCGTGTCGCCCTGTGCGTCGGCGAGGATCTGCACCTCGATGTGCCGCGGCCGCAGGACCGCCTGCTCGAGGAACATGGTGGGATCGCCGAACGCGCTGTCGGCCTCGCGCATGGCCTCGGTCAGCGCCGCCTCGAGGTCTTCGGCGCGTTCGACCCGGCGCATCCCACGCCCGCCGCCACCGGCGACCGCCTTCGCGAACAGCGGAAAGCCGATCTCGTCGGCGCCGGCGAGCAGCGCCGCGACGTCTCGCGACGCAGGCGTCGACGCCAGCACGGGCACGCCCGCCGCGATCGCGCGCTCCTTGGCTGCGACCTTGTTGCCCGCCATCTCGAGCACGCCGGCCGGGGGTCCGATGAAGGCGATGCCGTTCGCGGCGGCCTTGGCCGCGAGCTCGGGGTTCTCGGCGAGGAATCCGTAGCCCGGGTAGATGGCGTCGGCGCCCGACTCGAGGGCGACCCGAATGATCTCGTCGACGTCGAGGTAGGCGCGGACGGGGTGCCCGATCTCACCGATCTGATAGGCCTCATCCGCCTTCAGGCGGTGCAGGGAATTGCGGTCCTCGAAGGGGAACACCGCGACGGTCCGGGCACCCAGTTCGTAGGCGGCCCGGAAGGCACGAATCGCGATCTCCCCGCGGTTGGCGACGAGAATTTTGCTGAACATTCCAGCCTTTCGGGCTTATCTGCTCGGTGTGGGTTGTGTGTGCATCCAGCCTAGTGAAGGTAACGTTGTGGATTGTGCACGTACTTAGCGTTAGCTCACTCAAGGGCGGAGTCGGAAAGACGACGGTGACCCTCGGTCTCGCGTCTGCCGCTTTTTCGAGGGGCGTCCGGACGCTCGTCGTCGATCTCGACCCCCAGTCGGATGTGTCGACCGGGATGGACATCCAGGTGGCCGGCCGCCTGAACGTGGCCGATGTGCTCGCCAACCCCAAGGAGAAGGTCGTCCGTCAGGCGATCACCTCGAGCGGCTGGGCGAAGGCGCACCCCGGCACGATCGATGTGATGATCGGCAGCCCCTCGGCCATCAACTTCGACGGCCCGCACCCCAGCGTGCGCGACGTCTGGAAGCTCGAGGAGGCGCTCGCCACGATCGAGAACGACTACGACCTCGTGCTCATCGACTGCGCTCCCTCGCTCAACGCGCTCACCCGGACCGCCTGGGCGGCGAGCGACCGCGTCGTGGTCGTCACCGAGCCGGGGCTGTTCTCGGTCGCCGCCGCCGACCGCGCGCTCCGCGCGATCGAGGAGATCCGCCGCGGGCTCAGCCCTCGACTGCAGCCGCTCGGCATCGTGGTCAATCGCGTGCGCCCGCAGTCGATCGAGCACCAGTTCCGCATCAAGGAGCTGCGCGACATGTTCGGCCCGCTGGTGCTCTCGCCCCAGCTGCCGGAGCGCACCTCGCTGCAGCAGGCGCAGGGCGCGGCCAAGCCCCTGCACATCTGGCCGGGCGACTCGGCGCAGGAGCTTGCGGCCGACTTCGATGCCCTCCTCGAGCGCATCCTGCGCACGGGGCGGATCACCGCCCCCGACGAGGCGCAGCGCCCGTAGCGAGTCGCAGGAGCGGCCCGGCTGGTTCGGCCCGGCAGCTTCAGCGTGCCGTCACGGTGCGCATTCGCGCACAGCGCCGACCGAGCGCGCAACGGCAGGCGCACAGCCCGCCGCACGGCGACGCCGGCCGCGACGCGCTCAGCGGCGGCACGAATGCGCCGGCGCCCGCGCTCGGACGCGCGTGGCGAGCGTTCGTGCCGATCAGGCCGTGCGGACCGCGCGGCGAGCGGCGAGCTCGTCCATCGGGTCGGGCGTCTGCGGGTCGAACTCGACGAGGGTGGTCTCGACCTCGCGGAGCACCTTGCCGACGGCGATGCCGAACACACCCTGGCCGCGGCTCACGAGGTCGATGACCTCGTCGTTCGAGGTGCACAGGTAGACGCTGGCACCGTCGCTCATGAGCGTGGTGCCTGCGAGATCGTGGATGCCGGCCGCGCGCAGCTGCTCGACGGCCGTCCGGATCTGCTGGAGCGAGATCCCGGTGTCGAGCAGTCGCTTGACGAGCTTGAGCACGAGGATGTCGCGAAAGCCGTACAGGCGCTGCGAGCCGGAGCCGTTAGCCCCGCGCACGGTCGGCTGCACCAGTTCGGTGCGCGCCCAGTAGTCGAGCTGGCGGTAGGTGATGCCGGCGGCGCGCGCCGCGACGGCCCCGCGATACCCGGTCTCGTTGTCGATGTCGAGCATACCGTCGGTGAACAGCAGGTCGGCATCGAATCGATGCGTGCTGACCGGATCGCTTCCGCGCATCCTCGTGCCTCCCCTGTGTCAAGTGCTCGGCGGGCGCCTCCCCCGGCCTCCCCCCACGCTATCGGGGAGGAGATGCGGCGGCTGTGACATCCGTCGAATGAAGATCGGCGTGTCGGCTCTGCCCGTCTCAGCAGTGTACGCCCTCGCCCGCGCGCGGGCTCTGCGACGTGGCGGCGGCTACTGGAACAGCCGCGCCATGGCCAGTGCCACGAACGCCTGGCGCATGTCGTCGAGGCGACGCGCCAGCTCGGGCGCGAGCTCGTTGGCCTTCGCCCGGCTGCCCGCATCGGGTCGGCGCAGCAGGGTTGCCAGCGAGGATTCGATGAGGGCGACGTCGCGCTCGGCGCTCGCGCGCATCGCGCGCAGGTGGCGCGGCTCGATTCCGTGACGCTCGAGGGCGACAAGCGCGCGCAGCATCGACACCGTCTCCTCGCCGAAGGTCTCTGCCGGGGCGATGAGCCCGGTGCTGATCGCGTCGTTCAGCAGCTGCGGCGCGGCCCCCGTGGTGCTGAGCAGGTCGGCGCGCCGGTAGCGGCGCCCCGCGGGAATGATCGTCGGCGGGGGCTCCTGGCTCTGCCCTGGGTGCGCGGGGTTGCGACCCGCGTCGATGTCGCCGAGGTACTCGCGGATGACGCTGATCGGCAGGTAGTGGTCGCGCTGAAGGGTGAGCGCGACGCGGAGCCGCTCGACGTCGGCCGGCGAGAACTTGCGATAGCCGGAATCGGTGCGCGACGGCGTGACGATGCCCTGCACCTCGAGGAAGCGCAGCTTCGACGCCGACAGCTTCGGGAACTCTGGCATCAGCCTCGCCAGCACCTGACCGATGCTCAGCAGTGCTGCCGCTGCGGCGTCTTCTCGTGACGCGGTGGCCGACATCCGTCGCGGCCTAGCCCGCGGCCTGTGGCAGGTCGCGCGGCGAGACGAAGAAGGTGAGACGGAACTTGCCGATGCGCACCTCGGAGCCGTTGGAGAGCACGCCACGGTCGAGGCGCTCGCCGTTGAGATAGGTCCCGTTGAGCGAGCGCTGGTCGACGATCTCGAATGCGGCGCCCGCACGCACCACCTGGGCGTGGCGGCGCGAGACCGTCACGTCGTCGAAGAAGATGTCTGCCTCGGGGTGCCGCCCGACGGTCGTGACGTCGCTGTCGAGGAGGTAGCGGGCACCGGCGGTCGGGCCCGAACGCACGAGGAACAGCGCCGCACCGGCCGGGAGCGCGGCGATCGAGTCGCGCTCGGCGGCGGTGAGGTCCGAGCCGAAGGGCACGAAAGACAGATCCGAATCGTGGCCGAAGGTCTGCGTTGTGTCGTGCATGCCCGTCGCCGGCGCCGATGCGTCATGCCCCGCGCGCAGCACGTCGTCGCGACCCTGCTCATCCGATCCAGACACTGTGTCCCCCTCTCCATTCAAGACTAGTGGATGCCCCGGGCCGACGCTCAAGATCATCCCCAGCCCCGGCCCGGGCGGGGCTTGCCGGCACGGATCGCTAGGCTGGCGGCATGCATCTCGCCCGTCGCCTCTCCCCGGTTCTCGTCGCGGCTTTCACCCTGGTCGCGGCGATCGCCGTGTTCGCCACGCCCGCGTCGCCCGCCTGGGCGCACGATGCGCTGGCCACCTCCGATCCCGCGGCCGACTCCGTGCTCGATGCGGCGCCCGAGGCGATCACCCTCACGTTCACCGCCGAGCTGCTCGGCGACGGCGGCGCGAACGCGGTCGTCGTCACCGATCAGTCGGGCGCGCAGGTGCAGGCGGGCGCCCCGATCGTCGATGGCGCGGTCCTCACCCAGCCGATGGCGCCCGATGCCGGGAACGGCGCATTCAGCGTGACGTGGCGAGTCGTCTCGAGCGACGGGCACCCGATCTCGGGCGAGTTCGGATACCTCGTGGAGGCCCCCGTCGCCGAGCCGAGCACCGCGCCGGAGGAGGACGCGACGGCGACCCCCGCAGACACCGCAACCGACGAGGCATCCGCCGCCCCGGACACGACCCCCGACGACGGCGAAGAGGAGGGCGGATTCCGCCTCGGCATCTTCGGAATCCTGGGCGGCGTGGTGCTCGTCTTCGCGATCTTCGCGTTCGTCCGCGCGCTGCTTCGACGCCGAGCGCAGCGAGGCAAGCAGGACTAGGCTTGAGGGCATGCCTGCTCACTATGATGTTGTGATTCTCGGTGCTGGCCCCGGCGGTTACGTCGCAGCCGTTCGCGCAGCTCAGCTCGGCCTCTCGGTCGCGATCGTCGAAGAGAAGTACTGGGGCGGCGTGTGCCTGAACGTCGGATGCATCCCGTCGAAGGCGCTGCTGCGCAACGCTGAGCTCGCGCATATCTTCACGCACCAGGCATCCACCTTCGGGATGTCGGGCGATGTGCACTTCGATTTCGGCGCTGCGTTCGATCGCAGCCGCAGCGTGGCCGACGGCCGCGTCAAGGGCATCCACTTCCTGATGAAGAAGAACAAGGTCACCGAGTACCAGGGGCTGGGCACCTTCGTGGACGCGAACACCCTGTCGGTCGCGCTCAGCGGCGGCAGCGCCGACACGATCACCTTCGACAACGCGATCATCGCGACCGGCTCGACCGTGCGGCTGCTGCCCGGCGTGCAGCTGAGCGAGAACGTCGTCACCTTCGAGGAGCAGATCATGACGCGGGAGCTCCCCTCCTCGATCGTCATCGTCGGCGCCGGCGCCATCGGCATGGAGTTCGCATACGTGCTCTCGAACTACGGCGTGAAGGTCACGATCATCGAGTTCCTCGACCGCGCGCTCCCGAACGAGGACGCCGACGTGTCGAAGGAGATCGCCAAGCAGTACAAGGGCTACGGCATCGAGATCCTCACCTCGACCAAGGTCGAGACCGTCGTCGACGGCGGCGACTCGGTGACGGTCACCTACACCGGCAAGGACGGCCAGCCCGGCCAGCTCACGGCCGACAAGGTGCTCATGTCGATCGGCTTCGCTCCGCGCGTGACCGGCTACGGCCTCGAGAACACCGGGGTCGCCCTCACCGAGCGCGGCGCCATCGCGATCGACGACTACATGCGCACCAGCGTGCCGCACATCTTCGCCATCGGCGACGTCACCGCCAAGCTGCAGCTCGCGCACGTCGCCGAGGCGCAGGGCGTCGTCGCCGCAGAGACCATCGGCGGCGCCGAGACGATGCCGCTCGGCGACTACCGCATGATGCCGCGCGCGACGTTCTGCCAGCCGCAGGTCGCGAGCTTCGGGCTCACCGAGCAGCAGGCGAAGGACGAAGGCTACGACATCAAGGTCGCGACGTTCCCGTTCATGGCCAACGGCAAGGCGCACGGCCTCGGCGAGCCGACCGGCTTCGTCAAGCTGATCGCCGAATCCGAGTACGGCGAGCTGCTCGGCGGCCACCTCATCGGCCCCGACGTCTCGGAGCTTCTGCCCGAGCTGACGCTCGCGCAGAAGTGGGACCTGACCGCGACCGAGCTCGCCCGTAATGTGCACACGCACCCGACGCTGAGCGAGGCGCTGCAGGAGGGCTTCCACGGCCTCACGGGGCACATGATCAACTTCTGATCGCCTGCGCGCCGTCGTGCTGGTGGCGCCGGGCCGTGTCGGCTCGCGGCGCCGGTGATGCCGGGCTCGATCAGTCCGCGGCGCCGGTGATGCCGGGCTCGATCAGTCCGCGGTACCGGCGGCCCCGGCTGTGTCGGCCCGAGGCACCGGCGAAGCCTGCCGGCGTCAGTCCGCGTCGCCGGTGACGCCGAGCGCGCGGCCGAGCTTCGAGGCGGATGCCGAGACGCGCCCGCCGGCCGCGAGCACCAGCGCCTCCAGCGCGGCGAACAGCGCCTCACGACCGGGGGCGTCTGCCGGCGCGGCGGGGCCGAGCTCGGCCTCCCACTCGCGCCAGGAGCGCACCGCGCCCCCGCGCAGGTCGGTGCCGGTCACGTGATCGTCGACGAACTCGATCAGCACCCCGCCATGCGCGTCGCGGACGTTCCACACCTCGCGAGCGTTCTGCACGCGCGCCAGCGGCAGCATCGGCGCGCCGCCGCTCCAGTGCGCGACCGCCTCTGCCACAGCGGCGGGAAGCACGACGGCCGCGCCTGTCGCCGCGGTCTCCTCGGGCGCCGCGCCGCCGGCAGCCGTCGCCGGGGCCGGGGTGGCGGCGCTGCGCGTGCCGGTACCGACTGCTGCGGCATCCCCGAGGGGCCACTGCAGCTCGCGCCGCCCGCCGCCGGGAAGCTTCGGGCCCTTGATGTGCCAGCCGGCGTCTGGGCCGCCTTCGCGACGGCGCAGCGCGACCTGCGCGCGCGCGAGCACGGCGTCGACGCTGTCGAAGTAGACCGCGTCGAGCGCCCGATGCACCGGGCCGTCGAACGACGCGGCACCTGGCAGCGCCCGCAGCACCGGCACCGTCGCCGCGGCGTCGACGTCGTACTTGCGCTCGACCTCGATCGAAACCGTGGGCTGGGCCTCACTCACGCCGGGTCAGTCGTTCACCGGTGCGATGTCTTCGGTCGCGGCGACGTACTCGAAGCTCGCCGCCGTCGGGCCGTCGGACGGCCCAGTGTTCGTGAGCGCACCCACGCGGCGATAGATGACCTGCCCCTCGCCGTAGGGAACGATCATCTCGTCGCCGACCGACGGGTCGAGCGCAATGACCTGCCCATCCAGCGGCCCACCGTGCAAACGTGCAATTGCCATGTCTCCTCCTGAATGCTGACCATAGCGCGAACGTGCGCATCGTGATGCAGACGCCACGCGGCATCGCCTGCGCCAGGGCGCGCGGCATCGCTCCTGTTCAGGATGCCACCATTCCGGCTCCGCGGCGCCGAGATCGCTCAGGAATCGGATGCGCCGGCGCCGCGCGCGGGCTCCCCGACGTACGATCCGTCGCGCGCGCGGCGCTGCCGTCTCACCCCGTCGCCGCTGGCCTGGGCGTCGCGGCCGCGCGCCGGGGCGCCGCCACCGCGGTGCTCGGCCTCGAGCGCGACGTGCGCCGCGTGGAGCTCGGCCGTCGCAGCCGACACGGCGTCTTCCGCTCGCTGGACTCGGCGCAGGCCGAAGCTCTGCGCACCGAAGCGCGCACGCACCCGGTCGTGCTCCTCCTCGGCGCTCGTCACGAACCACGCCCCGGCCAGCAGGATCGCCTGGCTCGAGAGGTTGAGCCAGAGCAGCAGCGTGATCAGCGACGCGAACGATGCGAGCAGCGGATTTCCGAGCGAACCGCCGACCACGAGCCGCGAGAGCAGCTGCAGCGCCGTCAGGGCGAG
>Ga0116180_1002442_pt1 | contig 14620 bp, 14 predicted proteins | sample AD_UKC073_MetaG_FD_89804 | JGI IMG/M metagenome (GOLD analysis project Ga0116180, IMG submission 89804) | Active sludge microbial communities of municipal wastewater-treating anaerobic digesters from USA - AD_UKC073_MetaG | ecosystem: Engineered > Bioreactor > Anaerobic > Digestate | place: USA...
CACCTTCACCGCCGCCGGCGCCGGCTGGCAGGCCGGCGACGACGAGTCGTGGGCCATCGACAACGTGGTGGTCACCGGCGAGGCCCGCACGCCCACCGGCAACGTGCCCGAGCCCGGCGCCCTGGCCCTGGTGGGCATCGCCCTGGCCGGCCTGGCGCTGACCCGCCGCCGCGCGCGCTGACCCGCCGCCGCGCGCGCTGAGCGTTGGCGGCGCCGGGCTGCCGCCCGGCGCCGTGGTCTGCAAGCTGCGGGGCCCGTCGGGCCCCGCTGTCGTTGGCGCCGCCGCTACTCGATCCGCAACGCGGCCAGCCAGCGTGTGCCGGGTGGCACCTCATGGCGTTGCGCCTTGCCGAAAGGCGGCACCGACGCATCGCGCGGCGGGGCGGCAATGGCGTTGAGGTCGACCGCCTCTGGCGTCCCCACCAGCGCGTCGCCCCGCACCTGGAACGCGTAGTAGCTGCCGTTCCACAGCTTGGCGCCGAACTCGGCCGGGCTCTTGTGCAGGAACAGCAGGCTGTGCTCCAGCCACGCCAGGTTGCCGGCACTCACCGTGCCCGGGTTGGGGTACGGATACGGCACATGGCAGCTGACTTCCTTGGCCGCCGGCAGGCACTTGAACTCGCGCATCGACAGGAAGAAGTCGGTGAAGACCCCGGTCTTCAGCGTGAGCTTGAACGAGGCGGCGCCGCCTTCGGCCGGCGTGAATTGAACCGCGCCGATGGTCGTCTTCGCGCCATCGGCGGTGACGGCGATCAGGGACCTGGTGCCGGTGAAGTCGAAACCGGCGGCAGGCAGCGCCGCGACGGCGGCCATCGCCCCGGCGACGGCAGCACGCGCTGCCGCCCTCACACCCGCACCATCCGCTTGCCCACGTTCTCCCCCGCCAGCAGCCCGATCAGCGCGGCCGGGGTGTTCTCCAGGCCGTCGATGATGTCCTCGGGCACCTTCAGGCGGCCGCGGCCCACCCAGCCCTGCAGGTCCGCCAGCGCCTGGGGGAACTGGGTGGCGAAGTCGAACAGCACGAAACCCTGCAGCGTCAGGCGCTTGGTGACGATCAGGCCCGGAATGCCCCGGGGACCGTGGGCCGGAGGGGCGCCGTCGTATTGCGACACGGCGCCGCAGCAGGCGATGCGGCCGCCCTGGTTCATGCGGAACAGGCAGGCTTCGAGGATGTCGCCGCCGACATTGTCGAAATAGACGTCGATGCCGCCGGGCGCGGCGGCCTTCAATTGGCCGTTGAGGTTGCCGGCCTTGTAGTCGACCACCGCGTCGAAGCCCAGGTCGGTCTGCAGCCAGGCGCACTTGGCGGCGCCGCCGGCGATGCCGACGACGCGGCAGCCGTGGATCTTGGCGATCTGGCCGACCAGGCTGCCCACCGAGCCGGCAGCGGCCGAGACCACCACCGTTTCACCCGCCTTGGGCTTGCCCACCTGCAGCAGGCCGAAGTAGGCCGTCAGCCCGGCGATGCCGTACACGCTGAGCAGATGGCTCATCGGCTCCAGCCGTGGCTGCTTGGTCAGCGCCTTGGCGGGCAACGCGGCGTAGTCCTGCCAGCCGGTGTCGGCAAACACCAGGTCGCCGGGGGCGAAGCCGGGGGCCTTGGACTCGACCACTTCGGAGATGCTGCCGCCGGCCATCACCTGGCCGGCGGCCAGCGCGGCGCGGTAGGTGGCGCCCTGCATCCAGGCGCGGTTGGCGGCGTCCAGGCTGATCAGCTTCACCTTCAGCAGCACCTCACCATCGGCGGGCTGGGGCACGGGCGCCTGGCCCAGCTGGAAATGCTCAGGGCCAAGCTTGGCGGTGGGCAGGCTGGCCAGCTGGATCTGGCGGTTGGTGGTGGCAGTCATGCGGTGTCTCCGGGTTGGGCAAGCCGCACAGTCTGCCGGCAAGCCCGGCCGCAGCGCCACCGGGCTTCCCGCAGGACCGGTCCTGCGCTACAGCCGGTACGCGCCGGACGTCAGGTCGACGGCCTGGCCGCTGCGGGCCGAGGCCTCGGCCGCCAGGCCGATCAACACCGCCTTCAGGCCGTCGTCCAGCGTCACCTCCACCGGCTGGCCGGGCACGCCGCGCACCAGGTCGAAGAAGCGGCGGTGCTGGAAGAAGGTGGAGCCGTTGTGGTCGCCGGCTTCCAGCAGATCGGCCGGCACGGGGATCTCGACTTCACGCGGGCCCTGGGGTGAACGCGGGCTGACGATGAGCTGCGCCACCGGCGCCGGGCCCAGCGTGGCGGTGGGCCAGAAGCGGCCCGGGCCGGGCACCCTGCATTCCAGCTTGCCGCGCGGGCCGACGACGCTGATCTCCTCCTGGTAACGCGATCCTTCAGCGAACATGCACAGTTCCAGCAGGGCGCGGCGCTGGCCGGGAAAGTCGAGCACCACCATCGCGTTGTCGAGGATGTCGGGCTGGCGGCCGGCGTAGCGCTCGTCCACATGGTTGTGGTTCATCGCGCCGCTGGCGTACAAGCGGATCGGGTCGGCGCGCATCAGCAGGCGCATCAGGTCGAAGAAGTGGCAGCACTTCTCCACCAGGGTGCCGCCGGTGTTGGCCGAGAAGCGGTTCCAGTCGCCCACCTTGGTGAGGAACGGGTAGCGGTGCTCACGGATGCTGAGCATCGTGCTGCCGCCGGTGTCGGCCTCGCAGTGGGTGGCGGCCACCAGCGCGGCGATCGGCGGCATGTAGCGGTACTCCATCGCGACCCACAGCGGCGCCGGGTGCCTGGCCGCCAGCGCGCGCAACTGCGCCACCTGGCCGAGGTTCACGCAGACCGGCTTCTCGCACAGCACCGGCAGCGGGCGGGCGTCGGCGATCTGCTGCAGCTGGTCGGCATGGCAGTGGTTGGGGCTGGTGATCACCAGCGCGTCCAGCCCCGGGTGGGCCAGCAGCGCGTCCAGGCTGGGCACGCGCACCGCGCCGGGGGCCAGGGCCAACGCGGCGGCGGCCATCGCGTCGTCGGGCTCGAAGATCGCCGCGGTGTGCGCACCGGGGATCAGCGCCAGGTTGCGCAGGTGCTCCCGGCCCATCATGCCGCAGCCGATGAAGCCGTAGCGGACGGTGTGGCGCGGGGTGTCGCTCATGGTGGTCGTCACTCGAAGACGGGGAGAGGGTCAGCGCCAGCGGGCGCCATAACGTGCAACGCGGCTGTCGAACCAGGTGCTGGAGACTTCCTCCAACACGCCGTGCTGGGACCAGGCGCGGCGCAGCACCTGCACGGCCGGCGCGCCGGGCGGCAGGGCCAAGGCGTGCGGCGCGGCGTCGGGCCAGTGCGGCACGGCATCCAGGCCGATGCGGTCGTCGACCCGGGTAATCCAGAGGCCCAGCCGCTGTTCGTAGAAGCGGTACAGCGACTCGTGCAGGTCGGCCAGGGTCAGCGATCCGCGGCCGCGGGCATCGAAGCAGATGTCTTCCAGCGCCACCGGCTGCTGGTCGAGCAGGCGCAGGCGGCGCACGCGCCAGATGGGCTGCGGTTCATCGTCGGCAGCGCCGCCCAGCGCGGGCAGGCCGGCGGGGCGGGCGATGCAGTCGAGCGCCAGCACATCGGCGGTGGGCAGGCCGCCGCCGCCAGCGGCCAGCTCCAGCCGGAAGAAGCCGTAGACGCTGCGACGGCCCTGTGCCTGCGGCTGGCGCAGGTAGGTACCCGAGCCCTGGCGGCGCAGCAGCACACCATGCGATTCCAGCTCGGCCAGGGCCTTGCGCAGCGTGCCGATGGCCACGCCCAGGCGCTGCGCCAGCGCCGCCTCGGTGGGCAGGCGTTCACCCGGCTGCCAACGGCCGGCGGCGATCTCGCGCGTGAGCAGCTCGCTCAGCTGCATGTACAGCGGCAGGCGCTGCGGCTGGCCCGCCGATGCGGCGGCAGATGCTGGCGGCAGCCGCGGGTCGGCACCGAGGGCGGATTCATTCACCATTGATACACTGATTTTGCCTTGATCCAGCGCAGGCCGATGCTGGAAATCCGGCAAGCCGCCCTCCCCCCATCCACCCACGGAGCCCGTCATGCCAGAGCAAGTGGTCCCCATCCGCGCCGACGGGCTGGACGCCGTCGAGGTGGCCTGGTTCGCGCCGCTGTGTTCGGACGACTACCGCCACCTGGGCGTGCCCGAGGGCGATTTGCGCAGCAGCTTCGCCAACACCCGCGACATCGTGCTGCGTGCCGACGAACTCGGCTTCGGCAACATCCTGTGCCCCAGTTCCTACCAGGTGGGACAGGACACGCTGACCTTCGCCGCCGCGATGGCGCCGATGACCACGCGCATCAACCTGCTGACCGCCGTGCGCTGCGGCGAGCTGCACCCGGCGATGCTGGCGCGCACCGTGGCCACGCTGGACCACATGCTGCAGGGGCGGCTGACGATCAACATCATCTCCTCGGACTTTCCGGGCCAGGCCGAGGACAGCGCCCTGCGCTACCGCCGCAGCCACGAGGTGGTGCAGATCCTGAAGCAGGCCTGGACGCAGGACGAGATCCGCTACCAGGGCGAGGTCTACCAGCTGGGCAAGCTGTCCACCGACCCGGTGCGGCCCTACCAGACCAACGGGGGGCCGCTGCTGTACTTTGGCGGTTATTCACCCGATGCGCTGGAGCTGTGCGGCGCGCACTGCGACACCTACCTGATGTGGCCCGCACCCGAGGCCACGCTGGCCGAGCAGATGCGCGCGGTGCATGCCCGTGCCGCGGCCCACGGCCGGCTGCTGGACTACGGCTTGCGGGTGCACGTGATCGTGCGCGACACCGAGGCGGAAGCCCGCGACTACGCGCAGGAGCTGGTGTCGCAGCTGGACGACGAGGTGGGCCGCCGCATCCGCGAGCGGGCGCTGGACGCCGGCAGCCTGGGCGTGTCGCTGCAGGCGCGGGTGCGCGAGCTGGCTGACGCCGAAGGCTATGTCGAGCCGGGGCTGTGGACCGGCATCGGCCGCGCCCGATCGGGCTGCGGCGCGGCCCTGGTGGGCAGCGTCGACCAGGTGATGACCAAGCTGGCGCGCTACCAGCGCATGGGCATCCGCGCCTTCGTGCTGTCGGGCTATCCGCACAAGGCCGAGTGCGATCACTTCGGCACCAAGGTGCTGCCCAAGCTGAAGACCTGCCAGCTCAACCAGGTCTACGGCCGCGTGCCGGCCACCACGCCCGCCACGCCACTGGGCGTGGGCGAGCGGCGCTGACGCTGACCGCCGGCCCCCACGAGAAGCGCGCAACACGGCGCGTTCGTTCATTTTCCAGGACCGAGCCCACCGCATGACCTGCCCCACCGTCACCCTGCACCCCTCGCTGCGGCCCTTCAGCCGCCTGGTCTACGGCGTCTGGCGCCTGGCCGATGGCGGCGACGCCAGCCCGGCCACCGTGGCGACCAAGATCCGCGCCTGCCTGGACCAGGGCATCACCACCTTCGACCATGCCGACATCTACGGCGACCACCGCTGCGAAACGCTGTTCGGCGACGCGCTGCGCGCCGATCCGGGCCTGAAGCGCGACATCCAGATCGTCACCAAGTGCGACATCCTGCTGCTGTCCAGCCAGTTCCCGCAGCGGCGGGTCAAGCACTACGACACCACGCCGGCGCACATCCACGCCAGCGTCGACCGCTCGCTGCAGCGCATCGGCGTCGAGCAGCTCGATGTGCTGCTGATCCACCGCCCCGACCCGCTGATGGACGCCGACGCCACCGGCGCGGTCCTGGACGCGCTGGTCGACAGCGGCAAGGTGGCGGCGATCGGCGTCTCCAACTTCATGCCGCACGACTGGCAGCTGCTGCAATCGCGCATGCGCCACCCGCTGGTGACCAACCAGCTGGAGCTGAGCCTGCTGGCACGCAGTGCCTGGACCGACGGGCAGCTGGCCTTCCTGCAGCAGCACCGCGTGCGGCCGATGGCCTGGTCGCCACTGGGTGGCGGCAACCTGATGACCAGCCGCGGTGACGCTGCCGCCCGCGTGCTGCCCGCGCTGCAGCGCATCGCCGCCGCGCAGGGCGTGCAGGCCGACGCGGTGGCCATCGCCTGGCTGCTGATGCATCCGGTGGGCATGCTGCCGGTGGTGGGCACGAACAACATGGTCCGCATCGCCCGGCTGCCCGACGCGCTGAAGGTGCAGCTGGACCGGGAGACCTGGTTCGAGCTGTACAGCCTGGCCGAAGGGCGCGAGGTGCCATGAGCGCTGTCCACGGCTGAGGCTCGACATGGCAGACGTGCAGCTGCGCCAGGTGCGCAAGTCCTACGACGGGAAGACGCCGGTGATCCACGGCATCGACCTGGACGTGCAGCATGGCGAGTTCGCCGTGTTCGTCGGGCCGTCGGGCTGCGGCAAGAGCACGCTGCTGCGCATGATCGCCGGGCTGGAGACGGTGGACGCGGGCGAGATCCGCATCGGCGACCGCCCGGTGCAGGGCCTGCCGCCGCGCCAGCGCGACATCGCGATGGTGTTCCAGGACTACGCGCTGTACCCGCACAAGACCCTGTACGAGAACATGGCCTTCGGCCTGCGGCTGCGCGGCACGCCCGATGCGGAGATCAGGCAACGGGTGGGTGACGCGGCCGAGCTGCTGAAGATCACCCACCTGCTGGACCGCCGGCCGGCAGCGCTGTCGGGCGGGCAGCGGCAGCGGGTGGCCATCGGCCGCGCCATCGTGCGCCAGCCGCAGGTCTTTTTGTTCGACGAGCCGCTGTCGAACCTGGACGCCCAGCTGCGCAACGAGATGCGCAGCGAGATCAAGCGCCTGCACCAGCGCCTGGGCGCGACCATCGTCTACGTGACGCACGACCAGGTGGAGGCGATGACGCTGGCCGACCGCATCGCCGTGTTGTCGGCGGGCCGGGTGATGCAGTACGCCACGCCGCGCAGCATCTACAACCGGCCGGCGGCCGAGTTCGTGGCCGGCTTCACCGGCGCGCCGCCGATGAACCTGGTGGACGGCCGCATCGACGGCGATCACTTTGACCTGGGCGGCGCCACGCTGGCCCTGCCCGCCGTGCTGGCCGCTGCGGCCCGCGGCGTGGCGCGGATGCGCCTGGGCGTGCGGCCCGAGAACCTGACGCTGGCGCGCCAGCATGCCGACGACCAGGCGCTGCCGGGCACGGTGGTGCTGGTCGAACCGCTGGGCGCCGAGAGCCTGCTGACGCTGCGCGTGGGTGCTGCCGAGCTGATTGCCCGCGTGGGCGCCAGCTTTGCGCAACCGCCCGGTGCCGGCGTCACCGTCCACGTGCACGCCGATCATCTGCACCTCTTCGACGCCGACACCGGCTTGAGCCTGCGGCCGGCCGACTGATCCGACCCTCCACACACTGGAACGCACCATGACCTTCCTGCGACGCACCACCCTCGGCACCATGGCCGCCGCACTGGCCTTCAGCCTGGCGGGCTTCAGCGCGCAAGCGCAGACCAAGCTGCGCGTCTTCAGCGGCGGCCAGAACCAGCGGCCCGACCTGATGCGCAAGCTGTTCGACCAGTACCAGGCGGCCAACCCGGGCATCACCATCGACATCGAGACCGGCGGCGCCACCAGCGAGCTGCAGCGCCAGTACCTGAGCACGGTGCTCAATGCCAAGGACTCGGCGATCGACATCTACATGATCGACATCGTCAACCCGGCGCAGTACTTCGGCGCCGGCTGGCTGGAGCCCCTGGACACCTATGTCGGCCCCGCCGCCACCGCGCTGAAGCCCTATCTGCCGGTGTACGCGTCCGCCAACGTGGTCGACGGCAAGGTGGCGGCGCTGCCGGCCTTTGCCGACGCAATGTTCATGTACTACCGCAAGGACCTGCTGGCCAAGCACGGCATCGCCGAGCCCAAGACCTGGGACGAGCTGAGCGCGGCGGCCAAGAAGATCCAGGCCACCGAAGGAAACGCCAACCTGCAGGGCCTGAGCATCCAGGGCGCGCCGATCGAGGGCGCGGTCTGCACCTTCCTGCTGCCCTACTGGGGCCAGGGCAAGGAGTTCAACGACGCTGCCGGTCGGCTGACGCTGGACAAGCCGGCGGCGGTCAAGGGCCTGGGCACCTGGCTGGGCATGGTGGACGCCGGCGTGATCAAGAAGAACGTGGCCGAGGTGAAGACGCCCGACACGGTCAACGAGTTCAAGGCCGGCCAGGCGGTGTTCGCCATCAACTGGGGCTTTGCCTGGGACCGCTTCAAGGACGATGCCGACAGCCAGGTCAAGGGCAAGGTGGGCGTGATGCCGCTGCCGGCGATGGCGGGCGGGCGCAGCGCCACCTGCGTGGGCGGCTGGCAGTGGGCCGTCAGCGCCTTCAGCAAGCACAAGGCTGAAGCCGCCAAGCTGGTCAAGCACCTGGCCAGCCCGGCGTCGAGCAAGTTCCTGGCGGTCGAGGGCTCGCTGCTGCCCACCTATGCCGAGGTCTACACCGACGCCGACGTGAACCGGCAGGCACCGTGGTTCAAGGACGCCGCCGCGGTGGTGGTCGCCGGCAAGAGCCGGCCGCTGTCGAAGGACTACGGCCAGGTCAGCGACATCATCCGCACCACGACCAGCGCGATCCTGGCCCGCACCAAGACGCCGGCCGAGGGCGTGGACGAGACCGAAGGCCGGCTGCGGCGCGTGATGCGCTGACCTCGATCGCCAATGGCCGACCGCCTGCCTCTTCTGGACAGACTGCGCGACCCCAGCGAACGCACGCTGGGCCTGCTGCTGTTGGCGCCGGCGTTTGTGCTGCTGGCGCTGATCGTGGTCTACCCGATTGGCCGCCTGCTGTGGAACAGCTTCTTCGACCTGCGGCTGTCGGGCGGCGGCGGTGCGAAGTTCGTCGGGCTGGACAACTACGCCCTGGTGCTCACGGACCAGGACTTCTGGAACGCCACCGCCAACACCCTGTTGATCACGGTCATCACCGTGCCCGGCGCCTTGATCGTCGGCCTGGGCCTGGCGCTGCTGGCCAACCTGCCCTTCAAGCGCCGCTGGCCGGTGCGCCTGGCGCTGCTGCTGCCCTGGGCGCTGCCGCTGTCGTTTGCCGGGCTGATCTTCGCCTGGTTCTTCCACACCGAATACGGCGTGGTCAACGACGTGCTGATCCGCCTGGGCCTGGAAGACCGGCGCGACCCGACGATGTGGCTGCTCAAGCCCGGCTGGGCCATGGCCGCCATTTGCCTGACGATCATCTGGAAGACGAGTTCGTTCATGGCGCTGATCCTGCTGGCCGGGCTGCAGATGATCCCGCGCTCGCTGTACGAGGCGGCCGAGGTCGACGGCGCCACGCCCTGGCAGCAGTTCTGGCAGGTAACGGTGCCGATGCTGATGCCGTCCATCGTGGTGGCGCTGATCTTCCGCACCATCACCGCGCTGCAGACCTTCGACATCCCGTACACGATGACCAAGGGCGGGCCGGGCCATGCCACGCAGACGCTGGCCATGCTGATCCACGCCACCACCATCGACTACCTCGACCTGGGCTACGGCTCGACCCTGGCGGTGTGCATGTTCGTGATGTCGCTGGCCGTCACCGCGGTCTACCTGCGGCACATCGGGCGGCAGGCGCAATGAGCGCGGTCACCGGTTCGCGCGTGGCGGGTCAGGGGCTGTGGTCCGGTCCCGGGCTGCGGCTGATCGCCGCCGGCCTCGTCGTCTTCAACGGCTTCTTCCCGGCGCTGTGGATCCTGTTCACCTCGCTCAAGCCCGAGAGCGAGTTGGTGAAGAAGCCCATCACCTGGTGGCCGCAGGCACCGTCGCTGGCCAACTACGTGCAGGCCTTCACCGACCAGCCGCTGGGCCGCTACCTGCTCAACAGCGCCATCGTCGCCACGCTGTCGACATTGCTGTCGCTGTTCGTCTCGGCGCTGGCGGCCTACGCCATCGCCCGGCTGAACCTGCGCTACCGGCAGGCGGTGCTGACGACGATCGTGGCCAGCAGCATGTTCCCGCTGGTGACGCTGCTGGTGCCGATCTTCGAGACCATGCGCGCGCTGGGCCTGCTGAACACCTACACCGCCCTGGTGCTGCCCTACACCGTGCTGAACCTGCCGGTGTGCACGCTGGTGCTGGTGAGCTTCTTCCAGAGCATTCCGCGCGACCTGGAGAACGCCGCGATGATCGACGGCTGCACCCGGCTCGGCGCGCTGTGGCGTGTGGTGGTGCCGCTGGCCGCGCCGGGCGTGTTCACCGCCGGCCTCCTGGCCTTCGTCAACGCCTGGGACGAGTTCCTGCTCGCGCTGTCGCTGAATGCCGGCGCCACGATGCGCACCGTGCCGGTGGGCATCGCGCTGTACCAGGGCGAATTCACCTTCCCCTGGCCGATCATCTCGGCCGCGCTGATCGTCGCCCTGGTGCCGATGGCGCTGCTGATCGCGGCCTTCCAGGAGCGGGTGGTGGGCGGGTTGACGCAGGGCGGGTTGAAAGGCTGAGCCACCCTGCCGTCGCCGAACTCAGGACAGCGCCGCCACCACCTCCGGCGGCGCCTGCACCAGCTCGATCAGCACGCCCTCGCCACTCAGCGGGAACTGTTCGTTGCCCTTGGGGTGGATGAAGGTGATGTCGTGGCCGGCGGCGCCCTTGCGGATGCCGCCTGGCGCGAAGCGCACGCCGTTGGCGGTCATCCATTCCACCGCCTTGGGCAGGTCGTCCACCCACAGGCCGACGTGGTTCAACGGCGTGGTGTGGACCGCCGGCTTCTTGTCCGGGTCCAGCGGCTGCATCAGGTCGACCTCGATCGCGGTCGGGCCGTCGCCCATCGCGCAGATGTCCTCATCGACGTTCTCGCGCTCGGACACGAACGTGCTCTTGACCGTCAGGCCGAGCATGTCGACCCACAGGCTCCTGAGCTTCTGCTTGTCGGGCCCGCCGATGGCGATCTGCTGGATGCCGAGGATCTTGAAAGGTTTGGTGCTCATGCGGCGCTCCCTCAGGCGAACGAGACAATGGGCTGGTCCACCGCGAGGCTCTCGCCCTTGGCCGCCAGCACCTCCTTGACCACGCCGTCCTGCGTCGCGGTCAGGATGTTCTCCATCTTCATCGCCTCGATCACCGCCAGGCGCTCGCCGGCCTGCACGGTCTGACCGGGCTTGACGGCCACGTCGACCAGCAAGCCGGGCATGGGCGACAGCAGGAACTTGCTCATGTCGGCCGGCGCCTTGAAGGGCATCACGCGCAGCAGCTCGGACGCGCGGGCGTTCATCACCTGGGCGTCGATGGCCAGGCCGTTGTGCGCCACGCGGTACCACAGGCCCATGCGCTCGACCTGCGCGGTGAAGGGCTGGCCATTGCAGCTGCCGGCCGCGCGGATGCCGCCGAAGCTCCAGTCGGTGGTGATGGCGTAGGGCGGGCGGCCCTCGACCTTGACCGTCAGCGTCGCCTGGTCACCGGACTTGCCGCTCATCTGCACCAGCACCGGCACATGGCGGTGCGCACCGCCGGCGCCCTTGACGACGACGACGAACTGGTGGCCGATCTGCATCTCGTGGCCGGGCAGCTGGCCGCTGATGCCCGCCGCACGCTGGCGGTACAGCCGGTAGGTGGCCGCCGCGAGTGCGACCAGGAAGTCCGGGTCGTCGTGCGGCACGTCCTCGGCACGGAAGCCCTGCGGGTAGTTCTCGGCGATGAAGCCGGTGTTGAAGTCACCCGACACGAACTTCGGATGCGCCAGCAGCGCGCTCTGGAACGGGATGTTGCTGGAGACACCGCGGATCACGAAACCGTTCAGCGCCTCGCGCATGCGGCGGATCGCATCGTTGCGGTCGCTGCCGTGCACGATCAGCTTGGCGATCATCGAGTCGTAGAACATCGGGATCTCGCCGCCCTCTTCCACGCCGGTGTCCACCCGCACGCCGCCACCCGCGGGCACCGGCTGGCTGGCTTCCATCGTGGTGGCCGGCGGCTGGTAGCGCACCAGGCGGCCGGTGGACGGCAGGAAGTTGCGGAACGGGTCTTCCGCATTGATGCGGCACTCGATCGCCCAGCCGCGGCGCGGGATGTCGGCCTGCGTGAACGGCAGCTTCTCGCCGGCCGCGACGCGGATCATCTGCTCGACCAGGTCGACGCCGGTGATGCTCTCGGTGACCGGGTGCTCGACCTGGAGACGCGTGTTCATCTCGAGGAAATAGAAGCTCTGGTCCTTGCCGACCACGAACTCGACCGTGCCGGCCGACTGGTACTTCACCGCCTTGGCCAGTTGCACCGCCTGCGCACCCATGGCCTGGCGGGTGGCCTCGCTGATGAAGGGCGACGGCGCCTCCTCGATCACCTTCTGGTGGCGGCGCTGGATGGAGCATTCACGCTCGTGCAGGTAGACCACGTTGCCGTGGGCATCGCCCAGCACCTGGATCTCGATGTGGCGCGGGCTCTCGACGAACTTCTCGATGAAGACACGGTCGTCGCCGAAGCTGTTGCGGGCCTCGTTGCGGCAGGCGGAAAAACCGTCGAAGGCCTCCTTGTCGTTGAAGGCCACGCGCAGGCCCTTGCCACCACCGCCGGCACTGGCCTTGATCATCACCGGGTAGCCGATGTCGCGGGCGATCTCGACCGCCCGCTCGGGCGATTCGATCGCCGCGTTCCAGCCCGGGATGGTGTTGACCTTCGCCTCGTCCGCCAGCTTCTTCGACGCGATCTTGTCGCCCATCGCGGCGATGCTGTAGTGCTTCGGGCCGATGAAGGTGATGCCTTCCTCCTCGATGCGCTTGGCGAACTCCTCGTTCTCGGACAGGAAGCCGTAGCCCGGGTGCACGGCCTGGGCGCCGGTGGCCTTGCAGGCGGCGATGATCTTGTCCATCACCAGGTAGCTCTCGCGGCTGGGCGCGGCGCCGATGAACACCGCCTCGTCGGCCAGCTCCACATGGCGGGCATCGCGGTCGGCCTCGGAATACACCGCCACCGTGGCGATGCCCATCTTCTTGGCGGCCTTGATGACGCGGCAGGCGATTTCGCCGCGGTTGGCGATCAGGATCTTCTTGAACATCGTTCGCTCCATTGACTTTCGGGCCATCAAGTTGGCAGCCGAATCTGATTGACAAATGCGCGTGAGGCCATCCCAGGTGGTCCGGATTGGCGGCCGCGCGCGTGGATCTTCAAAACCGACTTCCACATAGGTCCAGTCCATTCGGCCGAACTGACATGGCCAGCAGGCGGTCAGCAAGTTGTCATCGGAGTTGCCTCCGCCCCTGCTCCTGGGAACTGCATGATCCAGCGACGCCATCAAGGCAAACAACCCGCTGTGCCGATCTGCATTGCGTTTGCCCCATCGTGCCTCGGCGTAGTGTTTGCTGAACACTTGCCTCGCCCGGGGGGAGACGACTGGCACGCCACATGTCCGACAGTGCCACCCATCTCTCGCGAACACACCAAGCTGCGTTTGCATCGATGGCATCGGAACCTGTCTCGCCCTGTCCACCAACACAGACCGATCAGGAGCGGAACTCTGCTGATGAACCTCCGGGTTGATCCGGCCGATGATGCTCAGCGTGTAGTCAGTGAGAACCGACAGGTCGGACTGCGCCAAACAGGAAGCGGCGGCGGACTTGTCGCCCACCAAGTGAGCATCTGCCGCTCGAGACAGCAACCAGGCCGCCTGTCGATGCTCATGCAACAAAGGCAGAAAGCTGCGGCGCGCCATGTCAAACTCAAACGATCACAAGTCTCAGGACACCAGTGTCATGCCGGCCGCCTTGGCCGCGCCCTGGTCGAAGGTCATCGTCGTCGTGCAGCCTGCAGCGGCCGCGATGCGCTCGATCAAGGCATCGGCGAAGTCGGCACCACCTGACGAAAACCGCGACAGAGCCTGCGTCACCAGGTCGGCTCGGTCGATCACCAATTCCTTGCTACGCAGCAGCGTCTCGACTACGGCGGACAACTGCTGGCGCGACAGCTTGTAGCCAGACCCGAGTACCCACACAAGTTCGACCAGCGCCACCAACGGCACAAAGCCTGGCGCGTCGACGCGCAGGGATTCAATCACACGGCTGGCCTGCGGCGACTGACGCGCATCGTCCTGCATCACGTAGCGCACAAGCACATTGGTGTCCAACCCGATCATTTGGACCGTCCCGACCGCAATCCGGCCTTGGCGCCCTGTTCTGCAATCACGCGGTTCATGTCCTCGACCGACAACGAGAGCGCCGACCTGCCGAACATGCCCTTCAACTCACGCACTGAGCGCGTGGCGGCCACCAGTTCGAAGCGGCCGGGCTGGATCTCGACGAACTCGACACGGTCCCCGGTTTGCACGCCGAGACTGCGACGCACATCGGCGGGGATGGTGATCTGGCCCTTGCTGGTGAGCGTGGCGGTGGTCATGATCCGATCTCCTGCAATTTCCTTACTTCAGTGTAAGGCACTGCATCTCACCAGTCACAACGGGATGTTCCCGTGCTTGCGCCACGGGTTCTCGAGCTTCTTGTCGCGCAGCATCACCAGCGAGCGGCAGATGCGCTTGCGCGTCTCATGCGGCTGGATCACGTCGTCGATGAAGCCGCGGCTGCCAGCGACGAAGGGATTGGCGAAGCGGGCCTTGTACTCGGCCTCGCGCGCGGCCAGCTTCTCGGGGTCGCCCTTGTCCTCGCGGAAGATGATCTCCACTGCGCCCTTGGCGCCCATCACCGCGATCTCGGCGTTCGGCCAGGCGAAGTTGACGTCGCCGCGCAGGTGCTTGCTGCTCATCACGTCGTAGGCGCCACCGTAGGCCTTGCGGGTGATCACCGTG
>Ga0116180_1002445_pt1 | contig 14615 bp, 13 predicted proteins | sample AD_UKC073_MetaG_FD_89804 | JGI IMG/M metagenome (GOLD analysis project Ga0116180, IMG submission 89804) | Active sludge microbial communities of municipal wastewater-treating anaerobic digesters from USA - AD_UKC073_MetaG | ecosystem: Engineered > Bioreactor > Anaerobic > Digestate | place: USA...
GCCGATCGCGCCCTTCTTCGTGCGCATCATGCAATCTCCTTGTGAGCGCTACCCGTCGCTGGCGCGACGGACTGAGCCGCAGCGGTTGCTGCGAGCTGTTCCACATCGATCCCGCATAAAGAATCGATGAGTGTGTGGGCCCTGCCCCAGGCGCCGCCGGTCACGACCGGTCGGCCTTGGGGTCGAGGGCATCCCGCAGGCCATCGCCGAGCAGGTTGAAGGCGAGCACGATGAGGAACACCGTGAGCCCCGGGAAGATGAAGTAGGCCGGGTCGGGGATGGCATAGGCCACCGAGTCGTTGAGGATCGCTCCGAGCGAGGCCGTGGGCGGGTTGATGCCGACGCCGAGGAAGCCCAGGGCTGCTTCGGCGGAGATGTTGGCCGGGAGGATCAGCGTTGTGTAGACGAGGATCGGGGCCCACAGGTGCGGCAGCAGTTCTTTGAAATAGATCCGGCCCGAGCGAGCCCCTAGCGAACGCGCTGCCTCGACGAACTCGCGTTCGCGCAGCGACAGCACCTGGCCGCGGATGATGCGGGCGAAGAACGGGTGACCGAAGAAGCCGAGGACGAGGGCCATGAAGGCGACCTTGGCCTTGTTGTCGGCCGACGAGATCCCCATGATCGAGGCGATCCGGCTCACCAGGACCGGTCCGAGCGAGAGCAGCATGAGGGTGCTCGGGAAGGACAGCACCAGGTCGAGGAAGCGGCTGATCAGCCAGTCCAGCCGCCCCTTGGAGAAGCCAGCGACCAGACCCAGGGTGACGCCGAGCACGACCGAGAGCAGGGTCGCGAGGATTGCCACGGTCAGCGATGTGGTGATGCCGGTGACGATCCGCGAGAACAGGTCACGTCCGGTGCCCGGCTCGACGCCGAGCCAGTGCTGGGCCGAGATGCCTCCGGCGAACCCCTCCGGAAGCGATCCGAGGCCTTGGACCAGTTCCGGATTGAAGTCGTCAGGACGCAGCCAGCCGAGCTTGACCATGAGCGGCGAGGTGGCCGCGACGACGACGATGAGCACCGAGAAGACGAACGCCGTCATGGTGATCTTGTCGCGCATCAGTCGACTGCGCACGATCTCCCACGGGGTGCGACCTTTGATGGCAACTGCCCCGTCTGTCGCGGAAACAGCGGCGTCCGGCGGCGGAGGCTGCACTTTTTCCGGTGCGGCGGGAGCGCTCATCCGTGCCGTTCCTTTCCGTCGACTCGTGGGGAGGTAGCTGTTCCGGGCACGTCGCTACGCGCCGGTAGACCGTGGCTCACCATAGCCCGACTGTCCACGCTGTGGAACGACCCGAGCGGCCTTGTTCTCCGGATCGTGATGCACCTGTGCCCTTTGGGGGGACCTGCGGGCCCTCTGGAGTGGTCACGGAGCTACCCCCACGGCAGCCAGATCGGGCCACCCGCCGAAGAGCGGGTTGTCGGCGTACCCGGTAATGGCCGAGCCATGCAGGAAGACCCGTTGCCGTTCGCCCAGGGCCACGTGCCCCCCGAGCTTGGCGATGGTGAGGTCGAGAGCGCCCCAGGCGGCGGCCCGAGCGGCAGGCTCGGACACGGCATACGCGGCTTCGATCCCGGTGTTGACCGCATCGTCGTTGAAGTACCCGTAGTCGGTGCCCGACCCGCTCGCGGTGAGGTTGACCCGGCCGTCGAAGATGCTCGGAATAACCGCTGCACCCGAGGGGTAGTCGGCGTACCACGCGGCCCGGAAGACGTCGTAGGCCGTGGCAGCGTCGGGCTCGGCGATGGTGCGGTAGTAGTTCTCGCCGAGCGCGGCCAACTGGACCGCGAAGCCCGCGGCTTCCCACCGGGCCTTGAGTGCGCCGAAGGCCGCGTCCGCGGTCGCCGAGCTCCGATACGCGACTCGCACGGTCACCGGCAAGGTGATCCCCGCCGCGGTGAGCAGGTCTTTCGCTGCTGCCGGGTCGCCCGCCGGCGGAGTGCCGAACGGCGAGGTGACGCCGCTGCCGGGCACGGAGGCGGCGAGCACGGCATACGTGGGGCGCATGAGAGCCGACCCGTATGCCGTGGCGAAGGCCTCGCGGTCGGTCGCCATCGCGAAGGCCTGGCGCACGGTGGGGTTGGTCATCACCTCGCTACGGAAGTTGGGCAGCAGGTATTCGACGGTGCCACTCGCCGGGGTGGTCAGCCGCCGACGCACCGCCTCATCCACCACCGCCGTCTCGTATGCCGCGCGCGGCAGGTCGCTAAGGCCGATCGCCGTGTCGTCAGGAGCCTTGCTCTCGACCAGCCGGGTCACCAAGGTGGCCAGCGGGATGCCCTCGCGGATCTCGATGGCATCGGGCAGCGCCTTGCGCAAGGGGTCGGATTCGGCCTTCCATTGCGGGTTGCGCACAAAGGTGCCGCCGTTGCCAGAGCTCCAGCCCTTCTCGAGGCGATAGGGGCCGCAGGAGAAGACGTCGAAGCCGCCGGCGCCGCCACGGTCCTTGTCTGCGCGATATGCGGCAAAAGCCGACAGCGCGACGACCTGGGGGAAATCGGGGACCGCGACCTTGAGCCGGAAGGTGATCGTGCGGTCGGCGCAGCTCACCGCCTTGTCGAACAGGTCCTGTCCGGTCGGCTCGAACGGCCCGCCGTAGGCGGAGACGTCCACACCCGCGGCGTTCTTCACCCGGGGGATGTCCAGGAGCGTGAAGGGATAGGACGATCCGCCGGGGAGTTGGTTGCGGGCGAAGTTGCGGGACACGCCGTATTTCACGTCCTGACAGGTCAGTGCCTGGCCGTCCTCCCACGCGAGGCCGTCCCGCAGGGTGAAGGCCCACACCTTGCCGCCCTCGCTGGCTGTGCCGGTGTCGGTCGCGAGGTCGCCGGTGAGTCCGTCGGCGCCTCCCACTCCCCCGGCCGGATAGCCGGTGAGGGTGCGCACGAAGGTGCGCATCGCGATGGCCAGCTCCGGGCCAGACCCGAGACGCTGCGGGTCCCAGAGCCCGAAGGTCCGGTCGGTGAGCAGCCGCAGGGTGCCGCCGGGAACCCCTGCGCTCCCAGCACTCGGTATGCCGGTGCCGCCAGTCCCAGGGCTGCTGCCCGGGCTGGCGCTGACGGCGGTCGTCGAACGGACAGCGTGTGCCGCGTCCGGCGAGCCCGGGTCACCCGCGTCGGTGCAGCCGGCCATGCCGAGCAGGCCGACCAGCAGCGCGAGAGCGGTCAGCGCTGCCGTCGCGGCAGGCGCCCTCACCCGCATTGTTGACCTGCTCATCTCCCAGCCTGACCTCAGATGTCCCTACCCGTCGGATTTCGCCGCCGCACGGGCCCGAGCCGCGGTGCGCGCGCGTTCGATCTGGTCAAGGACGACCTTACGGATCCGCACGGCCTCGGGGGTGACTTCGACGCACTCGTCCTCGCGACAGAACTCCAGCGACTGCTCCAGTGACAACCGGCGCGGCGGGATCAACCGCTCCAGCACCTCGGAGGTCGAGGAGCGCACGTTGGAGAGCTTCTTCTCCTTGGTGATGTTGACGTCCATGTCTTCGGTGCGGGAGTTCTCGCCGACGATCATGCCCTCGTAGACCTCGGTGGTCGGCTCGACAAAGAGCGTGCCGCGCTCCTGGAGGTTGAACATCGCATAGGAGGTCGCCGGGCCGCTGCGGTCGGCGACGAGCGAGCCGGTGAGGCGCGTGGTGATCGGACCGGCCCACGCGGCATACCCCTCGAAGACGTGGTGGGCGATGCCGGTGCCGCGGGTCTCGGTGAGGAACTCGGTGCGGAACCCGATGAGCCCGCGCGAGGGGACGACGAACTCCATCCGCACCCAGCCGGTGCCGTGGTTGGTCATCTGCTCCATTTGGCCCTTGCGGGCAGCCATGAGCTGGGTGACCGTCCCGAGGAACTCCTCGGGGATGTCGACGGTGAGGCGCTCCATCGGCTCGTGGACCTTGCCGTCGACGAGCTTGGTGACCACCTGGGGCTTGCCGACCGTGAGCTCGAAACCCTCCCGGCGCATCTGCTCGACGAGGATCGCCAGAGCCAACTCGCCACGGCCCTGGACCTCCCAGGTGTCGGGACGCTCGGTGGGCAGCACCCGGATGGAGACGTTGCCGACGAGTTCCCGCTCGATACGGTCCTTGACCAGTCGCGCGGTGACCTTGGCGCCGCGGACCCGGCCAGCCATCGGCGAGGTGTTGGTGCCGATGGTCATCGAGATGGCGGGCTCGTCGACCGTGATGAGCGGCAGTGCGCGCGGCTTGTCGGGGTCGGCGAGGGTCTCTCCGATCATGATGTCGTCGATGCCGGCGATGGCGATGATGTCGCCCGGCCCGGCGTGCTTGTCGGGGTCCAGCGGCTTGCGCTCCAGGCCCTCGGTCATGAGCAACTCGGTGATCTTCACCTATGACACCGAGCCGTCACGGCGGATCCATGCGACCTGCTGGCCCTTGCGGATCGTGCCGTTGTAGACCCGCAGCAACGCCAGTCTCCCGAGGAAGTTGGACGAGTCGAGGTTGGTGACGTGCGCCTGCAGGGGGGCTCCCTCTTCGTAGACCGGCGCCGGGATCGTCTCCATGATCGTCGCGAAGAGCGGCTCCAGGTCGCCGTTGTCCGGCAGGCCGCCGTCTTCGGGGCGGTTGAGGCTGGCGCGTCCGGCCTTGGCCGAGGCATAAACGATGGGGAACTCCAGCGCGGCGTCGTGGTGGCGCTCGTCGTCGGAGCCCTCCAGCAGGTCCATGAACAACTCGTAGACCTCGTCGACGACCTCGGCAATGCGGGCGTCGGGACGGTCGACCTTGTTGATGCACAGGACGACGGGCATGTGTGCTGCGAGGGCCTTGCGCAGCACGAACCGGGTCTGCGGCAACGGCCCTTCCGAGGCGTCGACCAGCAGCACCACCCCGTCGACCATCGACAGCCCACGCTCGACCTCGCCGCCGAAGTCGGCGTGTCCGGGGGTGTCGATGATGTTGATCGTGACGCCCTCGGGGTGACCGTCCGCGACGGCGGACGGGCCGTTGTAATGGATCGCGGTGTTCTTCGCGAGGATCGTGATGCCCTTCTCGCGCTCGAGGTCGCCGCTGTCCATCGCGCGTTCCTCGACATGCTGGTGCGCGCCGAACGCCCCGCCCTGCCACAGCATCTTGTCGACAAGGGTGGTCTTGCCGTGGTCGACGTGGGCGACGATGGCGACATTACGCACGTCGGTGCGCCGCATCTGGGCGGCCGGAAGCTCGGTGGACTGCGAAGGCATAAGGGACAGTCTCGCAGCACTTCCTGGGGCTGCCGACCACCCAGCGACCACCTGCCGACCACCCGGTATGCCGGGCGAGGCAGCCGGTCAGGTGGGTAAGTGCACTGCGATGGCGTGCACGATGGGGATATCGGGGTCCAGCCACGGGACCTCCCACAGCTGCTCACGGGTCAGCCACCGCACCTCGTCGTGCACTTCTCCCGGTTGCGGTATGCCGTGCACCGCACCTCCCGGCAGTTGCTGCCCCGACCCCTCTGGTATGCCGTCCGCCTGCCCGGCGTACCCCGAGGCGACCGCCCACCACACCGCCATGTGCAACCCCTCGACCAAGGGCCAGGTGGCGTCGGGGAGGGGGCCCGGCAGTGGTTCGCCGAGCTGAACTTGAATTCCCAGTTCTTCGGCGAGTTCTCGGTGCAACCCCCCGACGGGGCTCTCGCCCGAGTCGACCTTGCCTCCGGGAAGTTCCCAACGGCCGGCAAAGGCTGGCGGTCGCCTTCGTCGGGCGGCCAGCAGTCGGGTCGGATACGCCAGGTCGTCGACCAGCGCAGCGGCGACGATGAGGCGCGGGGTGGGACTGGCGGACACATCCGCACCCTGCCACACGGCATACCGAGGACCCGTACGCGACCTGGCCCGTTGGCACACCCGACCCGCCCGACCCTTCCGACTCTTCCCCAGTTTTGGTGTGGCGAAACGAGCGCTATGGCGCATCTTCCGCCACACCAAAACGTGGGGTGAGGTGCCGACCGGCGCCCCTGGCCAGGTCGCCAGCGAACGCCAGACGCGGGTCGCTCTCGTCCCGTGGGAGGGTGGTCCCCGTGTCTGAGCCCTCCACGCCCCGTCCTCACCGTCACGAGCACCATGACGGCAGCCACGCCTCCCGCCTTAATGCGCTGCGGGCGGCGGTGCTTGGCGCCAACGATGGCATCGTGTCCGTCGCGGGCCTGGTCATGGGTGTGGCCGGCGCGACGACTGAACGGCCTGCGATCCTCACCGCCGGCGTCGCCGGGCTCGTGGCGGGGGCGCTGTCGATGGGGGTGGGCGAGTACGTCTCGGTCAGCACCCAACGCGACACCGAGCACGCCCTGCTGGAGAAGGAGCGGCGCGAGCTGGCCGAGCTGCCGGAGCAAGAGTTGCGCGAGCTGGCCGGTATCTATCAGGGCAAGGGGCTGACGCCGGAGTTGGCCCATGAGGTGGCCGTGCAGCTCACCGCGCACGATGCGCTGGCCGCGCACGCGGAGGTGGAGTTGCAGCTCGACCCCGACAACCTCACCAACCCGTGGTCAGCGGCGTTCTCCTCTGCGGTCGCCTTCACCATCGGGGCGATGCTGCCGCTGTTGACAATCCTCTTCTCCCCCACCGAGTTTCGTCTGCAGGCCACGGTCGGCAGTGTCGTTGTCGCCTTGGCCTTGACCGGGTTCGCCAGCGCTCGCTTGGGCGGCGCAGACTGGCGCCGTCCGGTGCTGCGCAACGTCGTCGGTGGTTGGCTCGCGATGACGATCACCTACGGCATCGGCTTGCTCGTCGGCACTGCCGTCTAGCGACGGGAGAGTCGAGCAAGCGGGCCGTCGGAGCGCCCATTTCTCTTACAACTCGTGTCCGCAGAGGGTGGCAGCGAGGACCGCCTTGATGGTGTGCATCCGGTTCTCGCTCTGGTCGAACACGATCGAGGCCGGTGACTCGAAGACCTCGTCGGTGACCTCCAACGACTCCAGCCCGTACTCCTGGAAGATCCGCTCGCCCACGCTCGTCTCGCGGTTGTGGAACGAGGGCAGGCAGTGCATGAACTTGGCGTCGGGGTTGCCAGTCGCGCGCATGACGTCGGCGGTCACGGCATACGGGGTGAGTAGGGCGATGCGTTCGGCCCAGACGTGGTCAGGCTCGCCCATCGAGACCCAGACGTCGGTGTGGACGAAGTCGACGCCGCGGACGCCATCCTCGACCGATTCGGTGAGAGTCACGCTCCCCCCAGTTTCGGCGGCAACGCGACGCGCGTCGGCGATGATCTCCTCGGTGGGCCAGAGTGAGCGCGGCGCGACGATCCGCACGTCCATGCCCGACATCGCGCCGGAAACGAGCAGCGAATTGCCCATGTTGTAGCGGGCGTCGCCTACGTAGGCGTACGAGATCGCGTCGGCCGGCTTGGCCGTGTGCTCGACCATGGTCACGATGTCGCACAGCGCCTGAGTGGGGTGCCAGGTGTCGGTGAGGCCGTTGTAGACCGGCACCCCGGCATACCGGGCCAGGGTCTCGCAGTCGCTGTGCCGCGAGCCGCGGAACTCGATGGCGTCGTAGAGACGCCCGAGCACCCGGCCGGTGTCGGCGAACGACTCCTTGTGCCCGATCTGGCTGCCGTGCGGGTCGAGGTAGGTCAGCTGGGCGCCGAGGTGATAGGCGGCAACCTCGAAGGCGCACCGGGTGCGGGTCGAGGTCTTCTCGAAGATGAGCGCGATCGTCTTGCCGACGAGCATGCGCTCCTCGCGGCCCTCGACCCGAGCTGCCTTGAGCCGACGCGCCAGGCCGACCAGGCCCATCCACTCCTGCGGGGTGAAATCGAGCTCCTTGACGAAGTGCCTGTTGGTGAGGTCCTGGCCCATGCCAACTCATCGTAGGCCGGACGCTCAATCGGCGGCGGGGCGGTCCACCGGCGGGCGGCGCGCCATCCACATGGTCGGGTCACTGAGCGCAGCAAAGCCGTGCCGGGCGTAGACCTCGTGGGCGTCCTCGGTCGCGAGCAACACCCGTTTGAGCCCCAGCGCCTCGGTTTCCGCCAGCACTGCGGCGACGAGCGCTGATCCGAGCCCACGCCCCCGGTGCTCCCGCGCGACAAAGACATCGCACAGCCACCCGAACGTCGCCCCATCCGTGACCAGACGGGCGACCCCCACCTGCTCACCGGCGCGGTCGAAGGCACCCCACACTCGCGACCCGGCCACCGCGCGTTCGGTGACCTCGCGGGGTCGGCCCAGCGCCCAATACGCCTCGGTCGACAGCCACGCATGGACGCGGTCCAGGTCGATGTCGGACGGGTCCCCAGAGATCCGGTATGCCGTGTGGTCGCCGAGCGCAGGTGAGGTCACCCCGGAATCCTGCCGCACGGCATACCGGAGCGCTTTAGCCTTTCGGGGCCAGCACCCGGTCGAGCGCGGCGTCGAGCAGTCCTGGCACCCGCTCGCGCAGTTCGTAGTGGGCGCGGACCATCGGTTTGCTCACCGTGAGCACCCGGCGCAGGTCGATCGGCGTGCCGCTGACGATGGCATCGGCGTCGACGGCCTCCAAGGTCGCCTGTAGGTCACGCACCTGAGCCGGTGAGTAGCCCATGGCCGGCAGGATGCCCCGAGCGTTGGGGTAGCGGGCATAGGTGTCGACCAGCGAGCCCACGGCATACCCGCTGGGGTCGACAATCGCCTCCACCCGCGCCCCACGAGCGCCGACGACACCCGCACCGAAGGTCATCGAGCCGTGGGTGAGGGTCGGACCGTCCTCGACCACGACCACCCGCTTGCCGGCGACCAGTGCGGGCTCATCGAGCGTCACCGGGCTGTCGCAGCGGATGATCTGCGCGGTGGGGTTGAGCTCGCGGACCGAGGTCTCGACGAGGGTGATGTTCTCGGGCATCGCCTCGTCGCACTTGTTGACGATGATGACGTCGGCCATCCGGACGTTGGCCTCACCTGGGTGGTAGCGCCGCTCGTCGCCTGGCCGCAGCGGGTCGACCAGCACGATGTGCAGGTCTGGCGTGTAGAAGGGCAGGTCGTTGTTGCCGCCGTCCCAGAGGATGACGTCTGCCTCCTTCTCGGCCTCGCGCAGGATCCGCTCGTAATCCACCCCGGCGTAGACGACGACGCCGGCGTCGATGTGCGGCTCGTACTCCTCACGCTCCTCGATCGTGCAGTCGTAGCGGTCGAGATCCTCGTATGCCGCGAACCGCTCGCAGGCCTGCGCCGCGAGGTCGCCGTAGGGCATCGGGTGGCGGACCGCGACGACCCGCAACCCGCGATCGCGCAGCAGCCTGGCGAGGTAGCGGGTGGTCTGGCTCTTGCCGACGCCGGTGCGCACGGCGGTCACCGCGACGACCGGCTTGGTCGAGCGGAGCATGGTGTTGCGTCCGCTCTGCATGACGAAGTCGGCGCCGGCGGCGAGGCATTGCGAGGCCAGATGCATGACCCGCTCGTGCGGGATGTCGGAGTAGGCGAAGACAGCCATATCGACCTTCTCGCGTTCGATGAGGTCGGTCAGCTCGGCTTCTTCCAGGATCGGTATGCCGTCCGGGTACCCCGGTCCGGCAAGCTCCGGTGGGTAGCGGCGGTCGGCGATATCGGGGATCTGCGTCGCCGTGAACGCCACCACGCGGTATTGCGGATCGTTGCGGAACACCACGTTGACGTTGTGGAAGTCGCGACCGGCGGCTCCCAGGACGACGACGGTGCGAGGGGCGGTCATCATCGACTCCATGGCTGGGTCGACCGCCGGGTGCGGGACCCGCCAATTCCACTCTAACGAGGGGGTTCAGAGCCGCCGGGACCTTGGGCCTGAGATCCGTCCGGCCCCAAGGGCAGCTCGTCCCAAGCGGATTCGTCGAAGGTCGGCAGTGCGTCCAGACCTTCCTCGGGGGGTATGGCATGGCGCGCGACCCGAGCGGCGGCCAGCTCGACGGTGAGTTCGGCGCAGACCGCGCGGGAGAGGCGGTAGTGGCGCGCCACGGCATACCCGATGCACATGAGGACGACGACCCACACGACCAGCGAGAGTCGGATCCCCAGGATCGCCGACTCCGGTTGTCTCGCAACGGCATACGCCTCTTTGGGGCGGTGGTAGCCGGTGACACTGAGGGTGACGCCGAGGATCCAGATGGCCAGGGCGGAGGCAAGCGCGCGCACGAAAACGAGCAGGCCGCTGAACGATCCGGCGTTGCGCGCGCCTTGCTGGAGCTCTCCGGCGTCGACGACATCGGGGAACATCACCCAGGTCATCGTCTGGGAGCCGGCCAGGCCGATGGCGACAAAGGCCGAAAGGACATAGACGCCGACGACCGGTCCGTGAGCCGGGTAGAAGGCGACGCCCGCGACGGCGACCAGACCCAGCGGGATGAGGCGGCGGTAGATGACCGGCTTGTCGACGCGGGTGACGAGCTTCCCGACGACGGCGAAGGTCGCCAGGATGATGACGAAGAAGATGCCGAAGAAGACCGTGGTGTTGACGCCACGGACGACATAGGTCGCGTAGTAGATGATGAGCGCCGTGACGATGTCGAGGGTGAGCGCCGGGCACAGGTAGAGCAGGGTGAGCTGGCGGAACTCCTTGACCTTGAGCGGCTCGACCATGGCCCGGACCGATGGATGGGCCTGCGCGGGCACCGGTGCTCGCTCGTGGGTCACGACGGCCACCGCGATCAACGGCAGCGCGAACAACGTGCCCAGCCCGAAGACCAGCACGTAATACAGCGTCATGACCCCGAGGTCGCCGTTCTTGTAGCTGGTGAGCAGCGCCGACATGAGCAGGGTGCAGACCACCCCCGAGGTCGCGGCGACGGCCAACCGCATGACGTTGACGGTGTTGCGCTCGTCGGGATCGGTGCTGACCTCGGCGCTCAGCGAGGCGAACGGCACCAGGACAATGCTCGCGATCGTCGTGTAGGCGAGGTGGCCGCCGATGATGAAGGCAATTTTGGCCGGCTCGCTGGTCCACGAGCCGATCGGCGCCCAGAGCAATGCCTGCGCGAGCGGCAGCAGCAACGCCCCAACGAAGATCCACGGTCGGCGGCGACCCCAGCGCGATCGGGTGTTGTCGCTGAACATCCCGAAGATCGGATGGTTGACCGCGTCCCACACTTTGGAGACGACGATCGTCGCTCCCGCGGCGGCCGGTTCGATGCCGATGATGTCGGTGAGGTAGAACAGATAGAGCACGGCGATCGTCGCCGCCGATCCCCCGCCGAAGGTGTCACCGAAGGCGAAAACCAGCCGCTCCCGCCACGGCATCTGCGGGCCGGGCGTGGCATCGGTGGTCACGACTGCGGGCCCGGTCACCGCTGCAGTCTGCCAGCAAGAGCCTGTATGCCGTGCGCCTCAGGTGCAGATCGTGAGATCACCGATACCGACATATCCCCCGCCGGAGGCCTGGGTGACGGCGTTGAGGTAGGTGATGTCGAAGGAACTGAACGCCGTCGTCGCCGTGGTTTGCACGGCGATCGACGCGAGCGTCGAGTAGGTGGCGGTGCGGTAGAAGGGACCGGTGCCGGTGGTCGCGTTGAGTCCCGAGCCGGTGATGCTCACCGGCTGGCTGAAGCTCAGCGTGTCGTTCTCCGTGATCGTCGTCCACCGGTTCAGCTCGTAGACGGTGAACGAGACCTGCCGGACCGGCTGACTGAAGGTCAGGGTCGCTGTCTCGCTGGCGTTGGCACCCCGGAGGTTGAGGATCATCCCGGTGTTGGCTGTGCTCATCCCCGCGACGGTGAGCGTGTTGTTGTCGTACCAGACACCGCGGTAGTCGACGTCGAAGTTGAAGGTGGTCTGGGTGCCCGAGGTGACTGACAGGGATGGTGAGGTCGTCGGGCCGCTCCCGGTCGGGCCGGTGCTGGTCAAGGTTTTGCCGGCGAGCGAGGTGCCTGTCGCCAACTGGCTCCAGTCCATGGTGAAGCACTTGAGCGGCACCGACGCCGCGGCCCAGGCAGGGGTGGCGACGGCGGTGAGCACGACTGGCGCAGCCCACGCCGCACCGGCGACCAGGGCGCGCCGAGGTAGTTGAGCCTGGACGGGCGGCATCGAACGATCAGCCCTTGTATGCATGTGACAACCCCCGACGGGCAAAACCCGCGCCGACATGGCGCGCCTACGCGGAATGGTACCGGTGCCGTGTGCGCGACTCTAGGGGTGGGCCGGGCGCGCTGGGTCGGTCAGCTCGATGTCGACCATGAGTTCGTCGGCGATGGCTTCCAGCGCGCTGTGCAGCGCTGGCACGTCGGCGCTCGATGGCGCGATCACGTCGGCTTCGACCTCGAAGAGCACACCGCCTGACATCGGAGCCTCGCGAGTGCGAGTCTCGAGTTGTTCGAAACTGGCTCCGTGGGCGGCGAGGGCGGCCGAGATCTGGTGCACGATCCCCGGTCGGTCGTGGCCGATCAGGTTGAGGCGCAACGGGATTCCGGCGTAGACCGAGGCGGCTCCGGCTGCCTTGACCGCGACGTCGAGGCCGGTGGCAGACAGCTGGGACACGCCGTCGCGGAAAGCCTCGACGCGCTCGTCGGGGACCTCGACGAGAACGACCCCGGCGAATGTGCCCGCGAGCCGAGCCATTCGACTGGTCAGCCAGCTGCCGCCATGGTCGGCCACGCTTGTGGATAGCGAAGAGACCAACCCGGCGCGGTCGGCGCCGGTCACCGTGAGCACGAGGGTTGCCATAGCTGGCAGCCTAGCCAGGCTCAACTGAAGGTGCGTGTCGCTGACGGCGCTCGGTCGGTGGAGTGGATCGGCGGGGTCGGCACTCATGTGACCCCGAGGCACTACCCCCGGAACACCGGCGCGAGGCCAGCCGTGGGGTTACTGTGCTTTTGCTGTGACATGCGTGAGGGATGGTGTGGACCATGACGGCCAGCTCGGGAATCCTTCGAGTACGACGCCGACCGGGCCTGGGCGCGCGGGCTCTGTCGACACGCTCGGCCCCCGAGGTCGGTGCGGCCTGTCCATCGCCGGTCCGACACGGGACCCGAGCCAGGATTGCCCTCGGTGTCGCAGGCGCGCTCGGCGCGCTCCTGTCAGCGACGGCGTGCTCTGGCGGTTCCTCCGCGCCGTCTCCCACGACATACGTGGCCGCGCCCACTGGGGGCGCGGCCACGTCCGGTGGGACGCCGGCCAATCCGTCTGGTCCGGCTGCTCCGTCGGGCCCGTCGGGCCCGGTACGGCTCATCGGTGACGGGAGCACCGCCGACACCGGACCGCAGCCCAACCAGCCGGCGCCACCGACCAAGCTCAAGCCAGGCGAGCGCCCACCCCAGTTCGTGGTGGTGTCGTGGGATGGTGCCGGCGCAGACCGCTCCGGACTATTCGAGACCTGGCGAGAGTTTGCGGCGGCCCACCACGTTCCGATGACGTTCTTCCTCACCGGGCTCTACATGCTCCCCGCCTCGCACCGCACGGCATACACGTCGCCTGGTCGAGCCGCGGGGGCCTCAGCGATCCCATGGTTCGGGGACGAGGCGATCCGCGCGACCATCGAGAATGTCCGAGCAGCGTGGCTGAAGGGGCACGAGATCGGGACTCACTTCAACGGGCACTTCTGCGGACCCAAGGGCGGCTCGTCCTGGAGCCCGGCGGATTGGGACCACGAGATCGCCCAGGCCAAGCAATTCGTCTCGACGTGGCGGACGACGACCGGGTTCGACCTGCCGCCGCTGCCCTTCGACTACGAGAAGGAGCTGGTGGGCGCCCGCACTCCGTGTCTGGAGGGGCAGGCAGGCTTGGTCAAGGCGTCCGCCGTGGCGAACTGGCGTTACGACTCCTCCGGCGCAGGCACCCAGGTATGGCCGCGCAAACTCTCCGGCACGTCGCTATGGAACATCCCGCTGGAACTCATCCCCTTCAACGGCAGCCAGGTGCTGTCGATGGACTACAACTTCTACGCAACACAATCCAGGGCCAAGACCGGCGACCCCGCCTCGTATGCCGGGTGGCAGGCTCAGGCGCGCGACGCCTACCTGGCCGGCTTTCAACGGGCCTACACCGCCAGCCGCGCGCCGTTAATCATCGGCAACCACTTCGAGTCCTGGAACGGCGGCATTTACATGGCTGCCCTGCGGGAGGCACTCACCCAGATGGTGAGCCAGCCCGACGTGCGGTTCGTGACCTTCAAGCAGCTGTGCGATTGGCTCGACGCCCAGGACCCCGCGGTGCTCGCCTCCTTGCAGCGACTACCAGTCGGGCAGGCTCCAACTGCTGGCTGGACCAAGACCTCGTGATCCGTCTGCGGGGATGTCGCTAATCTGCCGACTCAACGGTCGTGCGGTGCTGAGTGCGGCTTACCTGCCGCGCCTTCCCCTGGGGAGCTCGGGTATTCCTGTGGCTCGATGAACTCCTCGCGCGCGGCATCGCTGATCCCGCCCTCGGCGATGATGCGGGCCAGGAATCGTCCGGATGGCTTGACCGTCCGGATCTGGGTGGCGTAGTCGTTGTGGACGATGCCGAAGCGCGGCACCTCCCCCTCCTTCCACTCCCAGTTGTCGACGAAGCACCAGTGGTAGTAGCGCTCGAAGGGCAACGACGAGGTGGCGATCGTCGTGAGGTGGTCGTTCACGAACCGGCAGCGGAATCGCTCTAACTGTCCGGTTGTGAGGTCGCCGTTGTCCGCCGTGCCGTTGTCGGCCGTGCCGTTCTCGGTGACCCAGATCGGGGCCGGCCACCGGTCATAGGCCCACCGCGCCACGCGC
>Ga0116180_1002449_pt1 | contig 14602 bp, 13 predicted proteins | sample AD_UKC073_MetaG_FD_89804 | JGI IMG/M metagenome (GOLD analysis project Ga0116180, IMG submission 89804) | Active sludge microbial communities of municipal wastewater-treating anaerobic digesters from USA - AD_UKC073_MetaG | ecosystem: Engineered > Bioreactor > Anaerobic > Digestate | place: USA...
GGAGGGCCAGATGACCACGGAACAGCCGCAGACGATCACCATCGTCAAGGAGCGCACCGAGGAACGCACCGACCTGCGTCCCGAGGAGGGCGACCACGAGCGGTTCTCGCACTACGTGCCGAAGGCGAAGCTCACCGAGGCCATGGTGATGGGCACGCCGGTCATCGCGCTGTGCGGCAAGGTGTGGGTGCCCTCCCGCAACACCGACCGGTTCCCCGTGTGCCCTGAGTGCAAGGAGATCTGGGCGTCGTTGCGTCCGGGCGAGGGCGACAACTGAGGCGTGGAGGCAGCATGGCCGGCAAGACCCTGATCGTGCTGCGGCACGCGAAATCGTCCTGGCACACCGACGCGCCCGACCTGCGTCGCCCCCTGTCGGAGCGGGGCCGGCGGGACGCGGTCGTGGCCGGTGGGATGCTCGCCGATTACCACATCGACGTGGTGCTCGCGTCGACTGCTGTACGCGTCCAGCAGACCTGGGAGCGGGCCCAGCTCGGCGGCGCCGAGTGCGCGGACGTCCGCAGCTCCGAAGCGATCTACCACGCCTGGCCGGGCGAACTGCTGGCTGAACTGCACGAGTTGGACGAGAGCCTGCACACCGCGCTGCTGATCGGCCACCAGCCCACCCTCGGTGACCTGATCACGACCCTGGCCAAGCCGTCCGCACTAGCTGATCAGGTGGTGCGCAAGTTCCCCACCTCGGGCCTGGCGGTGCTCACCTACCGCGGCGCCTGGAAGACCCTGTCTGCGGGCAAAGCCACTTTGAAAAGGTTCGAGGTGCCACGGGGCTGAGCAACCCAGCCGTTCGCCTGCGAGGCCTCAGCAACGGGGCTAACGTGAGCCGCAAGGTTGATCGAACCCCGCTTCAAGCGGGCTGGATCGGCTCAACGACAACCCTTTCCGTGGGTAGACATGTGGTTCAAGGCAGTCGCGTCCACGGCCATCCTTACCGGCCTCTTCATCACCGGTTGCAGCGCAACGGCTGCGCCACCGCACCGAGAAGTGCACCACCAACGGCAAACCGAACGGCGGCAAGTGGGGCTGGCAGCAGACGTGGGACTACCGCGAGGTAGTGGTGAACGTGGCCAAGGCCGGCAAGCCGAAGCGAATCACGCTCCTCAGCTCCTCACGGCTCGAGGAAACCCTCAAACCGAACCTGAACAAATGCGGAAACCCGATGAAGCCGGCCTACGACGAGGTCAAGGCATTGCTGACCCCGGCCTGACCGGCCCGATCGACCTGATCGACCGGCCCCGATCGGCTGATTGGCCGATCGTCGCGGCTCAGTAGCGGTACAACTCCGTTTTGAACGGACCTTCGACAGCCACACCGAGGTAGTCGGCCTGCTCCTCGGTGAGCTCGGAGAGATGCACGCCGAGCGAGCCGAGATGCAGGCTGGCGACATACTCGTCGAGCTGCTTGGGCAGCGTGTACACCCCCACCGGATACTGCTCCGGCTTGGTGTACAGCTCGATCTGCGCCAGCACCTGGTTGGCGAAGGAGGTGCTCATCACGAAGCTGGGGTGCCCGGTCGCGTTGCCGAGGTTCAGCAGTCGGCCTTCGCTGAGCATGATGATCGAGTGCCCGTCCGGGAACTCCCACAGGTCGACCTGCGGCTTGATGTTGACACGGTTCACGTCGGGGAGCGCTTCGAGCCCGGCCATGTCGATCTCGTTGTCGAAATGGCCGATGTTGCCCACTATCGCCTGGTGCTTCATCTTGGCCAGGTGGTCTGCGGTGATCACCTTCAGGCAGCCGGTGGCGGTGATGAAGATGTCTGCGGTGCTGACCACATCGTCCAGAGTGGCGACCTGGAACCCGTCCATCGCCGCTTGTAGCGCGCAGATCGGGTCGATCTCGGTGACCACGACGCGGGCGCCCTGGCCGGCCAGCGCGGCCGCACAGCCCTTGCCCACGTCGCCATACCCGCAGACCACTGCCGTCTTGCCGCCGATCAGCACGTCGGTGGCGCGGTTGATCCCGTCGATCAGCGAGTGCCGGATGCCGTAGCGGTTGTCGAACTTGCTCTTGGTGACCGAGTCGTTGACGTTGATCGCCGGGAACAGCAGCGACTGGTTTCTGGCCATCTCGTACAGGCGATGGACGCCGGTGGTGGTCTCCTCGGTGACCCCGAAGATGCTGTTCGCGATGCCCACCCAGTCCAGCGTCGACTCGCGCAGCCGGGCCAGCACCACCTGGTACTCCGCCGAATCGGACGCGGACGCGTCCGGCACCGCACCAGCCTTGGCGAACTCAACCCCCTTGTGGACGAGCAGGGTGGCATCCCCGCCGTCGTCGAGGATCATGTTCGGCGTCCGGTCGCCCCAGTCGAGGATGCGTTCGGTACACCACCAGTAGTCCTCCAGCGACTCCCCCTTCCAGGCGAACACCGGGACGCCACGAGGGTCGTCCGGGGTGCCGTCCGGGCCGACGACGATCGCGGCGGCGGCATGGTCCTGGGTGGAGAAGATGTTGCAAGAGGCCCAGCGAACCTCGGCGCCGAGGGCGATCAGGGTCTCGATGAGCACCGCGGTCTGCACGGTCATGTGCAATGACCCGGCGATCCGGGCGCCGCGCAACGGCTTGGCGTCGCCGTAGCGCTCCCGCAAGGCCATCAGGCCCGGCATCTCGTGTTCGGCAAGCTTGATCTCGGCTCGCCCGAACGGGGCCAGGTTCAGGTCGTTTACGCGATACTCCATAGGACGGGATCGTACGCGGTGACCCCGGTCCGGGGACATTCGACGGCGAACGCGAGGACGCGTCCGCTCGCCAATGCCTCGACTTCGCTCCCGAAGGGGACTCCCACTCCCGAACTATCGGGAGCGAAGGTCCCGTTCGGGAGCGAAGTCCGCCAGGGCTACAGTTCGGGACCGCGATCGATGTCGGGTTCGAGGTAGAGCGCGGTCACGTTCGAGTTCGCCGCACGGATCGCGATCTCGGCGTTGTCGATCACCTGGGCCACGCGTTGGGCGGATTCGGTCGGCTCGACCGCGATCTTGGCCGCCACCAGCACCTCGTCCGGGCCCAGGTGGAGGGTCCTCAGGTGGATGACGCGGCCAACCCCGTCCGCCTGTTCGAGGGCCGAACGGATCGCGACGACCGCCTCCGGGGTGGCGGCCTCACCCAGCAGCAGGCTGCGGGTCTCGATGGCCAGGGTGATCGCCACCGCGATCAGCAGGATGCCGATCAGCGCGGTGCCGACCGCGTCCCAGAGCCCGTTGTGGGTGAGGAGCGTCATTCCGACGCCCATCAACGCGAAGACCAGGCCCAGCAGCGCGGCGAAGTCCTCCAACAGCACGACCGGCAGTTCCGGCGACTTGGAGGTCTTGATGAACCGGGGCCAGCCCTGCCGCCCCTTGGCCGGGATCGACTCCTTGATCGCAGTCCGGAAGCTGAACCCTTCGGCGATGATCGCCGCGACCAGCACGACGATCGGCACCCACCACCACGGCCCCTCAAGCAACTCGTTGGGGTGGCCGCCGATCACTTCCTCGTACTTGTGGAAGGCCTCGTACAAGGCGAACAGGCCGCCGAGGCTGAACAGGATGATCGCCACCAGGAAGGCGTTGATGTACCGCGCTCGGCCGTAGCCGAACGGATGCTCCTCGCTGGCTTCGCGTTTGGCCGACCTTCCACCCACCAGCAGCAGGATCTGGTTCGCCGTGTCCGCGACCGAGTGCACGCCTTCGGCCAGCATGGACGCGGCCCCGGTCAGCCCCCACGCCGCGAACTTGGTGACCGCGATGAACGCGTTCGCCGCCATCGCAGCGACGACCGCCTTGGTTCCACCATGACTACTCACGCCCGACATCCTGCCAGAGCCGCCCTCGCGTCCCAGTACGTCCGGAGACACTCCCCTTCTCGTTCAGGGCCGACAGTCGAACTGGCCGATCTCCGGACCCACACACGTCATCCCGGAAACACACACGTCATCCCGGACACACACGTCATCCCGGCGTAGGCCGGGATCTCGGACTGACTCGGAGATCCCGGCTTACACCGGGATGACGGTTGGGACTCCGCCTGAACGAGAAAGGAACCGTCCCCTTTTCGTTCAGGCGCGGCCCAGGCCGAGTTGCAGGTAGGCGGCGGCGAAGAGGCCCTTCTGCAGCACGCTGACGTAGCGCTCCACCTCGGTGCCGGTGTTGTGGTGCAAGGTTGAGATCAGTACGTCCTGAGCGAGCGCGTAGCGGCGCAGTCGATCGCGCTCCTCGGCCGCATGCTCGTCGTCCAGGTCGTCGTCGACCAGCACGAGGCCCGGACGCTGGGTGGCGGCAGCTTCCTCGAAGGGGTCGGCGAACGGGTCCCGCGGCGAAACCTCGGCCAGTAGTGGGGCGAGTGCGCCGGCGTCCGCCGACAGCACCACCCGTCCACTGGCTGAGCGCAGCGCCTCGGCGATCCGGCGGCTGGCGCGGGCGGCCAGGATCGAACCGCCCCAGACCAGGGGTTGCGCGTCCGCCAGTTCGAGGGCGACCGCTTTCGCCGGGTTCTGGGTGGCGTCGATGGTCAGCGAGCAGTCCATCGCCACCTGGTCCATGGCGCTCGCCACCGACTCCGGGTTCACCTGCGGACCGAGACCGAGCCGGTGCAGCGCACCCAGCGCGACGATCGCGGCAGCCAGCGGATCGCCGGTGGTGGTCGGCAGCAACGTGGTCGAAGCGGACGCGGACTGGCGCGCGAGCAGCGAATCCGGCGGGCTCACCACCAGCAGTCGGCAGCCCCGCCGGACGGCTTCGAACGCGGCCGCCAGACTGGTCTTGTCGCCGCCGCCCATGACCACGACCAGGTCCAGCGGGCCGACCCAACCGGGCAACCCGAGCCGCGGCCAGGCCACCAGTGGCACCGGGCAGATCGGCTCCAGCACCGCGCGCAGCAACCGGGCCTCCGGGCCGAAAATGATCATCGCCCGCGGCCGGTCGTCCAGGTCCAGCCCGCTCAGCGGCAGTTCCGCGGACGCGGCCTCACGACGCACCCGGGCACCGGCTTCAGCGAGCGGGCGCAGCAGGTGGTCGGCCGCGGCCAACGCGCCACGATCCTCCAACCGGGAATCGTCGAAGTCGGACATGTCAGTTGCTCGGGTTCCCAGGCCGGCGGGCTTCGTCGACCAGGAGGATCGGGATGCCGTCCCGGATCGGATAGGCCAGGCCACATTCGGCGCCGGTGCACACCAGTTCACGCGCCTCGTAGTCGAGCGCCAGCTTGGTGTGGCACGACGGGCAGACCAAGAGGTCGAGCACCTCTGCCGGCAGTTCACTCATCAGCTGTGTCCTTTCGAATGATCGCGAGGGCATCGTCGCGCAGGGACGCAACGGTCGCCTCGTCCCTGGCCTCGACATTGAGCCGCAGCAGCGGTTCGGTGTTCGACTCGCGCACGCTCAGCCACCAGCCGTCCCCGGTCACCAGCAGACCGTCGGTGAAGCTCAGCTCCCCCCGTCCGGTGAAAGCGGACGCGACCGCCGCGGAGATGGCCGCCGGATCGGCCACTGAGGTGTTGATCTCACCGGACGCGGCGTACTGCGGCAGCCCGGCGACCAGTTCCGACATGGTCACCCCGCTTCGGCCCAGCATCGCCAGCACGTGCAGCCCGGCGAGCATGCCGGTGTCCGCGCCCCAGAAGTCGCGGAAGTAATAGTGCGCGGAGTGCTCCCCGCCGAAGATGGCCCGGTGCTGGGCCATCAGCGCCTTCATCTTCGTGTGCCCGACCGCACTGATCGCCAGTTCGCCACCGGCCGCGACCACCACCTCGCCCACCGCGCGGGACGTGATGGTGTTCACCACGATGGTGGCCCCCGGCTCGCGGGCCAGCTCAGCCTTGGCGATCAGCGCCGTCACCACGGACGGGCTGACCACCTCACCGCGCTCGTCGATGATGAAGCAACGGTCGGCGTCACCGTCGAAAACCAGCGCCAGATCGGCACCGTGCGCGCGGACAGCGCGCTGCGCGTCCAGCAGGTTCGCCGGCTCCAGCGGGTTCGGCGGGTGGTTCGGGAAACTGCCGTCCAGCTCGGTGAACAGGCCGATGACTTCGACGTTCAGCGGACCGAGCACTGCCGGGGTGGTCCAGCCGGCCATGCCATTGCCGGCGTCCACGACCACCTTGAGCCGTCGGCTGCCGGACAGGTCGACCAGCGAGTGCAGGTGGGCGGCGTAGGCCGCGAGCAGATCGAGCTCGCGGTAGTCGCCGCGGGTCGCTGCGGGCGCGAGCTCCTGGCTGGAGAGTTCGACGATCCGGGCCATCAGTGCGGGCGTGATCGGCGCCGCGTCCGGCAGGCAGAATTTGATGCCGTTGTAGCCGGCCGGATTGTGCGAAGCGGTGAACTGCACGCCCGAAAGATGGGTGTACCCTGACGCGAACCACAGCTGATCGGTGCTGGCCAGGCCGACATCGATCACACTGGCGCCTTGTTCGCGGGCACCCTCGACGAAGGCGAGACTCAGCTCGCGTCCGCCGGCACGCATGTCGCGGCCGAGAACGAACTCGGCACCGGCCAATCCGAAGGCCACCGCAAAGGCCGCCCCGATGGCGCGGGCGCCGGTCGCGTCCCACTCCGGTTGGTCGCCGGAAACGAGGCCGCGGATGTCGTTGGCTTTGAATACCTGTGGCTGGATCACGCCTGCGAGCCTAGCGCTAGCGCCGGCTCACTGCGGGTCGGCGAGGACCGCCAGGTGACCCTTGCGGCGGCTCACATTCGGCTCAGGCGCCGGGACGCTCTCGCCCAGGCCGACCTTTCGGACGGCGTCGGCCAGAGCCATCAGGTCATCGGTGGACGCGCGCGGGCTGTCCAGGTCGCCGGGCAGCCGGACGACCTCCCAGCCGCGCGGCACGCTGAGCCGTTCCGAATGCGCCCGGCACAGGTCGTAAGTGCCCGGCTCGGCGCGCAGCGCCAATGGACCCAGCACCGCCATCGAATCGCTGTAAGCGAAGGTCAGCGTCGCCACCGCTGCGTCCGCGCAAGCGGAGCGGGAACAACGCCGATTGATCACGGCGTCACGTTACCTCTGTGCACCGGCCGGAGGCGGGAGGCGTCCGCGGTGTCGCTGTGATGGCCGGCACGCTCGGCAGTCCGTCGCCCCCAGGATCGCCTAGGCTGGCCGCCATGAAGCGGCGGGAACGGCATGGACGCGGGATGCGGGGGCCACTGGCCGCGCCGAACCCGTTGACCGGCTCGCCGGTGCCGCTGCGCCGTCCCACCCGGGGCATCGACTTCTTCACCGACTGCCTTCGCGATGCGGTCGCCCGCACATCGGACGCGTGCCCGCGCGCGCTGGTTGGCGTCGACATCGGTTTCGAGGAGGTGCCGAGCAACCTCGCCGCGTGGCGCTCTGAGCTGGTGCCGCTCGCAGCTGCCGTCCCAGCACACGGCGGGGCGAACGGCCAGGTGATCCTGTTCCGCCGTCCGCTAGAACACCGCGCCGACTCGCGGGCCGACCTCCGTCGGCTTGTGCAGCGCGCACTGGTCGAGCAACTGTCCGCACTCACCGGAATCAGCCCCGACGAGCTCGATCCGGGCGCGGACCGCGACTGGGACTGATTCCGCAACTGCTCTCCACGGTCCTGACCACCCGGATGGTTCTAGCCCGTCTGGTGGGCCGGTCGAGCTCACCTTCGCTCGGTCGAGCCTGTCGAGACCACACCGTGTCGCGATCTCGTCAACAGAAGCTCCACCCCGGCACTCAACCGCCCCCAGCCGACCGCACAACTCCGAAATCCCGTCACGGCAACCGCCCGCTACGGCTGATCGAGCCTGTCCAGAGCCACGGGACGACCTGGTCTCTACCGTTCCAAGGGCGGCTGGCGCGTCAAGACTCCCGCGCCATCACCGGTTGAGGCCGCTGATGGCGCGTCGTCTAGCCCGACAAGACAGCAACCGAACTCAGCGACCCAGGCGCGGGTCGTAGACCACCGATGCCGAGGTGCCGCCGGATCCCTGGTCGGCGAGCGGCCAAACCGCCAGCCCCTGCACCTTGCCGAGCTTCCGGGTGGTCACCAGCGCACCCCGCAACGAGGTGGCCGCCGTCTGGATGCGGACGGTGTTGGTGGCCGCTGCCGGAACCGGCACCGCCACCTGAGTTCCGGCAGGGACGGACACCTCCTGCGGCGAGGCGGCCTGCGTGTTCGCGGCCACGGTCACGGTCGCCACGGCCGGCTCGGCAGCCGGATTGGCCAGCACCAGCGTGGTGCTCGCCTTTCCGCCCGCTGCCAGCGGCCAGTACGAGTCCGCCGGCAACGGGAGCGTGGCCGCGCTGAACGCCGGGTCATGCCGAGCAACGGCAGCACCGGTGTCCTGCCAGACCGCGGCGGTAACCGGCTGGGTCGAGGTGAGGCTCAGCGCAACCGCCTGTCCCGCCAATCCAGTGGTGACGTCGAGCACGCGGGTGGTCTCGGGCGGCACCTCCAACTGCTCGGCACCGGGCACTGCCCCCGGTCCGGAAGCACCGAGGAAGCCCACCGTGACGGTGGTGGTGCGTTCGTTCGGGTTGGTGATCACCAGCCGCCGAACACCGGCGCCCGCGGCCAATCCGGGAATCACCGGTTCGGTCGCAGGGACGGCCGCACCGGCCAGCCAGTCCCCTCCCAGCGAGGTGTCCCCCGACCAGGACCGCTGGCGGAGGAACGCGGCGAAGCGTCCGTCCGAACTGCTGGCCGCGATCGTGACCGGATCGTCGCCGCGCGGCAGCGAGCTGAGGGAGATCGCCTGGGACGAGTTCCCGGCCACCTCCACGCCGCGAGGGGCCGCGATTCTGCCGTCATGGCTGTAGGCGATCAGGTCGATCGAGGCCGCGGTCCCGTCCAGGTTGACCACGACCAGGTCGGCCTGGGCTTCGGCGCGGACGTCGACGCCCACGAACCAATGGTCAGTGCGCGGCGCCACGCAACCGGCGGCGGAGATGCCGCGGGCCGGGCCGGACGACGCGGTCGCGAAACTGCTGGCACCGAACGGGTCGGGCAACAGTGCCGATACCCGCACCGGTTCGGTGGCGTTGGCGAGCACCTGCTGCTGCCCTGCGCTGGCATCCGCAGCGCCGCCCGAGAGCTTGGCGACCTGCAAACCGGCGCCGGTGGCCGCGGCCACCACCTTCACGCTCGCAGTGGCGGACGCGAACGCGGGACAAACCACCGAGACCCGGGCCGGCGCGGCGGTGACCCGCTGCTCCGGGACTGCCTGAGCGCCCGCCAGCGTCCCCACCACAGTGGCCACCCCGACCATCACGACGACCGCTCCCGGCGGCACCCAGCGGTTCATTGCGCACCCCCTGCGGCCCGCCGCGGCCCGAGTTCCTCGCGTCGGCGCACCGACGGCGCGGCCAGCACGCCCAGCAGCGCAAGTCCGGCCAGCTGCACCCAACGCCACGCGGGCGACCCTGCGCCCAAGTCGATCGAAAGCTGTCCCGACGCCGCACCCAGTGCGAACTGGCCGCCGGGCTCGCCACCGTCGACCGAAGTCAGCGGTGTGTCGCCAAGACGAACCTGCCAGCGCGGATCCCTGGGTTGCGCGAGGCGAAGCACCCGCTCGGCCGACCCAGCGGCCACCTGCTGCCCGGCACCGGTGAGCTGGCGGCGGGCGCCGTCAACGGCCAGCACGATGCCGGAGTCGGGCACGGGCCAAACGAACTGGGTGGCGTTACCGGTGCCCTGGCCGAGCCCAGGGGCGTTGTCGATCGCCAACTGCTGCGCGCCATTTCCCCCGGTCAGCACCACATTGCTGACCCCAAGGGTGACCAGATCAGGAAGGATCTGATCGTCGGCGCTGTCACCTACCAGCCGGGCCGCGACCGAGCCGGCCAGGTCGCGCGCAGCAGTGCTGCCACTGAAGGCGATGCCGCGCTCCGAGTCGCCAAGGCGGGGGAAGTCGTCCTCCAGCAGCGCCCAGGCGATGTGGTCGCCGACCGCTTCCAGGTAGAGCGTGCGTCCGGGGGTCGCCGAGTCCTGGGCATTGCGGACGAAGGCCGGCACATTGCCGACCGTGCTGCGCGTGAGCCCGACCTGGCCGGCCAGCACCCACCAGCCGGCGCCGATCGCGATCGCCACCGCGCCGAACAGGGCCAGACCGAGGGTTGCCAGGTGGCGCAGGCCGAGATCGTGGCCACGTAACTCGCCCAACATCCCATCCAGGCCAAGGCTCGCGGCGAGCACCAGGCCGGCGACCAGGGCCAGTTGCCATTCCAGCCCTGCGGCCTCGCCCAGACACCGAGCGGCAATTCGACGACCAGTCGGGAGAGCACCATGGCCACCACCGCGGCCACGCCCCCCGCGAACAGCGCCAGACCGGCCGAGCCCGGACGCCGGGCAGCACCGATGAAGGCGGCCAGCCAGCAGGCTGCGAAGAACACGATCGACACCCACAGCGGCGGAGCGCCTGACGTTGCCCGGCCGATCAGCACCAGCCAGGCGTCCGGTGCCGCGGCTGGGGTGAGCGCCGGTTCAATCCCGGTCAGCAGGCGTCCCGGGAACCGCAGCAGGGTGCCACCCCAGCCGCCGACGAGCAGCAGTCCGGGCGCGGCCAGAACCAGCGCCCACTGCGCCCAAGCCCGGGCGCTCCGTGCCCGAATCGCGGTCCAGATCGCGGCCACCACGGCGCCCAGCCAGGCGGCAGGCACCAGCGCGCAGGCCAGCAGCAGCCAGAACGCGACCGCTCCAGCGCGTCGCCATGACCAGCGCTCGGCCACCAACCAGTGCCAGAGGCTGTAGCCGAGAATCGGCAGCAGCATGGCCATCGCAGCAAGTCCGAAAGCGCCCGCGTTGAGTCCGCCAAGCACCGCTGGCGCAAGCGCGTAGGCGAGCGCTGCAACCCCGGCCAACCGACGGTCGGCCACCAACTGACGCAGCAGCCGGAAAGCCAGCAGCCAGGACACGGGCACGGCCAGCAGCAGTGTCCCGGTCACCAGCCATTCGGGGTTGCCCATGGCCACGAACGAGAGCAGCCCCGCGAGAGCGGTCCATGGTGCCCCGGAGATACCGGGGGCCCCGGCGATCGGGGCCACGTAGGCATCGACCAGTTGCGTCCAGTTCCCGGGCGCTGGCAACAACTGCGCCCCAGCCAGTGACCCGGCCCCGAAAGTACCGCGGGCAGCAGCCAAGCCACCGAGCAGGAGCACCAGAGCTCCGGACGCGGCCAGCGGCAGCGCGTACCGACCCGAGCCCACTTCGGCGAACTCGTCGCCGGTCATCTCGTCGAGACTGACGCCGCCGCTGCGTCCGGTGAAGGTGCGAACCCATTCGGCCAACCGGGCAGCAACCAGCTCCACCGAACGCCGCAACCCGGCACCGCGCTTGGGCCGTAGCGACTGGGTGGCGCGGCGCGCCTCCGGCGTGACCGGCAGCGACGCCACCCGCTCGGCGATACCCCGCCGCAGGCTGCCGTCGCGCAGCCAGCGTGCCAGGCCCCGCAACTCGTCGCCTGCGCGCCGAGGGTCCTTGCCGAGCAGCAGCCCGACCGCGGTGAACAGCGTGCCGACGATCAGCCGCAGCATGGTGAGCCACCGTCGCGCTGCCGGGGTGTTGCCGGAGACCAGCGCCAGCCCGGCGGCCTTGAGGTGCGCGTCGTCGGAGTACTCGGAGTGGTCGACGAGTTGCGCTCGCGGCTCGGCGATCACCCGGTAGCCGGCGAGATTTGCCCGCCACCCGAAGTCGAGCCCCCAGTAGTCGCGAGGCAATTCCTCGTTCAGCCCGCCGAGGAAGCGCCAGGCGTCGCCGCGCACGAGCATGCCGCCCGCCGGCACCCCGAGCGCGCGGACCGCGTCCAATTGGCCCTGGTAGAACTCGCCCGGATCAGTGAGGGGGCGGACGCGTCCGCTCTTCGTGATCGTTTGCGCCCAGTCGCTGATGATCGTGCCGGCTCCCCTACGGCGAGGCTCGATCAGCAGCGAGCCGATCACCGCCGCGTCCGGTTCGGCGCGCACCCGGTCCAGGAGTGCGGTCAGGCTGCCCTCGGTCGGGACGGTGTCGTCTGGAACCACCCAGATCCAGTCACCGTCCGCGTCCCCGGGCAGGTCGTCGCGAATCTCAACATCGATCACCTGGTCGGCCAGAGCTTCGCGGACGAGCTGATGCTGCGGCTCGCCGCGTACCGGGAGCACTCCGGCGACAACGTGGAATTGGCTGTAGTCCGGCGGAGCTGAAGTTCGTGCGGCGTGCAGCCAGGCCCAGGGATCCTCGTAGGACTCGGCACTGCCCGCGCTCACACTCCACCTCTCCGCCCGGTGATCGGTTCAACCGGTGGTTCAGCCTACCCCGGCGGCGCCTCCGCCCCAGGCTGGCTCAGATGGCTCGCTTCTTCACGCGGCGGCGCTCGCGCTCACTGAGCCCGCCCCAGATGCCGAACCGCTCGTCGTTGGCCAGGGCGTACTCGAGGCACTCCGCACGGACCTCACAGGAGAGGCACACCTTCTTGGCCTCCCGAGTGGAACCGCCCTTCTCGGGGAAGAACGCCTCCGGGTCCGTCTGGGCGCAGAGGGCGCGGTCCTGCCAGCCCAGGAGGCCCTCAGCCTCCGGTTCCACGACAAGGAACAGTTCCTGCATGCGATATCTCCTCGGACCGTGCCCGCGTCGATGTTCCCGCGAACTACCTGTCCAGAATTACACGCCTGTCATTCACGATAAGTCAACCCCGATGCATTACCATTTGTCGCCCGCTGCGTTCGGTCAAATTCTGGTACGGGCTTACCAGGCCCTCCCGGACGCGATCAGCCTTCAGTTTCCGGATCGGCCGGCTCGCGCGGAATCCGCATGGCGCCGGGCGCACCGGCGGCAGCCTCGTCCGCCGTTCGCCAGACCGCACCGACTGCCTCGCCACGTTGCCAGGTGGTGGCCGCCTCTGGTTTCGTAACCTCGACATCGGCCGGCTTGGCCGGCGCCAGTTCGGGCAGCGCAGGGGACGGGGTGTCGATTCGTCCGGCGTTCACCCCGCGCACCAGCACCCACAACGAGCCGGCGGCGAGCGCCTTGATCAGCAGGTCGAGGAAGCCGCCGAGGAACTCGAACACCACCGCCAGGGTGTTGGCGCTGGCAGCGATGCCCATGCCCCAGCAGACCGCGGTTAGCGCCACCCCGATGGTCAGCACCCAGGCGGCGACCTTGGTCACCAGCAGCGCGTGCCGAGTGGCCGGCGCGATGAAGAAGCAGATGCAGACCAGCACCACCACCGCGAGTACCAGCGAGACGTTCATCAGAGACGCACCGATCTCTGCGAACGCGATCGGCACTGGCACATCGGCCACCAGTTGCAGCACCAATCGCACCATCCCGAGCACGATGTTCGCCGCGACGATGGCGATCACCGCCCAGGTGATGGGTTCGCGGATGCGCTTGAGGTTCTCGACCATGCTTCCTCCAGAGTTCGGCGACAGCCTAACAACGGGGTCAGCGTGGGCGGACGAACACCGCCGTGGTCAGGGGCGGCACCGTTGCCCATTCCGGTCCCACGGAGCTCGCCCGCACGACCTCATCGCTGCCGTGGGCCTGCACCGGGTGGAGTTCGAAGCCGGTCAGGTCGAGCGGGACGCTCTGGCGCACCACCCAGTTGGTCGCGTTGAACACCACCAGCACACCCGACCAGCGCTCGTCGACCGGGTCGACGCGGTCGTCGATCGCCATCACGATCACGCCGGGCGAGGAATGCCAGCTGTCGGACGTGGGGAACGTCACCTTCGCCAGAATCCGCTCCGCGCTGCCGAGCCGGAACAGCCGGGTGGACGCCCGCAATCGCAGTAGGTCGAGAGCTTGGTCGTGGGCGCGCCGGATGTCGTCGCCCGTCGGCTTCAGCCGGGCATCGGCCAGCAATGGCGCGATCAACGGCCAGGTGGAGCCGTTGTCGGGTTCGGGCGGCAGGCCGGCGCCGAAGCCGTTGTCAGCCATCGTGAAGTCGAGGTAGTTGAACCAGTCGCCGGAGTTGTAGGAGTTCCGGTCGAAGCTCTTGCTGCGCAGCATGTCGGTGCCGGCATGCCACATCACCGGGCTCTGGCCGAGCGTGGCCAGCGAAAGGCAGACCGCGTTCGCCCGCACCCGTGAGCGCATCGGCGTGGCTGGGTGCAGCTTGAGCGTGAGGGCGTCGAACAGGGTCTCGTTGTCGTGGGCGTCCACGTAGTTGATCACTTCGTCCGGCTGGTCGGCGTAACCGGCCGCACGTCCGCCGAAGTCGAGCTGGTCGCCGCGCAGCACGGTGTGCCGCGAGTTCGAGCCGAGTCGGAAGGAGCGCAGGTTGCCGGCCAAACCCAGCTCGACCAGGTCGGTGTACCAGGCCAGCCGCCCGCCCTGCGCGCGGAGGTCACCGTTGGTGCCGCTGCCGTTGTCGGCGGTGAGCAGGCCGGTGCCGAAGCCCTGGGAGCGGGGATCGGCGTCCATCACTGAACCGCCGCGGACGGCGTCCCGCAGCCGGTCGGAGAAGGTCGCGATGCCCGTCCCGCCGAGCTGGCCCTGGCTGGCCTGGACGAAGCGGGCATTGTCGGCGACCTCACCGAAGTTCCAGCCCTCGCCGTACATGGTGACCGCGCTGCCGTCGACACCGTCGGCTTCGACGGTTAGGGCATCGAGCGCCGCCCGCACCGCCAGCATGTTGGCCCTGGTGTGGTGGCCCATCAGGTCGAAGCGGAAACCGTCCACCCGGTA
>Ga0116180_1002462_pt1 | contig 14561 bp, 9 predicted proteins | sample AD_UKC073_MetaG_FD_89804 | JGI IMG/M metagenome (GOLD analysis project Ga0116180, IMG submission 89804) | Active sludge microbial communities of municipal wastewater-treating anaerobic digesters from USA - AD_UKC073_MetaG | ecosystem: Engineered > Bioreactor > Anaerobic > Digestate | place: USA...
CGAACAGGACCGTGAAACGAGACCGCGCCAATGATAGTGCACACGCGTGCGTGAAAGTAGGTCATCGTCAGACTTACCCCATCAAACCCCCTGCGAACACAAAACGCAGGGGGTTTCTCGTTCACAAAAACAAAAATACAGCACTGCCCCGCAATACCTCTCGACCCCCCCAGACTCTTCGCCAGCAATCCTCGGGTAGTCTTTTTGTAGTAGCCTTGACGGCTTTTTGGATGCCTGTTGTCAGGTATGGCGCGAGAAGTCTCACGTACGCAATTCCATCGTTCCAGGCTCATCCGTGTCCTTGAGGGGCTGGATGTGGCAGATATTGCGGACTCGCGACAATCCTTTGGGGAACGGCTGGCTCAATGGCTGGATTTCAAGGATGCAATCTCGCTGTACTCGGTGCTGCACGGCGGCTTGTCAGATGGTGCCAGCCGAAGTCCGGCAGTGCGCGCGCGCGCGCCACAAGAAGAACTGCGCCGTGTACGGGATTCGATCATTGAGGCTATTCGCACCGATATCCAACTGGATGTAGATGGGGCGGCCGGCGGGGCACATTTGTCCTCCGATGTCGAAGGCGAGTTCTTGCCTTATCACAGGTCTTATCTCACGCATCAGCGAAGCATGCAGTCTGCGCTCAGCAATTTGCGGGCACAGGTGCGGGCAACTCTGGCTGAGCAGTCTTCTTCGGGGAAACGCCTGGCGGCGCTGGACAGCGTGCTCGAGCAATCGCTCGCCGCACGGGAGCGGAGCCTGCTGGCGCTGCTGCCAGTGCTGCTCGGGAAGCGCTTCGAGCACCTGCTCCGGGCCCGGGGCGCCGTGATGGCGGAGGATTCCATACAGGAAACGCCATCGGGAAACTGGCTTCCCGCGTTCTGTCGGGATATGCAGGCGGTATTGCTGGCAGAGCTGGATCTACGTTTGCAGCCGGTGATCGGGCTGATGGACGCGCTTGGCAAAGAGGTTACAGAGCAGTAATGAATAGCAGAATATGTTTGGCCGCCTTCTTTGTCGGCTTGATGGCGGTGGCCTGGGTGGGCATGGGGTATCTGGAAGGCAGTCATCTGGCCCTGTTCATGACCCTGTTGATCGGTGTGGTCTACATCGTTGGCGCACTGGAGTTGAGGCGTTTTCACCAGGCTACGGCTTCACTCACGCAGGCGCTGACATCCGTTCCGGACGATCTGCCGGCACTGGACAGCTGGCTTGCGGGTCTACCCCCTTCGCTGCACAACGCCGTGCGCTTACGCATCGAGGGGGAGAGGGTCGGTCTGCCAGGGCCGTCGGTAACCCCTTATCTGGTTGGCCTTCTTGTCCTGCTGGGGATGCTGGGTACTTTTCTAGGGATGGTCGTGACGCTCAATGGCGCGGTCCTGGCCCTGGAGAGCACCACTGACCTGCAGACTATCCGTGCCTCGCTGGCGGCGCCGGTCAAGGGGCTTGGTGTGGCCTTCGGAACTTCGGTGGCAGGGGTGGCGGCATCCGCCATGCTTGGCCTCATGTCCACGCTCTGTCGCCGTGAGCGTTTGCAGGCTTCCCAGTCGCTGGATACACGGATTGCCACGGTATTGAGGCGGTTTTCCCTGGCTCATCAGCGCCAGGAGACTTTCAAGGCCCTGCAGATGCAGGCCAATGCCCTGCCTATGGTGGTGGACAAGCTGGAGGCGATGATGGCCCAGATGGAGCGCCACAGCCAGAACCTGGGTGAGCGCCTGCTCGCGAGTCAGCAGAACTATCAGCAGGAAGCGCAGCTTCGCTACAGTGAGCTCGCTGCCTCGGTGGATGCGTCGCTCAGATACAGCCTGACCGAAAGTGCCCGTATTGCAGGTGACACCATCCGCCCGGTCGTGGAGGTCACGATGGCGGGGATCGCACAGGAGACGGCCACGCTGCACGAGAAGCTGGCCAGCACGGTTGGCTTGCAGCTCGATGGCGTTTCTCAGCGCTTCGACGGTGCTGTCAGCACGGTTTCTGACACCTGGACACGGGCCCTGGCCCGGCATGAGCAGGTCAGCAGCACCCTCAACCAGGATCTGCAGGTGTCGCTCCTTGCTCAGACCGAGGCTTTTGCGGAGCGTTCGGCGGCTCTGCTGGCAACGGTGGATCGCACCCACGCAGCCCTGCAGACGGAGACGGCCAAGACCTTGACCACCTTGGTGGGCGAGACCAGGGGCCTGCACGAAGGCCTGATGCAGAAGGTGCAGAACCAGCTCGAAGGGCTGGCGGGTCGTCTCGACCAGACCGCCGCCCGGGTGAGTGAACAGTGGGCTGCGGCACAGCGCCACCACGAACAGAGCAGCGCAAGCATGGCGCGGGAAACCCAGACTGCGCTGGCAGCGACTGTCCAGCACTTCGAACAGGCGTCGACCCGTCTTCTGACCTCGCTTGATGCATCCCACGCCGCGCAGCGGCAGACCTTGGCGCAGCAGGACGAGCGTCGTCTGGATGCGTTCAGTGTCACCGTTCAGTCGATGGCGACAGCCTTGCAGCAGGCATGGCACGACGCCGGCGAGCAGGACCGGACCCGTCAGGAACAGCTGTTCAGTGCGCTGGAGGAGAGTGCGCGCCAGATTGGTGCCGGTACCGCTGCGCAGGCCACACGCACCATCGACGAGGTCGCGCACCTGATGCAGACGGCTGCCGAGGCCCCTAAGGTTGCCGCAGAAGTGATCGGTCAGTTGCGCCAGGAGCTTTCTGCCAGCATGGCCCGTGATAACACCCTGCTCGAGGAGCGCAGCCGCATCATGGCAACGCTGGGCGCATTGCTGGATGCGATCAACCACGCCTCCACCGAGCAGCGGAGCGCCATTGACGCGCTGGTGGCCACTTCTGCCGACCTGCTCGATCGTGCCAGCACCCGCTTCGAGGAGCGGATCGGTGCCGAGTCGGAGCGCATGACCGGGGTTGCGGCCCAGATCGCCTGCGGTGCGGTCGAGGTCTCAAGCCTGAGTGAAGCATTCGGCTGCGCGGTACAGCTGTTCAGCGAGTCAAACGACAAGCTGATGGAGATGCTGCAGCGCATTGAAGGGGCGCTGTCGGCCTCCATGGCGAGGAGCGATGATCAGCTCGCCTATTACGTGGCCCAGGCGCGGGAGGTGATCGACCTCAGCATCCTGTCCCAGAAAAAGGTGGTCGAGGATCTGCAGGGCCTGGCCGGCAAGTCTGTGCCGGTGCCAGGTGGGGTTTAAGCATGGACGAGATCGATGGCGGCATCGAGCATGCCGCCCCCGTCTGGGCGGTATTCGGTGATCTGATGTCGGGCCTGCTGGGGGCCTTTGTGCTGATCCTCGTCGGGGTGCTCGGCGTACACCTCGAGCTGGCCACCAGCCTTGAAACCGAGGTGCAGAAGCGCAAGCTCGAGGAGCAACGGCGGGTCGCCCTGGAGCAAGCCCTGGCCGGGCCACTGGCCTCCGGGCGGGTGACCCTGAGCAACGGACGCATCGGCATCAGCGGCAGCGTGCTCTTTGCCCTCAACTCGGACCAGCTGCAGCCGGAAGGGCGGGCGCTCCTCAAGACGCTGGCGGTGCCCTTGACCGCCTACCTGGGTTCGCGGGACGAGATGCTGATGGTCAGCGGCTTCACCGACGACCGGCCGGTGCGTGACAGCAATCGCCAGTTTGACGACAACTGGGAGCTGTCGGCCCAGCGTGCCCTGACCGTTACCCGGACGCTGATCGAGGAGGGTATCCCTTCGTCGTCCATCTTTGCGGCCGCCTTCGGCCCCGAGCAGCCGGTGGCGTCGAATGCCGATGCGCAGGGGCGTTCCCGGAACCGGCGGGTGGAGATGGCGCCCGTGCCCAAGTCGTCCAAGGGCGGCGCGGGTTCGTCCCCGGGAGCGGCGGAGGCGCCGCGTGGGTGACGCCTACGGCAGGCTTCAGACCTTGCAACTGCAGGGCGGAGCCCGCTTCGATCCGGTCCGCTTCCGCTTCATCGAGGCCCTGGCCAGGCGTGCCGCCTCAGGTCAGGGCGAGGTTCGCCGTCTGCTTGAGGACAAGCTGGCGGCTGCGCTGCAGGACTACTGCACGCGTCTGGAGGAGGGCCGTCGTGCGGCGGAGCAGATCCTTTCCCTTGCCCTGACGCGGCACCCCGATACGGCAGATACGCTGGCCCGGCTTCGTCAGGAGGGGGATTTTCGCGGCCTGCGACAGCTGCTGGCCGGGCTTGACGCAGGCCTGGGGCGTCGCGTTCTGCAGGCGCTTCTGGGCCATATCCGCGCCCTGGCCCAGGACCTGCCATTGGGCGCGGCGCCCGGCGCCGGGGGTGACACCGACCCGGCCTGCGGGGAGCTGAAATCGGTCGCCTTCTTTCGCGACAGCTGGATCAGCCTCAGCGTCAATCAGCAGCTCAGCGCGGCGCTGGCGCAGGTGCCTGACAATGCCGGTCCGCTCAACTCCCACCTGCTTGCGCTGCAATCCCTCGAGCTGATGCGTGATGTCTCGCCCGGGTACTTGCAGCATTTCATGTCCTACGTGGATGGGCTGCTGTGGCTGGAACTGGCCGAGAACGGGAGCAAGCCGGCGGTCAAGCCGGCACCCGCCCGTGGCGAACGGGACAAGAAGCGCAAGCCGGCCCGCAGTAGTGCGCCGCCGCCCGGCGGCAGTGTGCCGCGCTAAGTCCGGGTTTCAGCCCAGCCAGCGCAACAGCATTGCATATAGCCGATCGGGCACGACCGGCTTGGGCAGGAAGTCGTTCATGCCGGCCACCATGCAGTTGGCCCGGTCCTCACTGAATACGTTGGCCGTCATGGCCAGGATCGGTACGGCCTGACATCCGGGCTGCTGGCGAATGTTGCGTGCGGCGGTGAGTCCATCCATCTTTGGCATCTGCATGTCCATCAGTATCAGGTCATAGGCCTTGGCGGCGGCCATCTGTACGGCTTGCTGGCCGTCGTCGGCGGTATCAACCTCGAGCCCCATGTTCGACAGGAGCTCCTCCGCCACCATCTGGCAGACGGGTTCATCTTCCACCAGCAGGATGGTCTTGCCAGGGCCGATGGCCATCAGCCGGGCCTCGATCTGGGCCAGGTCCGGCCCGCCGGCGTCGTTCTCGGGCAGCGCACAGCGTGCCAGCCGGGCGGTCAGCCAGAAGGTGCTGCCCTGGCCCGGTGTGCTGCTGACGCCAACTTCCCCGCCCATCAGCTCGGCAAGGCGCTGTGTGATCGCCAGTCCCAGGCCCGTCCCGCCAAATTGCCGGGTCGTCGAGCTGTCTGCCTGTTCAAAGGGGTGGAAGATCTTGTCCGCTACATCGGGCGGAACGCCTATCCCCGTGTCTTCCACCTCGAAACGCACCACCACGGTGGCCCCCTCGTCCGCTGCCAGGCGCGCCCTTACGCTGATGCAACCCTGCGGGGTGAACTTGATGGCATTGCCCACGTAGTTGAGCAGCGCCTGTCGCAGCCGGGTACCGTCGCCGATCACCCCGGGCAGGTCGGCGGCGGCTTCCGCCCGCAGTTGAATGCCCTTGCTGACGGCCCGGTCGTTCATGATCGACACCACGTTGTCGAGCAGGGTCGGCAGGTGCAGGGGCTCGGCGCAGAGGGTGAGTTTGCCGGCCTCGATCTTGGAGAGATCCAGAATCGAATCGATGATCTCCAGGAGGTGGTTGCTGGCCGCGGCGATCTTGTTCAGGCGGTCGCTCTGTGCCGGCGTCGCGCCGGACTTCTGCATCAGGTAGGCCATGCCCGTGATGGCGTTCAGTGGTGTGCGGATCTCATGGCTCATGTTGGCCAGGAAGGTGCTCTTGGCAATATTGGCGGCCTCGGCGGCATTGCGTGCTGTTTCGAGCTCTGCGGTGCGCTTGCGGACGAGCTCCTCCAGGTGCGCCCGGTGCATGTCGAGCTCACGCTCCAGCGTCTTGGTGGCCGTGACATCCGTGACGAAGCCGTACCACACCGTGCTGCCTTCTTCATCCTGCTCCGGCACGGCGTCCACGTGCAGCCATTTGAGCGGCCCGTTTTCCGGCTGGATGCGGTAGTCCACGAGCCAGCGCTCCATGGATCGGGCCGACTGGTGGAGGGAGCCGAAAAAGCGCCCGCGGTCCTCCTCGACGAGCAGCTTGCGGATGCTCGAGGCGTTGCTCTCCACCGTCTCCGGGCTGACCCCGAACAGGCTGCGCACCGCCTCGCTGGCAAAGGGAAAAGCACCGGTGCCATCGGGAAGCTGGCGGTACTTGAACACCATGCCGGGCACATGGGTCAGGATCTTGCGGACTTGCTCGGTGGCCGCGACCCGGGTAAGCAGGGACTCCTGCTCGGTGATGGCCTTGAGCAGCCCGTTGAAGGCGTTGGCCAGCTGGCCGATCTCATCATCCCGCTCGATCGGCAAGGCCTCCCGGGGCCGTCTGCCCTGGCGCATTTCATCCAGCAGAATGGCTGACTTCTCGAGGGGGCGTAGTTGTCGGCGTACCCACCAGCCGGCCACCACGCTCGTGAGCAGGGTCAGCACCACGGCCGAGATGAGCACCCGCACCTGAATCTCCCGGGCGACCAGGAAGGCCTCCTGGGTCGGCAGCACGGACTGCATCAACCAGCCGGTCTGGCCGATGGTGACCGACGAGGACAGCTCCTCCACCCCCCGGGAACTCACCGCAGTGCCGGACCCCTCGTGGCCGTCGATGTAGCGGTCGTAGATGAGGTTGACGCCCTCTGCCGGGCCCTGGGACATGACCCGCCGGCGGTCCGAGGACGCAATGTAAGTGCGCGTCCGGCGATCCGTGACCATGAAATCCCCGGTGCGTCCGTACTTGGCGGTACTGATCTGATCCAGGAAGTTGGGTTCGTGCAGATTGGTGACCCCGAGCACGGCACCCCGAAAGCGGCCATCCCCATCGCGCATGGGCACTGCAAAGGTGATCACCGGTTCACCGGTGCGGCGTCCGATCATGGGGGACGTAATGATCGGCGCGGTCGCCGTCCGCAGGGCCTTGAAGAAGGGCAGATCACCATAGGCCGTACCCACCCGGTCCAGGTGCCTGGGCACGCTCGCGCGGGCGATCCCATCCGCATCCACGACGATCATCCCCCAGTTGAACAGGGCCTCGAGCCCCGCCTGGGCTTCGAGCACCGACTGGATGTGGGCCGGGTCCGGCAAACCACCCAGCCGCCCGGCGAGCTGGCGCAGGATGTCGTTGCGTTCGTCGATGGAGCGGTCGATCTCCGACGCGATGATGGCGACTGTCGAGAACTGTTGTGCGGAGACCGCGGCTTCCATGTCCGAACGGACATACCGGCCTATCCCCAGGGCGACGATCCAGATCGAGACGACGGAAGCACACACGGCACCCACCACCAGCCGTGTTCTCAAGGACTGCCATGAAGGGCTGCTCACCGCCGGGTCTCCACCGGGTCTTCTCCCGCCTGCGTTGTATTTTCCGCCTGCGGCCATCGCAGGGATTCAGGTCATTACGGACGGGATGGGGAAAGGTTGAGCCCGCGGTGTGCCGGCACGGTTCTGACGGGGCCGGCGGCCGAGGCCGTGCTCGGCGGTCAAGGCTAGGCCGCGATGGGGCGCTGCCCGGTCGTATCTTTCCAGCGGAGTTCGCCCATCAGCCGGCGCAGGAAGGCTTCGGGGCCAAGGGCTTCCCCAAGCAGGCGGCCCTGGCGCACCACGTTGGCAAAGTCGCCGGGGGTGAGCCCTTCCATGGCGTTCAGCTTGTTCGCGATGACGGCCGGAATTTCCCCGGCGCGGGCCGTATCGCCCAGCACTTCCCGGGCGAACAGGGCCTGGCGCTGGTTCCCATTGAGCGGGCGGAAGTGCAGCTTGAAATCAAAACGACGCAGGGCCGCGGCGTCGAGCCCGTCCATCAGATTGGTGGCCGCCACGAAGATCCCCGGAAACTGCTCGATGCGCTGCAGCAGCTCGTTCACCTGCGTCGTCTCCCAGCTGTGCCGGGCCTGGCGGCGGTCGCGCAGCAGGCTGTCCACCTCGTCGAGGAAGAGGATGCTGCGCTCTGTGTCCAGGTCGTTGAACAGCGCGGCGATGTTCTTCTCGGTTTCGCCCACGTACTTGGAGACGATGTCCGAGGTGGAGCGCAGCACCAGCTCCCGCCCCAGGGCGTCAGCGAGGAGGTGGGCGAACTCGGTCTTGCCGGTGCCCGGCGGTCCGAAGAAGCACAGGCGACCCTGCCCGGTACGCTGCAGGGCGTCGGCGATCCGGTCGGGGGCAATACCCCCGGCCAGGTTCAGAAAGGCCGTGTCGAACACGGTTGCGGACTGACGCTGGCGCGGGGAGGCGCTGCCGAAGAGCAGGCGACGGCTGGAGGCAATCCCTTCGCGCACGGTGCGTGCCGGATCCCCCGAGTCATACAGGCCGAGAAGCCGCCCGGCGGCACCCAGTTGTGCCGGCATCAGGGCCGCGTCGGCAGCCAGTTCGTCGAGGAGTGCGGGTGGCAACTGCCGGTCACCCAGGTGGCGTTCGGCCATCCGACGTCGCACGCTGCGGGGCGGCGTGGTGAAGGCTACCGGCAGGAGAAAGCGGCGAAGGAAGGCCGGGTCCATGCTCTCAGCGTCATTGGTGATCCAGATGGCCGGGACCGGGTTGCTCTCCAGGGTGCGATTCATCCAGCCCTTGTCTCCGTGACCACCGCCGGAGCGCCTGCCAAAGAGCGCCAACAGCATCGTGTTGGCGCTGCTGAAGGCGTCCTCCACCTCGTCGAAGAGCACCACGCAGTCCCGTCTCCCCTGCAGCAGCCGCTGGAGGAGCAGGAACGCACCCAGACGTCCGTCGCGGGAGAGTCCATCGCCGTCGTCGTCGGCGCTCTTCACCTGGTATGCGTGCAGACCGGCTGCCTGGGCAATCGCCAGGGCGAACTCCGTCTTGCCGGTGCCCGGAGCGCCATAGAGGAGCGCGTTGACGCCTTCAACCTGACGGGTGGCAGCTTGCGCGAGGACGTGTCGCAGTCGATGGCTGTCTCGCTGCAGATGGGGAAAGTCTTCGAGCGTCCACCCGGGCTGAGGCGTGGGTTCGACGATCATCGCCAGCAGCGCATTCCGGTCCGCCGGCGCCATGACGAGGATCTCGGTGAACAGTTCGTCCGGTGCGACAAAGTCCTCAAGGTCGTCGCGGCTGCGGGTGGGGCGCAGCAGGGCAAGCTGGCGCAAGGGGCTGCGGCGATGCAGGGCCTGCTTGATGTGCGCCAGCGGAATGTTCAGGGCGGCCGCCAGGTGGTTGAAATTGGCCCTCAGCCCCTGAGATTTGAGCTCTCTCAGGAAAGTCGCGAAACAGGGGATCTGGCCGCGCTTTTCGGCGAAGTCGAGGAGCGTCGTGTCGTCATCCGACAGCCCGACGCATTCGGCCAGCACGGTCACGCCAGGATGGGTGGGGGCCTGTCCATCCTGAAGGGCGAGTCGGGCAAGCACGGGCGCAGGTACAGGGCGAAGAATCCGGTCGAGATAGCTGCGGGCGTGACGGGCGAACTTGCGATTGAGGCGGCTATGGTCCCGGCTGCCCAGAAAGTCCGGCAGGTCGTCGATGTCATAAGCGTCGTCTTCGTCGGAAGCGTCTTCTGCCGTGCCCACCTCCCACGTTGCCTGCAGGCTGGACAGGACGGCAGGGTCGATCAGGGGCAGGCACAGGGCCCACAGCGCGCCGGTGAAGTCCGGGTCTTCGAGACGATCGAGGCACTCGGGCCGGTTGGCGACCAGCTGGAGCGTGTAGCGCGCGGCCCGCCGGGCCTCGGCCGGTACGGTCGAGAAGTCATTGCGCCAGGGCTTGTCGAGAGTGGGGCGCGGGGTACGGCGACGTTGGACTGCCATGATCAGTTCTCCTCCTTGTGCCAAAGTTGCAAGCGGCGGCCATCCACGTGCCACACCACGAAATCCCCCCGATGGGGGCCGTCCTCGATGAACACGCCCAGGGCGATGCTCAGGGGCTCCCGGAAATACGGGCTGGCCGAGTTCTTCTCGGCATCGAACACCGGCGGCTCCAGCACCTCGACCACGATGGCCGGCTTGCCATACGTGGGCCAGCGGCGGTTGCGCAGGCCTTCCTTCCACACCACCTTGTCGCCCGGGTGCAGGGGTTCCAGGTGGGTCAGCGCGGTGAAGCGCTGATGCAGGGCGCTGGCCAGATCGTCGAGGGGCGAGGTGAGGAGCTCGTCGTCGTCAAAGCACAGGGTTTCGGGATCGCTGTCGTTGATGCTGTCGATCCCGAGTTTGGCGAGCACGTCGCGGGATGACAGGGGCGGGCTTTTCTTGCTGTCCATGATGGGCTCCAGAGTTTCCTGACCCGTGCATTGAAACGCGAATTCGCGACATGGAATGTCGTACCATGAGCCCCCTTGCTCTCCACCGGAACTCCCCATGGCTGCCCACAAGGATCGTATCGACCGGCTCAATCTGCTCGCCAGCCTGATTCCCCGTGAGCGTGGCGGGAGCGAGTTTCCCGATGCGCGCACGCTGCAGGCGCTCATGGCGGAGCGCTACGATGAGCACGTCAGCCCGGAGGCGCGTCTGCGGGCCGTGCAGCGCGATCTCAAGGAGTTGATGAGCGAGGGGCGCATCGCCGTCATCAATGACAAAGCCAAGCCGCTCCGCTACCGGCGTGCATCGGATGTGGATTCCGACGACAGGCATCTCTGGAACTATGCGCGACAGCTCATGGTGTCCCTGGTCCGGGAGGCCCTGCCCGAGAAGCGGCTGGAGCGCGTGTGGGCCCGCCTTCGGGATGAAGGCGCGAGTTTTGGTCTGGGCGAGGACAAGCTCCGGGTGCTCAGCGACAGCCAGCGGCTCATTCCCGCAGACGTCCGTGAGGCGGTGCTGGTCGTGGTGCTGGAGGCGCTGGCCCAATCCCTGACGCTCCAGGTCAGCTATCGGGACAATGACGGTAAGATCACCCGTCCGGTGCTGCATCCCCAGGCCTTGCTGCAACGGGGGCCGCGCCTGTACCTGTTTGCCCTCAAGAATGATGAGCCCGAGCCGGTTCGCATGTATGCCCTGCACCGCGTGATCAGTGCCAAGCTCGGCAGGGAGGTGGCGAACAAGCCCGAGACCTTCAGCCTGAGTGATGCCATAAAAGGGGGGCAGGCCGATTTCGCGGCAGGGGGCGTCGTCCAACTCGAACTGCGTGTGCGTGGCTACGTGGAAGGCCTGCTGCGCGACTGCGCCCTCGCGGAAGACCAGCGTATTGATGAGGAGCCCGAGGGAAGCCCCTTCAGGGCCCGGGTCCATGCCACTGTCCCGGATACCGGGCAACTGCTGCGCTGGATCCTGGGTTGCGGCGCCAATGTGGAAGTGGTGGCTCCCGCCAGGTTGCGCGAGGTGGTGGCCATGCAGATCGACAAGGTGGCGAGCATCTATCGGTCCCCTGTCCAGACAGCTCAAGGCTGAGTTACTACATGCGACACTGTTTGTCGCAAGGCTCCGGATAATCCGGCTCGTGCCGCATCGGCACGATCAGTTCGGGTAATCAGGAGCGCGGTGGTGAATCGTCGAAACTTCTTTCGCAGGCTGCTCGCCGCAGCGGCAGCCGTCCTGCCTCTGCCAGGGATGGCTGCAGGCCTTGATGAAAAGGGCCTGCTTTCCATCGGCTCAGACGAGGCGGCTGAGGTGCCCTGTCAGCCTGCGCAGCCGCAAACCCTGAGGGTCAGCGTTGTCGGGCTTGGACGCGTCGGCTGCAGATATGCGCAGTTGTGCCAGGCGGAAGCCATGCCGGGCTTGAGCCGTATTCTGTTCATTGATACCGACAGGGCATCGCTGGCCAGCTGCGCCGGGATGATGGAAGCTGCGTCCCCGACCGTCCCGCAGACCTTTCTCGCGTTCATTCCAGGTTCGGGCATGGAGCCGGAAATGCGGCAGGATGGGGTGGAAGTCATCCGCAATCTGCTTGATGGCAGCCAACTGGTATTGATGCTGCTGGATATGGGCAGTGCGAATGGCCTTCAGGCCATGGAGCGTATTGCCAGCGAGGTTCAGGCGCTTGGCGCGGAAGTCCGCGTGCTCGCCACCCTGCCTTTCGACTTTCACGCCGCGCCGGCCGCCCGGGCCGCGCGTGCGCTGGCGCAGCTTTCCACCCGATCAGACATCCCGGTCACAACCCTGTCGAGCGATGACTGCTGGACCGATGACGATGATCGTCTTGAGCATGTCCTGCAGCGAATCGATGCTGGCGTACAGGCCCGAGTGCGGGATGTGATGGCTTCCGTAGCCACCTCGTCCGGCGCTTTGCCGGGACGCAGGAGAACGGGTTTAAACCGGTACGGACAGCCCGACAGTTCGTCGGTGGTGAGCTAGGTCAGTGACATGACGGCCTCCAAGAAATAAAGTCACACAGAACTGCAAAAACGCATTCAGCGGGTGTTTTTGTCATTCAAGATCGCTGACGTTGCCGGTGAAACGGGCCTGCACCGCAACACGATTACCCTGCTCTACAACGAGACGGCCAACCGGGTAGACATGGAGACGATCGATTGTCTCTGCGCTTTGTTTGCGTGTGGGGTAGGGGATTTGTTTGAGCGAGTGCCTGACGATTTGGGTTCGTGAAAAATAGAGGCACGGAAAGCTGCACTCGATTCCTAGCTTTTGGGTAAAAGCTGTCAGAGCGCGGGGCACGGCATGTGCTCTGCCGAGAACAAAACAAAAATGGGCTGGATCCTTCGGAGGGTACGCCGCCTGTGTGCATGTAGTATGTACAGGAGTTTTGATATTGGGTCTTAAACCTGCATATGCGGGGCTTGTCTGATAGGCTGTGTCGGGTCGCCTGCAAACAGCCCCCTCCGCCATGCCCCTCTCAAGGCCGCTACATCCCGATCAAGCCGAGTCACCTGCCCTGGCTGCGCCGCGCTTCCTTCCGACCCCTGCTCACCTGCCCGACGAGTGGAAGCGTCTGCGCGCATGGGCCCAGGAAGTGGAGCTGCTTGCTCCTCTGTTGCTCCTCTTCGATGCAACGGGGGCCATCGTGCGGCCGGGCGCGATCGGATCGATCCTGCACTTCCTCGTGCGCCCGAACGTACTTGATGAGCTCGAGCTTTGGGCCCCGGAGAGTGCTGCCGCTGATGTTGTTTACCAGATCGCCGCCAAGCTCAAGACGCTTGGTCAAGAAGTCCTGAAGTTATATCGACCACTTCCGGACGCGCAAGCGGCCCGCACACGCTTCGCCGGTGATCTCGAGTACCTCTACCTATTTGCCCTACTGGCGACACGCAACCCTCATGCCTCCGGCGACCTTGCAGGAAGAGCAGACTATGACCGGTTGCGACTCTGGACGTTGGTGCACTCCGTCGAGCGAGCTGAACAGGGCATTCTCCTCGACACCGCCTTACGAGAAGTCGCTAGTAAGTTGCGACTAGCGGGTGATGGCAAGGTCACTTGGCTGGACACTCTGGCCGCCTTAAGGCTGACAGCCAAGAGCTTTCTCGCACTTGATGCTCAAGTGTCTAGGCGTACAACGACTCTCATCCAGTCGCAACGAGGGCTTGAGCCAAGTAATCGAGCTTTTCTGAGAGCGCTTTGCAGCGTTGCTCTGCGTGAGGACTGTTCCATTGATAGTGGTTCGCGCAGCCGGCTGTTCAATGGTGCCTCGAAGCACACAAGAGTGATGCTGCCGAACGCCGCAGAGCCTGTGTCACTGGTCATGCCTGACGACGATGAGACTCCTGTCAAGATCGAGATGCTCGGGGAGCTGGGAAATGACTATCTTGTAAGCGTTCCTGTTCCACAAGACATCACGCTCACCGGCCAGATCAAGTACGCCTCGTCGATCTTGCTGAACAGCGTTGAGGAAAACCAGTTCTTGCCTTGGACGTGGTCACGGGTCACGCCCAGCGAGTTGCGAAACATCAACGCGTGGATAGCAAAAGCCCTGAAAGTGGGTGACATAGAGGACCAGTCGCTCGCAGCTGTGCTATGGATCGCCATGGCGACCGGTCGCTCTTTGGCTCGTGCGCTCGCGATGAAAGTCTCACACATTCCCGACGAGGAATGGTCGGTTACCCCAGAGATGCTGCTGCGCCAAGCTGTTCGCCCCAGCCGAGCGTGGCATCCGGAGGGTCGCCACGAAGGCTGGATAAGCCCCCTAAGCAACTCTTACGAGTTGCCTTTTCCGGCCGATGTTGCAGAAGTACTCAGGGGACGGCTCGTGCCGACCTCATCTTCACCGACTATCCTCGGTGACTTCCTCTCCCCAAAACCACTTCTGAGTCGCTTTCGCGAAGTCATGGAGCTGATAGCGCCTCGGGTAACCGCGGGAATGCTCACCAATCTTCTTCCTTGGCAACTTTACTCATCAACTGGAGATGCAGTTTTCGCTCGCCTTTATGCGCGCCATCCAAATACTGGACTGCCAGGTGCGGCAGCGTACCCAAGTTGGACTGGCGCAGAACTTACTAACACACTCTTTACATCAGGGCTGCCGGCTCCAAACCTTGATAAGGCTCTCACAGCCAATGCCTTAGGAAGCCGACTCGATCCGATTGAAGCTCTTCTACGTGCAGAAATTCGCAAGGCCGCAGCTGCACTTCGTCGTAAGCGCAACAACGATGTCGTCGATTTTCATAACGCCCTGACGAGCTACATACTCGTTGCTCTGCAAGCAGCCACGGGCGCGCGTCCAGTTCGGGCACCGTTCGAG
>Ga0116180_1002463_pt1 | contig 14560 bp, 18 predicted proteins | sample AD_UKC073_MetaG_FD_89804 | JGI IMG/M metagenome (GOLD analysis project Ga0116180, IMG submission 89804) | Active sludge microbial communities of municipal wastewater-treating anaerobic digesters from USA - AD_UKC073_MetaG | ecosystem: Engineered > Bioreactor > Anaerobic > Digestate | place: USA...
CCGGACGCGTGGGCGCAGTTGCTGACCGGTGCCCTCGTCGCGTACCGGGTGCACAGCGACCTGACCGGCGCCGACATCCGTCCGACCAACAAGGCGTATCGCCGGCCCCGGCCCATCCCCCGTCCCAGGCCGACCCGCAGCGCTCCGGAGGCCTCGGCGCCACGCCTCGCCAGCCGCGAAGACTGAGCTCGTCGGGCGGCCGTGAGTTCGATGGATCGAGCCTGTCGAGATCACGCGGCTTCGGGTCTCCAAGAAGCTCGACCAGTCGCTGCGCGGCCACCGATCCCTGAGCTTGACGAAGGCTCCGTGAGGCTCAGTCGGCGTCGCTCGGCGGTCGGTGGGCAGGCTTCGCGGCCGGCCCAGACTGCGGGCCGGTGCGCAGCCTCGGCCTCACGCTGCAACTTGGTTTCGAGTACCTCGTCAGCATCGGCCGGGGCGACCTTCGCCAACACCTGCGCGGCGGCCTTGCCCAACACATCCGAATCCATGCAGGCGGCCAGGCCCACCAGCAACTCCTCGGCCTGCGCCTGCTGCTGGTCGTTGAGCTGAGCAGCCAGTCCGCTAAGCACGGTGTTGATCGCCCGCACCTGACCGGTGCCCACCCGTCCAGCAACCGCCGCCTCCCCCAGCGCCGGGTGCGCAGCCAGCTCAGTAGCTCGATGCAACGCGCCGGCAGCTTCACGTTTGGTCAGGTTCTGATCCAACGCTAGCCACGTCGAGGTCGGCGTCCCAGCCGAACGCTCCGACGCGTTGGCACGGTCAGCTCCGGCCAGCAACAGCGAGCCCAGCGCCTCCAAGCGTCCGGTCAAGCTTCGGGCCGCGGTCGCAAGAAACAGACGGTCCTGCGGCGCCAACGCCTTGCGGTCGGGATTCACCCGATCCGGGACAGCGCGAATCCGTGCCAGTGCTTCGCGCACCGGCAGATCCCGCAATCGCTCGTCCATGAACCAATCAAACAACCCGGTTCTGACCCTCTTCGTCCAGAACCGCCCAAAACGGATTGCGCGCCACGATTCTCAGTAGATCTTCAGAAATAAGGCTCCGGAAAGGGCGCTTCGCCGAAATAGCACGGATTGATCCGCCCAACGGACGAGCACGAATCATCCCTAGGGACGACGCCATACACCCACCGTGGTCCGCTACCGTGGAATTCCGACCACCCTCGCCGGAGAAAGAAGCCACGGATGCCACGACCAAGACGCCTCACCTCAGCAATCGCAATCGCGGCATTCACGCTGGCCGGCTGCACGGGCGCACCCGGCCTGGGCGCGCCATCGGCACTGAAGGCGGAGGATTCACCGTTGACGAAGTACCTCGCCAACCTCTCCCTCGGGCCTGGTCCGGACGCAACCAAGGAAGAGCAGCAGGCGTACTACGACGAGCAGCAGAAGAAGACCGAGCAACTCGTCGCCGAATGTATGACGAAGGAAGGCTTCGAGTACAAGCCGAACACCACCACCTCGGTAACGGTCGGCGGCACAGAGGAGAATCCTTGGAAGCCCGACGATCGCGAGTGGGTGAAGCAGTACGGCTACGGCTCGGTGAACTTCCCGGGCAAGGACGATGCGCCGGTCGAGGAGCCGACCGGTACCGAGCAGGTCGACCCGAACCAGGAGTACCTGGCGAGCCTGACCGAGGCCGAGCAGCAGGCCTACAACGAAGCGCTCTACGGCGGGCAGGCCGCAACCGCCGAGCCGACCGATGCGGAGCCCACCGACGAGGCACAGACCTGGGACTGGACCAAGCAGGGCTGCTACGGCGCGGCCCAACATGAGGTGATGGGCGATCAACCCTATGAGAAAGCGGAGTTCAAGCCTTTGATCGACGCGTTGCAGAAGTTCTACGAGGGGCTGCCGACCAACACCGAGTATTCGGCGCTGGACAGCGAATGGGTCGCCTGCATGGACACGGCCGGCCACACCGGCTTCAAGACCCAGTCCGAAGCCTCGAACTCGATCTACGACCTGGTCAACAAGTACTACGAGGAGGCATACCCGGCCGACGGTGGCGAGGAAACGGAGATGGATCCGAACCTCGGCACGCTGAAGGACCCTGCCTTCGCCGAGATCGGCAAGAAGGAGGTCGAGCTGGCCCTGGCCGACCTCGACTGCCGGGAGAAGACCGACTACCGCAATCGCCAGCTGACTATCCAGTTCAAACTGGAGGACCAGTTCATCTCCGATCACAAGGCCGAACTGGACGCACTCAAAGCCTCGGCTGACCAGGGAAAGCGCTAGTGGCGCGGCGTCGTCCAGGGGCAGCGGACGCCGAGCCGGTCGCCCAAGGGGAAGCACTGGCAGCCGCCGCCGACGACCCTGAGTCACCCGACTCGCCCGATCCACAAGCCGCTGCCGCAGCCAGTCCTGGACATGGACGCGCCGCGGGCTGGCTGCGCATCTTCCGCGAGAACCGGGCGCTCTGGGTGACCGCAGCGGTCGCCACCGCCTGCCTGGTGGCTGGCCTGGTGGTGGGCCGCTTCGTGCTCTCCCCAGCCGACGCAGCCGCCCGAACCGCCGCGCCGGAGGCGGGCTACATCACCGTGCCGGTCGCGTTCGGAACCCTGACCAACGACGTGACCATGCGCGGCCAGGTGGGCTACGCCGACTCCACCGAGGTGAAGATCGCTGCCCCCGAGGGCGCGGACGCAGCCGTGGTCACCGGCCAGGTCCCGAAAGCTGGCGCCGAACTCGACGCCGGTGACATCGCGCTGGAAGTGGCCGGCCGGCCCGTGTTCGTCCTGCCCGGCAAGCTGCCGGCCTACCGCACGCTGCGGGTGGGCACGTCCGGGCCGGATGTGAAGCAGCTCAAGCAGGCGCTCGCCGACCAGGGCATCTCGGTGACCAGCGGAAGCAAGTTCGACAACGACACTGCGAAGGCCGTCCGCACCCTGTACCTGCGGGCCGGCTACACCGCTCCGGTGGACAGTACCGCTGCGGAGGGCGTCCGCACCGCCAGGGAAGCCCTGCGCTCGGCCGACAGCGGACTGGCTTCAGCGCGCAAGGCTCTCGCCGAAGCCAGAAAGGGCCCCTCCGCGGTCACCCGCAAGGAGGCGGACAACGCCGTGGCCGAGGCTCGCCGGGCGCTCCAGGCTGCTCAGGCCGCCGACAGCCCGGACGCGCTTGAGGTCGCCCGGCTGAAGGACGAGCTCGCGCTCGCCAAGCTGCGTCGCAAGGAGGCGTTGAAGCGCGGCGACACCAGCGCGGAGGCCGGAGCACTGAGCTCGGCCAAGCAGCAACGCAAGGATGCGGCCAAGCAGCTAGCGGACGCCAAGAAGGCAGCCCTGCCCTACCTGCCGGCCGGCGAAGTGCTCTACCTGACCCAGCTGCCCCGACGCGTGGACGAGGTGAAGGTCGAGCGTGGCGACATCCTCGATGGCGCTGCGATGAGCGTGTCCGGGGCCAAGCTCGAACTCAGCGGCTCGGTCTCGGCCGCCGACGCCAAGCTCCTCGAAGTCGGCAAGGATGCGTTCTTCGAACTGCCGGACGGCAACCAGCATCGCGCCGTGATCGCGACCATCGAGGCCGCTGACAAGGGCGATCGCTCGACGATCGGGTTCACCCCCGATCCGCTCACCGCCGAGCAGACCGAGCAGCTGAAAGGCAGCAATGTGAAGCTGACGATCGCGGTCGGCTCTTCCGACGGTGACGTGCTTTCGGTGCCGCTGGCCGCGCTCACCGCTGGTCCGGGCGGCGAAGCGCGGGTTGAGGTCGTCGAGGGCGACCCGCGGGACAAGGCCCAAGCCAAGACCCGCCTGGTGGTGGTGCGGACGGGACTGGCCGCAGCCGGATACGTCGAGGTCGCGCCGGTCGCCGGCTCCCTGGTGAAGGACGACCTTGTGGTGGTGGGTACGTGACCGCAACCCCGCTGGTGGAGTTGGTCGACCTGACCCGCGCCTTCCCCGGGCCGCCGGAGGTGCAGGCGCTGAAGGACGTGAACCTGAACATCGCCGCCGCCGACTATGTGTCGATCGTCGGGCCGAGCGGTTCGGGCAAGTCGACCATGCTGAACATCCTCGGCCTGCTGGACCGGCCCTCGGTCGGCGAGTACCGGCTGGCCGGCACACCCACCCGCGATCTGACCGAGGACGATCGTGCGGCCGTCCGGGCGCGCGTCGTGGGCTTCGTGTTCCAGGCCTTCCACCTGCTGCCGAATCGTTCGGTGCTCGACAACGTGCTGCTGCCGATGCTGTACAGCGGGGTGCCGCGCGCCGAACGCGAGGACCGCGCTCGCACCGCGCTGTCCCGGGTGGGCCTCGCCCATCGAGTGAACTTCCTGCCGGGCACGCTTTCCGGCGGTGAGCGCCAGCGGGTGGCGGTGGCCCGCGCAGTGGTCAGCGGACCTCAGCTGCTGCTCGCCGACGAACCAACCGGCAATCTCGACCAGGGCACGTCCGGCGAGGTGATGTCGCTGTTCGAGGAGCTGCACGCGGACGGACTGACCCTGGTCGTGATCACCCACGACGCCGCGGTGGCGAAGCGGGCAACACGTCGAATCCGGATCCTCGACGGCCGGCTGACCGAGGCGGCCTGATGAAGCGGCTCTCCCTCCCCTCGTGGCTGACCCGGTTGCCATCCTGGCTGCGCCGCGGCCGGGTGGCGGACGCGGGTGCGACCGCTGTGAACAGCGCGTCGGCCCTGCTCAGCCCGGTGGCACGGGCGGATCGGTTCGGCTTCGCCGACCTGCTGATGGAGGCCACTGCCGGCATCGGTTCGCGTCCGGGACGGCTGGTGATGACCATCCTGGGCACGGTGCTTGGCATCGGTTCGCTGATCGCGACGATCGGTTTCGCCCAGACCGCGGCCGGCCAGATCGCGCGCCAGTTCGACGCGGCGGCCGCGACGCAGGTGGTGATCACCCCGAAGACCTCACGCACCGGCAGCGGGGCAAGCGTGGCGACGGTCCGGTTGCCGTGGGACGCGTCCGAGCGGGTCGGCCGGCTGGCCGGGGTGCAGTCCGCCGCGTTGTTCAGCGAGGTGGGTCTGGGCGAGGGCACGGTGACCGCGGTGCCGGTGAACGACCCGTCTGCGGCCTCGGCGGCCGTGCCCGCGGTGGTGGCGGCATCCCCGGGACTGATGGACGCGCTCAGCGGCCATATTGTCACCGGACGCTGCTTCGACTCCGGACACGACCAGCGGGCCGACCGGGTCGCGGTGCTGGGCGTACGGGTCGCCGAGCGGCTCGGCGTGAGCCGGGTCGACCGGCAGCCGTCCATCTTCATCTCCGGCCTGGCCTACGCCGTGATCGGCATCGCCGACGACTTCCAGCGCAAGGCCGAACTGAAGGACTCCGTGATCATTCCGATGGGTGCCGGCCGCGAGGACTTCGGCGTCACCGCCCCCGGTGAACTGCAGGTGAAGATCGTGGTCGGCGCCGGCCCGCAGGTCGGCAAGCAGGCGGCGATCGCGCTGGCACCGGACGCACCCGAGAATATCGAGGTCGCGGCTCCGTCCGGACACAGTGAGCTGAGCACCAATGTGCAAGCCGACGTCAACATCGTCTTCCTGGTACTCGGCGTAGTTGCCCTGCTGGCCGGTGGGCTCGGCATCGCCAACGTGACCATGCTGTCCGTGCTGGAACGGGTCGGCGAGATCGGCCTGCGCCGCGCCGTCGGCGCGACCGGACGGCAGATCGCCGCGCAATTCGTCCTCGAATCAGTGCTGATCGGCCTGCTCGGCGGCCTGATCGGCGCATCCCTTGGGGTGTTCGCGGTCGTGGGTGTGGCGCTGATCCAGCAGTGGACCCCGATCATCGACCCGTGGCTGGCCGTTGCGGCGGCCGCGCTCGGCGCAGTCGTAGGCCTGCTGGCGGGCTGGTTCCCCGCACATCGAGCGTCCCGGGTGGAACCGGTGAACGCCCTGCGCGCCGGCTGAGGCCCGCGCGGCCCGAATCAGTCCGCGAACCGCCGTCCCGGCGCGGTCTCGATCACCGTGGTGCCGGCGAGGTGGTCGTAGATCGTCCGTCCGCTGCCCGCGAAGAGCGAGACGAGGTACGCCACCGGCACCAGCAGGCTGAGCACCGCACCGAGTTGCGCGTCCCAGCCGCCGCCGTACGCGACCGCGACCGCCCCGGCGTGACCGAGCGTCCAGGGCAGTCCCAGCTTGAGTAGATTGCGCAGCAGCGAGCGCGGCCAGGTGACCCGGTCGCCGGTGTCGGTACGCACCCGGAGGCCGAACTTCAGCTTCCCTGGGGTGGCTTCATAGCGTCCGCATTCGGCGAGGGTCAGTCCGAGCGTGACCGGCACGACGACGCACAGCAGCCCGATCAGGTTCTGCGCCAACGGCCCGACCGTGGCGGTCACTCCGGTGAGGTAGAGCGGGACGCCGACCGCGGCCACCACAGCTACCCAAAGCAGCATCAGCCCCAAGTCGACCAGGCCGGCCAGGACGCGACGCTTGGCGGTGGTGGACACGAGCCAAAGGCTAGCGCTTGACCGTCCCCCGCGCTGTGGCGGCGCACAGCACACCGGTTATCCTTCGCGAATGCGCGAGTTCCACATCTGCACGGCAGCGCCCGGACCCGACTGGGTCTACGCGGGCTACCACGAGCTGGACGCCGCGATCAGCGTCGAGATGTACGACGAGGACAACTCCACCCCCACCGATCAGGTGCAGGCCTGGCACGCCGATCAGGTGCACGGCCGCAAGGCGCTGCTGCTGGCGTTGCCAGGGCCCGCACCGGCGGACGCACTGATCGGTCGCTACGGCCTGCCGGTTGTGCCCGCCGAGCCGGTCAAAGTGCTCGGGATCACCGAGATCTACCTGCCCACCACGGACAACCTGCACCTGCTGGACAACGTCTCGATCATGGTTCGGGCCGACCAGCGGCGCGCGGGCATCGGCGCAGCCCTCGCCCGCGAGGTGCGGCGGATCGCTGTCGACGAGGGTCGCGACACCATCGTCGGCTGGTCGCAGCACTCCCCCGGCGCCCCGGCGCGTGCGGACGATCTCGTCGGTCCGGACGGCGGCGGCCACGTGCCGCTCGACCACGTGTCCCGCTTCGCACTCGCCGCTGGTTACTCGCTGGCGCAGGTCGAGCGGCAATCCCGGTTGCTGCTGCCGCTGGCCCCGGAACTGCTGGCTCAGTTGCTGGCCGAAGCCGAAGCCAAGGCGTCCCCGGAGTACCGGGCGATCTCCTGGGCCGGCCCGACACCAGCCGAGCTCCGCGACGGCGTGGCCCGGATGCACGCCGCGCTCTCCACCGACGCACCGCTCGGTGACGTTGACTGGCAGCCGGAGATCTGGGACGCCGCGCGCGTCCAGCAGATGGAAGAGCGGGTCCATCGCACTTCACGACTGCTGACCACCGTCGCGGTCGAGGTGGCCAGCGGAGATGTGGTCGCCTTGACCGACCTGCACCTGCCGAACGCGCATCCGCAGCGACTTGAGCAGGGCACCACGACCGTCGATCGAGCCCATCGTGGGCATCGTCTCGGACTCCTGGTGAAGGTGGCGAATCTGCAGCTCCTCGCCCAGACCCAGCCGGACGCAGCCCACGTCGACACCTGGAACGCGGGCGAGAACGAGTGGATGCTCGCCATCAACACCGCGCTCGGCTACCGCCGATACACCAACTTCGGCATCTGGCAAGCAAAGCTGGGTTGATCCGCTCGTCGATCGGCCGCGGCGCGAATCGCGTCCGATTGGCGGCGACACGCGGTGAGTGTCGCGATCGGCGTGCAGCGGACGCGATCTGTGCCGGGTTGTCGATCTGCGCCGGTTCTGGAGCCGGGGCAATTCGCCTCTGTGGGACGCCGATGCGGCGACATACCGCTCTTCCGGAACGATCCGACGTGATCCGTACCAGCCAATGACGGCTGCGCTTGGCTGAGCGGCGATCGCACCCCAACCCGACCAGATGGACGCGCTTTATCAGTCCGCCAGCGGGCCGAACTTCACCCCACGCGCGGTCAGTTCGGCTTCGCCGCCGTCCGCTGCGGTCAGCACCCATACCCCGGCCGGTGTGAGTGCGATCGTGTGCTCCCAGTGCGCCGCCACGGAGCCGTCCCTGGTCACCACGGTCCACTCGTCTTCCAGGGTCGCCGTGTTGGCCGAGCCCAGCGTGACCATCGGCTCGATGGCCAGGCAGATGCCTTTGGCGAGAAGCTCGCCACGTCCGGCGCGCCCGAGGTTGGGCACGTCCGGCGGCTGGTGCATGGCGGTGCCGATGCCGTGACCGGTGTACTCGGACACGATCCCGTACCCGACCGAATGACTGTGGATGCTGGTCTCGATGGCATTGGCGATGTCGCCGATCCGGCCGCCGATCCGCGCGGACGCGATCCCGGCCCACATTGCTTCCCGGGTCGCCTCGCTCAGCGCGGACGCTTCGGGTGACAGCTCGCCAACCCCGAAGGTGACGGCCGAATCACCGTGCCAGCCGTCAATGCTGACCCCGAAGTCAACGCTGACGAGATCTCCGGACGCCAACACCCGCTCCCCCGGGATGCCGTGCACGATCTCGGAGTTGACCGAGATGCAGGTGACGGCCGGGAACGGCGGCAGGCCGAACCCGCCGCCGTAGCCCAGGAATGACGACAGCGCTCCCGCAGCCGCGATCTGCTCGCGCGCGATCGCGTCCAACTCCGCGGTGGTGACGCCAGGCGCCGCGGCCGCGCGAACCGCGGCCAGCGTCCGGCCGACCACCAGGCCGGCCCGGCGCATCCGCCGAATCTGGTCCGCAGACTTCAGCTCAATTCCGGGTCGGCGACGCACGTCCGTCCTAGCCAGCCGTGAAGCTCAGGAGAGCTTGGCGTCGAGCGCAGCGGTGATCCGCTGGCCGACCTCTTCGATGCCGCCGATGCCGTCGACCTCGACCAGCAGGTCACGGTCGCGGTAGGTCTGCAGCAGCGGGTCGGTGGCCTCGGTGTAGATCACCATGCGGTTGCGGATGGTCTCGGCGTTGTCGTCGGCGCGGCCTTCGAGCTCGGCCCGCTTCAGCAGCCGATCGACCAGCACATCGGTGTCGGCGACCAGCGAGATCACGGCGTCGATGCCGGGGCCCTCGCCAAGCGCTTCGTCGAGGGCTTCGACCTGGCCGATCGTGCGGGGGTAACCGTCGAGCAGCCAGCCGTTGGCCGCGTCGGCCTCGGTGAGCCGGTCGGCCACGATCGCGTTGGTGATCACGTCCGGCACGTAGCCGCCGTCAGCCATGATCCGCGAGACCTCCTGGCCGAGCGGCGTCTGGTTCTTGACGTTGGCCCGGAAGATGTCTCCGGTCGAGATGGCCGGCACACCGTAGTGCGCGGCGATACCGGTGGCCTGGGTGCCCTTGCCCACTCCGGGGGGGCCCATGATGAGCAGTCTCATCTGAGGAATCCTTCATAGTTTCGTTGCTGCAATTGGCTCTGGATCTGCTTCACAGTGTCCAGACCGACTCCGACGATGATCAGGATCGAGGTACCGCCGAAGGGGAACTTGTTGTGCGTGCCCAGCAGGACGAACGCGATCGCCGGGATCAGTGCGACCAGGGCCAGGTACAGCGAGCCGGGCGCGGTCAGCCGCGACAGCACGTGTGCCAGGTAGCGCTCGGTGGGACGGCCGGCGCGGACGCCGGGGATGAAGCCGCCGTACTTCTTCATGTTGTCGCTGACCTCGACCGGGTCGAAGGTGATCGAAACGTAGAAGTAGGCGAAAGCTATGATCAGGACGAAGTAGAGCAACTCGTACACCCAGCTGCCTTGGGCGAGGTTCGCGGAGATCCAGGCCGACACCGGGTTCGGATTGTCCACCGTGCCCGGCTGGAACTGCGCGTAGAGCACCGGCAGGTAGAGCATCGAAGAGGCGAAGATCACCGGGATGACGCCGGCCTGGTTCACCTTGATCGGGATGTAGGTGGTGGTCCCGCCGAGCAACCGCCGACCGACCATCCGCTTGGCGTACTGGACGGGAATGCGCCGCTGCGCCTGCTCCATGAAGATGACGCCGGCCATCACCGCGAGGCCAACGGCCAGCACCAGGATGAACAGCAGCCAGCCCTGGGCGCCCTCGCGGCTCTCCTTGACCGACCACAGGGACGCGGGGAACTGCGCGGCGATCTGGGTGAAGATCATCACGGACATGCCGTTGCCGACGCCCCGGTCGGTGATCAGCTCGCCCAGCCACATGATCACGCCGGTGCCTGCGGTCATGGTCAGGATCATGGTGATGATCGCGAACAGGCCCTTGTCGTAGACCAGGTCGAGCGAGCAGCCCTGGAATAGGCCACCGTTGACCGCGAGGGTGACGAACGCGGTCGAGTTCAGCACTGCGAGCACCAGCGTCAGGTACCGGGTGTACTGGGTGATCTTGGCGGTGCCGGCCGCGCCTTCCTTCTTCAGCGCCTCCAACCGCGGAATCACCACGGTGAGCAGCTGCAGGATGATGCTGGCGGTGATGTACGGCATGATGCCCAGCGCGAAAATCGCCAGCTGCAGCAGCGCACCGCCGGAGAACAGCTGGATCATCGAGTACAGGCCGGCCGAGTCACCGCTGGTGGCCAGCGTGCGGCACTGGTCGACGTTCACAATGTTCACGTTCGGGGTCGGGATCACCGAGCCGAGGCGGAACACCGCGAGGATCATCAGGGTGAAGAGAATCTTCCTGCGCAGGTCAGGCGTCCGTAGCGCGTTCGCGAAGGCGGAAAGCATGAAGTGGACCTACTCCTTACATCTGCGATGGGACCTGCACGAGCGCAGCACCCGAATGCCTGCGGCGAACCGCGGGGGGACAACCCGGCAAACTCTATCAAGCCGTACGCCGGATCACGTATTCGGGCGCCGCAGCGGGGCCCGCGGTTTGATCAATGCAGCAGCTTCAGTCCGATGACGCCCGCGACGATCACGCCCAGCAGCAGGATGCGCAGCACCGAGACCGGCTCCTCGCCGGTGAACATGCCGTAGGCGACCGTGATCGTGGCACCGATTCCGACCCACACGGCATAGGCCGTCCCGGTGGGCAGCTCGCGCATCGCATAGGCCAGTCCGCCCATGCTGAACAGCAGGGCAACCCCGAAGATCACCGTGGGCAGCGGACGGGAGAAACCCTCCGACCGGCCGAGCGCAATGGCCCACACCGATTCGAGGATTCCGGACAACACCAGTACCAACCAGGACATCGATCAACCTTTCGAAGGCCGTCTTGTCGCGTTCCGGGTACGGCTCCCTCGTCCGGGATCCCAAGTCTGGGTTCAGCACCAGTTTGGCACGCTCGAATCAGAGCCGCCAAACCGGCGACCGACCCGGTCCGGGCGCACTCCCCGATCCGCACCGGAACGCAGTACGGCCCCCGGCTGCTGCCGGGGGCCGTACTGACAAGGCTGACTACAGTTCGGTGACCGAACCGCCGGCCTTCGCGATCTTCTCCTTGGCGCTGGCGGAGAACGCGTGCGCGCTCACCTGGACGGCCACCGCGAGGTCGCCGTTGCCGAGCACCTTCACCAGCTGACCGTCGCGGACGGCGCCCTTGGCCACCAGTTCGGCGGGAGTCACCTCGCCACCGGCCGGGAACAGCTCGGCGATCCGGGCCACGTTGACCACCTGGTACTCAACTCGGAACGGGTTGTTGAAGCCACGCAGCTTGGGCAGCCGCATGTGCAGCGGCATCTGGCCACCCTCGAAGTTCTCCGGGGTGTTCTTCCGTGCGCCGGTGCCCTTGGTGCCTCGACCTGCGGTCTTGCCCTTGGAGCCTTCACCGCGGCCGACGCGGGTCTTCTCGGTCTTCGCGCCCGGGGCCGGACGCAGGTGATGAACCTTCAGTGCCATGTCACTCAACCTCCTCGACGGAGACGAGGTGCGGAATGGTCTTGACCATCCCGACCAGTTCGGGGCGATCCTCGATCACCACGACGTCGCCGATGCGCTTCAACCCGAGCGAACGCAGGGTGTCGCGCTGATTCTGCTTTCCACTGATCCCAGACTTGATCTGGGTCACCTTCAACCGGCTCATGCGTGCGCCCCCTCTTCGCGAGCCCGCAGGATCGCCGCCGGGGTGACGTCCGCCACCGGAAGACCGCGGCGCTTGGCCACCGCCTCCGGCTCCTCCAGGCTCTGCAGCGCGGCTACCGTGGCATGCACCACGTTGATCGCGTTGTCCGAACCAAGAGACTTGGCCAACACGTCGCGCAGGCCCGCGCATTCCAGCACGGCGCGAGCCGAACCGCCGGCGATGACGCCGGTACCCGGCGAAGCCGGACGCAGCATCACGACACCGGCAGCCTTCTCGCCCTGAACCGGGTGCGGGATCGTGCCCTGGATGCGGGGCACGCGGAAGAACTGCTTCTTGGCCTCCTCGACACCCTTGGCGATTGCCGCGGGCACCTCCTTGGCCTTGCCGTAGCCCACACCAACCATGCCGTCGCCGTCGCCCACCACGACCAGCGCGGTGAAGCTGAACCGACGACCACCCTTGACGACCTTGGCCACTCGATTGATCGCGACTACCCGCTCGAGGTAGTTGCTCTTATCCTTCTCGGCGGCGGCATCACGGCCACGACGGTCTTCTCGGCCGCCGCGACGCTGCTCACCACCGGTACCGGTGCCGGCACCGCCACCGCGGCGCTGGGTTCCATTCATCGCTTTGCTTACCTTTCGATCCGTCAGAATCCGAGGCCGGCTTCGCGGGCGCTGTCAGCCAGCGCCGCGATCCGTCCGTGGTACTTGTTGCCGGCCCGGTCGAAGACGACGTTCTCCACGCCGGCCTTCTTCGCGCGCTCGGCAACCAGCTTGCCGACCTCTTTGGCCTTGGCCGACTTGTCGCCGTCCGCACCGCGCAGCTCCAGCGAGGACGCCGAGGCCAGGGTGACCCCGGCCGCGTCGTCGATCACCTGAGCGGAGATGTGCCGGCTGGAGCGGAAGACCACCAGGCGCGGACGCTCCGGCGACCCGGCGATCTTCTTGCGACCACGAGCCTGACGCCGCAGGCGCGCAGCCTGGCGATCGGCCATGCCCTTGTTCGTCGAGAGTGAGATAGCCATCACTTACCCGCCTTTCCAACCTTGCGGCGAACCCGCTCGCCGGCGTAGCGCACGCCCTTGCCCTTGTAGGGCTCCGGCTTGCGGATCTTGCGGATGTTGGCGGCAACCTCACCAACGGCCTGCTTATCGATCCCGTACACGGTGAACTTGGTGTTGCTCTCCACCGAGAAGGTGATGCCGGCTGGCGCGTTGACGACGACCGGGTGGGAGAAGCCGAGGTTGAACTCGAGCTGCTCGGGGCTCTTGAAGATCACCCGGTAGCCGACGCCCACGATCTCAAGCTTCTTCTCATAGCCGTCGGTCACGCCGATGACCATGTTGGAGACCAGGGTCCGGGTCAGGCCGTGCAGCGAGCGGCTTTCGCGCTCGTCGTTCGGCCGGGTGACCTCGAGCTGACCTTCGTCGTTGCGCCCGACCTTGATCGGCTCTTTGACGGTGTGAGCGAGAGCGCCCTTGGGGCCCTTCACCGACACGGTCTGACCGTCCAGGGTGACGTCCACTCCCGCTGGGATAGCAATGGGGAGCCTGCCAATTCGTGACATCTGTTCAGCTCCTTCCGTTACCAGACGTAGGCGAGGACTTCCCCGCCGACGCAACGAGTGTTGGCCTCCTTGTCGGTCAGCAGACCTTGGGAGGTGGAAATGATGGCGATCCCCATGCCGCCCAGCACCTTGGGCAGCGCGGTCGACTTGGCGTAGACCCGCAGGCCCGGCTTGGAGATGCGGCGCACGCCAGCGATCGACCGCTCGCGGTTCTGGCCGTACTTGAGGGTGAGCTTCAGGGTCTTGCCGACTTCGCCGGCGCCCGGCTCGAGCACCTCGAAGCCGGAAATGTAGCCCTGAGCCTTGAGGATCTCGGCGATCCCCACCTTGATCTTGCTGTGCGGCATGCTGGTCGTCTCGTGGTACGCCTGATTGGCGTTCCGCAGCCGGGTCAGCATGTCCGCGATCGGATCGGTCATGGTCATGACGTGTGGTGTCTCTTTCTCGCCATGGTTTCCGCGGTGTCGCGGACCTTCAGCGGGTTGTAGTTAGCTCGCGGTGATCAGATCACCAGGAGGACTTGATGACGCCGGGGAGCTGGCCCGCGTGGGCAAGTTCCCGGACGCAGATCCGGCACAGGCCGAACTTGCGGTAGACGGCCTTGGGCCGGCCGCACTTGTTGCAGCGGGTGTAGGCGCGGACGGCGAACTTCGGCTTGCGAGCCTGCTTCACCTTCAGAGCGGTTTTCGCCATGGTTCAGTTCACCTCTTCTTCTTGCCCGTGAACGCCGGGCCCTTCTTCTTGACGACCTTGGCGACCTCGTCGGCCGGGGCCTTGAACGGGAAGCCGAGCGCCTTCAACAGGGCCCGACCTTCGTCATCGGTCTTCGCGGTGGTGACGAACGTGATGTCCATGCCACGCAGCTTGTCGATCTTGTCCTGATCGATCTCGTGGAACATCACCTGCTCGGTCAGGCCGAAGGTGTAGTTGCCCTTCCCGTCGAACTGCCGGGCCGAGAGGCCACGGAAGTCGCGGATCCGGGGCAGCGCCAGACTGAGCAGCCGGTCGGCGAACTCCCACATGCGGTCACCGCGGAGGGTGACGTGGCAGCCGATCGGCATGCCCTCGCG
>Ga0116180_1002476_pt1 | contig 14521 bp, 16 predicted proteins | sample AD_UKC073_MetaG_FD_89804 | JGI IMG/M metagenome (GOLD analysis project Ga0116180, IMG submission 89804) | Active sludge microbial communities of municipal wastewater-treating anaerobic digesters from USA - AD_UKC073_MetaG | ecosystem: Engineered > Bioreactor > Anaerobic > Digestate | place: USA...
ACCAGGTGCCGACGCACCCGAGCAGGAAGGCGTTGCGGAACTGGTCCTCACATGCGACGACGTCCTTGATGTCGCCGAACGGCCCGTAGTAGGGGAAGATCCCCGTGCTCGCGCAGGCGTCGACCATCCGGGCGATCGTGTAGTGCCACAGATCCTGCTGGTATGCCGTGCGCGGCCCGTTGATGTCGCCGTCCACCGGGTCCTGGCGCACGAGGTAGCCGGGGTGACCGCCGCCGACCCGGGTGGTCTTCATCCGCCGGTCTGCGGCGAGGTCGGCCGGGCCGAGCGAGAGGCCCTGCATGCGCGGGCTCGCCGCGCAGATCTCCTCGACATTGGCCACCCCGCGGGCGGTCTCCAGGATCGCGTGGACGAGGATCGGGCGGGTCAGGCCGGCCCGCGCCTCGAGCTGGGCGAGGAGCCGGTCGACATAGTGGATGTCCTCCGGGCCCTGCACCTTGGGCACCATGATGACGTCGAGCTTGTCGCCGATCTCGGTCACGAGCGTGGTGAGGTCATCAAGCACCCACGGCGAGTCGAGAGCGTTGACCCGGGTCCACAGTTGGGTGAGGTCACCGAAGTCGACGCTCTTGCCGATCTGCACCAGACCCGCGCGGGCGGCCTCCTTGTTGTCGGCCTTGACCGCGTCCTCGAGATTGCCCAGCAGGACGTCGACCGACCCCACCATCTCCGGGATCTTGGCCGCCATCTTGGGGTTGCTCGGGTCGAAGAAGTGGATGACCCGCGACGGCCGCGCGGGCACCGAACGCAGCGGCTGCGGGGCTCCCACCGCGAGCGGGGCGTAGAAGTCCTTGGGGTGACGCATGCGGCGGCTCCTATCCAGTGGGGGCGGGCCATCCAGACATCCGAGACGAAGGCCCCGCCCGAGGGCACTCTCTTGCGACGCTAGCAGCGCCGTCGCTGCCAGCCCCACCCCGCGGTTAGCCTGACCTTCGTGACGTTGCCCACCCGCTTGTTCCTCTCTCGCTTGGCCGGGATCGAGGTCTTCGACCCGCTCGGCGATCCGGTGGGGCGGGTGCACGACGCGGTCATCAGCCTCGGTGTCGGTCAGGGCCGGCCACGGCTGATCGGTCTGGTCCTGGAAGTGCCGGGGCGGCGCCGGGTCTTCATGCCGATGACCCGAGTCACCTCGCTGGATGCGGAGGCCGTCATCACGACCGGCCTGGTCAACCTGCGCCGTTTCGAGCAACGTCCCACTGAGCACTTGGCCATCGCCGAACTCTTCGACCGGCGGGTCACGGTGACCGACCCCGACGACCCGAGTGCGAGCTACGACGCGACGGTCGAGGACCTGCAGGTCACAGTTCAGCGCCGCGAGTGGATCCTCGACCGAGCCTTTGTATGCCGGGTGCTGCCTCCCAGCCGCCGACTCTCCTTCTCCCGCCGCCGAGGTGAGACCGCGCTCGTCCCTCTCGACCGAGTCTCCGGACTCGAGATCCACGGCCCGAGCCAGGATGCCCAGCTGTTGCTCGCGGCATACGAGAATCTGCGGGTAGCCGACCTGGCCGATGTCATCCACGAGCTGTCTCCGGCGCGGCGGGCCCAGGTCGCCGAGGCCCTGGACGACGACCGACTGGCCGACATCCTGCAGGAGCTCGACGAGGACGACCAGGTCGAGATCCTCGCCGGCCTGGACACCGAGCGAGCAGCCGATGTGCTGGAAGCCATGGAGCCCGACGACGCCGCCGACCTCTTGGCCGAGTTGCCGGTCGAGCAACAGGAGTCGTTGCTCTCGCGGATGGAGCCCGACGAGGCCGAGCCGCTGCGCCGCCTGCTCAGCTACCCCGAGGACACCGCGGGTGGCCTCATGACCAGTGAGCCGATCATCCTCGGCCCGGAGGCGAGCATCGCCGAAGCACTGGCCCTGGTGCGTCGCGAGCAAGTGCCGACCACCCTCGCGACGACGGTCTTCGTCTGCCGTCCGCCCCTGGAGACCCCGACCGGCCGCTACCTTGGCATCGTCCACATCCAGCGCCTGCTGCGCGACCCTCCGCACTCCCCCGTGGGCGCGGCGCTCGACCGGGTCGATCCGCTGTCGCCATCGGCCAGCGTCGACGAGGTGCACCGGCACCTCGCGACCTATGACCTCATCGCCGCACCCGTCGTGGACCCAGACGGTCACCTGGTCGGCGCGGTCACCGTCGACGACGTCCTTGACCACATCCTCCCCGAGGACTGGCGCGAGGACTGGCGTGAGCACGAGGCCACCCCCCAAGCCGACACCGCTGTGCCCGCCGAGCGGCCGAGCATCACCCACCCGAGGGAGGCGACCCGATGACCACGCCCACTACTCGCCCCGGCCGCCGACCCCTCGACGCCCTTGACCTCCCCCGCGACAGCCAGCGCCGCGGCCTGCCGGTGTCGGTGCGCACCCCGACGCTCAACCAAGAACGTTTTGGGGTGTGGAGCGAACGGTTTGCCCGCTTCATGGGCACGGCGAAGTTCCTCATGGGGATGTCGGTCTTCGTCGTGGTGTGGCTGGCCTGGAACACCTTCGCACCGACCACGCTGCAGTTCGACCCGCGCGAGCTCAACTACACGCTGCTCACCTTGATCCTGTCGCTGCAGGCCTCGTATGCCGCGCCGCTCATCCTGCTCGCGCAGAACCGCCAAGCCGACCGCGACCGGATCTTCCTCGAGCAGGACCGAGCCCGCGACGAGCGCAACCTCGCCGACACCGAGTTCCTCACCCGGGAGGTCGCTGCGCTGCGGATCGCGCTGCGCGAGACGGCCACCCGGGATTTCATCCGAGCCGAGCTGCGCGACCTGCTCGACGAGATCGACGACCGCCGCAGCCCTGCCCCGGCCACATCCGCCCCGACCACGCCCTCCCAGCAAGCGATGGAAGGCTGACCCGCGAGCCGACCTAGGATGGCGAGCATGACTGCCCCCACGACCGAGACACTGCTCGCCGCGCTTGCGACGGTCAATGACCCCGAGATCCGCAAGCCCATCACCGAACTCGGGATGGTCAAGGCGGTCGGTGCCGACGAGTCCGGCGCGGTGGTCCTCGATCTCTATCTCACCGTCGCCGGCTGCCCGATGAAGGACACCCTGCGCAGCGAGACGACGGCTGCCTTGATGAAGGTGCCCGGGGTCACCGGTGTCCTCGTGCGCCTGGACGTCATGAGTGACGAGCAGCGCGCCGCGCTCAAGACCAAGCTCCGCGGCGGCGTCGCCGAGCGCGAGATCCCCTTCGCGCGCAGCGGCTCCCTCACCCGGGTGTATGCCGTGGCCTCCGGCAAGGGTGGCGTCGGGAAGTCGTCGGTCACCGTCAACCTGGCCGCGGCGATGGCCGCCGAGGGCCTGCGGGTGGGCGTCGTCGACGCCGACGTCCACGGTTTCTCGATCCCCCGCATGTTGGGCGTGACGACACCGCCTACCCAGGTCGACGACATGATCATGCCGCCCATCTCGCATGAGGTGAAGGTCATCTCGATCGGCATGTTCGTCCCCGGCAACCAGCCGGTCGTCTGGCGTGGCCCGATGCTGCACCGCGCGCTGCAGCAGTTCCTGTCGGACGTGTTCTGGGGCGACCTTGACGTGCTGCTGTTGGACCTGCCCCCGGGCACCGGTGACATCGCCATCTCCATCGGTCAGCTCCTGCCGACCGCCGAGATCCTCGTCGTGACCACCCCGCAATTGGCTGCCGCCGAGGTCGCCGAGCGGGCTGGCGCCATTGCCCTGCAAACTCACCAACGGGTCGTCGGCGTCGTCGAGAACATGTCCTGGCTGGAGCTGCCGGACGGCTCGCGCCAGGAGATCTTTGGTGCTGGTGGCGGCAAGGCCGTGTCCGAGTCGCTCACCCGCTCGATCGGTGCCGAGGTGCCGCTGCTCGGTCAGGTCCCCCTCGACACTCGCCTGCGCATCGGCGGCGACGAGGGTATGCCGGTCGTGCTCGCAGATCCCGACTCCCCGGCCGCCGTCGCGCTGAGGGCCGTCGCCCGTGGCCTCGCCTCGCGCGCCCGCGGCCTGTCGGGTCGTTCGTTGGGGGTCTCGCCGATCAAGCGCTGACGACCCTGTCACCGCGCGCGAATCTCACCCGGTCACCTCGTCTCAGCCTGACCGCCAGCTTCCCTCATACCGCTCGACGTGCCGACCCTTGTTCTGACGAGTTTTGGTGTGGCGGAATGCGCGCCAGGGCGCGCATTCCGCCACACCAAAACTCGGAGAGGGGGCTCTGAGAGCAAAAGACGGGGCTGCGAAGATCGCGATCATTTGGGCTGGCCGGGTGACGGCTCATTCAGGTTGCGTCGGGGTCCCAGGGCGTCGATTTGATCGGATCGTGGACAACCGGTGCCGGACCGGCCGGTGCGCCCAAGTCGGTGGCCGTTGCCTCCGCCGCGGCTCCGGGGACCGGGTCCAGCAAGGCTTCGCGGACGATGCGGCGCGGGTCGTACTGTCGGGGGTCGTACTGCCGCCAGTTCAGATCGTCGAACTCTGGGCCCAACTGGTCCTTGAGTTGGGCCTTGGCGCCGTCGGCCATGACCCGCAACTGCCGCACCAACCGGCCGAGCTTCGCGGCATACTCCGGCAGCCGTTCGGGGCCGAGGACGACAATGGCCACGATGACCAGGACGATGAACTCGTACCCGTTGATATCGAACATGGCAGCAGTCCTCCTCCCCGATCCCGGCCGTCACCAGCCTTCGATGTCGCTAGCTACCAGAGGACTGTAGCGTCAGCGAGAGGTCCATCCGCTGCCCGTTGCGTTCGATGGTGAGCTTGACCGTTTCGCCCACGGTGCGGGCACGGATCGCCACCACCAACTGATTGCGGTCGGTGACTCGTTTGCCGTCGAAGGCGACGATGACATCCCCGTCCTGCAGGCCGGCGCTCTCGGCCGCACTGCCTGCGGTCACCCCACCCGGGGCGAGCACTTTCGCGCCGGTGCCCTCGAACCGTCCGTCCAGTCGCACCCCGATGACCGGGTGCACCGCCTTGCCGGTCGAGATGAGTTGCTCGGCGGTGCGGGCAGCTTGGTCACTGGGAATCGCAAAGCCCACCCCGATGCTGCCACTCACGCCGGTCACCGAGCCCGGGTCCCGAGCGATCGCCGAATTGACCCCGATGACCCGGCCGTTCATGTCCAGCAGCGGGCCACCAGAGTTGCCGGGGTTGATCGCCGCGTCGGTCTGGATCGCGTTGATGAAGCTCGACTCGTTGCCATCTCCGGCGACCACCGGACGGTCCAGCGCCGAGATGATCCCGCTGGTGACGGTCGCCTCCAAGCCGAGCGGCGCCCCCACCGCGATGACACCGTCGCCGACGACCACCTCGGTCGACCGCCCCCAGGCCAACGGCGTCAGTCCGGTGCGCTCCACCTTGAGCACGGCCAGGTCGTAGGAAGCGTCCCGCCCGACGATCGTCGCGTCGACGCTGGAGCCGTCTGACAACTCGACGGCGATCTTCCCGCCATCAGCCGCGGAGGACACCACGTGGTTGTTCGTGAGGATGTGACCGGCCCCGTCGATGACGAACCCGGAACCCGTGCCCGCCCCCGCAGCCGTGGAGGTCTTGATCGTCACGACGCTGGGCAACGCCGTGGCCGCGATCTTGGCGATGCTGCCATCCGGTCGCAAGGTCGCGCCGGGCTGGGGGGCCGGGAGGGGCGAACTCACCGTCGGCGTCGTGGACCGATTGACCAGGTAGGCACCCGCGCCACCACCGAGCAGTCCCGCAGCCAGCCCGACCGCCGCAGCCAGCGCCAGGACCCCACGAGCCGAGGACGCCGGGCGGGCCGGAGGCGGACTGCTCGGTGCCGGGGCGGCATACGGGGGTATGGGCGAGCCAGCGGCTGGGGCGGCGTACGGGGGATGACTCGGGTCAGGAGTCTGCGCGGCATACGGACTCGGAGGGAACACCGCCGGGTATGCCGTGCCGCTCGCCGGCCACGGTGCGGTGGGCGCGGTCGCGTGGGGCGACTCGGGCGCCTGCGGCTGGAACCATGCCGACGGGTGCGGCAGCTCCCTGCCGTCCTCGGTCTCCAGGGGACGGTCGGGGGTCTGGCTCATCGGTCGGAACGCTCCGTGGTGTCGGGGGTGGTGGTGCCGTTGCGGCCTGCGGGAATGGTGAGGGGATTCAGTCGACCGCCGGCCGTAAGCCGAGCGATCGCCGGGACGGCCTCGGGGGTCGTGGTCCCGAAGGTGGGATAGGTGAGGCGCGCAGACGGGGCCAGGCTGGGCTGCTGGGTCGGCCCGGCAACACCGACCGCCCACGCCGCAGCGACGGATGCCGAAGCGGCCAACCCGGCCAGGGCCGCCGCTCGACGCAACGACCGGTGCAGGGCCGGCGCCGAGGGAGGCACGGTGGGCAGTCGCAGGGCGATGAGCGGGTTGGGCGCCAGCGGAATGGGTGGCACGGCTGCCTGGCGCACCGGCGACGCGCCAGGGCTGCCGGCCGAGTCGCGGAGGGTCGGCCTGGAGTCGGGGGCGGTCAGCGCGTTGTCGGCAAGCGCGAGCAACATCGCCTGCAACTGCGCCGAGACCACAGGCGGACCACTGCGCAGTGAGGTGAGCATCCGGCGCTCGGTGGCCACGGCATACCGGCAGTGTTCGCAGACCGCCACGTGCCGGTCCCACGCGAGCAACGCCGGCCCGCTCATGCGGCGGTCGGCGTAGTCGCTCAGTTCGTCGGTGAGATGTCGGGTCACCTGGCCCCCGAGGCCACGACAGCGGGCCGGACCGACCCGACGGACCGGGACGGGACAGTCGCGGCGACGGGCGACGAGACGGGCGCCCGATGGGCGAGCGACTCGCGCAGGGCGGCGCGGCCGCGGTGGATGCGCGAGCGCACCGTGCCCAGCTTGATGCCGAGCGTGGCGGCGATCTCCTCGTAGGACAGGCCCTCGATGTCGCAGAGCACGACCGCGGCCCGGAACTCGGGCGACAGGGAGTCAAGCGCGCGCTGGACGTCATCGGTGAAGTGGGTCTGCTCGTAGACCTGTTCCGGGCCCGGCTCACGGGTGGCCATCCGGGAGGCAGCGTCTTCGGGGAGCGCGTCGAAGCGGATGCGCTGCTTGCGGCGCATCTTGTCGAGGAACACGTTGGTCGTGATGCGGTGCAGCCAGCCCTCGAACGTGCCCGGCTGGTAAGAGTGCAGCGAGCGGAAAACCCGAACGAACACGTCGTGAGTGAGGTCTTCGGCGTCGTGGGGGTTGCCGGTCAGCCGGTAGGCGAGGCGGTAGACGCGCGCCGAATGCTCGGTGACGACCTGCTCCCAGGTCGGCGGTGTCCAGGCGTCGTGACTCAAGACCTGGCCAGCATCGGGCGCGGCAGCAGCCGCGGGGCTGTCGGTCGGGACGAGGATGTCGGTCACGAGGGGTTGTCGCCTTTCGGAAGCGTCCGTGCGGTTGACGATCGAGGTGCTCCCAGGGTTCCCGGGTTTCCCACGATGCAACTGTGACGCGTCTGTGGGCTGGCCAACCATCGGGGCCACCCCTGGTATTCCCCTGACACCGGCGAGGGACCCTCGGGGGAAGACGCGACCCGGGCGGATGAGACCGACGCGAGCGTCGCGGCATACCTCTCGTCGGGTCAGTGCCGCGAGCGGTCGCGTCGCCCCGCGCGGTCGCGCCCCCGGGGCTATGGTGGGCGCCATGAGCACCAACCGAGCGGTGAGTTGGGCGTATGCCGAAGGGTTCCTCGTCGAGGACCAGCATGCGGAAGCGGCTCGCGCCCGCGGCGAAAGCCTCGGGGCCGTGCCAGTCGCTGCGGCTGTCGGCGGCCTGCTGCGCACCCTGGCAGCGGCAATCGGGGCACACGCGGTGGTGGAGATCGGCACCGGAGGAGGGGTGTCGGGGCTGTGGCTGCTGGCGGGTATGCCGTCGCACGGGGTCCTCACGACCATCGACGTGGATGCCGAGCACCAGCGCGCTGCCAAAGAAGCCTTCGCGGCTGCCGGCGTCACGCACCAGCGCACCCGTGTCATCACTGGCCGGGCCCAGGAGGTGCTGTCGCGGATGACCGACGGCGCCTATGACCTGGTCTTCGTCGACGGGGCAAAGGCCGAGTATCCCGACTACGTCGCGGCCGCGACTCGGCTGCTGCGCCAGGGTGGGGTGCTCGTCATGGACAACATGCTCTGGCACGACCAGGTCGCCGACCCTGCGGTCCGCGACGAGACAACCCGGACGCTGCGCGACCTCGGCAAGGCGCTGCGAGACGGCGAGGACTATCTGGTGAGCCTGCTGCCCGTCGGCGATGGCGTCCTCGTCGCGGTCAAACGCTAGGGCTGTCCCACCCTCCGGGCACAGGCGCGACCACACGCAGCGGGCCCCGGTGCCATCTGGCACCGGGGCCCCCAACGGGTCTAGGTGGAATCAGGAGACGCCGTCACACCCCTGAATTGCATCGCGCAGGGCAGCCGCCTCGTCCGGGGTCATCTCGACGACCAGTCGGCCGCCGCCTTCCAGAGGCATTCGTAGCACGATGCCACGGCCTTCCTTGGTGACCTCGAGCGGGCCGTCTCCAGTCCTCGGCTTCATCGCCGCCATGTGTTTCCCCTTCCTCGGAAACTGGGCTACCTTGCGCTGTCCGTACCCGGGGCTGAGCCGCACACGTATCAATAGCCAGAGACCATTATCACGTGCCTGGCTGACGAGACGAAATCCTGGGTTTGACACCATGGCCCCATGTCCACCACCCCAACCGCGCCCTTAGAGCACCGTGACGACGCCGAGCCGACCACCGTCCGCACCTCTCTTGACGCCGGCGTCGCCACCGTCCGCATCGACCGACCCGAGGCGTTCAACGCCCTCGACACGGCGACCAAGCAGGCCCTGCTCGCGGCGCTGACCCAGGTCTCCAACGACCCGCAGGTCCGGGTGGTCGTGCTGACCGGCACCGGGCGATCGTTCTGCGCGGGCGAGGATCTGCGCTCGCACGCCAAGGCGCTGCTGTCCGGCGCACAGACCCTCGCCGACACCATCGACGCGCATTACAACCCCATCGCGACCGTCTTGGCCACCATGGACAAGCCGGTCATCGCCGCGATCAACGGCATCGCCGCCGGGGCGGGAGTGGCCTTCGCATTGGCGGCCGACTTCCGGATCATGGTCGCCGAGGGCGGGATGAACCTCGCCTTCGCCGGGATCGCGCTCTCGTGCGACTCGGGTGCGTCGTTCTGGTTGCCGCGCATCGTCGGCATGGCCAAGGCCAAGGAGATCCTGCTGCTGCCGCGCACCCTGCCGGCCCCCGAGTGTGCGGCGTTGGGCCTGGTCACGACGGTCGTGCCGGCCACCGAGTTCGACGTGGCGGTGGCGCAGTTGGCCGGCACGCTGGCCGCCGGTCCGACGCTCGCTTATGGCGCGATGCGCCGGGCCCTGGCCTACAGCGCCACGCACACGCTGGAGGAGTCGCTCGCCAACGAGCGGGCCCTCATGGACCGCACCGGACGCACGGCCGACCACCTGGCGGCGGTCAACGCTTTCGTTGCCAAGCAGCCGATGGTCTTCACCGGCAGCTGACCGCGCGGGACGCCCTCGACGACGGTCAGGGCGCCCAGTCACTCGGCGGGGTGAACAGCCACAAGACGCTGATCCACTTCCACTGCCACCAGAGGAAGGCCAACACCAGCACCTCGAAGCGCAGCCAGGTCGGCAGCCAGCGCGGGCGACGCCCGTCGGCCCACCCCAATCCGAGCAGCACGACGAGGTAGGGAAACATCGGCAACAGGTACCGCGGGGTGCTGGTGCCCGGGCCCTGGGCCGCCATGACATAGAGCGCATAGGCGACCGGCCAGACCCGCAGCACCGGGTCGAGCCGAGCCGCCCAGGGCCCCCCCATGCCGGCCACGATGGCCACCAACAGCGCGGCGATGACGACGATGCCGAGGTCGCCATAAAGCCACTTCGACATGTCCAGCCAGGGCAGGAAGAACCGCACCCGCCCGCCGGACGACCAAGCACCCATCGTCGAGAAGTAGGCGCCCGGCTCCCCCGTGCCCCGCCACGCCAGCGCCGGCCACAGCAGCCCGGCCACCGCGCATCCCAGCAGGGCCGCGAGCATCGAGCCGGCTTCCGGACCGCTCAGGGCATCGGTATGCCGCCGCCGCCACCGCAGCCAGACGGCCACCAAGGTGACCAAGCCCAGCGGGACGGCGATCGGTCGGGAGAGCCCGATGAGGACCGCCAGGGCCGTGGCGACCAGCCAGCGTTCCCGACGCAGGGCCAGCAGGTAGCCGCACAGCAGCAGCATCGCCAGCGACTCGGTATAGGCCAGTTGCAGCGCCGGGGAGGAGGGGAACACGGCATACAGGACCAGGACCATCAGCGCCGCGCCGCGCCCGATCACTTCGCGCAGCAGCTGCGCCAGCAGCACCGCCGCCCCGAACCCCAGCAGCAGCGCGACGATCCCCCCGATCGCGGTGAAGGACAGCCCGGTGACCGCCATGACCAGTCGGCACAGCATGGGGAAGAGCGGGTAGAAGGCCCACGGGTTTTGCTGCACCGACCCGTCGGGGTCGCGGGGCAGCACCGCGGGGTAACCGTCGGTCGCGACCTTGTCGTACCACTCGCCGTCCCACAGCCGGGTGAACCCGAAGTAGCCGACCGTCGTGCCACCGGTCATTCCGGCGGGAGCCTGGCTGGGCGCGACGACCGCGAGCAGCACGGCGGTGATGATCCGCGTGATGGCATAGACAAGCACCACTTGCACGACAAACCGCCCGCCGAGGACCCGGTCGAGGCGTCGGTCGAGGCCGCGCAGGACCGAGGCGGTGGCTGCAGGCATGCCGTGGATGCTATCCAGCTTCGGCCCGGTGGCAGCCCACGACGTGGTCGTCGACGATCCCGCAGGCCTGCATCGCGGCATACATCGTCGTGGGGCCGACGAAGACGAAGCCGCGCCGCTTGAGCGCCCGGGCCAGCGCGTGCGACTCCGGGCTGGTGGCGGGCACCTCCGCGAGCGAGGAAGGCCGGGTATGCCGTTCCGGCCGGTGCGCACGGACCAGGGCTTCCAGCCCGCCCGCCTCCCGCAGGTCAAGCACGGCACGGGCGTTGCCGATCGTCGCTGCGATCTTGGCGGCATTGCGGATGATGCCGGCGTCGGCCTTCAGCCGATCGCGGTCAGTAGCGGTGAACGACGCGACCAGCTCTGGGTCGAAACCGGCGAAGGCGCGGCGGAAGCCATCCCGCTTGCGCAGCACGGTGGCCCAGGACAAGCCGGATTGGAAGGCCTCCAGGCTCAACCGCTCGAACCACGCGGCCTCGCCGTTGACCGACCAGCCCCACTCGGTGTCGTGGTAGGCGATTTGCAGGGGGTCGGAGCCGACCCAAGCACACCGCGCGACTCCGTCGGGGCCGTGGGCCAGGTCGGGACGACCGCTCACGGCGCACCGGGCGCGGCCAGCATGGAGTTGAGCGCCCGAGAGAACATCGCCTTGACGGCCGCATCCACGAGGGGTCGAGCAAGCCGACCGAGAGCGTGGGGATGCGGCACGATCTCCTCGCGCCAGACGACCTGGGTCCAGCCCCGTCGTGGTTCAGACAAGGTGACCTCGGCCCAGCCACCCAGCACCCGACCGACTTTGACCACGGCATACTGCGCGCTGGCTGGCCACCCGGGCGACCCCGGAGGGTGCCAGCGGGTGACGATCATGTCGTCGCTGAAGCGCAATGGCCCGAGCGCCGTGACGCCGCTGAACTGCCACCCCACGCCGGGCGGGCCGGGGTCGCTGTGCACGGTGGTCAACGGCAGTCGGTGGCTGGCGACATCCGCTAAGGATGCCCAGACGTCGGCGATCGGCCGAGCGACGGTGCGTTGACGACAACAGTCATGACAGCACCCTCATGACGGGTGAGCGGCCGCCTCGGCCGGGTCAACGTCGTCGGCCACGAAAGCGGTGGGGCTCGGCACGGCAGCCCGAAGGGCTCCAATTTCGGCCGTGAGCCGGGCCATGACCTCGTCGACCTGATCCATCCGGTAGCCCCGGAAGGCGGTGTCGAAGCGCACTGCGTCAATGTCCTGCTCGGTGAGCCGGTCCTGCGGCAACGGCAGGAAGGACACCGTGGAGGTGGGTTCGCTCAGCGACCCGTCGATGCGGCCGATGATCCCCGCGACGGTCAGGCCGACGAGGACGACCGCGATGAGCAGGGCGACCCAGATCATGACGACACCTCCTGTTCGCCGAACAAGCCGTTGTCGGCTCGCACCACGAAATCCACGGCAGCCGCGACATCATCGGTGACGAGCACCCCGGCCAGATCCGACTCGCTCATCGTGCCGCGGGCGACCAGGGTGGCCCGCAGCCAATCCAGCAGCCCGGTCCAGTGCTCGACACCCATGAGCACGATAGGGAAGCTGGTGATCTTGCCGGTCTGCACGAGGGTCAGCGCCTCGAACATCTCGTCCAGGGTGCCCAGCCCGCCGGGCAGGACGATGAAGCCGCGCGCGTACTTGACGAACATCGTCTTGCGCGCGAAGAAGTAGCGGAAGTTGACCCCGAGGTCGACGTATTGATTGAGGCCGGTCTCGAAGGGCAGCTCGATCCCCAGCCCGACCGACACTCCGCCGGCCTCCAGGGCGCCCTTGTTGGCGGCTTCCATCAGCCCCGGGCCGCCGCCGGTGATGACGGCATACCCCGCCTCCGCCACCGCGCGCCCCAGCTGCTCGGCAAGCTGGTATGCCGGGTCGTCGGCTCCCAGCCGCGCCGAGCCGAAGATGCTCACGGCGGGCCCGAGTTCGGCCAGGGCGCCGAAGCCTTCGATGAACTCGGCCTGGATCCGCATGACCCGCCACGGATCGGTGTGCAACCAGTCGGGGGCGCTGCGGGTGTCCAGCAGCCACTGGTCAGTGGTGCGGACCGGCACCCGTGCTCCGCGCAGGGTCACCGGACCCTTCTGGTGTTCGCGCCGCGGGGCGCGCGGGGTCGACTGGCTCACGGGCGACAACGCTACGTCAGGAGGCCGGCGTTTCCAGCCAGCGGCGCATCGCGGCCTCGGCGGCGCGGTATTGCGCGACCGGAGCGGACTCGTCGTCCATGTGCGCGAGCAGCGGATCGCCCGGCCCGTAGTTGACGGCAGGGATGCCCAGCGCGGCGAACCGCGCCACGTCGGTCCACCCCTCCTTGGCGCGCACCGGCACCCCCAGCGCGGCGACGAAGGCCTGCGCTGCCGGTCGGTCCAGGCCGGGGCGCGCGCCGCCGGCGTTGTCGACGGCTTCGACGGCGAAGCCTTGGAAGACTCCCGCGACATGGGCCAGGGCCTCGTCCTCGCTGCGGTCGGGGGCGTAGCGGTAGTTGACGGTGACGACGCAGTGGTCGGGGATGACATTGGTCGCCTGTCCCCCACTGATGAGCACCGCCTGCAGCGCCTCGCGGTAGGTCAGTCCGTCGACGTCGACGACTCGGGCCTGGTATGCCGTGAGCCGCGCCAGGATCTCGCCGGCGTCGTGAATCGCGTTGTGTCCCATCCACGGACGAGCCGAGTGGGAGGCAATTCCCTTGGTGGACACTCGAACTCGCAGGGTGCCCTTGCAACCACCCTCGACCGCACCGTCGGTGGGTTCCATGAGGACCGCGAAATCAGCGGCCAACAGCTCCGGCGTGTTGGCGGCGACTCGGCGCAGCCCGTTGCGGACGCTGTCGACCTCTTCGCAGTCATAGAACAGATAGGTGACATCGCAGGACGGGTCGGGCACCGTCGCGGCCAGGCGCAGCATGACCCCCACGCCGCCCTTCATGTCGACGGTGCCGCGGCCCACGAGGCGGTCACCGATCCGCTGGGTGGGCAGGTTGGCGGTCGGGCTGGTCAACGGCACGGTGTCGAGGTGGCCGGCGATGACGACCCGCTGAGGGCGCCCGAGCTCGGTGCGGGCGATGACGGTGTGGCCGTCACGGGCGACCCGTAGGTGCGCCAACTCTCGCAACGCCGCCTCCACGGCGTCGGCCAGTGGGCCTTCTTCACCACTGACCGATGGGATGTCACAGATCGCGGCCACCAGGTCGACGACGTCGGCGGACAGATCCAGGCGCGGGGACGGCATACCGGACGGCATACCGGCCAGCCTAGGGGGTGCCCCGAGCGCCGGAACGGCCCCCGGGAAGTCTCCCGGGGGCCGTCCGTCATGCGGGTCTAGCTGATGCTGCTCAGTGTCCGGCGACGCGCTGAGCCGGCGTGAGGTGGTCCGGGTTGCCCGGGTCCATCCCCGTGACCGCCTGGATGCGGATCCGGTCGAACAGCGAGTTGGCGGCGTCGAGCTCGGCGCCCTTGGGCTGGGTCAGCATCGACACCAGCCACATGACCAGGAAGCCGGCCGGGATCGAGACGATGCCCGGGGCGGTGAGCTGGATGGGAGCCGACGCGCCCATGAAGGTCGTGCTGAAAACGATCATGAGGACGGCGACGAGCAGACCGGCGATCATGCCCCAGAAGATGCCCTTCGCGGTGGCCTTGCGCCAGTAGATCGTGCCGAGCAGCGCCGGGAGGTTGGCGCTGGCGGAGATCGTGATGGCGAGGGTCGCGAGGAAGGCGACGTTCTGCTTCTCGACGAGCAGGGCGATGAGC
>Ga0116180_1002477_pt1 | contig 14520 bp, 12 predicted proteins | sample AD_UKC073_MetaG_FD_89804 | JGI IMG/M metagenome (GOLD analysis project Ga0116180, IMG submission 89804) | Active sludge microbial communities of municipal wastewater-treating anaerobic digesters from USA - AD_UKC073_MetaG | ecosystem: Engineered > Bioreactor > Anaerobic > Digestate | place: USA...
AGTTTCCCCATTGCTGGAACGCGATCGTGTCGTCCGTGTCCCAGTCGATCGATCGCCGATCCGTCGACACCACATCGTTGGGCAGCTCGTCCAACCAATCGGCCTCGATCACGCCGTACAGGTAACGGCTCAGGATTTCCTTGCCCTTGACGTCGAAGAAGAACGGACGGTCCTGCGCGATCTTTCCGTGCGCATAGACGCCGATGCCGGCGTTCTCGATCGACCAGTCCGAGCCCTGCAGACTGACGAACTTGATCCAGTAGCGGATCTGCCGCGCGACGCCGTTGATCGTCAAGATTTCTTCAATGGGGTTATTCCAGTCGCCAAACCCGAAGTCGTGCAACGGCGGCAGGGCCTGGTCGGGAGTGATCCGCTTGCCGTTGATGTTGACCACGAAGTCGGGCCGCAGCATCGACACCGTGAAGCGACGGCCCATCGACTGCAGCAACGTCTCAACGTTCATCGCCTTTTTCAGGGTGGTGTTCCGAAGGAACACGCACACGCCGCCCTTGCCGGCCTCGACATTGTCGATGAAGTGCTTGTACGCACTCTCGTGACCGCTTTGCGTCACCAACGCCTTGAGCGCGGCCTCGTCGACGCCGTCCGCGATCACCTCCGGTTCGTAGCTTCCGGCGAGCGCCGAGCCTGACTTGGCTATCAAGTCCGTCAGGGAAAAGCGCAACCAGTAGAAGCGTTGCTCTGGCTTCGGCTCCTCATTTCGCAACGCGTTGTTGGGTGTTGAAACGACGTCGACTGTCCCCGCGATGCCGAAGCCGGCCAGCTTTCCAATGCCCTTGCGCCCCATCGGCAGCCGGCCGCCCGGCGTCAATTCGGTGGGCGATGTGCGCCGGTTTCGGCCAATGACAAGAAACTCGTCCGTGAGTTCGTCGCGGGTCATTCCGCGCCCGTCGTCCGTGATAACGATGGTCGGACGCCCGTCCACGCCGTGGGCCGTCAGCTCGATGTGAACGGCGTTCGCATCTGCATCCCAGCAGTTGGATAAAAACTCAGCGACGACATTGGTAGGCTTGTTCTGGTACAGCTTTATGCCCAGGTGCTCGATCACCCGATTTGAAAACTCCAACTTGAAAGGTTTGACCGTATCCCCGTTCGGCATCGTCATCTCCTATGTCTGCTTCTCCTAGCCATGACCTCACGTCTTGCTTGCGTGGAGTGGCCTATTTGTAACAGATCGCAGCCTACCCACTCGAGGTCGTGCGCAGGCAGAGCATCCTTCGCATTGCATCGAAAGCGCGGCGCATGCGGCGAAAGCCGTAACCGCGGGTTGGCACCGCCATGTGTCGGACTTCGAGCGCATCGCGGGCGTGTCGCTCGATGTGGTGCGACGCTGCGGTTCAGGCCTATCCCTACGAGCCGGCGCTGCAGCGCAAGGTCGTACGGCAGCAGGCTACACCCGGTCGCTACCTCATGGAACGCCAAGCTAAATGGGGATGAACAGAACAGCGTGGAGCCTGCCGTCGAAGCGCGCAGCCAATCACGTTCAGGACGATGGTTCGACCGCAAGACCGCGGCGGCAGAGGTCGGCCTGCAAGTCCACAGTAGGCAGCTGCTTACGCGTGGGTTTTCTGCCAGAAGGGGGCGCTTGATGCAGCCTGCGTGAATGAATGGTGCGGAGCGGGGGAATCGAACCCCCGAGGCGGCTCCTGGATAGGCACTTCAAGACGCAAACCACAACAGTTCCTCGTTTGGGTCGGAGTTTCACACCAGTACTCCGCAGCAACGCCATTCCGCACCAAACGCAAGCCACCAAGGTGGCGAATGAGTTCTTCATAAATGCTCCTACGTAAACGACCAAAGACATCCACGCGGTGGCGATCAATTCCAACCCAAACGAGAACCCCATCTGCACATCAAGATGTACCCGGACTTCCAAGCTCGCATCACCTGGGCAACTGCTCAGGTGATCGATCGGTGAAGTCTACCTGAGCCTTCCGCCGTCTTCTGCATCCATGCCCGAGGGACAGCACCAGGTACTACCTGTCTTCATGCCTCGGGAATCGGTTTGCGCGGAGCCGGGAGAACATTCAGTTTGTCGCCCATCTTCCTGAAGCCCCGATCCCGCGCCATGAAGGCCTCCAGCATATGCGGCACCAGCGCTGCCGCGTCCACCCGCGCACCGTAGGTTTGCGCGTGCAGCGCCGCGTAGCGGTCCAGCGTGGCCTTCAACTCCGCGGACAGGGAGACGGTGAGCTTGACCGGTTCGCTCTTGGGCAGCGGCCCGAGCCGCAACTTGTTCGTGCTCATTGCGACGATCCCCGGGTGAAGAACAAGGGCTGGTAGGGCCGCAAGACCAGATCCTTGTTGACCATCACGCGCATCGGGAACCCTGGCCGGATCGTGAGCGTTGGCTGGACGCTGAGATTGCGCTTCGTGATCTCCTGCCCGACCTGGTTCACCGTGTCCTGCGCACTTTCACGGCCGGCGATGACCACGCGGTCGCCGGTGCCGCCGTTGATCGTGCGGGTCTCGGGCGCGGCCAGCTCGGCGCCGATGCCCAGCAGCGTGGAAAGCGCGGCCCCGGCGAGGATGCGGTCCCAGTGCCAATCGACACCATCCTCCAGGCCGGCATAGCCGGCAGGGTCGATGCCCGGCAGCCGGTCCAGCGCGACCGACGACGTGTCGGGCAGGATCAGCCGCGTCCACACCAGCAGCACGCGCCGCTGCCCAAAGGCGACCTGGCTGTCGTAACGCCCGATCAGGCGTGAGCCCTGCGGAATGAGCACGTACCGGCCGAGGGCGCTGTCGCGGACCTCTTCGGTCACGCTGGCGATGACCTGCCCCGGCAGGTCGGAGTTGATGCCCGTCACCAGCGCAGCGGGAATGATGGTGCCCGCCATGACCTGGTACGGCGATGCCGGGAGCTGCAGACTCCCAGGGTTGCGCGTGGCCGTGTCGCCCGCCTTGGCGACGAAGGCCTCCTTCTGGTCCTGGCGGTTCTGCACAGCAGTGGGATCGGCCGGCTGCGCCGCCGCTGCAGGCGCCATGGCGCTGGCCAATGCATCGAATGGCTGCGCAGCGCGGGCCTCGCCAGCAGGCGCCGCCTGGGCTGGCTTGGCCCCGGCGCCGCCGGTCGCGCGGAAAAACACCCCCGAGCGTGCCGCCTCCTCAGCCGCCAACTGCGCCGCATGCGCCGGGTCGACGCCGCCACTGGGCACGCGCGTCTCCATCGGCTGCTGCGACTTCACGATGGCAGGCCCGAGGTCGCCGGGCAGCGGCTCACCCAACTGGGGCACTCCGGGCCGTGCCGGCAGTCCGGCATAGTCCTTGGGCAACTGGTCCAGGCTCTCGGCCTTGGCGACGCGATCGACGTTGTACAGCTCGGCGGCCGGGTTGCGTTCGCGCCTGTGCGGCTGTAGCGACCACATGGTCGCGCCGAGCACCACGGCAGCCAGCGCGCCGACTATGACGGCCAGCATCCGCCGGTTCAGGCGCACCACCGGGCGCGGCGGCGCGCGCAACGCCATCGCCTCCGGGTCGGCCTTGGGCGGGATGGTGGCGGACTCGCTCATGATCCATTGCTCCCCGTCGCCGCACGGGACACGCCGTCGGTGCGCTCGATGCGCACCACCTCGGCCTTGCCGCCTTTCCCGCCTCCTCCATAGCCGCCCAGGCGCAGTTCGGCCGCGCCGAACAGCCGGTCCACTACGTAGTACGGCGCACGGAAGCGGTAGTTCACGAGCTGCCCATCGCCCTGCGGTCCAATCACGAACAGTGGCGGCAGCTCGCCCTGCGCGATGCCGCCGGGGAACTGGACGTAGACCTTCTGCCCGTCGTCGAAAGCACGCAACGGCTTCCACGGCGGGCTGTCACCGCTGATCGCGTAGCGGAAGCGAATGCTCTCCAGAGACAGGCCCGCATCCACAGGCGCCGCGGCCTGCGCCTCGCGCGCCTGCTTCTGCAGCGCCAGCATGCGGTCCTTCGGGTAGTCCCAGGACACGGACGCCATCCAGGCCTGCGGCGTTGAGGACAGCTCGACCAGGTAGGTGCGCCGGTTGGTCGTGATGACCATGTTGGTCTTCAGGCCCGTGCGCGTGGGCTTGACCATGACGTTCACGCGCTGCGCCGGGCCGGTGCCGCTGGTCGTGTCGCCGACGATCCAGCGCACGGTGTCGCCGGCCGAGACCGTTATCAGTTCCTCGCCCTCTTGCAACGCGATGACGGAAACGCGGCCTGGGCTCGTATAGACCTGATATAGCGCGCCATCGGTGAAAGGCCAGACCTGGATTGCGTTGACGTAACCCTCGCGCGAAGGCGCGATGCGGGCCTCATCGTTGGCCTTGGACACGCGCAGCTTCTCGTCGGCCGGCTCGGGTGCCGGCGGCGGTGCGTCGGCCGCCGGCAACGGTTTCATCTGCGCGGGCAGCGGCAAGGGCCTGGGCACCTCGACCACTTCGACCGGCGCGGGAGGATCGGGCAGGCGCTGGGCCTGCACGGGTTCGTCCAAAGCGATGGCCGGCGGTGGCTTGCCCTGCGTCGCGCAGCCGGCGAGGCCTGCGATCAGCAATGCCGGAATGACGCAAAGGCGCAAATGGGGGATCGGTTGGTTCATGGTTTCCTGGCTCCTTCGGTGGCATCAAGTTCGCGGCTCCACGACAGACCGTTGACGTAGATGCCCAGGGGGTTCTTGCGCAACCGCTCCTCGGTGCGTGGCGGCTGCAGCACGATGGACAGCACCGCGGTCCAGCGCTCGGTGCCGGCCGGCGCGCCATTGACGTAGCCGCGCTCGATCCAGCGCACCTGGAACGACGAGTCGCTGGCACGCACGACACTGGTCACCTCCACGGCGACCGAGTTCTGGCCGATGCGCGAGAACGGATCGTTGGTGCGGGCGTAGTCGTTGAGCGTGGCCGCACCCCGGTCGGTGGCGTAGTCGTAGGCTTCGAGCCAGTTGTGCCGCACGACGATGGGATCGATGGACAGCGAGCGCACGTCGGTGATGAAGCGCGCGAGGTGGTGCGCGATCTGCGCATCGCCCGGCCGGTACGGCGTGGCGGCCTCGCCGACCGTGCGCACCTGGCCTGCCTGGTCCACCTCGATCACGTAGGGCGTGACGATGGACTGCGCCGAGCGCCACACGAGGCCGCCGGCCATGAGCAGCGCCAGCGTGAGGGAGCCGAAGGCCATCAGGCGCCAGTTCTTCGCCTGCACGCGGGCCGAGCCGATGCGCTCGTCCCACACCTGCGCGGCGGCCTGGTACGGGGTGACGGGCGCCGGCGTATCGGAGTAGCGCACCTGGGGTCGTTTGAATCGCATGAAGGGTTCTCCTTAACTGTCATCCCGCAGGCTGGGACTGGCGCCGCTGCCGCCGCTGTCGCCCGAGCGCAGCGTATGGGCCGCGACCGTCGCACCGTGCGCGAGGCGCTGGTGGCGTTGAAGGCGCTGCGCCCAGACAGGCGGCGCGGTGGGCGCTGCTGAAGCACCGGCAGGTACTGCCGATGTGGCCGCGGCCGCCGGTGGCGCGGCCGCATCGGCAACGAAGTTCGCCACGCGGTCGCGCACGGCCTTGGCGCCCGAGGCGACGCGATCACCGACTACCCCGGCGCCACTGCGCGCGACGTTGGCAAGGCCCGCGCCGGCAGCGCGCAGGCCGCTGCTCCCTGAGGCCGCAGCTCCGGCCTGGTAGGTCGCACGCGCGCCGCCAGCGAGCGTGCTGGCCGAACGGCCTGCAGCCGCCGCCCCGCCGATCGCACTGCGTGCCGCGCCCGGTGCCATGCGCGCACCGGCCGCGACCGCTGCACCGGCGCCGGTAACGGCGGCGCCACCGGCGACCGCGAGCCCTGCCCCACCGACCAGCGTCCCAGCCGCCGCCCCGGCGCTCAGTTGCGGCGCGCCCGACACCAGCCCGGTGGCGATGCCCGGCCCGAAGATGCCCAGGCCGAACAGCGCGAGCGAGGCGAGCATGATGGTCAGCGCATGGTCGATGCTCGGCTCGGTGCCCGGCGGAGTGGTGAACTCGCCGAACAGGCCCGTGCCGATGCCGACGATCACGGCCAGCACCAGCACCTTGATGCCCGAGGACACCACGTTGCCCAGCACCCGCTCGGCCAGGAACGAGGTCTTGTTCCACAGCGCGAAGGGCACCAGCACGAAGCCCGCGAGCGTCGTCAGCTTGAACTCGATCAGCGTCACGAAGAGCTGCACCGCGAGCACGAAGAAGCTCACGATCACGACCAGCCACGCGAGACCCAGCACCACGATCACGTCGAGGTTGGCGAAGATCTCGGGGAAGCCCGTCAGGTCGCCGATCTGCGTCATGATGGGCCGCCCGGCATCGATGCCGACTTGCGCGAGGCGGCCCGGCTGCAGCAGTTGCGCCTGCGTCAGCGCCGAACCCGAGGCGGTCAGCCCCAAGCCCGCGAACGAGCGGAAGACGATGCCCGCGAGCGCGTTGAAGTTGCCGATGATGTAGGCGAAGGCCCCGACGTAGAGCACCTTCTTGATCAGCTTGGCGATCACCTCGTCGCCGCCACCGCCGCTCGCGTTGCTCATGGCCCAGAACAGGCCGGCGAGCGTCATGTCGATCAGCACCAGCGTTGCCGTCAGGAACGCGACCTCGCCGCCGAGCAGGCCGAAGCCCGAGTCGATGTAGCGCGAAAAGACGTCGAGGAAGCGGTCAATGACGCCAACGTCGTTCATGGCATCAGTCCTTGGGCGCCGAATTGGCAGGAGGCGCCGACTCGGCGGCCGGCGGTGCCGGCGGCTTCACCGGATCGCCTGCGTAGGGTGACTGGCCCTGCCCGAGAAAACGCCGCCGCGTGGCCTCGGCCACCGCGTTGCACTGCGCATCGCCGACCTTGGCGTGGTCGGCCTTGCAGGCTTCGCGCAGTTCCTTCAACCGCTGTGGATTGGCCACCAGCGATTCGACGGACTCGATGGGCGCGGGCCTCTTCTCGCAGGCGGCAAGTGCCAACGCGAACAGGCTGAGGATCAGGATTAGTCGCATGGCGGCCTCTCCCTCAGTTGCCGTAGAAGTTGACGGCGGCGGGCGTGTACGGTGTGCCGTCGCCCTGGAAACGACGGCGCACCTCGCGCGCGCGCTCCTGCACAGCGACCTGGCGCGCCTGCTCCAGCGCAGCCGCACGGTCCTGCGTGATCTGGAGCTGCTGGGCCTGCATCGCTTGGCGCGACTGCAGCGCGAGCAGCTGGTTCGTCGCCTGCATCGCCTGCAACGCGCCCACGGCCGACTGGCTGCGATTGACCAGGTCGGTCAGCGTGCGCTCGTCGGCGGCGAAGTTCTGCACCGCCTGCGACTGCACCTGGGTGGCGGTGCGCAGCGCTTCCAGGGAATTGCGCCAGCGCGTGCGCGCATCGAGCGCCATCTGCGTGCCCGAGATCGCGGCCGTGTACGAGTCGGGATAGATGCGGCGGAAGTCCGCCTCCATCTGCGAGACGTTGAAAGCCAGCCCCTGGGCCTGCTGGATGAGCTGGTTCGTGGCCGACAGCGCGGCGCGCAACTCGGCCAGTGCACTGAAGTTCAGGCCGGTGAGGTTCCGGGCCTGGTTGGTCAGCATCTGCGCCTCGTTCTGGAGCTGGCGGATCTGGTTGTTGATCTGCTCCAGCGTGCGTGCGGCAGTGAGGATGTTCTGCACAAGGTTGGTCGGATCGATGACGACCCATTGCGCGTACGCACCAGGCGCGAGCGCGGTGAGGATGGCCGCGACGGCGGCCAGCAAGGTCTTCTTCATGGCGAAATCTCCTGAAGTGAAGGGAGTGAACGAAAAGAGGGGATGAGATCGGCGGCCCAGTCCAGGCCGTTGTGGCGCAGCCAGTGGGCTGCGAAGTCCTGTGCGCCGTGCGCGGCCAGCACGGCGTCGATGTCGCGCTGGTGCTCGGGTGTGGAAGCGCCCGCGAAGGCGAGCGCCACCGGCCCCAGGTCCAGGTCGAAGACCCGGTTGCCGAGACGCGACTGGTAGTAGTAGTCGCGCTTGGGCTGCGCGGTGGCGACGATCTCGATCTGCCGGCTGTTGAGCCCGAAGCCCTCGTAGATCGTGCGAATCTGCGGCTCGGTGGCTTGCGGGTTGGGGAGGAAGATGCGGCTTGCGCAGCTCTCGATGATGGCCGGCGCAATGGCCGAATCCTTCACGTCAGCGAGCGACTGCGTAGCGAAGACGATCGACGCGTTCTTCTTGCGCAGCGTCTTGAGCCACTGACGGATGCGCGCCGCGAACACAGGGTCGTCGAGGAACAGCCACGCCTCGTCAAGGATCAGCAGCGTCGGTGCACCGTCCAGCCTCTCCTCGAAACGCGCGAACAGATAGCGCAGCACGGCCAGCACCGCGGCCTTGCTGTGCATCAGCTCTTCCATCTCGAAGCCCTGCACGTCGGCACTGCCCAGCCGATCGTGGTCGGCGTCCAGCAGCTTGCCATGTGCGCCGCCCAGCACGTAGGGCGCGAGCGCCTGGCGCAGCATGTTGGACTGCAGTAGCACCGACAGACCCGTCAGCGTGCGCTGCTCCACCGGTGCGCTGGCCAGGCTTCCGAGCGCGGACCAAACCGCCTCGCGCTCCTCCGGGCCGACGGCCACGCCCTCGTGGATCAGCCGGCCTTCGACCCATTCGGCCGCCCAGGTGCGGTAGCCCTCACGGTCGATGCGCGCGAGCGGCTGGAAGGCGATGTCGCCATCGCTGCCCAGGTCGTAGTGCTCGCCGCCCAGGCCCCGGATGGTGGCGCGGATGGAGCGCCCCATGTCAAAGGCGAAGATGCGCGAGCCAGCGTAGCGGCGGAACTGCAGCGCCATCGTCGCCAGCAGCACCGACTTGCCCATGCCGATCGGACCGACCACCAGCGTGTTGCCCACGTCGCCGATGTGCGTCACGAGCCGGAACGGCGTCGCGCCGTCGGTGCGCGTAAAGATCAACGGCGGGCCGTCCAGATGCGCATTGCGCTCCTGCCCCGCCCACACCGCAGACACCGGCATCAGGTGCGCGAGGTTCAGCGTCGAGACGATGGGCTGGCGGACGTTGGCGTATGCGTGGCCTGGGAGCGAGGACAGCCAGGCCTCAACCGCGTTCAGCGTCTCGGGGATCGTCACGAAGCCGCGTCCCTGGATGACGCGCTCGGCGGCGCGCAGCTTCTCGTCGGCCGCTTCCGCGCTCGCGTCCAGCACGGTCAGGGTGGACGTGACGTAGCCGTAGGCCACCTCGTCGCTGCCCAGCTCCTGCAGCGCCGCATCGGCATCAGCCGCTTTGTTGGCGGCGTCGGAATCCACCAGCGGCGACTCCTGCTGGAAGATCGTCTCGCGCAGCAGCGCGACGATGTTCTTGCGCTTGGCGAACCACTGGCGGCGCAGCCGGCCCAGCTCGCGCTCGGCCTCGGCCTTGTCGAGGCACAGGAAGCGCGTGCTCCAGCGGTAGGCGAAGCCCAGGCGGTTCAATTCGTCGAGCAGGCCCGGCCAGGTGGAGGTCGGGAAGCCGCGCACCGTGAGCACGCGCAGGTGCCGCGCACCCAGCATCGGGGCCAGGCCGCCCGTCAGCGCTTCGTCGGCGAGCAGCGCATCGAGGTGCATCGGCACCTCGGGCACGGCGACCGCCTGCCGGCGCGTGGACACGCCGGCGTGCAGGTGAGCCAGCGTCTGTGCATCGTCCAGCCAGCCGATCTCAGGCATCACGCCTTCGAGCAGTCCGTGGAAGCGTTCTGTCTCGGCGACGAAGCCCTGCAGGCGCTCGCGCCAATCGACGCGGCGCTGGCCGCGCGTCTCGCCGGCGTTCTCGTAGATCAGGCCCGCGGCGCGCGACCGCGATTCCTCGGGTGGCAAGTAGAGCTGCGTTACGTGGTAGCGGCTCTCGAAGTGGCTGCCGGCTTCCTCGAACCCGGCGCGGCGCTCCTCGTCCACCAGCCAGGACAGCGGCTCGGGAAACGTCGAGCGCGGATAGTCCGCAGCCTCGCGCCGTTCGGCTTCGACGAACAGCGCCCAGCCCGAGCCCAGGCGGCGCAGCGCGTTGTTCAGGCGCGCGGTGATGGCCACCAGTTCGCCGGTGGTGGCGCTGTCCAGGTCCGGGCCGCGGAAGCGCGCGGTGCGCTGGAATGAGCCGTCCTTGTTCAGCACCACGCCGGGTGCGACCAGTCCAGCCCACGGCAGCCAGTCGGCGAGCAGTGCCGGGCGCTGGCGGTATTCGGCGAGGTTCATCATGGCAGTGCCCCACGTATCCAGCAGCACGCGGTGCTTGATGTGCCGCGCGAAGACCTGCATGAACTGCGGGTCCGCACGCGCCCCCCAGACCGCAAGCGAATGGCCCACGATCCAGAGCACGATGCCGGGAATCCAGAGCTGCAGGCCCAAGCCCACCGCCGCCGCGAGCGTGCCGTTGGCGATGGCCACCGTGCGCGGCGCGCCGCCCATCAGGATGGGCTCGGTCAGGGACCGGTGGAGAGGAACTTCGAAGCCCCGCACCTCGAAGCCCAGCGCAACATGCGAGTTCATGTGCGGGCTCATGCCAGCACCGCCCCGCCGGTGAACGAGAAGAACGACAGGAAGAAGCTCGACGCGGCGAACGCGATCGACAGGCCGAAGACGATCTGCACCAGCTTGCGGAAGCCCCCGCTGGTATCGCCGAAGGCGAGCGTCAGGCCCGTGGCGATGATGATGATCACCGCGACGATGCGCGCCACCGGCCCCTGGATGGATTCGAGGATGGACTGCAGCGGCGCCTCCCAGGGCATGTTGGAGCCCGCCGCATGCGCGGGCAGCACGACGGCCAGCAGCAGCGCTGCCGTCAGCAGCACCTGCATCGCCAGCCGCGCGCGCCTGGTGCTTGGAAGCGGATTTACGGAAAGGAACGAAGTCGTCATGGCGTTTCTCCTGAAAGTGACGGCAAGGAAGGAAGCGATGGCAGTGGCGCGGACGTCAGCTCGTGGTCGAGCCGGTAGCCGTTCCCGTCGAGGCCAATGACGCGCGCGATGGCCTCGACGCGGCGCGAGCGTCCGCGCCCGGCGATGAAGACGATGACGTTGACGGTCTCCGCGATCAGTGCGCGCGGCACGTTCACCGACACCTCCTGCACCAGTTGCTCCAGGCGCGTGAGCGCGCCCATCGGCGAGCCGGCGTGCACCGTGGCGATGCCTCCGGGATGTCCCGTGCCCCAGGCCTTGAGCAGGTCCAGTGCCTCCGGACCGCGCACTTCGCCGACCACGATGCGGTCCGGCCGCAGGCGCAGCGTGGAGCGCACGAGCTCGGTCATGCTGACCACGCCGGGGCGCGTGCGCAGCGGCACGTGGTCGTGCGCGGTGCACTGCAGCTCCACCGTGTCTTCGAGCACGATCACGCGGTCGCCGGTGGCGGCCACCTCGTCTAGCAATGCGTTGGCAAGCGCGGTCTTGCCGGTGCTGGTTCCTCCGGCGATCAGGATGTTCTGGCGGTCCCGCACTGCGGTGCGCAGGAATGCGGCCTGGTCCGCCGTCAGGATGCCGTCGGCGACGTAGTCGTCCAGGCGGATCAGCGCGACGGCGCGCTTGCGCATCGCGAAGACCGGGCCCGGTGTGACGGGCGGCAGCGCGCCCTCGAAGCGCTCACCGGTCTCGGGCAGCTCTGCCGTCAGCAGCGGCTTGCCCACATGCACTTCGGCGCGCACGTGCGCGGCGATCAGGCGGATGATGCGTTCGCCATCGGCCGGCGACAGCGTGATGCCCGTCGGTGCGCGGCCCGTGCTCAGCCGGTCCAGCCAAAGCGATCCGTCGGGGTTGAGCAGCACTTCGACCACGTCCGGGTCGGCCAGCGCCTGCGCGATCTCCGGTCCCATGGCCGTGCGCAGCATGCGGATGCGCCGGTCCAGCGCCAGCGAGGCCGGCGCGGCGGGAGATGCCGGCTCACGCTCAGGCCGGGTCATGGGGCGGCCTCCGGTTTGCTGCCGGCCGGGGTCGTCGACCGGTCGCTCCGTTCAGTGTCGCCCAGTCCGAAGAACTGGCTGTCCTCGGGCTGGATCTCTTCGTACACGTCCTTGACCAGACTGCGCCCGCGCAGCAGGTGGCGGCCGAGCTGTTCGATGAACTGTTCGAAGCGGGCGCGCCCCTGCGCGCGCGCCGCCACCTGATGTGCTTCGGGAATGGGCGTGCTGACAGTCAGGAAGTAGCGCACGTACAGCGCCACCGTCTCGATCAGGATGTTCTGGTCGCGTTCGAGCTTGTCGTACTGGCGCGAGAGGCGGTCCAGTCGCTTGCCGATCGCGGCCTCGCGCTGGTCGCCACTGTCGGGCGAGAGGAACGAGGACAGCGCGGCGGCAATGATCGAAGACTTGGACAGGCCCTTCATCGCGGCCAGCTCGTCGAGGCGGCGCGCGTGGTCGCGCTCCAGGAAGATGTTGAGGCGATGACGAGGAGGCGGGAGGCTCATAGCGACCTCACAGGGCAATCCCGTCGTCGGGGTCGAGCGCCGCCAGCCGCGCGGCGCGCTGCAGGCGCGGGTCCAGATGCGTCGGCAGGGGAAGCGGCGAGTCGTCGTCATCGAGCAGGCCAAGATCGTCGGCACAGGGCTCGGGCTGAGGCGCGTAGGCCACCTCGCCTAGCTCGGGCTGCTGCTGGCGGCCGCCGTCATCGCCGGTGCCGGCATGGCCTGGCAGCGCCATGTCCAGGATGGGAGCAACCAGCGGCGCCAGCTCACTCCAGTCGTCGGAGCGCGACGCCGGGGCGTCGGCGTAGTGGCCAGCCGCGGTGAGCAAGGGCGCTGGCTTCACGCGCACCGTGAAGTTGCGGTCGAGGTAATAGCGGATCTTGCGCGCGCGGATCGGTGCGTGGCCCGAAACCATCAGCACGGCCTCGTAGGGCGGGAGCTGCATCACTTCGCCCGGCGTCAGCAGCGGCCGCGCCGTCTCCTGGCGCGACACCATCAGGTGACCGAGCCATGGCGCGAGCCGGTGGCCCGCGTAGTTGCGCTGCGCGCGCAGTTCGGTGGCCGTGCCCAGCGCATCGGAAATGCGCTTGGCGGTGCGTTCGTCGTTGGTGGCGAACGCGATGCGTACATGGCAGTTGTCGAGAATGGAATGGTTCTGTCCGTAGGCCTTGTCGATCTGGTTGAGCGACTGCGCGATCAGGAAGGCGCGCAGGCCATAGCCCGCCATGAAGGCCAGCGCGGACTCGAAGAAGTCGAGGCGCCCGAGCGCGGGGAACTCGTCGAGCATCAGCAGCAGCTTGTGCTTGCGCGCGATGCCGTCGGAGCCGTCGAGCGATTCGGTGAGGCGGCGGCCGATCTGGTTGAGGATGAGGCGGATCAGCGGCTTGGTGCGGCTGATGTCCGAGGGTGGCACTACAAGGTACAGCGACACCGGATGCTGCGCAGAGATCAGGTCCGCGATGCGCCAGTCGCAGCGCGACGTCACTTCGGCCACGGTGGGATCGCGGTACAGGCCGAGGAAGCTCATGGCAGTGGACAGCACGCCCGAGCGCTCGTTGTCGCTCTTGTTGAGGACTTCGCGGGCTGCAGAAGCGACCACGGGATGCTGCGCACCGCCCTCTTCGTTCGCGAGGTGCCGTGTCGTCATCATCCGGTGCAGCGTCACCTCGAACGGGCACGTCGGGTCGGACAGGAAGTTGGCGACGCCGCGCAGGGTCTTGTCCTCGCCGGCATAGAGTACGTGCAGGATGGCGCCGACCAGCAAGGCGTGGCTGGTCTTCTCCCAGTGATTGCGCCGCTCCAGCGCACCCTCGGGATCGACGAGGATATCAGCGATGTTCTGCACGTCGCGAACCTCGTGCGCGCCACGGCGGACCTCTAGCAGCGGGTTGTAGGCGGCCGAACGCGCGTCGGTAGGGTTGAACAGCAGACAGTGCGAGAAGCGCGCACGCCAACCGGCCGTGAGCGCCCAATTCTCGCCCTTGATGTCGTGGATCACGGCGGAACCGGGCCAGGACAGCAGTGTGGGCACCACCAGCCCCACGCCCTTGCCCGAGCGCGTCGGCGCGAAGGCCAGCACGTGCTCGGGACCGTCATGCCGCAGGTAGCTGTCGTCCGTGCGGCCGAGGAAGACGCCGGCCGGTTCATGCAGGCCGATCTTGTGGATGTCATCGGCCTCTGCCCAACGGGCCGAGCCATAGGTGGTGACGCGCCGGGCCATGCGCGAGCGCCATACGGCCATGCCGATCGCAACACCGGTGGCGAGCAACCCGCTGGCCGCGGCGATGACACCGCCTCGCAAGAAGACGTCCGAGGCATAGGCGTCGTACCAGTACCACCACTCGAAGAGCTTCCAGGGCTCGTAGACCGGCACGCCCGCAGCGTCGAGCCACGCCGCGCCCAACTGCGGCTGGTAGCCCAATGCGCGCGCTGTCCACTGCGTGGCGGCCCACACGCCGCCTACGACCACGCCGACAACGACCGCGATCTGCCCGAGCAGGATGCCGGTGTGAGCGCCCGCCCCTGTGCCGTCTGCCTTGATCCGAGAATCCATGCATGCTTCCCCCGACGTGCTGCCAGCGCTCGCCATGTGCATGCGCACCCCCATGGCACGCAACGCACTAGTCTGGAGTCGATGTGCCACACGGCCAACCCACTAGGGCGAAGTGCGGCGCAGG
>Ga0116180_1002480_pt1 | contig 14514 bp, 6 predicted proteins | sample AD_UKC073_MetaG_FD_89804 | JGI IMG/M metagenome (GOLD analysis project Ga0116180, IMG submission 89804) | Active sludge microbial communities of municipal wastewater-treating anaerobic digesters from USA - AD_UKC073_MetaG | ecosystem: Engineered > Bioreactor > Anaerobic > Digestate | place: USA...
GCGGGCGGTGCTGGACGCCGACAGCGGCTGTTCGTCGCGGGCCAGGATCGCTTCGAGAAGGTCGGTCGCGGTCGGCGGCAGGACCGCCTCGGGCCGGATCAGCGAGTGCGGGTCCCCGCCGCCGACGACCTGCAGGTAGGCGTGGTTAGCGAGGCGTCCGCGGGTGAGCATTGTGTACAGCTGCTGCCGGGTCTCGTCGGCGGTCAGCAGTCCGTGCATGGTGTCGGCCGTGACACCTTGCGCGGTGTGGATGGTGCACGCGTAGCCGAGGTCGACCGACGCCGCGACATAGGAGGCGGGCAGCACGACCCGCGCGGAGGTGTGTTGGTGGACGACCGTCATCGACCCGTTGGTGTTGAGCGCCGTGATGTGCCAGCGGTCGCCGTTCTTCACCCAGTCGGACGCCGTCGTCGCGAGCCGGCGGTTGTTGGTGCGGGTGATGATGACGTCTCCGATGCCGGCGGCATTGCCGTCGGCCAGCACCACGGTCGGCCCGGGTCGATGGCCGTGCAGGTGGGCTTGGGCGCGTTGGTTCAGGTCGGCGACGAGGTCGCGCGTGGGGGCAAGCATGAGGGCGTCGAGGCCGGCGGCCCGGTCGGTGGCCCAAGCCTGGAAGAGGCCGTCGACGCACGCGGCCTGGTCACCGACATGGACGCGCCGCTGGTCAAGGTAGAACCCCAGCGCAGAGGGGTCGCCGTTACGCAACGCCAGGCTGGCCGCAGCTTCGGCCGGGTCAGCGAACCGGACGAGCTCGTTGAGCCGCAGCGCCCCGTGCGTGGCTTCGATGTCGCGTAGGACGCCACCGGCGCCAATCGCCGCCAACTGCTGCGTATCGCCGATCAGCCGGACCGATCCGCCGCGGTCCAGGACGAACTCGACCACCCGATCCAGAGTCAGGGTGTCGGCCATCCCGGCCTCATCGATGATCACCAAGCTGTGTGGGCCGATGCTCTGAGCCCAGGCGGGCAATGGCCGTCCGGTAGCGAGAGCGTGGGTCAGGAGGGCGAGGGTGTCGGCCTGGTGGCCGATCTGCTCCCCGAGTTGTGCGGCAGCGGACGCCGACGGCGCCAACCCGATGACGGTGCCGCCGCCGGACTGCCACGCGTGGGCCAAAGTGCGCATCGCGGTGGTCTTGCCGGCGCCGGCGGGGGCGATCGCCAGCTGGACGAGGCGTCCGGACGTGCCCATCGCCCGCACCAGGGCGGCCTGGCCGGCGTTCAACGGAGTCCGGTTCGCCTCAGCCTCCAACAAGGCGACGTCAACGACGGCGTCCGAAACCGTGTGCCCGCCGACTCGGCCGGCGGCGTCCACGAGCCGTTGTTCGGCGGCGACGATCCGGGCTGAGGTGTGCCAGGTGGCCCCGGCGACGCTGTAGACGGATTGGCCGTCGAGGCGGCGCAGTTGGGCGGGTTCGAAGATGCCGTCCGCGGGCGGCGCGAGCCGGATCGAGTGCCGGGTGAGGGCGGCGTGGACGAGGCGTCCGACGACCTCGTCGACCCGATTCGCGGGGACCTCGGCCGCGCGCACCACGCGCAGGGCCTCGGCGCGGACGTGCCAGTCCTGCCACGTCGACCGGGACGCCTCGACCGTCGCCACGATCCGTGCAGCCTCGCGGCGCACCCAGCGTCCGTTGGTGCGGACGCTGCGGCGGCGTCCCGGATGCAGGGTGGCCTCGATCATCCGCTGCACTCCGCCGGCGCCCAGGACGGCGTCCGCCTCGGACCTCCACGCTTGGCGTTGCTCGGCCAGCGATCGCGGCGAATGCTTCGCCGGACGGGTTTCGAGGGTGGCCTGCTGGGCGAGGGTGCGGGCCTCGATCACGGTCGGGGGACGCTCTTGCGCCTCCTGAAACCGGGCCGCCAGCTCGCCTTGGCGGTCCTCGATCGCGGCCCGCCGCGCGGACCATCGGGCGTTCAACGCCGGATCGATCCCGACCAGCTCGCGGACGGCGCGCTTGCGGGCGTCCGGCTGCGGACGCTCGGCGAACCGCACCCCCAAGCTGGCGGCCAGGTGCCGCTCGAGAGCGGTGTTGTACACCTCGGACGCCGTCACCTTCGCCTTGAACAGCAGACGCCCGTCGATCGCCAACCAGCGTCCGTCGGTGACGGTCTGCACCTTGTTCGCCACGGCCACGTGGGTGTGCAGGTCGGGGTCGCCGGCGCGGGAGTCGCGGTGGGTGAACGCCGTCCCGACAAGCCCGGTCACGTCGACCTGACGGACGCCCTGGGCGCCGGTCCGGGTGAACAACGCCCGCCGCTCGATGAACCGCAACGCCTCGGCGATCGCCGCGTTGTGCGCCCGCTCAATGGCGGCCGCCGTGGCGCGATCGGCCAGCGCCCACAACACCGACACGCTCTTGACCGGCGAGAACGTCAGATCGAACCCGGCCACCGCCGTCGTCTGCGGACGCGACAACGTCGCCAGATGGCCGTGCAGTTCGCGGGAGTCCGCCGGCGGACGTCCATGAAGTTGAGTGAAGGACGCCCTCGCCAGCTCGGTCCGGATCTGCCAGCGGACCTCCTTCGGCACCGGCCAATCACCCGGGATGCCCTTCGCCTCGTTGTACGCCGCGTACGCCTTCGCGACCGCGACCTGAAACTCGGGGACGTCATGCTCGAACACGAGGAACGGGTTCCCGAGCCTGGACGCCGCCCGCCGGTCGGCGTCCGAGGCGTCGATCGGTAGGTCGGCGAGACGCTGGTCGGCGAGCGGATGCAGCCCGGAGCCGAACAGCAGCCGCATCTGCTCGGCCGTCACCGGATCGCCGGCGCTGAGCCCGTCCAGGCCAACCAGCCCGGACCCGACCCAGACTCCGGGTGACTCGCCCTTCTGCTCGTAGTAGGAGGCGAGGCCGGTGTGCCCCTTCTCGGAGGAGTCCATGGCAGCGACCTGCCGGGTCAGGTAGTCATACCCCGCCCCAGCCGTGATCTTGTGCAGACTCATCACGCCTACCTACCGGCGGATGAGCCCTCCCCCCGGACGCCCAACCAGGGGGAACCTTCCGGCGGTGCACCAGGTGTGATGCGTTTGGGATCTGAGGTCGAAGCCTCAACGCCTATCCGCAGGGGAGGCTGCCTTGAACAGAGGCGGCGGGACCTAAACGGCAGCATGGCGGGTGTCACTCGTGAGGTTGATCGGGGCCTGAGCAGGGCGGGTTCGCACCCATAGGGGCGGGCCCGGGAGCCCTCCAGCCCAGTGCAGATACTCGCTCCCAAGCATCTCCGGCGCTCTGACGGAGAGTTCACATCTGGTGATGTCGAAGGAGAAGCTGTCAGTCGGTGCGCAAGGGCCTCAGGGGACTGTCGGCTGTCCGCAAGGCGGCAAGCCTTCCATGGTGCGGCGTGGCGTCAGGGATCGCCTTTGGTGGGTAATCTGGCGGTTGCACGCGCCTGCAAAGCTGGCGACTTAAGGCGGTAGCACCCATCCGTCGGCCTTCCAGACGGGTCATATGAGCAGGAGTCAGAATGGCGTTGCCAAAGATCGTTAGCCTCTTCTCGGGTGCCGGCGGGCTAGATCTCGGGTTCCAGCAGACGGGTTTTTGTCTGACCTTCGCAGTCGATCTATCTGCTGCAGCCATCCAGACACATCGCCGCAACTTCCAAGGTGCCGTTTCAGTGGCTGCGGACCTGGAAGAATTGGGTCCGGAAGGAGTTCTCGCGCACTTGGACGGCATCCTGAAGCCAGGTGAATCGATCGGCGTGATCGGCGGACCGCCCTGCCAGGGCTTCTCGCGAGCGAACGCTGGGTCAGCATCTAACGACCCTCGCAACCGCCTTCCACTTCTATACCTGCAAGTAGTGCAAGCGCTCCAAGGCCGGTACAACGTTGAGTTCGTCCTGTTCGAGAACGTTCTGGGTATACGTGACGCCAAGCACTCGGTCACGTTCAGGGGCATCCTGTCGAAGTTCCGGGAGATCGGGTTGACCCCCGACGTTAACGAGTACTCCGCGCTCGACTACGGCGTAGCCCAGACACGAAATCGTGTGATCATCTCCGGTTTTCGCGACCAGGTGGCCGCACGATACTTCAAGCCCATAAAGGTCGCGCCGACGGACCTCACGGTGCGCGCGGTCATCGGCTCTCTGCCAGAGCCCGCCTTCTTCACACGTGACTTGGACAAGTCAGAAATACCACACCACGAGAATCACTGGACGATGCGGCCGAAGTCCCAACGGTTTTTCCGTCCCGGGGGCGCGGATCGCGCCGGCCGGAGCTTCCGGCGCTTAGAGTGGGATAAGCCCAGCCCAACGGTTGCATACGGTCACCGTGAGATTCACGTGCATCCGGACGGTCGTAGACGACTCAGCATCTATGAGGCCATGCTCCTTCAAGGGTTCCCCAGCAACTTCGTACTTGAAGGGACGCTCTCATCCCAGGTGGAGCAGGTCTCGAATGCAGTGCCGCCGCCGCTAGCGAAGTCGCTTGCCTCGGCGATCGAGGCTTCGTTGCTTCAATCCGCCAGCCAGGCACCTATGGGTGAGCTGTTAGGCGCGTGAAGCATTTCGAGAGGCCTAAAGGGCGGTGTCGCGCCGTCAGCCTCGACTTGGCACGGCATCTTGTCGGAGGCATCCGTTCGGTTCGGTCGTGGTGGGGAGGTTACGAGTCGTGACTGTCGCACAGCACCGGATTCCAGTGCCAATGGCACTCGCCGAGGATGCAGTCGCACCGGCAGTGACTGCTGACTGGATTGGCCGGTTCTTCATGCTGGGCCGCGTCGCCGAGGGTTGGTCCCGGTCACGTCCCGACAGCCAGCTCGTCATTGTCTTGTCGGTGCCGGTGCGTGACTTCGCCGCCGTGCTGGTGGGTTGCGGCTGGATGTCCGCAACCCCGGCGCCCACTCTCGCGCCGGTCCGTGAGGTGTTGGCAGGCCTTGCCCGTGGCACGCCAGTTCGGGTCGTGTCGCAGACGAAAGTGTTCACCGAGCCATTTGGCGGCATCGACGCGCGTGGCCTGGCTCAGCTGGGATCGAAGTGGCAGGTCGACAAGTTGCGCGCGGTGGTTCCTCTCGCCTCGATTGACGTACCGCGCAGGCAGCCGATCCCGGAGCCGGGGGTGATCAGCCGTTTGGCCGGGCTTGACAGGGACTGGGCAGCGCGTATCTGTTCACCGCCGCAGGATCTCGCCCTTGTCGGAACCCTAACGCGCCTCAGGGAGGATCTTGCGGGCCAGCTCGGCCGCGGCGGCGGCTCTGAGCCGATTGGGAACATCTTGTTGCCCGCTGGCCCCCGGGTCGTCACCTGGTCGACCCGGGTCTATGCAACCGCTCAGCTTGATGAGGAACTCCCGCCCGCAGGAGTCCGCGCGGTTGTCCTGGACGGTGCGCCCGCGACCCGGTTTCTCTCAGCCATTGAGGCGCCCGTCGTCGTGTCTATCATCGACAGGTCTATTGCGGACGAGTCGGTGGCGGAGTTCGTGATGAACTACCGGAACACCCGTGGAGAGCCCGTGTCGTTGGCACGTGACCTGAAATGGACCCCACCCCAGGGTGTCGAGGCGCTGGCTTTTGAGGTCCCCTGATGACCAAGCTCGTTGCCACCGCCGCTCGCTACACGCGTTCTGCCTCGCTGATGAGGAACGGTGCTGAGCTGGACATCGTTGCGGATCCTGTCGGTTCCCAGTTTGACGCGGCCGCCCGGCGATTGATTTTGATGGCGCGCGACGATTCCAGCAGTCTTTGGGAAGACGTGGTGGCGCCAACGAAGGCCCTGCGTTGGCGTCTGCTAACGCAGCCGCAGCCGACCGAATTCGGAGCGTCGGTCCAGGAAGCTTCGACCGAAGTCGCGGCCAGAGCCAGGGATCTTCGCGCGGCGGTCAGTGCCGAGGCGCAGTGCCTGCTGGATGAGCTGGCGGCAGCGGCGGAGGCCGTTGCTGCGTCGGACTCTGTCGTCAGCGGCGTGTTGCTCGAAATGATCAGGGAGGCAACTGTCGAGGGGGCTGTCGTCATCGCAGCCAGCGGCAGCGCAGCCGCTGGCCTAGAGAGGTGGGTCAGTCCGCAGGGGTTCCGCGTGCGGACGGTGTCGGGACTACTCCGTGAGCAGTTGTTTGTTGAGTTCGGGTATGCCGTCGGTCCGCCGCGATTCTTCCCCTCGTCGCTGGTGACCGCCCCCATGACGGAGACGCTCAACTTCGTCTTCCCCGCCTGGTATGCCGATAGGAAGCTGCCTAGGTCACCGCTAGCCGCTTGGGCGGAGGGTGGGATCCGGATCCGGGGTACCGAATTCCTTATCGGCGACACCTCGGAGCCCCAAGCCGCGAGCGCTGAGGAAGGTGTCGACGAAGAGGCACTGCTGCCTCAAGCAGCGTGGATCCCGCCGGATGCGTCGCCACGCGAGCCTGGCCCTGATGAGGTCACCGCACGCTGCGTCTACCTGAGCGGTGGCTACCGCATGTGGCTCGACGACGATGGCGAGCGGATTCGCGCCGTCGACCCGTCGCAGCCTGGGGGCGGGCGGGTGGTCAACATTGGCATCGACGAGGTTCGTCCCGGCGTCTACCTCCTATTGCGCGACGGACCGACCGAACGACGAGCGCTGTACGAAGTCGCCCTGCAGCTCCTGGGACCCCAGCGGGAGCCTGTCGAGGATTCGCAGGCTAGGTGGAAGGGGGCGCTCAAGGACCGCCTTGAGCGCCTGGGCCGGACGGCGGTGCTCCGGCAGCTTGCCGAGGCGGGCGTCTTGACGCTTGACCGTGTGCCAGCGTGGACCGAACCGCTTCTCGCGAGGCCGCAGAGCAACCAGGACTTCGAGCGGTTGCTGCGGTGGCTCGGCGTCCCGATCCACCCGACCTATGAGTTGGCGACAGCACTTCGGAGTCAGCGGATCAAAGCGAGCAACAAGATCGGCGATCAGCTTGAAGCAGTACTGGCGAGCACCGACATGTCTCGCCTGGAGCGCGATGGCCATCTGCGCCTCGAGCTGGACGTCGACGGCTTCCGCGGGGTCATCGCCACGCGTGTCATCGATACCTCGCCCTACCCGGAAACCATCCTGCGCCACGAGGCCCGGGTCCTCCAACCGGATCGGAGTTCGAAGTGGCGCGAATGATGCCACCTTACTGTCCCCATGATGCCCCGCCTGGCGAGCACGCGTTGTTTCGGGCGTTGGCGGGCAGTGACGAAACAGACGGGTGGATCGTGCTGCACTCTCTCGCCATCGCCTCGCATGTGCGGCAAGTTCAGGGTGAAGCAGACTTCGTCGTAATCGTGCCGGGCCGCGGAATCCTCGTCATCGAGGTGAAGTCGCACGCCACGATCGAGCGGCTCCCTGACGGGCGCTGGAGGCTAGGCAACCAGGCACCCATAAGCCGCGGCCCTTTTCAGCAAGCAAGCGAAGCCATGCACAGCATCCGGAGTTTCCTGAGCGCGCGCGGGGTGGACCTTCGCTCGGTGCCGATGCTCGATGCTGTCTGGTTCACGCATGTGCGGGCCCGCACGATGCTGCCCCAGAGCCCGGAATGGCACGACTGGCAGCTGCTCGACTCAGAGGATCTTCAGCGCGGGCCACGGTCGGCGATCCTCCGTACGATTGCGGCCGGTGTGGCTCACCTCGCAAGCCGGATCCCGGACTTCGCCCATGGCGGAGTGTCCCCGGACAATGCGTTGGCCATGCGCATCGCGGCGGTCCTTCGGCCGAAGTTTGAGGTTGCGATCGCGGCTGGGGACATCCGGCGGGCACGCGAGAAGCAACTCGCCGAGTTCATTGACGAGCAGTACGACGCGCTCGACAACATGCACCTCAACAGGGCGCTGCTATTCGCGGGCCCAGCCGGCTCGGGTAAGACCTGGCTCGCCATGGAGGCGGCGCGTCGGGAAGTCGAGCTTGGACGTACGGGGCGGCTGCTCTGCTTCAACAGGCTGCTGGGGCAACGCTTGAAGCAGGACATGGCGGGCCTCGACGGACTACGCGTTGGCACCTTCCACCAGGAGGCCTTGCGACTGTCGGAGCGACCGGCCCCCACCGACGCCGACCAGCGTTTCTGGGACTGCCAGCTACCGGACCTCGCCCTTGAGGCACTCCTTGACCACGGTGGAGCCGAGGCGTGTGACTTCCTGATCCTCGACGAGGTCCAGGATCTCGCCCGTGGCCCCTTCTTCGATGTACTCGAACTGCTCGTCAAGGACGGACTCGCGAGGGGGCGCGTCCTACTATTCGGCGACTTTGAGCGCCAGGCGGTCTATGAGCGCCGTGATGGTCAAGCATTGCTCAATGAGCGCATTCCGGGCCTGGCGACATTCGCGCTTACCGTCAACTGCCGGAACCTTCCGCGAATCGGGACAGTCGTGCAGCGCCTCAGCCACATGACGCCGGGCTACCGGCGCTTCCGCCGTGACGACGACGGCGCTGACCCGGACTTCATCCCGGTTCCCCGCGGGCAGGACCAGTCCGCCATGCTGGCTGAGGCGGTCCGGACACTCCTGGACGACGGCTTCAGCCTTGATGAGATTGTCGTTCTGAGTCCGCTTCGGGTCGGCGCGACTGCCGAGGCCACCGCTGATCCGTGGCTGCGTCAGATCCTGCGACAAGCGGACGGACAGTCGCCGCGACCGGGCCAGCTCCGCTACGCCACCATTCATGCCTTCAAAGGACTCGACGCTCCGGCCGTGATCATCACGGACCTCGATGAGGGAACCTCGCCGAATTTCGAGTCCCTGCTTTACATCGGTATGACGCGTGCGACCGACCGCCTTACCGCCTTGATCGAGAAAAAGACCCTGCGCACCGCCCACGGAGGACATGCATGACTGGGACCGATGCCCGCCGCACCATGGAAGCCGCCGTACGGCGGGAACTGTTCGGCCCGCCGACGGACGAGGGACCGCGGGGCAAGCCGATGGACTGTTCCACTGGCAGCCACTTGTTCGACAAGCGCGAGGACAGCTGGGGCCTTTGGCACGACGAAGCGACCGGGCAGGAAATCCTGACCACCACCGATCCTCTGCACCGCTACGGGGTCGGCGTCCTGTTTGCCGGGGCGACCGACCACGGCACGCCCATCGAGTTCGTCGATGCCGTGGCGGAACATGTAGAGGAGGCCGATGACGAAATCGCGGGCGTGGTCGGCTTGAGTGAAACCGAGGACGAGCTCACCGCGCCAGCGGTAGTGATGGATGTCCGCGACATTGCGCCACCCCGCGGCGAGGCCGACAGCGATGACTTTGATCTCGCCGACGCGAACTCGTTCAAACCGTCCGCAATGGCGATCTCGTTCCAATGCGACGTCGGCAGCGGCGGGTCGCTCGAGGTCAGTGTGACTGGCGCCTACTACGACCGACTATCGATCGAATGGCCCGGGCTACGCCGACCCCGCACCTGGTGGGTGAGAAGGCCATTCGAGCTGACCGGCACGATCCCCAGCCATGTGCTGTTCTACGAGACCAACCGGCGCAAGAACCTAACCCTTGCCCCTACCGAGGGCCTACGCGTCACTCCAACGGTGCAGGTGTTCTGCCGCCGAGTCCCGGGCCAGCCATCGGAGTCCAGCGAGCGACTCATCACCTTGGCGGCACTCAACGCCGCGTCAGGCTCCGGGCCATCGGCGGCGCTGTTCCAGATGAAAGTCACCGCGGAACCGCGAGACGGCATCAAGATCACGCCCTATCCGGTAGTCGAGCAACACGAGCCCGACGACGAGGAACGATCGATCGCGCTGCTCTACCGCAAGCAGTTGACGTACGCCATTGGCCACGGGTGCGCCGCCGACTGGATCGCAGACGGCGAGGGGCCGGGGGCGAGCCGTGTGTTGGCCGAGCCGATGGCGGCGTATGAGGTAGTCAGCCTTACCCCTAACGTCTACGTCACGCGACCGGACGGAACCCGCGAGACCGTCAGCGTGAGCATGGAAGAACTCGCCAAGGGCAGCGACCTCGGGACACAGCAGGTCGAGACCCTTCTACGCCTTTATGAGGAATGGATCGCGGACCGGGAGGGCGAGATCGCCGACCTGGCGCCACGGTTCCACGAGGCCGCCCTACGCCACATGAACGAGGCCCGCGGAGCGCTGGAACGAATGAAGGCGGGCTGGGCTCTGGCTACCAGCGATCCGATCGCAAAGACGGCTTTCCGCCTCGCCAACGAGGCGATGCTCTACCAGCAGCTCCGATCGAGCTTCCCGAAGCGGGTGGCCGAGGTCAAGGCGGACGGGACGCTGACGGTGTCCAGCCCGCACCCGGAGGCGAAGCCGGTTGAAGGAAAGGGCAACTGGCGTCCCTTCCAGATCGCATTCATCCTTGCCAGCCTGCCAGAGCTGGTCGATCGCAGTACTGCCACCCGATCTCTCGTTGATCTGATCTTCTTCCCGACCGGTGGCGGCAAGACCGAGGCATATCTCGGTGCGTCAGCCATCAGCTTGTTAGCTCGGCGCTTGCGCGACAAGCATGACGAGGGCACGGATACTCTGATGCGCTACACCTTGCGGTTGCTGACCGCGCAGCAGTTCCTGCGTGCCGCGGCTTTGATCTGCGTTCTTGAGGACATACGTTCCAGGAACGAGGGCGAACTCGGACCGAAGCCCTTTGGGATTGGGATCTGGCTAGGCGGATCGTCGACCCCGAATAACTGGACGCAGGCAAAGGAGACCCTGAAGGAACTTCAGCGGTACGAGTCGGCTCAGAACAAGTTTCTCCTGCTTCGCTGTCCATGGTGCGGGATGGAGATGGGGCCGAAATCGAAGCCGAAGTCTGGCCAGGGCCAGTACGTAATCGGTTACGAGCTGGTCGGCAACAAGGTGGAGTTCCGGTGCATCGACCGAGGCTGCCGCTTCGGCGGGCGTCGCAAGCTACCGGTGCACGTCGTCGACCAGGATATCTACGACACCCGGCCGTCGATCGTGATCGGGACCGTCGACAAGTTCGCAATGTTGGCTTGGCGGCCTGAGGCCAGGGCGCTCTTCGGAATCGGCGACGATGGCAGCCGGGAGGTATCACCGCCCGGATTGATCATCCAGGACGAGCTGCACCTGATCTCGGGGCCGCTCGGTTCGATGGTGGGCCTGTACGAGCCCGTCCTCGATGACCTGTGCACAGACAAACGCGGCGAGGAGCCCGTTCCACCGAAGTTCATCGCGTCGACCGCAACCGTCCGTCGGTACGAGGACCAGATCAAGGGCCTGTTTGGGCGCACACAGGTAAAGCTGTTCCCCCCGCATGGGTTGGAGGAAGGGCGGTCGTTCTTCGCCGAGCCCGCCACGGATGACAAGGGTGCGTTCGAGCCGGGGCGGCGCTACGTCGGCATCATGAGCGCGTCGCTGGGATCGACGCAGACCGTCCAGGTGCGGGTGGCGGCAGCGACGCTTCAGGGCGCGGTCGACCTCCCGGATGCCGACAAGGACGGCTACTGGACGAATCTCAACTTCCTCAACAGCCTGCGCGAGCTCGGCAACACCGTCTCGCTCATCCAATCCGACATCCCGGACTACTTGACCGGGCTCCGGCGTCGAGAGGATCTGGCCTCGCCACGCTGGCCGCGTATCCCGATGGAGCTGACGAGCCGCCGCAGGAGCGACGACATCCCCAAGGCGATCGAGCAGTTGCAGATTCCGTACGGTGCGCCTGGATGTGTCGACATCTGCCTCGCGTCGAACATCATTGAGGTCGGCGTGGACATCGACAGGCTTGGCCTTATGACGATCGTCGGCCAGCCGAAGACCACTGCCCAGTACATCCAAGTCAGTGGTCGGGTGGGGCGGCAGCCGTGGCGGAGTCCGGGGTTGGTGTTGACGATCTACGGTGCCGCGAAGCCGCGGGACCGAAGCCATTACGAGCGTTTCCGAACATACCACCAGCGGCTCTACGCACAGGTCGAGCCCACATCGGTGACGCCGTTCGCCGCCCCGGTTCTCACGCGCGCGCTCCATGCTGCGGCGGTATCTCACATCCGCCAGTCCTCGTACCTGGGACTGCCCGTGTATCCGTTCCCCGCGCTTGAGTACGAAATCGCTGTCGAGCTCCTGCGTGCACGGGCAGAACTCGCCGATCCTGGCGAACTCCGTACCCTTGAGCGCGAGCAGCGCAAGCGTGCTGCGGAGTGGGAGAACTGGCACCGCACGGACTGGAGCGCCAATGCGATCGGGGGAGATCCCAAGCAAGGTCTGATGCGCTACTCCGGCACCCTGCCGGATCTCCAGGCCGAGGCGACCATGTGGGACGTGCCGACGAGCATGCGTAACGTCGATGCCGAATGCCGTCTGCAGATAACCCTGGACTACAACCGTGATGCCGTTGCTGCGGCAACAGCCGAGGAGGAACAGTGACTTCGGGAAGCATCCGGCGCGCCCAGTTGGTGTCGCCGTTCGGCGTCGGGGCGATGAGCATCCTGGTGAACGGGACGTCGGTCATCACGGCGGGGCTCGATCACTGGTTCGGCATCGACGACCCGAGCCTCCTCGAATTGAACGAGTACATAGCCGGTGACTGGCGCCTAGAGCAGCGGCTCCAAGTCCGTGAGTTCCGGCTGCCGCCCGACTTCCGGATGCGCCGCCGTGGCAGCGACCCTCGCAACACCGACCTCAAGGTGCCCGTCCTGCGATTCCCGCGGTGGTCGTTCTGCATGTACTGCAAACGCCTCGAACTCAGCCCCCTCAGCATGTCGCAGCCAGTCGACTGTCCGGATCCCTCACACATCGACGGGAGCATTGGCAAGCAGCGTCGGACGCGCATGTCCCAGGTGCCGTTCGTCGCGATCTGTGCCCGCGGTCATCTCGATGACTTCCCCTTCCGCGAGTGGGTGCACAAGAGCCACAGCCCTGGCTGTCGCGGCGTACTCCGGCTTCAGTCACGTGGTGGTGGTGGCCTGGAGGGTCAGGTCGTCGTTTGCGACCCTGATGCCATACCCAAGGGATGCGGCGCCGAACGCTCACTCGAGGGGATCATGAACGCGCGCTGGGTCAACCAGGTCGAGCGCACGTATTTGACCGACAACCTGGTCGGCAACAATCAGCCATATGTGTGCAAGGGTGCTAGGCCGTGGCTGGGCGAGACCGAACGAGCGTGTGGTGAGCCGATCCGCGGTGCCCTGCGCGGCGCGGGCAACGTCTACTTCCCGAAGGTCGAGTCCTCGATCTATCTGCCGCGGACGGTCGGTGCCGTGAGCGCGGCACTGCACGACTTGCTGAATCGAGCCGACGTCCGCCCGCTCCTGCGCCTCCTTAACCGCACAGATGGAGCGGCCGTGACTGCCCAGCAGATACGTGACGAGGTGCCGCCTGAGCTGTTCCAGCCGATCTCGGACACGGAGCTCCTGGCCGGTTACCGGGACATGTTCGGTATTGCGGAAGAAGCTGAGAGCGAGTCGGAGGGCCATGTCGATGGTGATGGGGGCAGCGCCGAGGATGCGGAGTCGCTGACCAGTACGGACGTCTGGCGGCACCCCGAGTTCCAGCTGCTCCGCGAGACCCCAACCGACGACATGTTGACGGTGGCTGACCCGGGCATGCACCCGCAGCTGTCGGGGTCGTTCGGACGTATCCGGCGAGTGGAGACGCTGACCGAGACGCGGGCGCTGCGCGGCTTTACCCGGGTCAGGGACGATGACCTGAAGCTGTCGGTTGGCAAGGCGCTGCTCCGGCGGCGTCTCCTGGCGCCCGCCCAAGACTGGCTACCTGCGTACGTAGTGAAGGGCGAAGGCATCTACCTTGAACTGAACCCCCACCGTCTGGCCACGTGGGAGCGACGGCACCCGGTCGTGGACCGTGCCCAGAAGATCACCGATCATCACGGGAGTGTCGCCCGCCTTCGTGGCACTCGGACACGGTCGATCAGTCCGCGCTTCGTGCTGATCCACACGCTCGCGCATCTGCTGATCAACGAACTCATCTTCACATGCGGCTACAGCTCCGCGTCTCTACGGGAGCGGCTCTATGTCTCCGAGACGCAGGGTCGCGAGATGGCCGGTCTGCTCATCTACACCGCCGCCGGAGACTCCGAGGGGACCATGGGGGGGCTGGTACGCATGGCCAGACCCGAGAACCTATGGCCAGTCTTGGCGACGGCTATCGGCGACGCCCGCTGGTGCTCGACGGACCCCGTCTGCATGGATGCAGGTGACAAGGGCCAAGGGCCCGACTCGTGCAATCTGGCGGCGTGTCACGGTTGCGCACTATTGCCGGAGACCAGTTGCGAGGAGTTCAATCGCTTCCTCGATAGGGGACTGGTAGTTGGGACATTTGCCGACCCTAACCTCGGCTACTTCTCCTCGTTCGGGTAGGGGAAGTCGGTTTCGATTGGACCACCTGGCAATCTTCCTGACAACGTCGTCGGCGTCTGTGGGCGGAGATGGCGGCTTCATGGGTGTCGGTCGGGCCGCCTCCTGTTCGCGCCTATGGGCCCGTCCGCTCCGATGGCATATCGCACGTATGTTGCACGAGGGGCATTTTGACCGACAGGTAGAACTACATATCACCTTGTCAGACCCCACTTATAGGCAAGAACCCGGGCTGGTTCAAGTCCAGTTAGGCCCACCGACAAGTACCCCTGTTTCACTTGAAGGTCCTGTGTGACCGTCGTCGAGCGTGCTTCCCACC
>Ga0116180_1002486_pt1 | contig 14495 bp, 10 predicted proteins | sample AD_UKC073_MetaG_FD_89804 | JGI IMG/M metagenome (GOLD analysis project Ga0116180, IMG submission 89804) | Active sludge microbial communities of municipal wastewater-treating anaerobic digesters from USA - AD_UKC073_MetaG | ecosystem: Engineered > Bioreactor > Anaerobic > Digestate | place: USA...
CGATGCCGCTGCCGGTCGAGATGCGCGCGAAGCTCGACACGCCCACCGCCGACCTGGCCCACAAGGGCGATCGTGACGGCGGGATGCTGACCGCCGGGATCTTCCTCAAGGAGTTCGTCGGCGAGGGCATCCCGTGGGCCCACGTCGACATCGCCGGGCCGGCGTTCAACGACAAGGGCCCCACGGGACACACCCCGAAGGGCGGCACCGGCTTCGGCGTGGCGACCCTGCTGGCCCTCGTGGAGTCCAGCGCCGGCTGAGTCCAGCGCCGGCTGAGTCCAGCGCCGGCTGAGACGACGGTGACGAACCACGGATGCCGTGCCTCCCCCAGCGGGGTGGCGCGGCATCCGTCAGTCGTGGGTCATGGGAGAGCGAACGCTCAGCCGCCGCTCTTGCGGCGGAACATCTGCTGCGTCGCGCTGGCCTCCGGACCGTGGGCGTGGTCGACCTTCGAGTGGTCCGAGTGGTCCGAGACGTCGGCGCCGCCGTGGGACTTCTTCGCGTCCAGGGCTGCGCGGAACTTGGCCTTCACGTCCTCGTCGACGGTGGCGCGCGGCTTCTTCGAGCCTGACATGGTGCTCCTTCGTTCGGCGGGTGGTGCGTCAACCTTCGCAGACCCGAGCGCCCCGATCGATCGAATTGCCGTCCACGACGGCTGGCCCGGCGTCGGTGGCGCCGTGAGTCACTGCCGTCAGCGCTGGTCAGGGCGCCGCTGGCGGGCGGTCCACTGGCGCATGCGCGCCGGGTAGCCGGTGAGGTTCACGTCGTAGACGGGGATGTCGAGCGAGCGGGCGACCTCGAAGGCCACCGGCCGGGACGGCAGTGCCCGCCTCGTCCACTCCCCGTCGTGGGCGATGAGGACCACGGTCGTCGCGGTGATGTTGGTCGCGGGCTCGATGTAGGCCTCCACACCCCGCCGCGTCCCGACGAACTCCTGCAGGTGGGCACGGGCGCTGCTCAGGTCGCCACCGCCATGGGGTGCCTGCTTGTCGCGACTGCGTCTCCACCACGCCATGACGACACGATAAGCGCTCAGGGAGTGACAGGATGCTCGCAGGCGCCCCACCCCCGCGCGAAGGAGCAGCTGATGCCGGCCACCGCCGAACCCACCCATGACGTCGTCGTCCTCGGAGGTGGCAGCGGCGGCTACGCCTGCGCGCTGCGCGCCGCCGAGCTCGGATTGAGCGTCGCCCTCGTCGAGAAGGACCTCCTCGGCGGCACCTGCCTGCACCGGGGCTGCATCCCCACCAAGGCGCTGCTGCACGCGGCCGAGGTCGCCGACTCAGCCCGTGAAGCCACCCGTTTCGGGGTGCGCGCGACGCTCGACGGTGTCGACCTGCCGGGCGTCACCGCCTACCGCGAGGGCGTCGTGAGCCGGCTGCACAAGGGCCTTCAGGGCCTGGTGTCCTCACGCAAGGTCGACTACGTCCAGGGCGAGGGCCGCCTCGAGGGTGAGCGCACCGTCGTCGTCGGCGACCGGCGCCTCGTCGGCCGCCACGTCGTGCTGGCCACCGGCTCGTACGCCCGGACCCTGCCCGGGCTCGAGCTCGGCGGCCCGATCATGACCAGCGACGGCGCCCTCGCGCTGACCGAGGTGCCCAAGAGCATCGTCGTGCTCGGCGGGGGTGTCATCGGCGTCGAGTTCGCCTCCGTCATGCGCTCGTTCGGCGCCGACGTGACGATCGTCGAGGCCCTCCCCCGGCTCGTCGCCGCCGAGGACCCGGCCGTCAGCACCGCGCTGGAACGCGCCTTCAAGAAGCGCGGCATCGCCTTCCGCACCGGGGTGCGCTTCGAGTCGGCCACCCCGACCGAGAGCGGTGTCACGGTGCGCCTCGAGGGTGGTGACGAGCTGAGCGCCGACGTGCTGCTCGTCGCCGTCGGGCGAGGGCCGTCGACCGCCGGGTTGGGATTCGAGGATGCCGGGGTGAGCGTCGAGCGCGGATTCGTCATCACCGACGAGCGCTGCCGTACCTCGGTCGACGGGGTCTACGCCGTCGGCGACATCGTGCCCGGGCTCCAGCTCGCCCACCGCGGCTTCGCCCAGGGCATCTTCGTGGCCGAGGACATCGCCGGGCTCGATCCGGTGCCTCTCGTGGAGTCGTCCATCCCCCGGGTCACCTACTGCGAACCCGAGATCGCGTCGGTGGGGCTGACCCAGGCGCAGGCCACCGAGCAGTACGGCGACCGGGTCGAGACCTACGAGTACAACCTCGGCGGCAACGGCAAGTCCCAGATCCTGCGCACCCAGGGCTTCGTCAAGCTCGTGCGGGTCAAGGACGGCCCGGTCGTCGGCATCCACATGGTCGGTTCACGCATGGGTGAGCAGATCGGGGAGGCCCAGTTGATCGTCTCGTGGGAGGCCCACGCCGAGGACGTCGCGGCTCTGCTGCACGCCCACCCGACCCAGAACGAAGCCCTCGGCGAGGCCCATCTGGCGCTCGCTGGGAAACCGCTGCACGCACACAACTAGAGTGGTCAACGTCACCGCCCACAAAGGAGAGCTGTCCCGATGTCAGAACGCGTGAAGATGCCTGCGCTCGGCGAGTCCGTCACCGAAGGGACCGTGACGCGCTGGCTCAAGGGGGTCGGCGACACCGTCGAGATCGACGAGCCACTGCTCGAGGTCTCGACCGACAAGGTCGACACCGAGATCCCTTCGCCCATCGCCGGCACGCTCCAGGAGATCCTGGTCCAGGAGGACGACACCGTCCCCGTCGGCGCTGACCTCGCGGTCATCGGTGACGGCGACGCGCCCGCTGCGAGCGAGCCCGAGGCCGCACCCGCCGAGGCTGCGCCCGAGCCCGCACCCGTCGAAGCCGAGGCCGCACCCGCCGAGGCCGCCCCCGCCCCCGCCCCCGCGGAGAGTGCACCGGCCGAGCAGGCCGCACCTCAGGGCTCTGCCGACACGTCCTCCGACGGCGGCGACGTCACCACCGTGACCATGCCGGCCCTCGGCGAGTCGGTCACCGAGGGCACCGTCACCCGCTGGCTCAAGCAGGAGGGCGACGACGTCGAGGTCGACGAGCCGCTCCTCGAGGTCTCGACCGACAAGGTCGACACCGAGATCCCCTCCCCCGTGGCCGGCAAGCTCAACAAGATCCTCGTCCAGGAGGACGACACCGTCCCCGTCGGCGCTGACCTGGCGGTCATCGGCGACTCCGGCGGTGGCTCCGCTCCTGCCGCCGCCGCTGAGGCTCCGGCTCCCGAGCCGGCTGCTGCCGCCCCGGCACCCGCTGCTCCCGCCCCGGCATCCGCAGCTCCCGCCCCGGCATCCGCTGCTCCCGCCCCGGCTGCTCCCGCCCCGGCACCCGCCCCGGCACCCGCCGCTCCTGCTCCTGCTGCCGAGGCACCGGCTCCTGCCGCAGCCGCACCGGCGAGCAGCGACGACACCGAGGGCCGCGATGCCGCGGCCTACGTCACGCCGCTCGTGCGCAAGCTGGCCGCCGACCACGGCATCGACCTCGCGACGCTGACCGGCACCGGGATCGGTGGCCGCATCCGCAAGCAGGACGTCATGGCGGCCGCCGAGGCCAAGAAGGCCCCGGCTCCTGCCCCCGAGGCACCGGCACCTGCAGCGGCCGCACCCGCCGCGCCCGCCAAGGCACCTGCGGCCACCGACTCGCGCCGGGGCACCACCGAGAAGATGTCCCGCCTGCGCCAGACGATCGCCCGCCGCATGGTCGAGTCGCTCCAGATCTCGGCGCAGCTCACCACGGTCGTCGAGGTCGACGTCACCCGAATCGCCAAGCTGCGCGACCGGGCCAAGGCAGACTTCGCCGCTCGTGAGGGCACCAAGCTGAGCTTCCTGCCGTTCTTCGCGCTCGCCGCCGTCGAGGCCCTCAAGGCCCACCCGACGGTCAACGCCAGCGTCGACGGCGACCAGGTGACGTACTACGGCGCCGAGCACCTCGGCGTCGCTGTCGACACCGAGAAGGGCCTGCTCGTCCCGGTGCTCAAGAACGCCGGCGACCTCAACATCGCCGGCCTGGCTCGCGGGATCTCCGATGTCGCCGAGCGCACGCGCAACAACAAGATCATGCCTGACGACCTGTCCGGTGGCACGTTCACGATCACCAACACCGGCTCGCGAGGGGCGCTGTTCGACACCCCGATCATCAACCAGCCGCAGGTCGCGATCCTCGGCACGGGCTCGGTGGTTCGCCGCCCCGTCGTGGCCATGACCGAGGACGGTGGCGAGACGATCGCGATCCGCTCGATGGTCTACCTGGCGCTGTCCTACGACCACCGCATCGTCGATGGTGCGGATGCTGCCCGCTTCCTCACGACGATGAAGCAGCGTCTCGAGGAAGGCGCCTTCGAGGCCGACCTGGGTCTGTGATGACGTCTCGTCGAGCACTGACCGGCACCGGGTGGAGCACCAGATGAAGCGCATCGCCGTCACTGGCTCCTCGGGGCTGATCGGCACCGCCGTCGTCGCCGCGCTCACGCAGCGCGGCGACGAGGTGGTGCGCTTCGTGCGCCGCCCTGCCCGGGGCCGTGACGAGGTGCAGTGGGACCCGACGAGCCGAACCCTGGACCCGCGTGCCCTCGACGGCGTCGACGGCGTCGTGCACCTCGCCGGGGCCGGAGTCGGCGACAAGCGCTGGTCCCCGGCATACAAGCGCGAGATCCTCTCCTCGCGCACCGACACCACGCACGCACTGGCCACCGCCATCGCACAGGTCCAACACCCGGTGCGCTTCGTCTCGGGGTCGGCTGTGGGGTACTACGGCAACCGCGGTGACGAACCGCTCACCGAGAGCAGCGCGCCGGGCGAGGGGTTCCTCACCGATGTCGTCCTCGCGTGGGAGGCCAGCGCGGCTCCCGCGGTGGATGCCGGGGCGTCCGTCGCGCTGGCCCGCACCGGCATCGTCCTGGCCCGTCAGGGCGGCGCGATGGAACGGCTGCTGCAGCTTGCCCGGTTCGGGCTGGCCGGGCCGCTCGGCTCCGGGAAGCAGTACTGGCCGTGGATCACGCTGGACGACGAGGTCGGCGCACTGCTGCACCTGCTCGACCGCGATGACCTCACCGGCCCGGTCAACCTGTCGGCGCCCGAACCGGCGCGTCAGCGCGACATCGTCGCGGCCATCGGGCGCGCCCTCAACCGGCCGGCAGTCCTGCCGGCACCGTCGCCCGCCCTGCGCATCGTGCTCGGCGAGTTCGCCACCGAGATCCTCGGGAGCCAGCGCATCGTCGGCGAGGTGCTGGCCACGAGCGGTTACGACTTCATCCACCCCGACCTCGAGGGCGCGGCGCGCTGGCTGGTCGCCTGACCTCCGGCCCGGAAGAAGGCCCGCTTGGTGAGCTCGGCGGCCACGATGTAGCACCCGGTGATGCCCACGAGGGTGACGACCAGGCCGACCGGCGGGCGGGCCAGGCCCAGTGCGGGAAGCGCCGCGGAGACGAACGGCAGCGAGACGGTGACGCCGCCGACGAGCAGCGAGGTGAGCACCAGGGCATGGCCCGGGTGGCTGCGCCACACGGGTCGGCGGGTGCGCAGCACGAACAGCACGGCCAGCTCGGTGAGGGTCGACCCGACGAACCAGCCGGTGCGGAACAGCGTGGCGCCCGCGTCGAAGACCTGGAGCAGCACGGCGAAGGTCAGCAGGTCGAAGGCGCTGCTGAGCAGCCCGAACACCACCATGAAGTCGCGCACCTGGTGCAGGTTCCACCGGCGGGGGCGCTGCACGTCCTCGGGGTCGACGCGGTCGCCGGCGAGGGTGATGCTCGGCAGGTCGGAGAGGAAGTTGAGCAGCAGGATCTGCCGGGGCAGCAGCGGGAGGAACGGCAGGAAGGCCGAGGCCGCCGCCATGCTCGCGGTGTTGCCGAAGTTTGCGCTGACCGTCGTGTACACGTACTTCAGCGTGTTGGTGAAGGTCTGCCGGCCGAGCCGGACGCCGCTCACGACGACGTCCACGTCCTTGTCGAGCAGCACCATGGCCGCCGCGCTCTTCGCCACGTCGACCGCCGTGTCGACCGAGATGCCAACGTCGGCGAGGTGCAGCGGGCCGGCGTCGTTGATGCCGTCGCCGAGGTAGCCGACCACCGATCCCCCGGCGCGCACCGCCTTGATGATTCGCTCCTTCTGCGTCGGCGTGAGCTCGGCGAACGCGTCGACGGTCGGCGCGAGCGCCCGCAGTGCGATGTCGTCCAGGGCGTCGACCTCGCTGCCGGTCACGACGGTGGGTTCGGCCGCGAGGATGCTGCGCGCGACGTGGGTGGCAACCAGGGCGTTGTCCCCCGTCAGCATGCACAGCCGGATGCCGAGCGCCTCAAGCTCTGCCAGGGTCGCCGCGAGCCCGTCCTTGGGTGGGTCCTCGAAGGCCAGCAGGCCCAGGAGGGTGAGGTCGCGCTCGTCGTCGACGGTGACCTCGGCGCGACCGGGCAGCGGGCGCTCGGCCACCGCCAGCACGCGGGCACCCTGCTCGCTCAGCCCACGGAACTGTTCGTCGAGCAGCATCCGTCGTGGCCCGAGCGCCTCGGGTGCGCCTCCGGGGCCGACCACGGTGGAGCACCTCGCCAGCACCGACGCGTAGGCACCCTTGGTCACCAGGAGGCGCCCCTCGGGGCCGTCGACGAGCACCGACAGCATCTTGCGGTCGAAGTCGAAGGGCACCTCGTCGACGGCGCGCCACCGCTGGTCGGGTGCCGCGCCGGCCAGGACCGCGTCGTCCAGCGGGTTCGTGAAGCCGGTCTGCAGGGCCGCGTTGAGCGCGGCCCGCCCCGCCACGAGGTCGCTGTGGCCGCCGTCGGGGCCCACGGTCGCCGCGAGGGTCAGCACACCGCGGGTGAGGGTTCCGGTCTTGTCGGTGCACAGCAGGTCCATGCTGCCGAGGTCCTCGATGGCGTCCAGGCGGCGCACGATCACCGAGGCGTCCGCCATCCGGCGCGCCCCGGTCGACAGGGAGACCGCGACGATGGCCGGCAGCATCTGTGGAGTCACGCCGACCGCGAGGGCGATCGAGAAGAGCACGGAGTCGATGAACGGGCGCCCGAGCACCACGTTGACCACGAGGATGACCGCGGTGAGCCCGAGCGTCACCCGGGCAAGCAGCAGGCCCAGGCGCGTGGTGCCCTGCTCGAAGCCGGTGCGCGTCGGGCGGTCGGTGAGGGTGCTCGACATCCGCCCGAGCTCGGTGTGCGAGCCCGTGAGGACCGCCACGGCCTCACCGCGACCGCTCACGACGTGGCTGCCCTGCAGGAGGGCGCTGTGCCGCTCCGCGAGCGCGGCGTCGGCGGGCGCGGGGTCGGGGTGCTTGTGGCGCGGGTAGGTCTCGCCGGTCAGCGCGGACTCGTCCGTCTGCAGGGCCTCGGCGGTGAGCACCCGGCAGTCGCACGGCACGATGTCGCCGGCGTTCAGCACCACGACGTCGCCCGGCACCACCTCGTCGGGGCGCACCGACACCACCCGCCCTGCTCGCCGGACCTCGACGTGCACCTGCACCCGGTCGAGCAGCCGGGCGACGGTCACGGCGGCCCCGTGCTCCTGCCAGAACCCCAGGAGGCCGCTGAGCAGCACGATGGCGGTGATGATCAGCGCGTCGACCCGGTCGCCGAGCACGAGCGAGAGCCCGGTGGCCACGAGGAGGATGACCACCACCGGTTGGGAGAACTGCCGGCCCAGTTCACGCCCGATCGTCCTGGCACGGCTCGGCGCAGCGGCGCCGTGCCCCTGAGCCAGGGCGCGGGTGCGGGCCTCGACGTCACCGAGACCCGCGGGGCTGCTCCCCACCGCGTCGAGCACCGCCTCGATCTCGAGCGACCCGTAGGGCGTCGCCGGCTCCACGCCCGGAGCCGGGACGAAGGCACCTCGACGCGCCGAGTGCCTCACCGTGGGCGACCACCCTCCATGACCCCCAGTGTCCTCCCGCCGAGCCGCGCCCATACGGGCCTGCGTCAGATGTCACGGCACGGCACCGACGTCGACGATGCGCCCCCGGCCTCGAGGGCGCAGCGCGCTGGCTCGTCAGCTGACCGGGCGGATGGCGCTGATCCGCCACCCTGCCTGCGTGAAGACCAGGTCGACGACCACGACACGGCCCTCCTGCGCGGGTTGCGGCTGCGCCCCGGAGCGACCGACGACCGAGTAGGCACTGGCGTCGATGCGAGCCTGCACGACGGCGGCTCGTGCATCCCCCGAGACGTGCCGGGCATCGACGACGTCGTACCGCAGGCCCGAGTAGCGCAGGCCGGCCCGCGCGACCTCCGACACCGCAGCAGCGTCCCGCGCGGCCGCGGTCGATCCCGGCGCCACGGCCCCGTGCAGCATCGCCGGGGTCGCCTCCCGAAAGGCCCCGGCTCTGGCCTCGGCGAGCGCGGTGAGCAGTTCCTGCGGGCGCTCCCGCGGGGACACCGGGTCTACCCTGGGGTCAGGGACAAACGTCGGCCTCACCTGAGCTGGGCCGCCCACCGGCTGCACGGTCGACGGTGCCGCTCGCGCCTCGGCTGATCCGCTGTCCCTGCCGAGCACGGTGGCAGCCACGACGAGCGCCACGGCGAGGGCCGCGGCACCGGCGGCGGTCACGGCGACCCGGGTGACACCCACCCCCGCCCGGGTCGCCGGCTCGCTGTGCCGACCGGCCCCACGGCGCCGCTCGACCGGGATGGACGTCGGCGGCGCGGCACCGCGTCCCGCGAGGCGTGCCCACACGCGCCGCCACCGCGGGGTCGCCTCGAGCGCCGGGGCCTCGCCGGCGGCAGCTCGCAGCCGATAGGTCACGGCGCTGACCTCGTCACCCCCGCGGACGAGGTCGAGCGGTGTCGCGGTGGCCGCCTGGAACAGCAGCCAGCCGAGCTCGTGAGCATCCGGGCGGTCGGCCGGATCCGGGGACAGCGCCGCCTCGAGGGCCTCCACCAGCCCCGCTGCAGACGGCCCCGCGCGGCTCACGTCGGCGAGTGCCGGGCGCAACCCTGGTGCACCGGGCACGCTGCCGGTGAGGCAGAGCCAGCCCAGGGCGCCGACCCCGTAGACGTCCGATGCCGGTGACGGGTCACCGCCCATGACGACCTCGGGGGCGACGTACCCGTCGGTGCCCCACACTCCCGGGGAGATGTCACCCACCACGTGACCCAGACCGAGGTCACCGAGCAACGGCCGGACGTCGAGGTCGAGCAGCACGTTGCCCGGGGAGACGTCACCGTGGACGACACCGAGACCGTGCAGGCGCCCCAGGGCTGAAGCCACCGGGGCCAGCGCCGTCACGACCTCCCCCGCCGTCAGGTGCCCGCGCGTTCGCACGAGCGCGTCGAGGGACCCACCGCGCAGGTGCGGCATGACCAGCGCCACCCGGCCGTCCGCCAGGTCGATGACCGAGTGGATCTCGACGATGTGCGCTGACGCCGCGGCGGCCGACACCGCCGCCTCGCGCGCCGCCGCCTCCACCTCCCCGAGGCCGGCCTGCACCACCTTGATCGCGACCCGCCGACCTTCGGGCACCGACACGCCCGCCCAGACCTCGCTCGTGCCGCCCCGCGCCAGGAGTTCCCCCACCTCGAACCCCGGCACCTCCGGCGGCTGCGTCCCCTCGTCGTCCATGCCCCCACTGTGCCGCGTTCCACGAAAGCGCCCGGAGAGTTATCCACAGGCAGCCCAGCGGGCGGCTACCGTCGTGCCCATGACTGCCGACGCCCCGACCATCCTCGCCACCTCGGGTGGCTTCCGCTACGCACACCGCACGGATGTCGAGTTCGCCGCGCTCGTGCACCACGCGGTCGACCTCTCAGGCACCCACGGGCGCCGACCACGCGTCACCTACGTCGGCACGGCATCCGGCGACCCCCGCTTCATGAACTACCGCGTCATCGAGGCCGGGCGCGTGGCCGGGTTCGACGTCACGTGCCTGGACCTGTTCCCCATGCCCAACCTCGACGACGTCCCCGGGCACCTGCTCGAGGCTGATGTCGTGTGGGTCGGTGGCGGCTCGGTCGCGAACCTGCTCGCGGTGTGGGACGTCCATGACCTGCGACCGGCGATGCGCGCCGCGTGGGAGGCGGGCGTCGTGCTCGGTGGCGTGTCCGCGGGGTCGATCTGCTGGTACCTCGGCGGCTGCACCGACTCCTTCGGCCCCGACCTGCGCGCAGTGACCAACGGTCTCGGCCTGCTGCCCTACGGCAGCGGCGTGCACTACGACTCGGAGGAGAGCCGCCGCCCGACGATCCACGCCCTCGTGGGTGACGGCACGCTCCCGACGACCCACTGCACCGACGACGGCGTGGGCCTGGTCTACCGCGGCACCGAGCTCGTCGAGGCGGTCAGCGAGGTCGACGGCAAGGGTGCGTACATCGTGACCCGCGACGGTGAGGGCGGCGGCATCCGGGAGGAACGCATCGAACCGCGACGCCTGCCCTCCCCCTGACCACGACTTCTTGCACTCCGGCCACCTCCCGCAGGTGGCTGGAGTGCAATGAGTCGGATGCCGTCAGCGTGCGGGGGTGCGCACGCTCACCACGCGCTCCTGCGCCGCCGACTCGCGCGCCGCGTCGATGACGGCCAGCGTGTGCACAGCATCCCACGGGTCCACGGGCATTGCGGCCTGGGGCTCCGGGGACTCCAGCGCTGCCGCCACCGCGCGGTAGAGGTCGGCCTGGGTGCTCGTGCCGCGGGCCACCGGCTCACGCTCGTCGCCGCGGTACACCCAGCCGCTCTGGCCGGGGTCGGCGTCGGCCTGAGCAGTCCACACGTGGGTCTCCCCCGTGAAGTCCGCCATGACGTAGGCCCCGGTCGTGCCGAGCATCCGCACCCGCGGCCCCGGCGCACCGGACAGCGCGGTCGCCCCCAGGTGCGAGACCACCCCCGACTCGTGGCGGCAGACGAGGAACGCGTCGTCCTCGGCGAGGGTCGTGTGCACGGCCACGGTGGCGAACACCGAGGCGATCGGCCCGAACAGCTGCACGGCAGCGTCGACGAGGTGGCTGTGCAGGTCGAGCAGGATGCCGCCGCCGTCGGCGGGGCCGGCGTTCTCGCGCCACCGGTCCTTGGGCACCGGGCGCCACCGCTCCCACCGCATCTCGTAGCGGAACGGCGTGCCGATGAGCCCGTCGGCGACCACGCGCGCGACGGTGGCGTGCTCGGGGTCGTAGCGCCGGTTGTGGAAGACGGTGAGGGGCACTGCGCTGGCTTCGGCATGGCGCACGACGTCGGCCGCCGACACGGCATCCACCGCCAAGGGTTTGTCGACCAGGCAGGCGATCCCCGCGTCGATGACGGTGCGCACCTGCGCGGCGTGGGCGCCGCTGGGGGTGGCCAGCACCACCAGGTCGACGCCCGGCACCGCGAGCAGCGCGGTCAGGTCGTCGACGACGCTCGTTCCGGGGAACTCGGCCCTGGCGGCAGCAGCGCGTTCAGGATCGCGGGTGGACACGGCGACGACGTCACACCCGGCCTCGTGGAGCAGCGGGGCGTGGATGGTCTGACCGGAGGAACCGAACCCGGCGAGGGCGACGCGCATCATGGCGCCCAATCTAGGGCGTGCCGGACGACGCCTGAACCGTCAGCGTGATCGTGTACGCCGGGGTCGTGCTCGTGATGACGCTGGTGCCGGGCTCGACGGCGCGAACCTCCCACTCGCGTACGCCGGAGCCAGTGACGTTGACGACCGGGATGAGGATCACGGACGCCCCGTCGACCTCGGGCTCGTCGGCACCCGGCTCCCGCACGACCAGCGCAGTGGTCGAGCCCGTCGCCATCGAGTAGTGGCTGCCGTCGGCCTCGGGCGTGAGCCGGCGAGGGGCCGGCGACGGCGACGGTTGCGCGGGTGGTGACGTGGACGGCATCCCGGATGCCGTGGCGCCGGTGTCGGATGCGGAACCGCAACCAGCGAGGATGACGAGCAGCACCACCGCGAGCGGCCCGGTGACGGCCCGGACGGCCGTCACCGGGACCTGTGCACCCATCGCGATCAGTTGCCGCTCTGGAGCGCGACCCGCTCGATGATGTCCTTCTGCGCCTTGATCTGGGCACTGGAGGACGCCGGGTTGATGCGCACCGACTCGGCCGTGAACACCGCTGCGCCGAAGGTGCTGTCCTTGCTGCCGTTGCCGTCGGTGTCGACCGGTGTCGCGAGCTTGACCGACCCGTTGGCGAAGTTCAGCCAGGCCCCGAGCAGCTGCTGGTCGAAGATGACGTTCGCCGGGGACTTGGCCGGGGAGTTCAGCACCTTGGTGGCCTTGGCCCGCGTCGAGGCGTCGGTCTTCTCGTCGAACACCATGCTGAGCGCTCCGACGATGTCGAGGTAGCACTGCAGCTCCGCCGGGGTGAAGTCGTTCGGGGCCTTGGTGCGGTACTGGTTCAGCCACCAGCCGTGCCCCTTGGAGACGTCGGCGTTGCCGGTGATGAGCACGAGCGCGCTGTCAGCCGCCGAGCCGAGGTCGTCGTCGGTCACCGTCACGTCCAGGGTGTAGGCGCACGCGTCGACGTAGGCGTGGGTCTTGCTGAAGTCGACGTCGCGCGGCTGGTTGCTCGGGCTCTTCGCCGGGTCGGTGCCGGGCGGGTTGACCAACGAGGTCTGCGTGTCGCTCGACCCGTCGCCCCAGGCCCACTTGGCGGTGAGGTCATCGCTGCCCGGGTCCACGGATCCGACGGGCACGGTCAGGTTCTCACCGGCCTCGAGGATGAACGCCGAGACGCCGTCGTAGACCTGCTCGCCCGAGGTGTCGATGACCGCCGTCGGGTCGATGTTGCCGACGGTCGCGACCTCGCTGTCGCAGTTGCCGGTGGTGTCGTCGTCGGCGGCGCACACCTGCACGGTGAACGCGCCGTCGTCGCCGTACTGGTGGTCGACCGAGAACGTCAGCGTCGCGTTCGGGCGCACGTTCTCGAGGGTGCCGGCGAGGGCGACCGGGGACGCGCCGTCGTCGAAGGAGATCGTCGCCGTGAGCGGGTCGAGCCAGCCCGGGTCGGTGACGGTTCCCGACACGGTGACCGTGCCGCCCTCGTCGATCGCCGTGATCGCGGTGATGCTCACGGTCGGGGCGACGTTCGTCACGGTCACCTGCGACGTCGCGGTCGCGGTGTTGCCGAAGGTGTCGGTCACCCGCAGCCCGATCGGGAAGACGCCGTCCTGCCCGACCGTGGAGAACGTCGGGTTCGCACCGGTCGCGTCGTCGTAGGCGCTGTCGTTGTCGAGGTCCCACTCGTAGGTGGCGATGGCGCCCGCAGACGGGTCGCTTCCGGCGGCCGAGCCGGTGCCGTCGAGCGACACGTCGGTGCCCTCAGGCGTCACGTACGGACCGCCCGCGTCGGCGGTGGGAAGGCACTGAGCCGGGATGTCCTCACTGAAGGTCGGCACGGTGTCCAGGCTTCCGGTGGACCCCGTCCCGAGACCTCGGCCGGCGAACGCCGACCAGATGAGGCACCGGTTGGCGTTGCCATCGGCGGCGAGCAGCCCGTCGCGCGCCTGCAGGAAGGTCGGGTTGGCCGTGGTGGCCTTCATGCCGTCGAGCACGAGGGAGGCCATAGCCTCGACACCGCCGGGCAGCTGGTCGCGGATGTCGTAGAGCGCGCTCGCCCAGATCTGGCCCGGCCCGTGACCGCTGCTGGCGTTGACGTCGTAGTCCTGGAAGTCGAGGTTGGAGGCGTTGTAGGCCACCGACCGGATGCCGGTGCTCGCGTTGCCCGTCACGTACTCACCGATGACGGCGTCGCCCCACTTCAGGTAGGAGATGACGTCGCTCCAGCCCTCGCCGAGCGCGCCGCGCTGGTCGCCGTCGCGGTAGGGCCGGGTCGGCGCCCACATGTACATCTGCATACGCGGGCTCTGCCCGTCGACCGGGGTGCCGAAGTTCGCGTTGTTCAGGCACCGGATGGGATCGTCGTCACTGGTGTCGTTGGTGCCCTTGTCGTCGACGCAGCCGAAGTCCCAGCCGTCCTGGGCCTCGGCGAGCACGGGGTCGTTGCCCGAACCGCCCCGGCCGTAGTTGTCGATCTGGAAGTTGCCGCTGGCCTCGTCGAAGCCGTGGCCGTAGAGCCAGTCGTGCATGACGTTGGTGTAGTAGAAGAGCTGGGTGATCGCGGCGTCCCGGTCGGCATCCAGGGCCGCGAGGGAGTCGACGTCGGCGGTGCTGCGCCAGGTGTCGCCGAAGGCGTAGTTGAAGTGCTGGTACCCAGGGTCTCCGCTCGCGGGGGTCTGCGGCTGGTACTCGTTGTTCGCGTCGTCGTCGTTGCGGTCGAGGTAGGCGTTGACGTTGTTGCCGCTCGTCGTCGTCCCGTTGACCCACGATCCGTCGAGGCCGGTGAACGCGGTGACCTGCCGGGTTGCCCCCGCGGCCTCCGGGTGCTGTTCGCGCCACACCGTGCCTTCTGGCCCGGCGTGCGCGTACCGGCTCGTGCGCTCCAGCACCGCTCCGGTGTCGGCGTCGACGACGCTCTCCCACCACTGCTGCCCGGAGGACTCGATGTCGGTCACCCAGGCCAGGCGCAACGACTGGCCGTCCGCGCTGGGGTACCAGGCGAGCTCGGCCGTCACGGGCCGCTCGCTGGCCGAGCCCTGCCCGTAGAC
>Ga0116180_1002491_pt1 | contig 14483 bp, 12 predicted proteins | sample AD_UKC073_MetaG_FD_89804 | JGI IMG/M metagenome (GOLD analysis project Ga0116180, IMG submission 89804) | Active sludge microbial communities of municipal wastewater-treating anaerobic digesters from USA - AD_UKC073_MetaG | ecosystem: Engineered > Bioreactor > Anaerobic > Digestate | place: USA...
CAAGAATTTTTTCAATTTCAGTAGAGTTTTTACCTTTTATCAGTTTGATTTCACAGGAGGAATAATTAACCAGCCCCTTCGCAATTTTTTCTCCTCTTTCATCAATGCAGTAAACGGCGTCTCCAACATCAAAATCTCCTTCCACTTTTTTTATGCCTGAGGGAAGAAGGCTTTTTTCGTTCTTAACCAGGGCATTTGAAGCTCCCTCATCAATATAAAGAGTTCCTTTTGACCTGGCTGCATAGGCAATCCATCCTTTACGAGATGTTACACCATGCACTGAGGGTTCAAAATAAGTGCCGATTTGTTTACCACTTAAAACTGCCTGGATGTTTCCATATTTTCTCCCACTTACAATATGAACAGGAATTCCAAAGGATGTTGCTTTCTTGGCAGCAATAACCTTTGAATACATTCCACCAGTGCCAAAACCTGTCGAGGTGGGTTTTGCTATTTGCTCAAGTTCTTTTGAAAATTCTTTTACATGTTTTATTATTCTAGCATCAGGATTTTTTTTAGGATCTGATAAGTAAAGTCCTTCAACGTCTGAGAGAATTATCAGATGATTTGCTTCAATAAGGCCTGCAACAAGAGCAGCAAGCTGGTCATTGTCTCCAAATTTTATTTCATCAGTGGCAACAGTATCATTTTCATTGATTATTGGTATTACTTCCATTTCAAGAAGTGTGAGAATTGTATTTTTTGCATTAATATACCGTACTCTGTCACTTAAGTCATCTCTTGTGAGAAGAATCTGGGCTATGTGCTTTTTGTATTTTAAAAAATACCGCTCATACATCCATATAAGAAGTGGCTGTCCAACAGCGGCAGTTGCCTGCTTTTTTCGAACTTCTTTCGGTTTGGTTGCAAGTCCGAGTTTTTTCAGTCCTGAAGCAATTGCGCCTGATGAAACCATCACAACTTCAACTGAGTTATTATGAAGCTCGCTGATTTCACGTGCAAGAGATTGAATTCTTCGCTGATTGATTTTTCCTGTCTTATCAGTTAACAGATTGCTACCTATTTTAACAACAATTCTCATTTTTTATTTACTCTTTCAGAAAGATAGTTTAAAAGTTTATCAATTCCTTCCTGTTTTACAGCACTTATTGCAAAAAAATCAATCGCCTTTTTTTCACAGTATTCTCTGAGTTTATTAAGCCTGTTTGCCTTATGAGCCAGATCAATCTTTGTTCCAGCAACTGCAAGAGGTTTCTTTATTAGAGAAGGATTATAAAGTTCAAGCTCTTTCTGAATTTTTTCGAAATTTTCCACAGGATCTGAATCAATAAAATCAGATACATCAACAAGATGAAGAAGCATAGATGTTCTTTCCACATGTCTCAAGAATTGATGTCCAAGACCTGTCCCTCTATGTGCTCCTTCAATCAAACCTGGAATATCAGCAACAACAAAACTCTGATGATCACCGTATTTTACAACTCCTAAAACCGGAGTAAGTGTGGTGAACGGATAATCGGCAATCTTCGGTTTAGCAGAACTTATAACCGAGATCAATGTTGATTTTCCTGCATTTGGAAGCCCTATTAGACCAACATCAGCAAGTAGTTTAAGTTCAAGGATTATCCATAGTTCCTCGCCTTTCTGCCCTGGTTGCGCATATCTTGGTGCTTGATTTGTAGAGGTTGCAAAATGCGTATTTCCAAGACCACCTCTTCCTCCTTTAGCTATTACAATGGATTTACCTTCTTCATCAAGGTCTGCAATAATTTTATTTGTTTCCATATTTTTTATAACTGTTCCAACAGGTACTTTTATTATTAAATCTTCGCCATCTCTTCCTGTCATATTGCTTCCTTTTCCATGTTCACCGCTTTCTGCTTTATATATTTTTTTATATCTATAATCAAGAAGTGTATGAAGATCTGAAGAGGCTTTTATTATTACATCTCCTCCTTTTCCACCATCTCCACCATCTGGTCCACCACGAGGAACATATTTTTCTCTGCGGAAGCTTACACATCCTCTACCGCCGTCTCCGGCTTTTACATAGATTTTAACGTAGTCAACGAATTGCATATAGAAAGAAATGAGGGTGGCTTACTTATTAAGCCACCCCTCGTTTATTGGGCAGGTTCTGAGACTGGATAAACGCTTACCTTGAGTCTCTGTTTATCTTTTCTTTCAAACTTTACAACTCCATCAATAAGTGCAAACAAAGTGTAATCAGATCCAACTCCAACATTTGATCCTGGATGAAACCTGGTTCCTCTCTGACGTACGAGAATATTGCCTGCTTTTACAATCTGTCCACCGAATCTTTTCACACCAAGTCTTTTAGACTGACTATCTCTTCCGTTTCTTGAACTTCCAACTCCCTTTTTATGTGCCATGTTTATCCTCCTATAATTTCCAGTACTTTTATCTTAGTATACCACTGTCTGTGTCCTTTAAGCTTGTGTATGGCTTTTTTTGAAGGGGGTCTGTAAATAAGCACTTTTTTGTCCTTTGCCTCATCAATCACTTGAGCTTTCACTTTAATACCTTCAAGATAAGGCTTCCCTACTTTCAGTTCATCATCTGATTTAAAAAGTAAAATCTTATCAAAAACAACTTCCTGTCCTGGTTCTAAACTAAGTTTTTCAACTTTAACAGTATCTCCAGCTTTAACTTTCAGTTGTTTTCCACCGGTTTCTATAACTGCATACATGAAAACACCTCCTAAGGAATTACTTTATTTAATGGATATTCAACAAAACCAGATGCTCCTGCATCTTTGAGTTTAGGAAGAAGCTCTCTAACCTTTTTTTCATTTATGATGACCTCTATTGCATACCAGTCTTCATCATAAAGTTGTGAAATTGTAGGAGAGTGTAAAGAATTGAGCAAACTGAGAACCTTTTTTAGAGAATCTTTAGGCACGTTCATTTTTAGTCCGACTTTCTCTTCAGCGAGTAAGGCACCCTGAAGAAGCATCGCGATGTCCTGCATTTTTTTCTTCTTCCACTGATTTTTCAGGGTATTCTTATTTGAAATAAATCGGGTTGTTGACTCAAGAATTACATCAATTATGCGCAATTTATTGGCTTTAATAGAACTTCCTGTTTCTGTTAGATCAACTATAGCATCAGCAAGATAAGGAGGTTTAACCTCTGTAGCTCCCCATGAAAAATAAACCTCAGCTTTAATTCCTTTTGATTTTAAATATCTTTTTGTATATCCGACAAGCTCTGTAGCGATTCTTTTATTCTGTAACTCTTCAATACTTTTAATTGGAGAGTCCTCTGGAACAGCCAGAACCCATCTTACAGGTCTGAAACCCTCTTTTGCATATCTAAGCTCTGCAATCTCTACAACATCCACATTCTGTTCAAGGATCCAGTCATAACCAGTAAGTCCGCAATCTAAATATCCTTTTTCTACATAAACAGGTATTTCCTGAGCCCTTAAAAGCATACATGATATTTCTTCATCATCTATAACAGGATAGTATGATCGCTGAGAAACATTTATATTATATCCAGCCTTTTTAAACAACTTTAGCGTTAGTTCCTGCAGACTTCCTTTTGGTAAAGCAAGCTTTAAATTTTTATCTTCCATTTTCTGTTGAAACCTCCAGAGTTACTTCGAATTATTAGTTTAAAATTTTTCTAAATTTTTCGTCAACTTGCAACTAAATTAAGAATCATAGCAGTAATACATCATGTTGGTCGACTTCAATGGTTTATTGGAAATACAGACTCTCAACAAACACTCAACAAGCATATGCGTAGCCATTTATTATTATGATATAATAGCTTTCATGTATATTAAAAAAGGCTATTTTGGACAGTATGGTGGAAGGTTTGTGCCTGAGACTCTAATGCCTGCTTTAAAGGAGCTTGAGAGGGCTTTTTTGAGAGTGAAGTCTGATAAAGAGTTTTTAGATGAGTTTGAATCACTACTTAAAGATTATGTTGGTCGACCTACACCACTTTATTTTGCAGGTAGGCTGACAGAATATCTGAGTGGTGCAAAGATATATCTAAAAAGAGAAGACCTTGCACATACAGGAGCGCACAAAATAAATAATGCGCTTGGACAGGCTTTACTTGCAAAAAGAGTTATGAAAAAAGAAAGGATAATCGCTGAAACAGGAGCGGGTCAGCATGGGGTAGCCACTGCAACGGGTGCTGCACTTGTAGGACTTGCATGTGATATCTACATGGGAACAGAGGATATAAGAAGACAGCAGCTCAATGTCTTCAGAATGAATCTTCTTGGTGCTAAAGTTATTCCAGTTGATACCGGTTCAAAAACACTCAAAGATGCAATTAATGAATCTTTGCGAGACTGGACAAAAAATGTAAGAACAACGCACTATGTTCTTGGAACAGTGTTTGGACCACATCCCTATCCATTACTTGTTAGATTTTTTCAGAGCGTAATAGGGAAAGAAGCAAAAAAACAGATACTAAAAAAAGAAGGCAGACTTCCATCTCTCCTTATTGCATGCGTTGGTGGTGGAAGCAACTCAATTGGACTTTTCAGCGAATTTTTAGATGATAATGATGTTCAGATGACAGGTGTTGAGGCAGGTGGTAAAGGCATTGAGACAGGGCTTCATGCAGCAAGATTTGCAAGTGGTAATAAGGGAGTTTTTCAGGGATGTTTGAGTTATGTTTTAGAGAATGACGATGGCAATATTCTAAAAACTCACTCTGTATCCGCAGGGCTTGATTATGCTTCTGTTGGCCCTGAACATGCTTATTTAAGGGATACAGGAAGGGTCAAATATACGCATGTAACTGATGACGAGGCATTAGAGGCTTTTGAGCTGTTGAGCAGCCTTGAAGGCATTATTCCTGCTCTGGAGTCAGCACATGCTGTGGCTGAGGCAATAAAGGTTGCGCCAAAGATGTCAAAGGACTCAATAATCATTGTAAACCTCTCAGGCAGAGGAGATAAAGATGTTCAAGAAGTAGCGAGGATTAAAGGAATTTCTATATGAAAGGTTTTTCTGTAAGAAAAAAACTTGAGGAAATAAAAAAGCAGGGTAGAAAAGCATTTATTCCGTATATTATGGCAGGAGACCCGGATCTTGAAGATACTTTAAGAAGGATCAAGATGCTAACTGATGCAGGTGCTGACATTATCGAGCTTGGCGTTCCCTTTTCAGATCCTCTTGCTGATGGTCCTACAATTCAGAAAGCTTCTGACAGGGCATTAAACGCAGGAGTAACATTAAGAAAGATATTAAAATTTTTTCAAGAGTTTAAAGAGGAAATACAAACTCCTGTAATCCTCATGAGTTATTTAAATCCTGTTTTCTGTTATGGTATTGAAAAATTTTTCAATGATGCATCCAGTGCACGTATTTCAGGCGTGATATTTCCTGACCTGACAGTTGAGGAATCCCGGATATACAGGTTTTATGCTAAAAAATACAGTATTGATACAGTTTTTTTAGTTGCACCAACATCAACACCTGAGAGAATAAAAAAAATTGCCCGTTTTTCAACAGGCTTTATTTATTATGTTTCAATAACAGGAATAACAGGCTCTGAGCTTATACTTGATAAAGCATTCAAAGAGCATATAGACTATGTGAAAAGTTTTGGCAAACCGGTATGCGTTGGATTTGGAGTTAGCAAACCAAAAGAGGCAGCTTATGTATCACAATTTGCTGATGGTGTGATTGTGGGAAGTGCGATTGTGAAGATGTTTCATGAAAAACCTGAAGAAGCATACGAATTTATAAAATCTTTAAGAGAGGCTATAAAATAAATGGCATGGTTTAAAAAAAAAGAATCCAGAATAGAAAAAAAAGTAAAAATTCCTGAAGGATTATGGGTCAAATGTGAAAACTGTAAGGAAATAATTTATCGTAAAGAACTTGAAAATAACTGCAAAGTTTGTCCCAAATGTCAGTATCACTTCAGGATTTCAGCAAAAGAGCGAATTACTCTAATAACAGATAATGGAAGTTTCACTGAACTCGATCCTGATCTCAGAAGCCATGATCCACTTGAATTTAAAGATACGATGTCCTATAAGGAGAGACTTCTTGAAAATGAAAAAAAGACAGGGCTAAAAGAAGCAGCTATTTATGGCGATGCAAAGATCAATGGAAGAGATGTAGTAATTGCTGTTCTTGATTTTGCATTTATGGGTGGTAGCATGGGAACTGTTGTAGGAGAAAAAGTTACAAGAGCTGCAGAAAGAGCAATCTCAAGAAAAGTTCCTCTGATTATTGTTTCAGCATCTGGTGGTGCAAGAATGCAAGAAGGAATGTTTTCGCTTATACAGATGGCAAAAACTTCTCAGGCAATTGGCAGAGTTAAGGAAGCAGGGCTTTTATATATATCTGTTCTGGCAGATCCAACATTTGGAGGGGTTACAGCATCATTTGCAATGCTGGGAGATATCATTATAGCTGAACCTAAAAGCCTCGTAGGATTTGCGGGACCAAGAGTTATTCAAGAAACCATCAAACAACAGTTGCCTGAAGGTTTTCAGAGAGCTGAATTTTTGCTGGAACATGGAATGGTTGATGTAGTTGTGACAAGGAATGAGTTAAAAAACACAATACATAAAATTATTAATATATTTATGCCTGAAAAATTAATTAACATTGATTAATCAAACTCATGGAATATAAAGAGACAATAAATGAGCTTTATAAAAGAAGAACTAAAGGAATAAAGCTAGGACTTGACAGAGTTTTTTCTACACTTGAACGACTCGGTAATCCTCAAAAAGAATTTAAATCTATTCATATTGCAGGGACTAATGGTAAAGGCTCAGTTTCTAAAATAATTTATAATTTATTAAGAGCTCATGGATGCAATGTTGGGCTTTTTACATCGCCTCATCTTACAAGATTTACAGAAAGAATTGTTGTTAATGATATTGAAATATCCGAAGATGATATTTTAAGACTTATTGAAAAAATCAAGCCTTATTCTGAGGATCTTACATTTTTTGAGTATATAACTGTTATGGCATTTCTTTACTTTAAAGAAAAAAATATTGAATACGCTGTTCTTGAAACAGGAATGGGAGGAAGACTTGATGCAACAAATGTTGTAAATCCAGAAATTTCTGTAATTACAAGTATCGGCGTTGATCATCAGAAATTTCTGGGTAATGATATAAAATCCATTGCATTTGAAAAAGCAGGAATCATAAAAAAAGGCATTCCTGTGGTTTCCTCAAACCAGCAGGTTGAGGTTGAAGAGTTATTAAGACAGAGGGCAAAACAGTTAAATAGCGACTTTTATATCTATGGTAAAGATTTTTTAAGTTTCTTGAATAAAATGAGTTTTGAAGGATTATGGTTTGATTTTTGTTTTTTTAAAAACTGCATACAGAAAAAAGTTGACTGTACTGTTCAACCTGAAAGGGATTCTAAAAGGATTTTTTCTCTATTCCTTCCCCTAACAGGCTTTCACCAGCTTGAAAATGTATCTGTGGCTTTGGAAGCTTTTATTCGTTCATATCCTCAGTGGAATGAAGATTCTATAAAAGAGGGGCTTAAAAATGTAAAAATGTATGGAAGACTCGAGGTTATTTCTCATGATCCACTGATTATCCTTGATATTGCTCATAATCCTCATGCAGCGAAAAGTCTTGTGAGTTCTCTTAAGATGCTTACAGATAAAAAACCGGTTGTTGTTTTTGGAGTAATGAAAGATAAAGATTTTAAAGGAGTTATAAAACATTTTGATGGTTATGCACATTCTTTTTTCTTTACAACTCCTGCTTATGAAAGAGCATTAAAGATTGATGAGTTTTTATCGCAACTCAATGGAGATTTTCGGATACAAATCTCCTGTGTTACTGACTCTGAGCAAGCATTTAAACAAGCTTTAAATGTTTGCAGGGAAAAACCTCATCTTTATCTTTTATGTACAGGTTCATCTTACCTGATCGGTGAAATAAAAGAGTTTTTCGGTGAAAAGTCATTGCATAAAGGATTGGGCGAGTTGTTATGAAAGTGCTAATTGTTTTACTGGTTCTTTTTCTGCCCTGCCTTGCATTCTCAATAGAGATAACATCAGATACACTTGAACATTTTGATGAAGAACAGAAATCTGTTGCAACTGGAAATGTTCATATGGTTGATCCAAATTTTGAGATGAGAGCTCAAAAAGCAATTTACTACGAAAAAACAAATGAGGTAGAAGCATACAAAGATTTTTATTACAACGATTCAACAATGACTGCCTGGGCAGAAGAGGGTAAATTCAATATTGATAAAAAAACTGCTCTTCTTAAAAATGCTCTAATTCATATAAAAGATCAGGATTTCTGGATTAGAGCTCAAGAAATTGAGCGATTAAGTGAAATAAAGTATAAAGCCAGGAAAGCTAAAGTTTCAACCTGTGAGCCTGAGCCAGACAAGTCTCAACCATGGTGTTTTACAGGAGAATTTGTAGATTTTGTTGTTGATGACGCGGTGGTATCAAAACTCAGTACATTTCAAGTTAAAGATGTACCTGTTTTATTTTCTCCTATATTTTCTGGACCTGGAGGAAACAATCGTAAATCAGGATTTCTACCTTTAAAATTTGGTAACTCTAATACACGTGGATTTCGCTTCAGTCCTGCTTACTACCTTGTTATAGACAGTAATAAAGACGCCACTTTTTATCTTGATTATTTTTCAAAAACCGGACTGGGCAAGGGTCTTGAATATAGATATCTTGATTTTGATACAAAAGGTATGTGGCATGTTTATAATATCAATGATAAAGACCTTGACAAAGACTTCTTTGAAATCCGAGGTATTCATGTTCAAAAATTTAGAGGTATTGACTTTCTTGCAGATGTGAACTATGTGAATAAAAAGGATTTTTATAGGGAATATGGAGATACTCGTCAGATTTCAAAAACTTTTCTTTTTAAAGATTATGGCAAAGATCTTTCTGCTGAATACGACCGATTTCTGCAGTCCTCAGTTGAGCTATCTGTCCCTGCAGTCCAATCAAGATTTTATTTGCTCGGTCAGGCATGGAAAGATTTAAGATGGGACGGGGAAAGTCCACCTTTAAAAACCGAGCTTGGCTATGTTGTTTCTCCATTTAAAATTGGTCCTTTCACTGCAAATTTTAACATCAATGCTGGAGAATTTTATAAAGAAGACGGGCTTAAAGGACAGAGATTTCAGATTAATCCCAAATTGAGCTATACGATGGGAGACAGTGTAAGGCTAACTCAGACTTTAAGTGCCAGATCAATTTTTTATGACCTTACCCATACTTCGCCTTATGAAGATACATCGCACAGAGAGATGTTGCAGTACGATGTAAAGGGATCTATGAGGCTTTACAATCGAAATGAAAACTTTACACATATAGCTGAGCCATTTGTTGAAGGAGTTTTCATAGAAGTTAACAATAAACCACCAGTTTTAGAGGAAGCAGAATTTATTGAGGATACATCTCTTATAAGAGCAGGAGTGTATAATAAATTAATTTTTAGAAAGTTTACTCTTGAAGCAAGAATTGCTCAGGTATATGATTTCAGAGCCAAAAACGACTGGGACAATCTTTATCCTATTTTGTTTGAAACAAAACTTTCTTTCTGGAAAATAAGCCTTGGATTTGATACATATCAGAATATAACAAAAAAAAGAACAGAAACATTTAATAACTGGATAGGTTTCAATCCTGATCCAACAACATCTATATCATTGGGTCATAGATACACAAGAGATAATACAGTAAGCCCGTCTTATCTGTGGGCTCCTACAATAAGAGGACAGTACCGTGATCAAGGAGATACAGGAGGAATAAATAATTATTCAATGACAATTGTTAAGCAATTAACTGAAAAATGGTCATTTGCTGGCAATATAAACTATGACAAGAAACAACATGGAGAAAGATTGAGAGATACATCGCTTGATGTAAGATATGCTGAAAAATGCTGGGCAAGTATTGTATCACTGAAAAGAAAACCCATTTATAGAGATGGAAGAGAGACATCAGAGTTTAGTTTTATCATAAGTTTTGAATTGAAAGGATTGGGTGGTCCGATAAAACTTTTATGAACGCGGTCTTAATTCTTGATAAACCGAAAAGTATTACAAGTCAGAATGCGGTAACTGAGGTAAGAAGGATTCTAAAAATTAAAAAAGCCGGCCATTCTGGTACACTTGATCCAATGGCAACAGGAGTACTGCTTGTCTGTCTAAATGAAGCCACAAAGATAACTTCAATGCTTATGGATCTTGAAAAAGAGTATGTATTTAAAGCAAGGTTTGGTGTGGTGACAGATAGTTATGATGCTGAAGGGAAAATAACCAGAGTGGTGGAAAAATTTGATCTTAATAGGAGAGATATTGAAAAAATAATAGAAAAATACATCGGTGAAATAATGCAGATCCCTCCAATGTATTCAGCCGTAAAAGTGAATGGCAGTCCTCTGCATAAGTTTGCAAGGAAAGGTGTAGAGGTCGAAAGAAAACCCAAGAGAATTTTCATTAAATCAATAACAGTAGAGAAGTTTCAGCCACCTTTTGTTACGTTCAGAGTGATATGTGGTAAAGGAACATATGTAAGATCTCTTTGCTATGATATAGGAATTGATGTAGGAGTGGGAGCGCATATTGTGGAGCTTGTACGTACACGAATTGGAGAGTTCAAAATAGAAAATTCAATTAATTTAGAGCAGTTGCGATTATTTTGTTCATCTGAGCATAGTAGGAACTCTTCTCATTTTTTGAAAAGCATTTTAACCATAGATGAGGCATTGTATTTTCTTCCTTCGCTTACAATACAGGATGCATTTGCGAGCAAATTTTTAAATGGAAATTTTATTAAAATAACAAGCGGTATTTTACCGGCTGGCTATGTAAAAATAAAAGATAAAATCGGTAGAATATTAGGAATAGGACTTAGTAATGGCATAATAATAAAACCTGAAAGAATTATACGGGAGGCCAATCAATGATTACGAGGTATACAAGAAAAGAGATGGGACAGATATGGAGCATGGAGAACAAATTCAGAAAATGGCTTGAAGTCGAGATTGCTGTCTGTGAGGCATGGGCTGAGCTTGGTAAAATTCCAACAGATGCTTTAAGGCAAATCAAACAAAAAGCCAGTTTTGACATTCAACGAATTGATGAGATCGAAAAAACTGTAAAACACGATGTAATTGCCTTTCTTACATCTGTTGCTGAAAGTGTTGGTCCGGTATCAAGATACATTCATATGGGACTTACGTCTTCTGATGTTGTTGATACAGCACTGGCTTTGCAGATAAAAGAGGCATCAGATCTTATACTCAAGGATCTTATTAAACTTAAAGAAATCTTCAAAAAAAAGGCTTTCCAATATAAAGATACTGTTTGCATGGGTAGGAGTCATGGTGTTCATGCAGAGCCAACATCATTTGGTTTGAGATTTGCTCTCTGGTATGAGGAAACCAGCAGAAACATTGAAAGAATTCAATCGGCAATCGATAGAATAAGTATTGGAAAAATTTCAGGAGCTGTTGGAACATTTTCCAATATACCTCCAGAAATTGAAGACATTGCGCTTCGTAAACTGAATTTAAAACCTGAACCAGTGGCAACTCAGGTTGTACAGAGAGACAGACATGCTGAGTTTTTAAGTGTTCTTGCCTTGATTGCAGCATTAGTGGAAAAGGTTGCACTGGAAATAAGGCATCTCCAGAGAACTGAAGTTTTTGAAGCAGAAGAACCATTCACTGAAGGACAGAAAGGATCATCTGCCATGCCTCATAAAAGAAACCCTGTGGGATGTGAGAATCTGTGCGGACTTGCAAGGCTTGTTCGTAGTAATGCATTTGCAAGCTTTGAGAACATTGCATTATGGCATGACAGGGATATCTCTCATTCCTCTGTTGAAAGAGTGATTATTCCAGATAACTGTATTCTTGTTGATTATATGCTAACCAGACTGTATGGGATAATCAAGGATTTAAGAGTTTATCCTGAAAGGATGTTAAGAAATATCAATCTGAGTTATGGATTATACAACTCTCAAAGAGTGTTGCTTGCTCTTGTTGATAAGGGTCTTACTCGTGAAGAAGCATATAAAATCGTTCAATCAAATGCTATGCAGAGCTGGAAGGAAGGCAGATCTTTTATGGATCTGTTATTAAAAGATAAAGTAGTAAAAAAATATCTTGGTGAAGATGAAATAAAGGATATTTTTGATTTAAACTACTACACAAGAAATATTGAATATATCTATAAAAGAGTTTTTGAGTGATTTTAACCTATTCATGTTTGGTATTAATAATAAACTGATGACAGAATAGATTTAGAAAAATTTGACTTAAAGAATCTATAAATCGAGGAGGGTTTTATGAGTAGAGATATCACAAAAATCAGAAACATTGCAATTGTTGCCCATGCAGGTGCAGGTAATACAAAACTTGCAGAACAGATACTTTTTAAAACAGGACAGATTGACAGAGTTGTTACAGGCGAGACATCTGGAAAAGTAATTGATTATGAGCCAGAAGAACTTTCAAGAAATATGACTCTGAGCTGCAAGGTAGCTTACTGTGATTATAAAGATTACAGAATTAACATCATAGACACCCCCGGTTTTGTTAACTTTCTTGAAGATACGAAAAATGCTCTCAGAGTTGTGGATGGCGCTGTTGTTATAGTAAGTGCTCTTTCTGGTGTTAAGGCTGAAACAGAAAGAATCTGGAAATATTGTGATGATTATGATCTTCCAAGAGTTGTCTTTGTGAACAAACTTGATAAAGAGAATTCATCCTTTGATAGAGCAGTGGCGGAAATTGAAAAAGTTTTCGGACAGGAAGCAATTCCTTTAACCCTGCCAATTGGAGAAGGAGATAATTTAAAAGGCATTGTTGATTTAATTTCTTTAAGAGCGATACTACAGGATGGAAAATCTATAAAAGAAGCGCCAATTCCGGATGAATTAACTGCCAGAGTTGAAGAATACAGGAAAAAGTTTGTCGAAAAGATTGCAGAGCTTGATGACAGCCTTCTTGAAAAGTATCTGGAAGGCCAGGAACTGACAGAGGAAGAGTTAATAAAAGGATTGCACGATGCATCCATTGCAAGAAGATTCATTCCTGTTTTGGCAGGATCAGCATTGCTTGGGATAGGAGTTGATGCATTACTTGACAGTATAATACTAACGCTTCCAGATCCTAAAGAGAGAGCTAATATTTATCCAATAAAGGGAATAAATCCCAGAGATGGAAAAGAAGCTATAAGACAACCAGATGAGTCAGAGCCTTTTACAGGATATGTTTTTAAAACTTTAGTTGACCCTTTTACTGGCAAAATTTCTTATATAAGAATATTCTCCGGTGTGCTTAAGGCTGATTCTAATGTTTTAAATCCAAATACAGGAACAAAGGAGAGAATCGGACAGATTTATTATGTAATGGGCAAGACTCTTAATCCATGTCAGAAAGCCGGACCTGGAGAGATTGTCGCAACTGTTAAACTTAAAGATACATTAACAGGGCATACACTCTGTGATGAAAATAATCCCATAATGCTTTCTGAAGTCAGATTTGCAGAGCCTATTATATCCTTTGCAATTGCACCAAAAACAAGGGGAGATGAAGAAAAAGTAAGTGCAGGACTTCATAAACTCCTTGAAGAAGATCCAACTCTTAAGTTTGTAAGAGATGAGGAATCAAAAGATATGATTTTAAGCGGAATGGGACAGGTTCATATAGAAGTTGCACTTGAAAAACTAAAGAGAAAGTTCGGTGTTGAAGTGAATCTCATGGCACCCAAGGTTCCATACAGAGAAACAATAAGGGCGACTGCCAGGGCACAGGGTAAATACAAAAAACAGTCAGGCGGAAGAGGTCAGTATGGAGACTGTTGGATAGAAATAGAGCCACTTCCAAGAGGTGAAGGATATCAATTTGTGGATAAGATAGTTGGAGGTGTAATTCCACAGCAGTATCGTCCGGCTGTTGAGAAAGGAATTCTTGAAACAATGAAAGAGGGAATCCTTGCATACTATCCTATAATAGATTTGAAAGTCACACTTTATGATGGTTCTTACCATCCTGTTGATTCATCAGAGATGGCATTTAAGATAGCAGGTTCCATGGCTTTGAAAAAAGCATTTATGGATGCAAAACCTGTATTGCTTGAACCAATCATGAAGGCAGAAATTATTGTTCCAGATGAAACGCTTGGAACAGTAATAGGAGACCTCAATGCAAGAAGAGGTAAAGTTCAGGGAGTGGAACCTCAGGCAGGAGGTAATCAAAAGATAATCGCTCTTATTCCTATGGCAGAGATGCTCACATATGCAAATCAGCTTCACAGTATGACATCGGGAAGAGGAATATACTCAATGGAATTTTCCCACTATGAAGAAGTTCCATCACATATAGCACAGAAAATAATCGAGCAGAGACAGAAAGAGCGTCAGGCAAAGGTAGAAGAATGAAAAAACCCTGGGGTGGAAGGTTCAAAGAGAAGACAGCGAAAATCCTTGAAGAATTCTCTGAATCAGTTTCTTTTGACAGGAGACTCTGGAAAGAGGATATTG
>Ga0116180_1002497_pt1 | contig 14469 bp, 9 predicted proteins | sample AD_UKC073_MetaG_FD_89804 | JGI IMG/M metagenome (GOLD analysis project Ga0116180, IMG submission 89804) | Active sludge microbial communities of municipal wastewater-treating anaerobic digesters from USA - AD_UKC073_MetaG | ecosystem: Engineered > Bioreactor > Anaerobic > Digestate | place: USA...
CAAACAGCGCGATGTCCTTGCGTTGGTGGCGGATAACCGCACCAGCAAGGAAATCGCCGCTCGGCTCGGCATTTCGGAAAGCGCGGTCAACCAGCGGATCGAGATGGTCCGGTCGCGGCTGGGCGGTTTGCCTCGCGGAGAGCTAGCCCGGCTCTATCGCCAGGAATTTCAGCCTCAGGATGCTGATTTATCGGCAAATAATGAAACATGGCAGAAAATTCACCTTCCCGAGGACGCCCCTCCCGGCAAAGGCGGCGACGCGGAGAGTATCTCTGTGTTGCAAGCCGATGGGGTTCCTCCGGGCAGCCTGCAATCGGTAGATGGGTCGCAACTTTCCGCCTTTTTCTTTGAAGAAGATCGCAGCTGGCTGGGCCGGGATGACCGGCCCACCGCGATCGCGCGCCACGCCGTCATCGTCCTGATCGTGGCGATCAGCCTGGCTTTCGCGGTGGGCGTAACCTGGCTTCTGGGTCCGGTTGGCAGTTGATCGCGCTTTTTTTGGCCAATGCCCGCTTGCCCCGACGCTCCGAATCGCTAGAGAAGCGCGAAGACGGCGGTATCGGCCGCGCAGCTAACAGGGATCGAAATGGCAAGCTTTACTCTCCCCGCCAACAGCAAGATCTCGGGCCAGGGCACGCACCACAAAGCGAATGGCGCCGCCCGCGTGAAGAAATTCACGGTCTATCGCTACGATCCCGATAGCGGACAGAACCCGCACTATGACGTGTTCGAAATCGATCTTGATTCCTGCGGACCGATGGTGCTCGACGCCCTGATCAAGATGAAGTCCGAAATGGACCCGTCGCTGACCTTCCGCCGCTCGTGCCGCGAAGGGATCTGTGGATCCTGCGCGATGAACATGAACGGGCGCAACGGCCTGGCCTGCACCACCGCGATCGAGGATCTGGATGGAGACATCCGCATCACTCCGCTGCCGGCGATGCAGGTGGTGAAGGACCTCGTTCCTGACTTCACTCACTTCTACGCCCAGTACGCTTCGATCCGTCCGTGGCTGCAAACCGTTTCGACCACGCCTTCGGGCAAGGAGCGCCTGCAATCGCCCGAAGAGCGCGAGAAGCTTGACGGCCTGTACGAGTGCATCCTGTGCGCCTGCTGCTCCACCAGCTGCCCCAGCTATTGGTGGAATTCGGACAAGTTCCTTGGCCCGGCGATCCTGCTGCAGGCCTATCGCTGGCTGGCCGACAGCCGCGATGAAATGACCGGTGAACGGCTGGATGAGCTGGAAGACCCGTTCCGGCTCTATCGCTGCCACACCATCATGAACTGCGCCAATGTCTGCCCCAAGGGTCTTTCCCCGGCACGGGCGATCGCCGAAATCAAGAAAATGGAAGCCGAACGGCACATTTGATAGGCTGGTTGCCCGATGGGCGAGACGCACGGCTTCATCTACGAACCCGATCCGGCCAACCCCGGCTGGCATCGCTGGGAACTGGCCGATCAAGCCCGGTTCAACGCTCAGACGATGGGCGCCATGCTGGTCCGGGCCGAAGGTGATGGCCTGTGCCGCCTGCGGATGTTTCCCGAGCTGAAGCATTCCAACCTGCTCGACATGGTTCATGGGGCCGTTACCCTGGCGCTGATCGACATTTCGCTGTTTGCGGCCATGCGCACGCTGCTTGATGGTGATGCGGCCGGTTCGGTAACGCTGGAACTTTCCAGCCAATTTGTCGGCGCCGGCCGCCTTGATGCGCCGCTTGATGCGCTGGTCGAAGTCATGCGTGAAACCGGGCGCTTGGTCTTCATGCGCGGAACAGTCGTTCAGGGCACGGATGACAGCCACCTGGTCGCGACTTTTTCGGGCATCGTGCGCAAGCCCAGCCGCCGATGACCCACGTTATCACCAGATACGAAGCGCTGCTGGCGGCAGGTGAGCTGCGCCCCGATCCCGAACAGCGCCTTTCCGCAGAACGGCTGGACGCCCTTCAGCGAGAGCTGGAGGCGGACCGGTCAACTGGCCTGATCGGGCGGTTTCTGGGCAAGAGGCCCCCCCAGCCGCGCGGCCTGTACCTGTGGGGCGGCGTCGGGCGCGGCAAATCGATGCTGATGGACCTGTTCCATGATTGCCTGGCGATCACGGAAAAGCGCCGTGTGCACTTCCACGCCTTCATGCTTGAGGTGCACGCCCTGCTGCGCGAGGCCCGCAAGACCGAAAGCGGCGATCCGATCCCGCAGGTGGCCGCCGCACTGGCCGCGAACCTGCGCGTACTCGCCTTCGATGAGATGGTGGTCAACAATTCCGCCGATGCAATGATCATGAGCAGGCTGTTTACAGCGCTGATCACCCAGCACCGCATGACCATCGTTACCACATCCAACCGCGCGCCCGATCAGCTCTACAAGGACGGACTCAACCGCGAACACTTCCTGCCGTTCATCGCCCTGATCGAACAGGAGCTTGATGTGATCGCGCTGAACGGCCCGCATGACTACCGGCTGGAACGACTGGCCGGGATCGATACCTGGCACGCCCCGCTTGGTGACGCGGCAACCGCGCAGGTAAGGGAGGCGTTTTATCGCCTGACCGACTATCCGCCCGAGGATAGTGAGCACGTCCCCTCAGCCGATTTGGATCTGGGCGGCGGGCGCAAGCTCCATGTTCCAAAGAGCCTCAAAGGGGTGGCCGTTTTCAGCTTCCGGCGGCTCTGCGGCGAAGCGCGCGGCGCGATCGATTACCTGACCGTCGCGCAAACCTATCATACCGTGATCCTGGTCGGCATCCCCCGAATGGGCCCGCAGAACCGCAATGAGGCGGCCCGTTTCGTCACGCTGATCGACGCTCTCTATGAGAACAAAGTCAAGCTGTTTGCCGCCGCCGCAACCGAACCGGAACAGCTTTACACAGCCGGTGACGGCGCCTTCGAATTCGAACGCATCGTCAGCCGGCTGATGGAAATGCAAAGCGCCGATTACCTCGCCGCCGGTCACGGCGAGGATTGATCCTCATGCCCCTGCAAGCGATGCAACGCTGTCCAGCGGAATTCCTGTCGTAACCCCGCAGGGGCGGGCCGAATTTGGCCCACCACAGCGTCGCTCCTGGTGATGGACCAATTCGGCTCCGTCAGGGTGGATCAGAATGGGTGGAAACCGCTCTAGAACTCGACCCGGGCGCCAACCCGCAGATCACGCCCCGCAAGCGGCGCGTAGTCCTTGAGGAACGAGGCGTGCCGGCGCGCTTCGACATCGAACAGGTTGTTGGCCGCAGCGAAGATCGTCAGCGGACGCAAGGTGCCCCACGGCCGCCATGACAGGCTGAGGTTCACCAGCGTGTAGCCCGGCGTTACCGTTTCATAGGCAGCAACGCGGTTCTGCGCGGTTACCCGCTCAACCTCAGCCCCCAATTCAAGGTGCGGGCTTTCCGCTTTCAGGCCGCCTTTGACCCGGAACGGCGGAATACGCGGCGCAGGCCCCACGCCGACGATGGTGGTGTGAACATAGTCCGCCAGCCCTTCGGCCTTGATCGTCCAGACCCCGGGTCGGGCCAGAACCAGACTGCCCTGCACTTCAAACCCATAGAGGCGGGCATCGGCTTGTCCAATCTGGATTACCGGCAGCCCATCCTCGAACGCGCCGGTGTGCGCCTCGTAAATGTAGTTGTCGAACCAGCTGTGATAGGCGGAAAGCTCAATATCGTAGCCGTCGCCGCTGCCGCGCAGGATCGCCTCGACGCTGCGAGCGCGCTCAAGGACGAGTGCGGGATTGCCGACCTCATAGGTTTCGGTTCCCTTGTGCGGACCGTTGGCGAACAGCTCTTCCGCCGCCGGGGCGCGTTCGGTTTGCGACAGGCTGAGACCAATCTTCCAGCCCGGTGCAACATCGTATGCGCCGCCGACGGATGCCGAAATGGCATCAAAGCGGCGTTCACCGGAATAGAATTGGGGCTGCGTGGAATCGGGCGTGGCGGTCTGGACGCTGTGCTCAAACCGCAGCCCCGCTTCCAGCCGCAAAGGCCCGCGCTGCAGCTGCTGGACTGTGAACAGGCCGAAATTGCTGGTGGTATTGGCGGGGAGAAACGCCTCCTCACCGACAACCGAGAAGTCCCGGAATACGAACTGCAGGCCGCTTGCCCCGCTCCAGCCGCCGCGCTCGTTCTGCGCGAGTTCGAGGCGCCCCTCCATCCCCTTGTTGAAGAATTGCGTGCCGACCGCGCCATCTTCCTCAAGCTCAGCATGGCGGTAATCGGCATAGGCATAGCGGAAGGTCATCCGGTCGAGCAGCCCTTCACTCAGGTTCAGGGCCACCTGTGCGTCGATCCGGTCCTGCTTGAGCGCGATCGTCGGCGCTTCCTGTTCCTGATCAGGCTGGGTCGCATAACGGATCGGGATGCCATAGCGGTTATCGAGCCGCGAATAGGCCACCCCGATGCTGCCCTGATCATTGATATATCCGATCCCGGTGGCAAAGCTCCAGGTCCGCCCGGCGCTGTTCGGCAGCTTGCCTTCCACGGCGGCATTCGCGGCAAAATCGATGTCCTGACCGGGCAGCAGCGATGATGCCAACGCTTCGGCGCGCAGTTCAGGGGTCAGGGCATAGCCAGGAATCAGCAAGTCTCCGGTCTTGGACCAGGACCCGTCGATATGCCCTACCCAGCCCCCGCCAAGCCGGACATCGGCGGAGGCCGATAGCGAACGCTCGTTGGCGGCTGAGCCATAGTCGGCCAGAGCCGCGAAATGGATCGGCTCATCGGGAACGGTGGTGGGAACCCGGCGGTCGATCACATTGACCACGCCGCCGATCGCCGCCGAACCATATTGCAGCGATTGCGGCCCGCGCAGCACCTCGATGCGTTGCGCCAGTAAGGGGTTGATCGCGGGGGCGTGATCGGCAGACGTGTTGGAGGCGTCGATCGAGCCAATGCCGTTTGACAGCAGGCGGACCCGTTCGCCCTGCATCCCGCGAAGAACCGGGCGTGAAGCATTCGGGCCAAACGACGTGGCCGATACGCCCGGCGTTTGCGCCAGCGTTTCCCCCAGTGAGGGCCGCACGTTTTCCGCCAGATCGGCGCCGGTCAGCACCGCCACACCCGAAAGAACGTCCTTGCGTGAAACCTTGACCGCGCCGGTGACCACGATCTCCACATCAGGTTCGGCGTGGTAATCGGTATCCTCAGCCTGTGCGGCGCCGGTGGAGAGAACTTGAACGAAGGCGAAGGCCAGCACGCTGGCCGAAAGTCGGTATGTTTTGGTCATAGGTGAATCGTGTTACATTATCTCATACCATAGCGCAACCGATTAACCGACAACCTGTCCGATTGGCTGCCCGGCTCGTCTCACACCAAGGCTAACGGATTAGTTACCATATCCCGGCTATTGCGGGGGCATGAACTACGGGAGCATCCCCCGCGACCCCATTTCCTGCGCCGGCCAGACAGGTCGCAGCGCAGCCTTTCGGTGCGCGATCAATTGGCCCATCGCCGCGGCAGTGGGAATCCCGCAATGATCTGGCCGTTCACCCGCAAAGACCCCGACAAGCGCAAAGGCCCCGCTTCGCGCCTGCGGATCTTCGGCTGGGCGCTGACATTCTGCGCATTTGCCGGCGCGATAGAAATGTTTCTGCCGCTGGAAGACATCTATCGCGGCGCCCGCGACACCGTTCGCGCCCGCCCGGCTGACGGCAAGACGGTTGTGATCGCAATCGACAACAAAGTCGTTTCGCGGCTTGGGTCTGACTATTACTCACGCAAATACAATGCTGAAATGCTGGACCGCGTGTTCGCAATGGGCGCCAAGCGGGTCTATTTCGACGAAGGATTTTCCAGACCGCTGGATCAAGCCGGTGACGATGCTTTTGTGGAAGCCCTCGGCCGCTACAAGGGCAAGGTTATTCTGGGCGCAGCGTCTCTGCGGTTGCGCGCTCCGGACGGATCATTGGCCATCGTTCCGATGGAAAAATTCAGGGCGAACGCGCAAATGGCAGCGTTAGTCTCAGACCGATCGCCGTTCTCGCTTTCTATATCCGCCTACTACTCCGACGTAATTCGCGGGGAAACCATCCCCTCCATTTCGGCCAGCATGACAGGTACGGATGGCGCAGTCGGCGCTAGGTTCCGTCCAGACTGGTCAATTCGGGTGGATTCGGTTCCAACGATCAGCCTTGTCGACATTCTTGATGGCAAGGCGCAAGCGTCCTCGATTGCCGGTAAGGACCTGATTGTTGGCGTAACGTCGGACGACAACCCCGATTTCGCCAGCGTTGCCGGTCAGGGCTGGTTTCCCGGCGTCTATGTCCATACCGTAGCTGCACAGACCCTGCGGGAAGGTCACCCGACAAATATCGGCTGGATCCCTGCGCTGCTGTTCTTTGGCGCAGCCAGCGCCATTCTTCTGAGTGTGCGCAGCAGGCGCACTGTAGCGGCAATCGTGATAGGCGCCGCCCTGATCGGGTTGCTGGTACCGTTCGCTTTTGATGCGCATCACATCTCGGCGGATTACCTGCCAGGCCAATTCATGTTCATCATCGTCGCGTTCCGCACCTTGCGGCTGCGCGAACAGGCCGCTGCGAAGCTCAAGAATGCAAGTACGCTGATGCCCAACCTGGCGGCGCTCCGCGTCGAACCACTGGCCGGTACTCGCCCGATCGTGGCAATGCGGATCCGCAACTACGCCGCGGTCTGCGCCAGCTTTTCCGACCTTGTGGAGGATGAGCTGGTACTGGAGGTCGCGCGGCGCCTGACCTTGCCGGGCGAACCAACGACATTTTATCAGGCGGAAGACGTACTCTACTGGCTGGGTCCGGCGCTTCCACGCGACGAGCTTGGCGAACACCTGCACGGCCTTGCGCGACTGATCGAGAGCCAGTTCATCATTCGCGGCAGAATGGTGGACGTTCACGTGGCCTTCGGTGTGGACAACGATCAGGCTCGATCGGTCTCCAGCCGGATCGGCAGCGCCCTGCTGGCAGCGGATACTGCCGCCAGCAGGCATCAGCTGGTCGCATTCAGCGCCGTGGACAGCGACGAGGATCGCGCCTGGGAACTGTCGTTGATGAGTGAGCTCGACGCCGCGATCGACAATGGCGACATCTGGGTTGCTTATCAGCCGCAATTCAACCTAAAAAGTGCGGGCATATTCGGCGTAGAAGCTCTGGTCCGCTGGCAACACCCGGCGCGCGGTGCGATTTCGCCCGAAGCATTCATCTCGGCGGCAGAAAGCCACAACCGGATGATGCGCCTCACCCTCACCATCCTCAAGCAGGCCACCGCAGCCTGCAAATCGCTGGTCGATTCAACGCCCGGATTTCGCCTCAGTGTGAACCTTTCGGCCAGCCTGCTCGAACACCCGCGACTGCCTGAACGGATCGGCGAAATCCTGTTCCTCAATTCGTTCCCGGCATCGAGCCTGACACTCGAAGTTACCGAATCGGCCCCCTTTGCCGAGCGCGAAGCCGTATCCGCCTGCCTTGCCGAATTGGCGTCGATCGGGATCGAGCTTTCGATCGATGATTACGGCACCGGCAACGCAACGCTCGAATATCTGCGCACGGTTCCCTGCCAGGAGATCAAGATCGACCGCCGTTTTGTACTTGGACTCAAGGACAACCCGAGTGACAGGCTCATGGTTGAATCAACGATCGAACTGGCGCACGGGCTTGGTCGCCGCGTGATTGCCGAAGGGATCGAGGATAGCGAAACGTATGCGCTTCTGAAACGCACCGGCTGCGATGTTGCGCAGGGCTATTTCCTGGCAAAACCCATGCGGATCGAAGCATTGCGCAAGCTGATCGATCAGGATGACAGGCTTTACAGAATTGCCTGATCTCGCACGCCAAATAGCGGAAAGATTCCTGCAATAGTACTACGGAACAGTTCTGACGCATCCATAAGTATTGCAGTTCGGTGACTCAACGCGAATCCAGAGACGATTCGGTGAGAAAATGCGCCTCCCACAACCAGGTGCACTCCATGCGGTGAAACACCATCTGGAGGACTTCAGCGCATCCCTTTAGATTCGCTAAACTTTTTTGCGTGTCCCAATCCGAGACATGGTTAACAACTTATGATTGCATTTGGTTAGGAATTCGTTAAAAGTCGGCGCGAGGTGAGCATGCTAGGTTAGGCTCACAGGATCAGGAGCGTTGCTATGTGGGAATGGCTGAGAGAAGTAGTTACCGGTCGTCGTTGATCGATCGGTCAAGCTTCTGAACACGGCCTCGGCGAAAGTCGGGGCCGTTTCGATTCCGGGCTATGCGATCCGGCGGTGCGGAAGCCTAGATCCCCAGTCGGGCCAGCGACCGGTCGAGCATCAGCAACTGCCACAGCAGTCGGCCGTGATCGCTACGCCCGTAAATATGCTCTTCCGCAAGGGCGGAGAGCCGCGCCTTGTCAAACCATCCGGTCCGCGCCAGGGCTGCGCTTGAGGCGATTTCCCTTGCCGTGCTGGCCAACGGCCCGCGCAGCCATTGCGCGATCGGCGTGACGAAGCCTTGCTTTTGCCGAAACAGGATATCGTCCGGCAGATAGCGGCGCATGGCCTTCTTCAGCAGCCACTTGCCCTTACCCCGCCGAAGACGCAGGTCTTCCGGCAAGCAGGCGGCAAATTCGATCAGACGGTGATCGAGCAGCGGTTCGCGCGCTTCGAGGCTGACCGCCATGCTGGTACGGTCAACCTTGGTCAGGATATCGCCGGGCAGCCAGAACTTGAGGTCGGCATACTGCGCCCGGTCCAGCCCTGAGCGGGCCGGCGCCTTGCGCATCATCGCTTCCCATGGCTGCTCGGCCCGGTAGTCGCCTCGCAGCCGCAAGAAGTCCTCGGAATAGAGCGCATCGCGTAGTTCCGGGGGCGTGATACTGACTGCCCGCGCATAACCCGCCTCGCTGCTGGCGCCGAGCGCCTGCAAAGTCGATTTGGCCCGCAGTGGCCGAGGGGCCCAGTCGGCCTTCGGATAGATTGCGCCCAGTCCGCCGAACAGCGGTCCGCGTAGAGCCTGCGGCAACAGCGCGCGCATCCGGTCTTCGCCATGCTGGAACTTGTGCCGCCGGTATCCCGCAAAGGCTTCGTCGGCGCCGTCGCCGGAGAGCGCGACGGTTACCGTTTCGCGCGCCAGTTGGCAGACCCGCCAAGTTGGCAGCGCCGAAGCGTCGGCAAACGGCTCGTCAAACATCGCTGCAAGCGTGTCGATATGCTCGAAATCATCGGGCGAAACCTGCCGCGCACGATGATCGGTGGCAAAGCGCCGCGCGACCTGGTCGGCATAGCCGGTCTCGTCGAGCGACTGAACATCGAAACCGATCGAGCAGGTCTTGACCGGGCTGGCGCTGGCTTCTGCCATCAGCGCCACGACGGACGAGCTATCGACTCCGCCCGAAAGGAACGCGCCCAGCGGCACGTCGGAGACCATACGGCTGGTCACTGCCTGGCGCAGCAAGTGGAGCAGTTCCGCCTCCAGATCGGCGGCCCGGCCCTTGCGCCGTTCGGCAAAGCTGACGTCCCACCATTGGCGCGGCGCGGGCAGCGGCGCATCGTGGCGCAGCAGCAGTGAGTGACCTGCCGGCAGTTTGTGCACCCCAGCCAGGATCGAGCGGTGATCGGGTACGTAGCCCCAGGCCAGATAGTCTTCCACCGCCAGCGGATCGATCTCTCGCCGCAGCAGCGGGTGCGCCACCAGCCCTTTGAGTTCGGATGCAAATGCCAGGCTGCCGTCGCTCAGCGGGGCATAGAACAGCGGCTTCACACCCAGCCGGTCGCGCGCCAGAAACAGGGTGCGCTGACCCAGATCATAGATCGCAAAGGCGAACATCCCGTGCAGACGCGGCAGGCAATCCGGCCCCCAACGCTGCCATGCGGCAAGGATTACCTCGCTATCGCCGTCGGTATGGAACTCTGCCCCGCCGGCCCGCAGTTCCTCGCGCAGTTCGCGGTAGTTGTAGATCTCTCCGTTGAAGACCAACATCGCCCGGCCATCGCTGCTGGCCATCGGCTGCGGCGATCCGGCAAGGTCGATGATCGACAGCCGCAAGTGGCCCAGCCCCACCCCCGGCGCCGTCCAGACCCCCTGCCCGTCGGGTCCACGGTGCGGCATCGCCGCGCACATCTTTTCGATCCGCGCCGGATCGACCGGCTTGGGCGTGGACAGGTGAAAGATGCCGACGATTCCGCACATGATTGAAAGCGCTTAGCCGCCTTGTCCGATCCGGTCCATCCATGGCCCGATTTCCCCTGCCGCGCGATGGAAGGCAGCAAGCGCAGCAGCGGGATCGTTGCCGGGGGCGGCTTCGGCAGAGAAGATCAACATCGCCGTCGGCCTTGCACGCAGCAGCAGGCGATCGGCGATGTTGGCAAGTTTCAGCCTGGTGTTGCTACCGGTCAGCAGATCACCGGTGCGATACCAGGTCAGAGCCAGCCGCTCGGTGGTGCCCTCGTAAACCAGCCGCTCGCTTTTCGCGCCGCCGATCGCCGGGCCGGAACTGGTCCAGGCCCAGCCGCTTTCGGGCCGCAAAGCGCCTTCGCCAAAGCCGCCAGCTTCCTTGCCCTCGGCCTGACTGGCATACTGCGCGAAGAACACGTCAACGCGGCGCCCCTGCCCGTCGGTGTACGATCCGAGCAAGCGGTGTTCCGCCCCTTTGGCGCGCGGCTCCCACTTGGCGGTGGGCGCAAAATCGGCGCGCTGCCAGCCCGCAACCTCGGGCAGGAATATCTGCCCGGGCAGCGGCGCTTGCAGGCTTTGGGCATAGGCCGACCAGCCCAGCGCCAGGCCCGCCAAACCAGCCATTCCAAGCAAGCCCAGATGATTGGTGAATGGCTTGCCTTCGAAGCGCGTCACCCAGTTCGTTTGCGCTATCGCCTGCGCATCGATCATCCGGTCGTTCGGCCCGCGATCGAAAAAACGCCACGACATCGCCAGCACAGCGGCGATGACCACGGCGAAGAAGATCCAGCCATAGATCAGGTGATCGATCCCGGCGGCCTTTTCCGCACCGACGTGTTGCGCTGCAAAAACCGTGCCCCAGGCCCTGACTCCATTGGCGAGGATCGGCACGATCACGCACAAGGCCATGAAGCCTGCCCGCCTGCCCCAGCTGCGAAAGGTGACATTGGCAACCAGCGTTCCTAGCGCAATCATCGCGATCAGGAACTTCACCCCCGAACAGGCTTCGGCCACCACGAACAGTCCGGCCGGGGTGTGGATGAAGACGCCGTCGATAGTGGCCGGAATGCCGCTGAGGTTGACCAGCGCTATCGTCAGCTTGGCAGTGATGGTCTGCAGCGGCGGCACCAGCTCATCGCCGAACGGCACCAGAAAGGCCATGTAGGTAAGCGGAAACAGCAGCCCAAGACAGACCCGCGGCCCCAGCAGCAGCAATGCGCTGGCGATCAGCATGGCCACCGCCGCGGCTTGGCGCAGCAGGTCGAACCCGGCAAAACTGCCCAGCACCCAGCCCAGCAGCGCCAGCGCGAACGGCACCACCCCCCAGCGCCAAGGCTGCGGTTCAAGCCGCAACAGTTCGGGCCAGCGCTGCCACACCAGCCAGCCGATGATCGCCGGAACCAGCAGAATGTGATTGTAGGTGGAAATATCCCACCACTGCCGGAACATCGCCGCCCAGTCGCTGCGAAACAGGACAATCAGCGCCAGCCAGACCAGTCCGAGATCACGCCCGGCCCGGCGCCACGCCGGCGGGATGCCTTTCTCGGTAGTGACGACGGCGGGCGAAGTGATCTCAGGCGGCATGACGCCCCTGCCCTTCCCTGCCGGGTGCAAGCAGATCGGCAAGCGGCGCCAGCGTGGCCTGCCAGCCTAGCTGTTCGACCACAAACCGCCGCGCCGCCTTGCCGATGCGCGCCTTGGCCGCTGGATCGCCGAGCAAATCAATCACCCGCCGAGCAAGGTCTTCGTCGCTTTCGGCAATCGACAGATGCTGGCCGTCGCAGGCCGAAATGCCAGTCGCGGCGCCGGGGGTAAGGACCACCGGCAGCTCCATGGCCATGGCTTCCAGCACCTTATTCTGGACACCGCGCGCGATCTCCAGCGGGACCAGCGCCAGATCGGCAGCCGCGAGCCAGGTGCGGATATCCGGCACCTCTCCCCAGATGTAGCAATCATTCGCGCCGTGCCGGGCCTTGAGCGACTCTGGCGGATTTCGTCCGACAACGTGAAAGCTGGCCTCCGGCACCTGCGCCCTGATCAGCGGCATCAGCCTTTCTATCGCGCGCTCAGCGGCGGCGATGTTGGGGGCATAGTCCATCTGGCCGGTGAAGATCAGCCTGGGGCCCGGCATCGCCAGCAATCGCGCTTCGGGCGCGGCCACGGCCGGATCGAAGACGGTGCTGTCTATCCCGTTGCGCAGCGCCCGAACGTCTGCCTTCCCGCGCTGTTCCGGGGCGAGACGGCCACTGAAGAGATCGGCCTCTTCCTGAGAGACGAACAGGCAGCAATCGGACCGCACGGCAAGGCGCGCTTCCTCGGCCTTGAGCAAGCGCCCCTCGCGCAAGTCGATCCAGGCCCGCGGCCCGGAACCCGCCGCGCCATAGGCTTCGAATTTTGCGGAATCGACATCGACCAGATCGGTAATCACCCGGCCGGAAAACCGGGCGGGCACATATTGCCCCATCTGCCCCGAGAAAGCGTAGATGGCGCTGATATCGCGCTCTTTCAGCACGCGCTCGACATATGCGGCGATCCGGGACGAATGAAACGCCGCAAGGCTTACGGGCTGGCCGCGCAACAAGGCCTCGGCCCCGGCCAGAGCCAGTGGCTTGGTCCGGCGCACCAGGCAGTGACTGGCCGCAAGGCCGGCCAATACAGGTTCCTGCGCCAGATCGGCCGCGCTTTCGGCAAAGGTCGCAACGTGAACCGGACCGAGCCCGGACAGATGGCGCAGCACGTGGCTTGAACGGATCTTGTCGCCCCGATCGGGCGGAAACGGCATCCGGTGGGCTAGGAACAGGACCTCGCCACTCACGCCAGACCCCGCGCGATGTGCGGCCCGATCAGGTTCGCGATCGGCAGCGGTAGGCGCTTCCACAGTTCGATCTTGGCCGAATGGCTGGCGCTGGTCGGATCGGCATCGCGGGCCGGTGCGCCCGGCGCGGTCCAGCTGGCATAGCCCAGCGGTTCAGGCTCAAAACCCCAGTTTTTCTTGAAATCGTGCGCCCCGCTGCCGGTCTTGGAGCGGCCGAAATCAAACCGATCGCAGCCGCGCCGCCGGGCGTGGAGCATCAGTTCGTAATACATCCGGTCGTTCGCCCGCAGTCGCCGGGCATCCCAGGTGCCACCGCCCCAATAGGGCATCACCGCGCCCTTGTGGTAAAGCGAAAGCACGCTGGCGACCGGCTTGCCCTGATGCTGCACGGTCAGCACATCGGCATCGCTGCCAAAGTCGTCGAGCACGGCATCGAACAGGCTGCGCGGGAATACCGGCGTGCCCAGATTGCGGACGCTTTCGGCATAGACAGCATAGTGCGCGGCGCGATCTTGCGGTCCGCTGCCGACCGAAATCTCCAGATCGGCGGCCAGCCCCTTGCGGACTTCGGCGCGCTGTTTACGCGGGATCCAGCTGAGCTGCGCCTCATCGTCAGCGGCGAGCGGGGCAACGAAACCGCAGTGCGAGTCGTGCCGGATTTTCCAGCCGCTACGGACCCCGGGCAGCATCCCGCCGCGTAATTCGATCGCGGGACAGGAATGGCGCAGCGCCAGTTCCTTGGCCGCTTCAAGCAGCACTTCACCGGCACTGACATCACAGGCCAGAATACCACCACCAACACCGAACCCGCTTGAAACCAGCACCCGCCCGAACAGCGGCGAATGTGCCTCGATCAGCGGAAGGTATGCCGCCAGTTCACCTTGTCGTTCAGCGACCAGTGCAAGCGCCTTGTTGCCGGTTCCACGGGCTACCGCCGCCAGCCAGGTCGGGCGGTGAAACGGGGTGGCTTCAGGCTGCTCAGATACAAAGCGCTCAAGCCGCGCGAACTCGTGCGGGTCGCGCAGATCAGCCGCGCGCGGGGACAGGGCCGCTGGTTTGAACGGCGCGTTCATGCCGCCAGATCCACGGCCAGCGCAGCCTCGCGGTGCGCCAGCAGGTCCATTCGGCCCCAGGCGAACTCGCGGACCAGCTGGTTCAGCTTGTCCGCCATGACCGAGAGGTTGGTATAGTGCCTGACCCGCGAGCGGATCGAGGCATTGGGAACCCGGGGCTGATCGGGATCGATCTCCCACGGGTGGAAATAGAACACCGCCGGCCTGCGGTCTTCCCGATTGACCTGGCGGATCGCCCAGCGCGAAAAGCCATAGGGCAGGACCCGGAAAAAGCCCCCTCCCCCCGCTGCCAGCCGCCGCCCGGCAAAGTGCGCGGTGGTGACCGGAATCTCGATCAGATCCGACCACGGCAGCGGCTTGAAGGCAAACCGCGGTGCCTCACGCCAGCCGTAATGATCGTGAACGATCGGCGCGACCGAACTGGAATATTCAAAGCCCTGCTCAGCCAGCGCCATATAGGCCCAGGGCGTGCGGCTATCG
>Ga0116180_1002501_pt1 | contig 14457 bp, 10 predicted proteins | sample AD_UKC073_MetaG_FD_89804 | JGI IMG/M metagenome (GOLD analysis project Ga0116180, IMG submission 89804) | Active sludge microbial communities of municipal wastewater-treating anaerobic digesters from USA - AD_UKC073_MetaG | ecosystem: Engineered > Bioreactor > Anaerobic > Digestate | place: USA...
CCGCAGGAGATCCTCCCCTCGATCGGTTTGGCAGATGAGGCGGTCTCCATCGATGGAGTGGAGTTCTATGTGTCCGTCAATCTGCTTATGGGTGGCATAATCGCCGCCGACGCGGGGACGACCGTGGGCCCTCGATACTCGTGGGAGATCCAAACGCCCTCGTTCGGGATGGGCTTAGATGGCGTCATTCAAAGCCAAAAACACAAACTCCACGGCATACTGAACGGCCTCGACTACGAATATTGGAACCCGGCTACCGACCAACTTCTGCCCGCTCACTACAGCAAGGATGACCTTTCTGGCAAGGAGAAATGCGGCAAGGCTCTCTCGGAGCGATGCGGTTTCGATAACGGGAGGCCCGTCGCGGCCTTCGTGGGGAGGTTGGTAGAGCAAAAAGGGATCGATATATTATTGGCTGCGCTAAATGAATTGGTGAAGATGGGCTTTTCGCTGGTAGTTTTAGGGAGCGGTCACGGAAATTTCGAGAGAGCGCTCGAAGAAGCGGCTGCGAAGCTTAAAAAGGGATTGAGCGTGCATGTAGGTTACTTTGAGGAGTTGGCTCACCTGATATATGCCGGAAGCGATATGTTGCTTATGCCATCGTTATTTGAGCCCTGCGGGCTATCTCAACTCATAGCTATGCGTTACGGCACCGTGCCAGTGGCCAGGGCAGTGGGGGGATTAGCGGACACCATAATAGACGCCGACGGAAATCCGGAGGGATACGGCTTTCTATTCAGTAACCCCAGCCCCGATGAGTTGTTGAAATGCGCTGAACGAGCCATGGCAGCATGGAGCGAAGAAGAGCAATGGCGCAACATCATCTTAAGGGGCATGTCGGCGGATTTTTCGTGGGATCGTTCCGCAAAGGCCTATGCTGAGCTTTACCATCAGCTTCTCGGCAGCCAGTAGACCGTTGACAGTGTAACTTTACTCAACTATACTAATACTTGTAAATAAAGCCTCGCGAGGGGGGATTCTCATGATATACGACAAATATGGGCGCGTCCTGGGAATTGTCCTGGCCGGCGGTAAAGGAGAACGCCTCTACCCCCTTACCCTATATCGGGCCAAACCGGCAGTGCCGTTTGCCGCCAAATACCGAATTATAGATTTTGCCCTCTCGAACCTGGTCAACAGCGGCCTGTACTCCATCTACATACTGGTCCAATTTAAGAGCCAATCGTTGAACGAACACGTAGAACGAGGCTGGCAGTTCGGCGCGGCTCTGAGGGGACGTGACTTCTTTGTAACGGTCGTGCCGGCTCAGATGTGGACAGGGGAACATTGGTATAAGGGAACAGCCGATGCGGTCTTCCAAAATTTGCACTTGGTCACTCTCTATGACGCCGATAGGATATGCATCTTTGCCGCAGACCACGTATACAAGATGGACGTAGAGCAAATGTTGAACTTCCATATCGAAAGCGGGGCCGATATGACCGTGGCTGCCAACGTTGTGCCATCTTCCGAAGCCTATCAATTCGGCTGCATAGACGCAGATGAAGATGGACGGGTCATCGGCTTCGTGGAGAAGCCATCAAACCCCCCGGAGATCCCCGACAGACCGGGATATGTATATGCATCAATGGGCAATTATATCTTCGAGCGAGAGGTGTTAGAGGAGGCCCTCATCGCTGATGCCTCAAATATCGACAGTTCTCACGATTTCGGCAGAAATATTTTGCCTGACCTCTATAAACATTGCCGCGTCATGGCATATGACTTCTCGACCAACAAAATACCGGGCACCGATCGCCCTTATTGGCGCGATGTAGGAACCATAAAAACCTATTGGGAGGCCCACATGGACCTGCTGCAAGCCGATGCGCCGCTGAACCTATTTAACCCACACTGGCCCATCAGGACAGTCTCTTACAGTGACCCGCCCGGTTTTACCTACCCAGTGCATGGACAGAACTGTTCGGTAATAGGAGCTCTGCGCGCCGAGGGAAGCCGCGTCCTCGGGGCCACCGTTCATCGTTCTGTGCTGTCGAGGAATTGCGTGATAAACCCTGGAGTGGTCTTAGAGGAGTGCATCATAGGCTCTAACGTCACGATAGGTGAAGGATGTAAGCTTAGGCGCGTAATCGTAGACTCAAACAACGTAATTCCTCCAAATACCGTGATAGGTTATGATCCAAAGGCGGACAGAGAGCGATACTACTTCGACGAGAGTTCTGGCATAGTAGTAATACCGATGCCGCCGTTGAAGCTGAGAAAGGACTTAAAACTCCCCAAGTCGATGAACGTCGAGATTCCCTAAGCCCATATAAATATCTCATCTGCGACACACCACTTCGGCCATCAACACTACGAGATCCACAGAGAGCATTGGTGTATACACTACTGTAGGGTCTTGACTTGTCTCCATCCTAAGAGTATTAGTGAAAGTGATATAAATCTCATATGATTGGAGGAGGAGATATGCCGAAGACAATTCAGAGAGATGAAGAGTTGGATTTTAAACCGCTTGACGAGATCATCGAGGGCGCCAAGGCCGAGAGCTTAGGGTTGATACCAATCTTGCAAAGGGCCCAAGAACATTACGGTTATCTGCCCAAACCGCTGCTCGAGGCAATAGCAGATAGACTTTCCCTCTCCTATAGTCATGTCTTCGGCGTCGCCACCTTTTACGCGCAGTTTCACCTGACGCCGAGAGGAAGACACCTCATCCAGCAATGCGATGGAACCGCCTGTCATGTGAGGGGAGCCGCAAGGATAAGGCGCTCCATCCAGGAAAAACTCGGCATAAAACCCGGAGAGACCACAGAGGATTTGAAGGTGACTTACGATATCGTCTATTGCTTGGGATCGTGCGGCCTATCCCCCGTAGCCATGATAGATGGTAAAGTGGTGGGCAGGTTGACCCCTGAGAAGATGATCAGAATGATCGACATGCTCGAATGAAGCGCCCTGCGCTCGATAGGTTCATGAGCGACGAGGATGGGAGAGTAGCCCAAGGATTTACCATCGGCTTGATGGCATACTCAAACTCCGCCATCACAGAGTTACCAGCTGAATTTTTAACCCACATTATAGGCATCATATAGTGCATATGATACGCACAATTCGGTCGTTTTGATCCTCACTTAGCTAAAAATATCCGTGATCTTCCCTTGAACAATTGCATATTAGAGTCAGAAAGTTGGGCTATAGATGCATTGCAATAAATTGCTAAGCAGAATAGACCGAGGGAGGGTAAGTGACGATGCCATTGTATCGTGCCCATGTATTGGTATGTCGCGGTACAGGATGCACCGCAGGCGGCTCAGTCGAGATCCTCGAAGCTTTCCGTAAAGAACTCGCTGATAAGCATTTAGAAGACGAAGTGATGTTGGTAGAGACTGGCTGCCATGGCATGTGCGAGAGAGGACCCAACGTCGTGATCTATCCCGAAGGCGTTTATTATTGCAACGTGTCACCTCTGGATGTACACGAGATTGTCGAAGAACACCTCTATAAGGGATGCCTGGTAGAAAGGCTGCTCTATACGAGTCCAGAGCTGATGCAAAAAATTGTCTACTACAAAGACCTTCCATTCTACAATCGACAGCATCGCATAATCCTGAGGAATTGCGGCTTCATAGACCCCGAAAACATAGAGGAATATATAGCCTGCGACGGTTATCAGGCGTTAGCCAAAGCGCTCCTTTCCATGACGCCGGACGGAGTCATAGAGGAGGTCAAGAGATCGGGCCTACGGGGTCGAGGAGGAGCGGGATTCCCGACGGGATTGAAGTGGAGTTTCACCAAGAAGGCTCGCGGTGGGCCTAAATACATCATCTGCAACGCCGATGAGGGCGACCCAGGGGCATTTATGGATAGAAGTCTTTTAGAGGGTGACCCCCACTCTCTCATCGAAGGGATGCTCATCGCCGGCTATGCCATAGGAGCCAAGGAGGGATATGTCTACTGTCGCGCTGAGTATCCGCTCGCTATAAGGCGGCTCAAGATAGCCATCGCCCAGGCTGAAGAATACGGCCTCCTCGGCGAGGATATCTTGGGGACGAATCATAGCTTTAGGATAAAACTGAAAGAGGGAGCGGGAGCCTTCGTCTGCGGAGAGGAGACGGCTCTTATAGCCTCAATCGAGGGCAGGCGTGGCGAGCCCAGGCCTAGGCCGCCTTTCCCGGCAAACAGCGGCCTCTGGGGAAAACCAACAAATATAAACAACGTAAAGAGCTACGCGTCTGTACCTCAGATCATCCTAAACGGGGCGGAGTGGTTTTCCAGCATAGGAGCTGCCAGGAGCCCGGGCACAGCGGTGTTCGCCTTGACTGGCAAGGTGAAAAACACCGGCCTCGTGGAGATCCCCATGGGCACGCCTCTGGGAAATATAATCTTCGACATAGGCAGCGGAATAGCCAAAGACCGCAAGTTCAAGGCTGTTCAGACCGGTGGCCCTCTCGGCGGCTGCATTCCCGTTCAGATGCTCAATCTGCCCGTCGACTTCGATTCCCTCACAGCAGCCGGGGCGCTCATGGGCTCCGGCGGCATGATAGTCGTAGACGAAAATACGTGCATGGTGGAACTGGCCAGGTTCTTCCTGCAGTTCGCTGTAGCAGAATCGTGCGGCCAGTGCCCTCCGTGTAGGATCGGGGGGCAAAAGCTCCTCGAAATCCTCACCCGCATCACCCAAGGTGCGGGGAAAGTCGAGGATCTCGCGATGATCGAGGACATAGCAGGCGTGATGAAGGAAGGGTCTCTCTGCGCCCTCGGTCAAGGCACTCCAAATCCAGTGCTCACCGCTCTCAAATACTTCAGGGATGAGTTCGAGGCGCACATAATAGACAAACGCTGCCCAGCCGGCGTATGCACAGCCTTTGCCCCATCGCCGTGCCGCAGCGGCTGTCCCGCCGAGGTGAACATCCCAGAGTATATTTCCCTCATAGCTGATGGGAAGTATGATGAGGCTTTAGCAGTTCACCGGCAGTCTAACCCATTTCCATCGGTATGCGGCAGAGTTTGCCCGGCCTTCTGCGAGGACAAATGCAGGAGGGGTGAAGTAGACGATCCCGTAGCTGTAAGAGACCTCAAGCGCTTCATGGCAGACCATGAAAGTGCACCTTGGGTGCCTGAACAGCTTGAGCCGGACAAGGGCGAAAGCGTGGCGATCGTCGGAGGAGGGCCAGGAGGGTTGACCGCTGCCTTAAGGCTCGCCCAATTCGGTTACAGATGCACTATATACGAGGCGCTTCCAAAGTTAGGCGGGATGATGAGGTATGGCATACCGGACTATCGCCTGCCCAAATCGGTCCTGGACGATGAAATAAGTTCCATCCTACGTGTAGGCAAAATAGAGGTAAAAACAAATACCGCCCTCGGAAAAGATGTGGCACTGAGCGGCGTGCTGAAAGAACACGCCGCTGTGCTCTTGGCCATAGGCGCTCAAGGAAGCCACAGGCTCGATATTCCAGGCGAAGAGCTTGAGGGCGTCGTGCACGGGGTTGAACTCCTGCAGCGCTTGAACTCTGGCGAAGACATGAGCTTCGTCAAAGGCAAACGGGTGGCGGTCGTAGGCGGAGGAAATGTGGCAATGGATGCGGCCCGCTCGCTCCTCAGGCTGGGCGCAGCAGAAGTCCACGTGGTCTATAGGCGCGAACGCAGGGATATGCCCGCTCTGACGGAAGAAATAGAAGCAGCTGAGGAAGAGGGGGTCCATTTCCATCTCGCCACCAGGCGATGGAGGAGGCGGATGATCAGCGCGGAGGAAGAGAGGGCCAAGTTCCACTTCTTGGCAGCTCCCACAGAGATTTTGGGAGCAGAGGGAAAGGTCACAGGGATCAAGTGTCAACGCTTGAGCCTCACCGATGCCCACGGCAAAGCCGAGTTCGATTCGTCCGCCCGTAAACGCCCAGTCCCGGTAGAGGGAAGCTACTTCACTTTGCATGTAGACATGATAGTTCCGGCGGTGGGGCAAACCATCGATATGTCGCTCCTTCGCGAGGAGGGAATAAACCAGAACAGAGACGGCACGATATCCGTCCAACCGCGGACTTTCCTCACCTCCCGAGAAAGAGTGTTTGCCATAGGGGACGCGGTGATAGGCCCTGCCAGCGTGGTGGAGGCCGTATCCCAAGGCAACAAGGTCGCCAAGGCCATCCACAGATATTTGAGAGGCATAGATCCTTTAGAGCCGGCGCAGTTCTTGGATCGGCCCGAACCAGAGCGTTACGAACTGAACGAAGAGGACGCCGAAAGACCGAGGGCTAAGACCAACATATTAGCTCCAGAGGTCAGGGTCTGCGACTTCAGGGAGGTAGATTTGGGCTATCCTGCTCCCGAAGTGGCCCACAGAGAGGCACGGAGATGCTTGCGCTGCGATTTGGAGACAAGGGAGTAAAGGAGTGTTTGAAATGACCACAATAACGCTCACAATAGATGGCAAAGAGGTCAAAGGAGAACAAGGAGACACGATTCTCGAGGTATGCAAGAGGAATGGCATAGACGTTCCCACGCTCTGCCACTTCGACGGCCTCGCGGAGAGAGGACTGTGTCGTATGTGCCTCGTTGAGGCGAAAGGAGAGAGAGGGCTTGTCCCAGCCTGCACCACAGAGGCGAGGGACGGCATGGAAGTCACCACGGAGAACGAAAAGCTCACCGCCCTGCGGCGGGCCAACTTGGAGCTGCTCTTCTCCGAAAAGAACCACTTCTGCATGTTCTGCGAGATGAGCGGCGATTGTGAGCTGCAGAACCTCGCCTATAGGTATGGCATGGACCACGTGCGATACGACTACTCCTGGCCAAAACTACCTGTGGATGCGACCCGCAAATATTTCCTGTTTGATCAAAACAGGTGCATCCTCTGCAGGAGATGCGTAAGGGCCTGCGAGGAATTGGCCGGACACGGCGTTTTGGGCCTAAAAGATAGAGGGCCAAAGACATTGGTGTGCGCAGATTTAGATTACACCTTTGGCGAATCTACGTGCGTCTCCTGCGGCACATGCCTCCAGGTCTGCCCGACAGGGGCACTGGTGGACAAAAAGAGCGCCTATTTAGGGAGAGAGATCCACTTCGACCGCACGAAGAGCACATGTACATTCTGCAGCGTAGGGTGCGGCATAGAGATCCTAACGAGGGATGGCCTCCCTGTGAGGATAGAAGGAGATTGGGAGGCCGAACCCAGCCATGGCATACTCTGCGTCGCTGGGAGGTTTGAGCCGCTATACGAGGCGAGGAAGCGCATAAAGCACCCGATGGCGAGGTGCGGCAGCTCTCTCGTGGAAGTTTCCTGGGAAGAGGCGTTGAGCCTAACAGCTGAGGCAATAAAGGGGGTTGGTGGCCCTTCAGCAGTGACCGGAATCATATCCCCTCGAGCTACCAATGAAGCAGCCTCCGCTTTCAAAAGGCTATTCGACGAAAACGCACACTCCACGACGCCTCCCAAGACGACAGCGGGCGATGGAAAACTCTCCGATATCGAGGAGGGAGACTGGATATTTATAGCTGGAGCTGACTTGGACGAAGAATTCAGGGTAGTCAGCTCCTTCGTCAAGCGCGCCGTCAACAGAGGCGCCAAAGCGGCAGTGTCGGGAAGCGCAGGGGAAAGGGTCGACAAAAAGGCCGCTAAAATCCTCGCAGAAGACGACGTGGCAGGCCTTGAAAAACTCATCGCAGAAAGCGAAAGGCCGGTCTTCGTATGGGGACCTGCGACGCACCCAACTGTGGTGAAATACCTGCAGGGTCTTAAAAATAAAATCAAACAGATAGGTTTAGCTGCGGGGGCCAACAACCGCGGCTTGGAGAAAGCTGGCATAAACCCACTGTGCGAAAGCTCAACCAGAGAGGCCCTATACCTTCTGATCGCCGACGACGTTGTGTCCTGCGAGATCGAAGAGAAGGCAAGGAAGGCGAAAACTTTAATAATCCAGTCGAGCTACATAAACGAGATCGCAGAGAGGGCCGACGTGATCTTTCCTTCTCCTCCATGGTTTGAACGTTCAGGCACTTATACAAACACGGAAGGCAGGCTTTGCCGGCTCAACAGGGCCTGCAAGCATCCCAAAGGGGCTCTGTCTGACGAAGAGATAGTCGATGCGGTGCGGAGGTTGCTGCGATGAAAAAGATCAAGATAGCGACCGATTGGCTTGAGGCGTGTGCAGGTTGCCACATGTCCCTCCTCGATATAGACGAGAGGCTTGTGGAGTTATTGAAGCATGTGGAGTTCAGTTCGAGCCCCATCACAGATCTGAAACATCCTCCGAGCGATGGCGTCGACGTGGGCATCTTGACGGGGGCCATAGGCAACTCTCACCAGGTGGAAGCAGCGAGGCTCATGAGGGAGAGGGCTAAAACCCTCGTGGCTATGGGAGATTGTGCCGTATTTGGCGGCATATGCACCATGAGGAACTTCTTCGACACGAAAGAAGTGCTGAGGCGGGGTTATGTGGAGTCGGAAAGCACCGTGGATGGGAAGGTGCCGGAATCAGAAGACCTGGGCAAACTCCTCGACAAAGCGCTGCCCGTAAACCAGGTCGTGGAGGTGGATGTCTACCTCCCGGGCTGCCCTCCCTCAGCTGACGCCATTTACTTCGTCTTAAGCGAGCTCGTGGCCGGCAGGAGACCTGTGCTGGCCGGCGAAGTCTTGAAGTACGACTGAGAGGAGACAGCCATGACACAAAAATTGCTCATAGAGCCGGTGACGCGGATAGAAGGGCACGCCAGGGTGTCCATTTATCTCGATGACGACGGAGCCGTGGACCGCGCGTATTTTCACGTCGACCAATATAGGGGTTTTGAGAAGTTCTGCGAAGGCAGAATGTTTTTTGAGATGCCGGTTATCACGCCGAGGATCTGCGGTATATGCCCAGTGAGCCATCATTTGGCCTCGGCCAAAGCTTGCGACGCCATAATCGGGGCAAGGCCTCCAAGGACGGCATCTCTCCTCCGAGAGCTCATGCACATGGGGCAGATCATCCAATCCCACGGCATGCACTTCTTCCACTTGGCTGGGCCGGATTTGCTTTTAGGGTTTGACGCCGATCCAGCCATAAGGAACGTGGTCGGCCTAATAGAAAGGCACCCTGAACTCGCGATCAAGGCCGTGAAGCTGCGCAAGTTTGGCCAGGAGATCATCAAAATCCTGGGGGAGAAGAAAGTCCATCCGACATTCGCGGTTTTAGGAGGAGTCAACAAGACCCTGACGGCAGACGAGCGCGACGTCATCCTCGCGGGTCTGGATGAGATGATCTCCATCGTTCAGGAAGGCATAAATATCGCTGCCGGATGGCTTGAGGAAAATTCCGAACTCGTAAAGCGCTTCGCCAACTTCGATACCGGCCACATGGGACTGATAAAAGATGGCGCCTTGGAGCTCTACGATGGCGACATTCGCCTCGTTGACAGCGACGGAACGCTTTTGGAGGAGTTTGAGCCCAAAGACTATCTAACCTATATAGGCGAGCACGTCGAGGATTGGTCGTATCTCAAATTCCCCTTCTACAAGAAGAAGGGATGGCCCGATGGAGCCTACCGCGTTGGCCCCCTCGGAAGGCTCAACGTGGCATCCCGCGTGACGACGCCCTTGGCGGCGCAAGAGTTTGAGCGCTTCAAAGCCATAGGAGAAGGGGCGCCCGTGCAGGAGACGCTCTATTACCACTACGCCCGTCTGATTGAGACCCTCTACGCCTTGGAGCGCACGCGGGAGATCTTGGAAGACCCCGACACACTCTCCAAGGAGATCCGCGCCGAATCGACAGAACTGCGCGAAGAGGGAGTAGGATGCATCGAGGCGCCGAGGGGCACCCTATTCCACCATTATTGGGTCGACGAAAACGGCATGGTGACTAAGGCAAACCTCATCGTGGCCACGGGGCACAACAACTACGCCATGAGCAAGTCCGTAGAAGCGGTGGCCAAAGAGTTCGTGAAGGGAAAGGATATAACCGAGGGAATGTTGAACCGTGTCGAAGCCGCCATCCGCTGCTACGATCCGTGCCTCTCATGCTCCACTCACGCGATCGGAAGGATGCCTTTAATCGTCGAAATGCTTTCCCCCTCAGGGGAAGTGCTGAAGGTTTTGAAGCGCGCTTAAGAGGCCACCGCAACGGCACATTTGTTGAATTTTTTTGAGGCAACTGCGTTTTGGGCAGTTGCCTCTTTCTTTTTAGCAGATTTACGCGAAATTACCGATGGCTCAGGCTGAAAAGCGCAGTAGCCTCCAAGCGACCCGTTAGTCTTAAAGAAATGGGAGCATTTAATATGATGGGAAGCCTTTGCTGATATTTTATTAGGAAGAGATGACCAGGAGTTTTCAATATTTCTCAAAACGGGGGGTTGACGAGGATTAAAAAGCATGATAAACTCCATCGCGGAGTCTATTGTGATAATTCATTATGATAAACTCATAGGAGGATTTACGGGTGATGCAGTTTTATAACATGCCATCAACAAGGGAAATATTCTTGAACAAAAACGAAAATCCCTTTGATGCTCCACCAGCCTTGAAGGAAGAGATCAGGAAAAGTTTATCGTCCCTGAGGCTCAACCGTTACCCAGATCCCGATGCCAAGGCCCTTAAGGCAGCCCTCTCCGAATATACGGGTTTTCCGGCGGAGCGCATAGTAGTCGGCAATGGAGGAGATGAAATACTCTTTTTGCTGTTCGCCGCTCTTATCAGAGAGGGCGATCGCGTTTTGACGCTATCGCCGTGCTTTTCAGAATACAACCATCTCTGCAAGCTCTTCCGTGCCGAGCAAGTGAAGGTGCCAGTCGTAGTGAATGGGAAGCGTTTCTCTTTCTCGGAAGAGGCAGTGCTGGACGTCCTGCGCGAGGCTTCGCCACGGTTGGTGCTGCTGGATTCTCCCCATAACCCCACAGGTATGCTCCTGAGGTCAGATTTTCTCCTCAAAGTGATAGAGCATTCTCCTGGGATATGTCTGATAGACGAAGCATATGCCGAATTTTCAAGGACTTCCATCCTGGAGTCGATCAAAGGAGATCTTCCAAGGGAAGTTGCAGTGCTCAGGACTATGTCAAAAGCTTGGGGTTTAGCCGGTATGCGCGTGGGATACGCCATGTGCGGCAAACATGTCGCCCAAGTCCTCAACGAGACGCGAAGCCCCTTCAACGTCAACGTGATGAGCCAGGATATAGCCAAGCTAATGCTATCCTACCGGGAATGGATGGAAGGCAGGGTTTACGCCATATCTTACATTCGCGACCGCTTCGTCGAAGAGGTAAACCGTATCCCCGGCTGGCAAGCCTTCGAGAGCACATCGAACTTTGTAGCTGTGCGTGCACCGCTACAAAGACAACAGCTCGAAGAGTTCTTGTTGCAACAAGGGATCCATGTCAAGTTCATCTCCGTACCATGGGAGGGCACATGGATGCGCGTCACTGTAGGCAAAGAAAATGAAATGCAGCTTCTAATCTCGGCCTTTAGTGACCTAACTCAACAAGCTGAGGGGTTTCCGAGTTCCAGAGTTACAGTTTAACCCTCTTCTCCGAAGTGGAAATATTCGGTTCTGCCTCTGTAGTCTTGAAATAGGAAAAGGTAGATGTTATAATAACGTGCGTTGCGTGGAAACCATGTGACATCTCACAAAGACAAGGAGGCGATTTGGTTATGTCAGAAAAATGGAAAGATTCTCTCACGGATCAGCTCTGCAAGGCTATCCTCTCACTGAAGACCGTGGAGGAAGTTTACAACTTCCTCGAGGATATAGCTACCATAGGCGAGATCAGAGCATTGGCTCAGCGCCTCGAAGTAGCTAAACTACTGAGCGAGGGTTTAACATACCCACAGATAGCCCAGCAGACCGGCGCAAGCACTGCTACCATCAGCAGGGTCAAGAAGTTCCTTGAGTATGGGGCAGATGGCTACAGGTTGGTTCTTGAGCGGCTAAAAGAGCAGGGTGCCTGAGAGCGGGGACGCTTGTAGCGCTTAGCCGCAGCTTAAGAAAGAGGAGGGGGCCATTGACCCTCTCCTCTTCGCGTTTTTCCAGCAAAGCTGCAGCACGAGATGATAGGGCAGGATGGGCATGCAGGTTTGCGCGCTGTGCATATATGGCGTCCGTGCTCTATGATGTTGAGGTGGGCACCATAATATTGTTCTTGAGGTATAGTCACTTCCATGATCGACTGGATATCTTCGGGCGTAGCGTTCTGAGGAGCCCAACCTATCCTTTTACAGACTCTCGTTATATGTGTATCCACAGGAAAGGCAGGCTGGCCCAGCTCGAAGAGAAGAACGCACGCCGCCGTCTTCGGGCCCACACCTGGAAGGCTTAGGAGAAAGGACTTAGCTTTGTCTTTATCCCAAGACTTCATACCTTTAAGCGAATATTCCCCAAAGCGTTCTTTTATCCTCTTAAGCGCCTGATTTATATAGCGGGCCTTGACCTCGCCCAGCCCCGCTGCTCGTATAGTAGAAGCCAACTCTTCGATGCTCGAAGCCGCTGCTTCTTCCCAAGACGAAAAACGCAATTTAAGCTGGGCGAAGGCGCGATCGCGGTTTTTGTCGTTCGTATTTTGCGATAGTATCGTGACTATCAGTCCGTCCAATGGGTCCTCGTGAGCCTTCACAGGAGAGAGTTTCCCCATCCCCCACGCCTTCTCCAGCACATCGAGGACCCATAAAACTACTGATCGCTCAGGCAGAGTCAAGGCCGTCGAACAAACGGCGGCGGGTGAGATGAGATACCCGCCCGATGGACCTTAACCGTTTCCTTCGTCTTCACTTTTCTTTGGTTCCTCCCCGAGCTCTTTCTTGAGCTTGGCAGATCTTTCCATGAAAGTCCTCAGCTTCTGCTTCGCCCGAGCATGAACTGTACCTTCGGGGAAATTGCCAGCCTCGTCCATCTTGCCAGCTGGAACGCCCGTCAGTATCTCGATGCCTTCATCCACATGTCTGATGGTCCATATGTGAAATTTACCCTCTTGTACGGCTTGCATGACCTCATGGTCCAACATGAGGTGCACCACATTGCTTTCGGGTATCATTACACCCTGATCCCCTGTCAAGCCCTGGACTTTGCAGTACTTGAAGAAACCTTCGATTTTTTCGTTGACGCCACCGATGGGCTGTACATTCCCAAACTGGTCAACCGAACCCGTGACACCTATACTCTGTTTCAGCGGCAAATCCGAAAGAGCAGACACGAGGCAATAGAGTTCTGTAGAAGATGCGCTATCTCCCTCTATGCCGCCATAAACCTGCTCGAAGGCCAAGTGAGCCGAAAGCGCCAGAGGCATATCCTGGGCATATTGTCTGCCCAAGTAGCTCGAAAGGGTCAAAAGGCCTTTGTTGTGAATCGGCCCGGTTAACTTAACCTCCCTCTCGATGTTTACGACGCCTTCGCGCCCCATGAAGACATTGGCGGTGATCCGCACAGGGTGCGCGAATCTATGATCGACGAGGTCGACTACAGTGAGGCCATTTACCTGCCCCACTTTTTCTCCCCGCGTATCGATATAGAGCGTGCCGTCTTCAAAGGCCCTCCTCATTCGCTCTTCTACGAGATTCATGCGGAACTGCTTCTCCGAGATCGCCTTTCTCACATGAGGGGCGGCTACCCGATCCCCGTTTTCCTTGCGTGCCCACGCCGCGGCCTCGACTAGCACCTCTGCGAGCTGGTTAAAGCGAGTCGTCATACGGTTGCCGTGATCTGCAAGTCGAGAGGCCCATTCGATGACCTCCCCCACGGCATCAGCAGTGAATGGGGGCAGTTTCTCCTTCTGAGTGAAGCCTGCGACGAAGTTGGCAAGATCCCTTTCGGCCTTGACAGTGCGGGGCATATCTACGTCGAAGTCCGCTTTAACCTTGAAAAGCTTCGAGAATTCGGGGTCATACAGGTTGAGGAGATAGTAAATCCATCGCGTCCCGATGATTACGACCTTCACATCCATAGGGATAGGTTCGGGGCGGAGCGACGAAAATGGGATGTAACCCCACTGTTCGCCTATGTTTTCTATCGTCAACTGCCCGGTCTTGAGAACGCGCTTTAGGGCCTCCCACGATAAGAAATGCCTGAAGAGCTCCTCAGCTTCAAGGATCAAAAATCCCCCGTTGGCCTTGTGAATAGCGCCAGCCACTATTTTTGTGAAATCGGTGTAAAGATACCCCTGTCTGCTCTCATACTCCACCTTGCCTATGAGATTGTAATATGTCGGGTTGGTCTCCCTTATTACGGGCGCGCCTTCCTCTGGTTTATTCTCGACTATCACGTTGACGCCATAGCGAGAAAAATCCACCTCCGCGTTTTCATCTCGGGCTGCAGCTATGAATATATTGAAATTCTTGATTATGTCTTCGCTAAGCTCGTCGATCCATCCTCTCAATTTGCCATTGGCGCCGAAGCGGTCTTTCAGTTCCTTCAGATACGGTCCTATAGCGCTGCGGCAGATGTTAGCCTCCAGCTCCTTTATCCGCTCTCTGAGGCTCTTTTCCAAGTCCCTTATGCGACGCAAGACCTCCAAGGTCTTTTGAGATATCTCCTCAGATTTGCCCTGAAG
>Ga0116180_1002506_pt1 | contig 14439 bp, 12 predicted proteins | sample AD_UKC073_MetaG_FD_89804 | JGI IMG/M metagenome (GOLD analysis project Ga0116180, IMG submission 89804) | Active sludge microbial communities of municipal wastewater-treating anaerobic digesters from USA - AD_UKC073_MetaG | ecosystem: Engineered > Bioreactor > Anaerobic > Digestate | place: USA...
ACCTACGCCTCCGGCTGGCGTCGGGCGGGTGCCAATGACGGGCACTCGTCGGTGCAGGGCTGGATGAATGCGTGGCCCCTGGAAACGGCGACCGCCACGACGCTCACCTCTGCGACGCTCACCTATGAGCCGGCATACCGAGCACGCCTTGGCCTGTATGTGTTGCCGTTCGGCGCCGCCCTTGGTGCCGCCAGTATCGGGTGGAGCATTCGTCGCAGCCGCAGGATCGCGGCTACGGCGGCAGCGGCGGTCAGGACATGAACGCCCGTCGGGTGGTCGGCCTCCTGGGTGGCCTGGCCGTCGCCATCGCCGCCGTGCTGTTGGGGCTGCGCGCGGGCGAGGACCGGACCCCCGCGACCGTGCGGGTCGTGGCCGTCGGGGACATGGTCTGCGACCCGAGCGACCCCCAGTTCAACGAGGGGCACGGGACATCCCTGGGCTGCCAGCACCAGGCCACGTCCGACGCGGCGGTGGCCCTCGCGCCCGACGCCCTGCTCGGGCTCGGCGACTACCAGTTCGAGATCCCGGCGACGGCTGCCTACCGCGACGACTACGGCCCGTCGTGGGGTCGGCTGCGCGAGGTGACCATCCCCGCGCTGGGGAATCAGGAGTACACCGTCAAGAACGCCAACACGTTCCACACCTACTTCGGTGACCGGGCCGGTCCCGACAGTGGCTATTGGGCGACCACCCTCGGCACCTGGCGGGTGATCGTCCTGAACTCGAACTGCAACACGGTCCAGGGCGGCTGCGCCGAGGGCTCCCCCCAATGGCGTTGGCTGGATCAGGAGCTTGCCACCAACCCGGCATCGTGCACGATCGCGCTGTGGCACCACCCCCGGTGGTCCAACGGGATCGCGGGGGCCGACCAGCGCACGGGGGACCTCGTGCGGCTGATGGCCGCGCGCGGTGTCGACGTCGGGCTCAGCGCCCATGAGGCGGACTACGAGCGGTTCCGGCCCATGGATGGCGAGGGGCAGGCGGACCCGGGCGGCATCCGGACGTTCGTGGTCGGCACCGGGGGACAGGCGGTCTACCGACCGGGCGTGGGTGACGCCGCGTGGCGCCGTCGACAGACCTCGGCGGGCTCCGAGTTCTTCGATGGCGAGCACCACGGGTTCCTCGAGCTCGTCCTCGCTCCCGGCCACTACGGGTGGCGTTTCCATGCCCTGACCACGGGTGCGTCCTTGGAGTCCCGGGACACCATCGTCACCGACGCTGGGGAGGCGAACTGCGCTTAAGGGAAGGTCGTTTGGGGGCATCGAGGGGATGAGAGGGTGTGGCCATGAAGGGTGTCATTTTCAACGTCGTCGAGGAGACGGTGCGCGCTGAGCACGGTGAGGAGGCGTGGGACGGACTGCTCGAGGCAGCTGGGTTGGACGGGGCTTACACCTCGTTGGGTACCTACCCGGACCACGAGATGACCGCGCTGGTCGCGGCGGCCTGCGCGGTGGACGGAACGAGCCGAGAGGACATGCTTCGGCACCTCGGCCGAGCGGGCTTCAGCCGATTGGCCGAGCGGAACACGCAACTGATGGCCGACTTCACCGATGCGCGGACGTTGTTGCTCGGACTCAACTCGGTGATCCATCCCGAGGTCCGCAAGGTGTATCCCGGTGCCGAGGTCCCCACGTTCGACGTCGTCTCCGGGGAGTCGGACCACCTCAGCCTGTCCTACCGCTCCAAGCGCGGCATGTGTCACTTCGCCGAGGGTCTCGCTCTCGGTGCCGGTGACCTGTTCGGAGAGACGATCATCGTGACCCAGCCGATCTGCGAGCACCGTGGCGGCGACCATTGCGAACTGCGGTTCACCTGGCCCGCAGCGAACCCATGAGCGGCGATCGTCCCCCAGCGGACCTCCGCCGCCAACTGGCCCGGGCCGAGGCCCGGCTGGAGCGCGAACGGGCCTCGCGGCGTGAGTCGGAGGACATCGCCGAGGCGACACTTCGGCGGCTCTACCTGCGCCAGGCCGATGTCGACCTGCTCAGCCAGGTGACCTCCATCGCGAACAGTGCGCAGGAGTTCGAGCAGGCATTCCTTGACGCCATGGTCCTCATCCGCAATGCCAGCGACTGGCAGGTCGGACACTATTTCCTCCCCGCCCGGGACGACCCGAGCGTCATGGTCAGCTCCGGGGTCTGGAGTGGCGACCCGCACGACCCGTTCCTCCAGGAGCTGCGGTCAGCAACGCGCGGCATGCGCTTCCCCCCCGGGGAGGGGATCCCGGGCGCGGCATACCTGCGGGGCGCGACGTGGGAGGAGGACATCGCCAGCTCACGCAACTTCCCCCGACAGCAATGGCTCACCGGCGGATCCGCCTTCGCCTTCCCGATCCTCATCGGAGATGAGGTCGTGGCCGTCATGGAGTTCCTGCTCTCCAGGCCGCGGGCACCGCAGTTGGGTCTGCTGGAGATCGCGGACATCATCGGGATCCAGCTCGGCCGCGTTCTCGAGCGCACCCGGGCCCGGCAACGCGAGTCGGAGCACCGCACCTCCCTCCAGGAAGCCGTAGCGCAACGAACGGCCGACCTGATTGCGGCGCGCAACCGCGCTGAAGCCGAGTCCGATGCTCGCTCCAGCCTCTTCTCCACCATCAGCCATGACCTGCAGACGCCGCTGCACGCCGCCCTCGCCGACATCGAGGCGGCCGCGACGGCGAAGGACCTCAGCGAGCACTTGGCGCGGGCCGCGCTCCACCTCACCGAGCTTGGGCAACGGATCCGCGGGCTGGTCGAGCTCGCTGCACCCGTGGACGCGCGGGACGACCACCCCCGGGTCGTCGACCTCTCCCGGGTGCTCGACGAGGTCGTGGCCGCCCATGACGCGGCCAGGCACCAGCGTGACTCCGCGTCGGACGTGGCCGTGTGCTTCGCCCCGTCGGACGAGGTTCTCGTCGACGTCGACCGGTTCCGCCGCATCGTCCACACCCTGCTGGCCGGACGCCTCATCGAACACTCCCCAGGTCCGGTGCGCATCCGGCTCGAGGTGCGGGCAACGTGGGCCGACCTCACCTTCGACGAACCCGACCCGGGCACCGAGGGAACGTCCCTGGCCCTGGCCCGGCAGTTGGCGCATGCGGCGGGAGGTGAGATCGGCGTCCACGCGCTGCCCGAGGCGTTGCCCGAACGGCGACGGCGGATCGACGTGCGGATCCCGGTGGCCGTGCAAGGCCGTCACCGGCGAGGCATCGGTCGGCGGGTCCTGCTCGTTGACGACATCGCCGTGACCCGGCAGATCAGTGCCGCCATGCTCGCCCGAATGGGAGCGGAGGTCGACACCGCCGAGAACGGGCAGGAGGCACTGGAGGTCCTACGCTCCCGGGAGTTCGCCCTCGTGCTGATGGACCTGCGGATGCCGGTCATGGGTGGCCTGGAAGCCTCACGCCTGATCCGCGCCGGCGGCGCCGGGGCCGAGCGCAGCGACGTTCCCATCGTGGCCCTCACGGCTCACTCGGCTGCCGGCGACGCGGACCGCAGCCTGCTCGCCGGAATGGATGCGCACCTCACCAAACCATTCACGTTTGACGAGCTGCGCTCCACCACCCTGCTCTATGCGCCGGAGTTGGCCGAGGGGATGGCGAGGCCCGGGTAGCCCACGTTCCGGAAGTCCGCCAGCCACTGGGCAACCCGGAACGCCTCGAACTGCAGCGCGTCGACCATCGGGGTCAGGTCACCGCCGCTGCGAGTGTCCTGCCGTGAGTGCGCGGCCGCGACAGCCTCGACGTCGCGGCAGAGGTTGGCCAACATGCCGGCGCCGAGCATCTTCGAGGATGACTTGAGAGCATGCACCTCGTCCCGCAGGAGGTCGAAGCGCTCGTCCGCGAGCACCGCGCTGATCGTGTCCAGTCGGGCTGGGAGCTCCTCGAGGTAGATCTCCAGGGTGTCAACGACGACGTGCGGGTCACCGATGTCCGCCGCGAGCGCACTGAGCACCGCGACGTCAACAGCAGTCGTCTCGCCCGAGTCGGGAGTTGTCGTGGTCGGCGGTGCGGTGAGGACCGCGGTGATAGCCCGGCTCAGCTCGATACTCGTCACGGGCTTCGGGACGCGCCCGGCGAAGCCGCTGTCGGGTCGCAGGGTCGGATTGGCTCGGGCATCTGCCGTGAGGGCGAGAATCGGCGGGCACCGATCGGCTGGCAGTCGGCGCCGGATGGTCTCGACGGCCTCGACTCCCCCCATCACCGGCATTGCCAGGTCCATGAGGACGACGTCGAAGCGGTCGGCGGCCAGCGCTTCGAGCGCTTCGAACCCCGTGCCTACGGCGACGACTTCGGCCTGCAGGCGGGTCAGCATCTCCGAGATGATCCGACGGTTGCTCGGTTCGTCCTCGGCGAGCAGCACCCGGGTCCCGAGCGGCAGTAGCCCGGCACGTTCGGGCGCGGCGTCCGGTCCTGCCCACTCGTCTCGCAGCGCCGCGATCAACCGCTTCCTGGTCCAGGGCAGGGCCAGCGCGGTTCCCACCAACGGTGGGCAGGCGGCAAGGGCGGCCGGGACGAGGATCAGCTGTCGTCGCCTCGACGGCGGGACGCGCTGTGCTTCGGCCACGGTGCTCGCGACGACCACGTCCAGGGTCACCTCTGGGTCGTCAGCCTCGTCCCGCATCTCGACGCCAACGCGCTCCAGCGCTGCCGCGACCACAGGCACCGCGCGCGGGTGCCCAGTGAGATGAGCTCGTATGCCGGTCACGGCGGCCCGCTGCTCGGGGCCGACAACGGCGCCCGGGAGCCGAACGGCGAAGGTGGTCCCCTCCCCGAGGCGACTGTCCACGGCAATGGTGCCGCCCATCGCCGTCGTGAGCTTGTTGGCGATGGCCAGCCCGAGGCCGGCTCCCCCGAACTCTCGGTTGACCCGCGCACCGCCCTGGACGTACTGCTCGAACGCTCTGGTGATGACCTCGGGAGTCATGCCCGGCCCGGTGTCCGACACCCGAATGATCAGGTCCGAATCCTCCCGGTCAGCCAGGATCGTCACCGCCCCGGTCGGGCTGAACTTCACCGCGTTGGAGGTCAGGTTGAGCAATACCTGCCGCAGCCGTCCGGGGTCGGTTCGCACGGTGTCCGGGACCGCGACCTTGACGCCGGCGATGAGGGGCAGGGACTTGGCCTGCGCGACGGGGCCGACCATCCCCGCGACGTCCTCGACCACCTCGCAAAGGCTCGTCTCCTCGAAGCTGAGCTCCAGTCGGCCGGCATCGGCGCGGGACAGGTCCAGCAGGTCATCGAGCATGGTGGTCATGGCTGCCGCCGAGCTGTGCACGCTCTCGACTAGTTCCCGGGTCCGGTGATCCAGGGGTTGCTGCAGGAGGATGTCGACGAGGCCGACGATCCCCACGACGGGCGTCCGGACGTCGTGGCTGATGGTGGCCAGGAGCTCGTTGCGCGCCTTGACCTCGGACTGGGCCACCCGCCGAGCGGTGTCCAGGAAGGTGACGTCGCGGTAGATCCACGCGGCCTCCCCCCGCGAATCGTCGATGGGGATCATGAGGAAGTCCCGTTCGAGGACTCGGCCGTCGGTCAGTTCGATCCGATCCCCCACGACGGGTTTTCGGGCGGCCAGTAGTTCGTGGACCCGGGCGAGGAAGGCATCGAGGTCGCCCCAGAGCGGAGCGAGTTGGATGGCCGCCTCCTCGCAATCGGCACCGACGAGGGCCTCGGGGGGAGCCGGTATGCCGAACATGTCGCAGAACGCTTTGTTGGTCTGTGACACTTTCCGGTCCACGGTCTCAAGGAGCACGGCGATCGGGAAGTGCTCGACGATCAGCGCGAGGCGTCGCTCAAGCAGGACTTCGGTCATGTTTGGCACGACACTATTCTGACCTGTGACTGGGCCAACTCGCCCGTCACAGGGATCTCCCCCGAAGTACTCGGACTTCGTCCGAGACTGCTCACGAAGTGAGATTTCACGACGTCGACGTGTCGTCGACGCGGTGTCGGCAGAACGTCGGGAGCTCACCCCGAATTCCGCCCGGTTCTTCCGCGTCAGGCGAGGGCGGCGCTCAGCAGGCGAAGGGTCTGCTCGCGGGCCGGAGCCCGATCGATCGGCGTGCCGCGCACAGCGCCGGCCACCGGGTGCACCATCACCTCGTCGACGCCGAACATCGTTGCCAGCGAGCGCAATTCCGCCGCCGCCGACTCGGGTGTGCCGACCACCCACCGGTCCCGCATCTGCCTGGCCAGGACACCGGTGGCATGGGTGAGGTCGTCCTCCTCGACCTCATCCACGAGCTGCTGGGCCTGTAACGGCTGACCGGTGCGCAGCGCCACCATCGAGGCCAGGTTCGGCAGCGCCAGCCGTTGCGCCTCCTCCAGCGTCGGTGCCACGACCACGTTGACGGTGAGGAAGGTCTGCGGCTCGGGGTACGCCGGCGACGGCTGGTATTCGTCGCGGTAGAGCGCCAGTGCCTGCGCCGTCCCGCGACCGGAGAAGTGGTGGGCGAAGACGTAGGGCAACCCCTTCCGCGCGGCGAGCCGGGCCGAGTAGTCCGAGGACCCCAGCAGCCAGAGGTCCGGCACGGAGGTTGCGTTCGGCGTGGCCCGGAGCACGTGGGTTCCGCTGGCCAGCCGGAGCCCGACCCCGGCGGGCGAGAGCATCGCGGCGATGGTGGTGACGGCCTCGGGGAAGCGTGCGGCCGCGTCCTCCTCAACGCCGCCGCCGCCATGGCGCAGCGCCCACGCGGTGACCGGGTCCGTGCCCGGCGCCCGTCCGATTCCGAGGTCGATCCGCCCTGGGTATGCCGCCTCCAACAGGGCGAACTGCTCGGCGACCACCAGCGGCGCGTGGTTGGGCAGCATCACCCCACCGGATCCGACGCGGATCCGCTCGGTCGCCGCAGCGACCATGGCGACGAGCAGCGGCGGGTTGGTCGCGGCGACCGCCGGCATGTTGTGGTGCTCCGCGAGCCAGTAGCGGCGGTACCCGAGTTCGTCTGCCACGCGGGCCAGCCCACGGGTCGCGGCCAGGGCGTCTGCGGTGCTCTGGTCGCTGCGGACCGGCACGAGGTCAAGGACGGACAGGGCGGGGGACGAGGTGCTCACCTCCGTGCAGCGATTCCGATGGCGACGCTATTCCGCGGCATACCCGGGGTGCTAGCCGGCGAGGAAGCGCGTGTAGCGCTGGTGCAGGCGCTCCGGATCGGGACGGTCCTGGCGCCGGATCGGCGTCGTCAACGTCCGGCCGTGCATCTCCTGCAGACCATGGCGCAGCATCGGGCCATCGATCTCGTGCAGGAGGTGGGTGTTGATCTGGACGAGATAGTCCGGCGAGATGCCCATCAACTGCCGGTCGTATGCCGCGTGATGGATCTTGCACAGGCTCAGCCCGTTGGTCACGATGGGGTCGCCGCCGGGCTGGCCGTCCTCGATGATGTGTGCGGCGTCCAGCAGTTCCGGGTGCTTCAGGGTGCACACGGTGCACTGTCCCTCATAGGCCAGCATGACGCGGGCGCGGAACGCCGGCTGGTGGACGCGCTGCTGGACGGTGCGCGCGGCATACGCCTTCTCGATCGGGCTGAGCACCTGCCCGGGCACGACGCGCAGGACCTCGTCGACCGTGAGCGTGAACTCTCGGGCAATGGGGTTGTTGCCGACGACGAAGACAGGATAGATCGGGTTGTAGGCGTTCTTCGCGACCTTGTTGAGCCGAATCACCGGGAGGCCCAGCGTCATCGCCGCCTCCAATTTGAGATTCTTCCCGCCGTCGGGGCCTTTTTGATAGCTGTATTGCAGGAGGCCGCCGTCGATCTCACGGTCCGGGTAAGGCCCGTCGGGCGACGTGATGATCGTCAGGGTCGCCGCGTAGGCGCTGGGGTTCCAGATTCCACCCCGTCCGGGGTCGACCAATCGCTCGACGCTTCCGTCCGGCAACGGAAATCTCGCGAGCTCATCCCAGGTGACATAACCGCCGGTCTGGTCCGTGCGCCGCAGTAGCGCCGCGGCGATGATCTCGCGCCGCACGAACTCGTCGCTGATCGAACGGGCGATGGTCACACGGCGAGCTTAGGGCGCGCCACCCTCGTCCCGAGCGCGAGGAGGCTCAGCGGCGTGACCGCGCGGCGATGCGGCTCAACCCGACGGGTGTGACCCCGATGTAGGCAGCGATGTCCTTCTGCGGGAGCAGCCCGATCAGCTCGGGCAACTCGACAAGGAAGTTGAGGTAGCGCTCCTGCGCCGACAGGGTGAGCAGGTCGCGAGCGCGGCGCTCCTGGCCCAGGGCGTGCAATGCCATCGCGTGGAAACCGACCATCGCCCAGGCCGCGTGCCGCTGCATCAGCGAGGTCAGCACCCGCATGTCCAACCGCTCCACGACGGTGTCGACTATGGCGATGGCCGAGCGGTTGGTCCGGCCCCAGGTGGGCCCTGGTTCAAAGGTGCTCTCGGCCACGTGGCCGGCGATGAGATCGGGCATGCCGACGGGCAGGACGGAGGGGAGGCTGCCCAGCAGGTCACCGACCCTGGCCACGCCGGTCAACCGCTCGCTTCCGCGGGTCTCGTCGCCGACCTTCACGCCGCCCCGGAGCACCATGAACAGATACGGGAGTTCCTCGCCGCTCTCAAAGATCACCTCGCCCGGCTCGAAGGCCATCAGCGTGACGGCGCGCTCGAACACCTCGCGTCGCGGCAGCGGGCGGTCCGTCAGTCGTTCGAGATAGCGAAAGGCGTAGCTGCCGGACGACGGCTCGCCGCTGTTCGGCGCTGCATCGCCCGGCGGCCCGCTAACGAACTGAGATGCCGACGGCATACGTGCTCCCTTGAGGTCCCATCCCCGAGTCCCCTCCCCTACAGTGGAACCTTACCTATAGTTGCAGATTCTACGAATCTCACAGACGGGTAGACACCAGGCGGGCCCCCGACGCGCAATGTTCTGTCCGCATTCGCGCGCTCTGCGAGTTTTGCGCCGTCACTGTGGGGCGTTCGCATGGGTCACTGCCCGGTGGTCCTCGTCGCGCACCCGCGCTGCGATTCGACTGATCCCCACCGGAGTCACGCCGACGTAGTTGCCGATGTCCTTCTGCGGCAGGACCCCGACCAGGTCCGGGTAGCGTTTCAAGAAGTGCCGATAACGGTCTTCTGCCGAGAGCATGAGGAACTGCCGAGCGCGGTGTTCCTCGACGAGCGCGTAGTGCAAGGCCGCGTTGAAGACCGCCACCGCCCAGGTCCCGCCGTGCTCGCGCATCTTCGCGTGGACCACCCGGAAGTCCACCCGTTCCAGGGTGCAGGGTCGAATGGCGACCGCCCGGACGTCGGTGTTGCCCATGCCGCTCCCGGCGGACCACTCGCCGCCCAGCAGGTCCTCGTCGACGTATCGCGCGAGGCCTTCCGGTGCCAGGGCCCCCACGCTGGCCACCAGTTCGCCGGCCCGCGCCAGGCCCACGAGGTGCTCGCTTCCCCGCTCGTCGACGGCGAGCAGCTTCACCGATCCAGTCAGGACCACATAGACATAGGGATGCTCGATCCCGCGATCGAAGATCACCTGGCCCGCTGCGGCGGCGATCGACTCGGTGGCGTCGTCGAGGCCTTCCGCGTCGGGCAGTGGCCCTCCGCCGAACAACTCGAAGAACTGACGGGTCGCCGCAGGTGGCGACTCGGTATCAGGGGCCCCGAGAAGGGCGTGGCCGGACACGTCCATGATCACTCCTGGCGAGGTCAGGGCACACCACAGATCGGCGTGCCCACGGTCCCCGTTCCGCTTCGCGGTCATTATCGCAGTCCGTTTTGCCGGGCGTGGCCTTTTGCCGACACTCGCGTCGATAGGAATTCGGGCGCTGGCATGATGCCTCTATGCGCTCGGACCATGACGACGCCGAGATCCCTGACCCGATCCGGACGCTCGCGCGAGCCGCGCGACGGATCACCGTCCTCACCGGTGCGGGAATGTCGGCCGAGTCCGGCGTGCCCACTTTTCGAGATGCGCAGACCGGTTTGTGGACGCGAATCGACCCCGAGGACCTTGCCACGCCGGCGGCCTGGCACCGCGACAAGGCCTACGTCAACGCGTGGTTCCTCTGGCGCGTGCACCTCGTCGCATCAGCGTCCCCCCATGCCGGCCACCGCGCCCTCGCCGTGTGGTCCGAGCGCCCCTCTGCCGAGCTGCGGGTGGTCACCCAGAACATCGACGACCTGCACGAAAGGGCCGGCTCCGACGTCCTCGCCCACGTGCACGGCAGCCTCTTCGCCTGGCGGTGCGACCGGTGCGAGCACCCTGCTCCGACGCCGTCTGCCCCGCCAGAGCCTCACCAACGCATCGGGCCCGACGCCTGCCCGCACTGTGCCGGCGGGCACGCCCGTCCGGGTGTCGTGTGGTTCAACGAGCCGCTCCCCGAGCGCGAATTCGCCGACGCCATTCGGGTATGCCGCGACGCCGACCTCGTCCTGGTCGTCGGCACCTCGGGCGTCGTCCAGCCGGCAGCGAGCCTGCCACACCTGGCGGGCGCCCGCGGCATACCGGTGGTCGAGATCGACCCGCACCCCACGGAGTTCAGCCCCTTCGCCACCCATGTGTGGCGGGCGACCGCGGGGACGGCGTTGCCGGCCCTCGTCGCCGCCCTCTGAGCCCGAGCGGAGACCGAAGTCATCGGGGACCGCCCGAGACCTGCCTTCAGGTGCGTGGCGGGATCGAGTAGGTGATCGACGCGTCGGCCACCAGGTCGCGGCTGCCCTGCGCATGCAGGCGGACGTGCCCGATCGCCAGGCGTTGGCCCAACTTGAGCAACTCGCCTTCGGCCACGAGGTCACCGGGCGGGGGCTTGCGCAGGAAGTTCATCCCGACGCTCGTCGTCACCGCGAGAGCGACCGGCCCGATCTGGGCGAGGATGAGCAGCCACACGGTGACATCGGCGAGGGAGAACATCGTCGGCCCCGAGATCGTGCCGCCGGGCCGGATCATCGCCGACGCGGCCGGCAGCCGGAGGGTGATCGTGCGCTCGTCGACCCGCTCGACGACGATCCCCAAGCCCTCGATGTCCGGGAACTCGCGCGCCAGGAACTCCTGCAGGTCGGCAGCGCTCATCACGGTCACCGCTTCATGCTAACCACCGCGGGCGGCGCCGGAGCGGGCTATCGTCCGTCCATGAGCGAGCCCTCCGGTATGCCGCCCCGCCTCGACCTGCAGCCTGTCGACGAGAGCTTCGAGCGCGCCCTCGTCGTCGTGGCGCACCCGGACGACATCGAATACGGCACGGCCGCCGCCGTCGACAAATGGACCAAGGCCGGCAAGACCGTGACCTACCTGCTCGCCACCCGGGGCGAGGCGGGCATCGACACGATCGCCCCCGAAGAGGCCGGCCCGCTGCGCGCCCAGGAGGAGCGCGATGCCGCCAGCGAGGTCGGCGTCGATATCGTCGAGTTTCTCGAGTACGACGACGGGGTGGTCGTCTACGGCACCGACCTGCGTCGCGATATCGCCCGAGTCATCCGACACCGGCGCCCTCAGGTCATCGTCACGCTGACCCACGACGAGTCGTTCGCGGGCGGGATGACCAACCAGGCCGACCACCGCGCCGTCGGCCTGGCCGCCATCGACGCCGCACGCGACGCGGGCAACCGCTGGATCTTCCGCGAATTGCTCGAGCAGGAGGACCTCGAGCCCTGGAACGTCACCGCGCTGCTGTCCAGCGCCGCCAACTCCCCGACGCACTACCTCGACGTCACCGGGCACCTGGAGCCCGCGATCGCCTCGCTCGAGGCCCATCACCTCTACAACAGCAACCTGCCCGACGAGTTCCCCAAGCCACGCGAGCTCGTCACCGGGATCCTCACGGGCACGGCCGAGGCCCTGGGTCTGCAGGGTGTCGAGCACGCCCTCACCTTCCGCCGCTACCTCTGACCCGCAGCCCGCTTCGGCCGCCTGCCGGTCCTTGCGGGGGTATGCCGCGTGGCGGGCGCACGGCATACCCCTGGGCGTGAGAGGGTGAAACCCCGGAACGACTACCTCGTGACGGGAAGGAGCCCAGCATCCATGGGCCTATTCAGTTGGAAGCTCAAGGGCGACGGACACAGCCTCGCCCCCGGCGACGTGGTCGCCCCCCATGAACGCCTCTCCTGGGGCAAGACCGTCGGGCTCGGAGCCCAGCACGTGGTAGCGATGTTCGGCGCCACCTTCGTGTTCCCGCTGCTCATGGGGCTCAATGCGCAGTTGGCGATCATGATGAGCGGCGTCGCGACGATCATCTTCTTGCTCATGGTGAGCGGGCGGGTCCCGTCCTATCTCGGCACGTCGGCCTCCTTCGTGGGCGTGGCTGCGGCGATCCGGGCCCAACCCGGCGCCGACTCCCGCTCTGTCACCGGCGCCATCCTCATCGGCGGTGTCGTCCTTGCCCTCGTCGGCCTGCTCGTCCACGTCGCCGGCTCCGGGATCATCCACCAGGTGCTGCCCCCGGTCGTCACCGGCGCCGTTGTCATGCTCATCGGCTTCAACCTTGCCCCGGTCGTGGCGAACGTCTATTGGCCGCAGGACCAGTGGATCGCCCTCATCGTCATGACGTTCGCCATCGTGTGCGCGGTCGCGCTCAAGGGCTTCCTCGGGCGCATCTCCATCTTCCTCAGCCTGGTCTTCGGCTTCGTTCTCTCCTGGCTGTTCGACAAGGGCTTCGGTCAGATCACCAGCTTCGACGCCGGCGCCGGCAAGGTGACGACGCACTGGCGGGTCAACCTCGACGGGGTGGCGAACGCCCCGTGGCTCGGCTTCCCGCCGGCCACGACGCTCGGCGCCGACGGCAAGGAACTCGTCGGCATCCACGCCCCGACCATCTCGTTCGCGGCCGTCCTGGTCGTCCTCCCCGCGATCATCGCCCTCATCGCCGAGAACACCGGCCACGTCAAGGCGGTCGCCGAGATGACCGGTGCCAACCTCGATGACGTCATGGGTCGCGCCATCGCCGCCGACGGCATCGCCACGGCCGTCGCGTCCTCGGTCGGTGGCTCCCCGACGACGACCTACGCCGAGAACATCGGGGTCATGGCGGCCACCCGCATCTACTCCACGGCCGCCTACTTCGTCGCTGCCCTCATCGCGATCCTCTTCGGCCTCTCGCCGAAGTTCGGTGCGCTTGTCGCGGCGACTCCCGGCGGCGTCCTCGGCGGCATCACCGTCGTGCTCTACGGGATGATCGGCCTGCTCGGCGCCAAGATCTGGAAAGAGAACAACGTCGACTTCTCCAACCCGATCAACCTGGTCCCGGTCGCGGCCGGCATCATCCTCGGCATCGGCAACACCTCACTCAAGATCAGCGACACGTTCGAGCTGGCGGGCATCGCGCTCGGCACGATCGTGACGATCGCGGCATACCACCTGGCCCGGGCCTTCGCCCACGCCGACCTGCGCGCGGCCCACGACGGCGGGGCGATGCTCACCGTCGGACACGAGGGCATCGAGAAGGTCGACTAGCGCTCGCGGCGGCGCCCCGTCCTACCCCTGGCAGGCGCGCGGCAAACCCCATCGTGGGTATGCCGCGCGCCTGACCGTTACGCTCGCGCGGTGACCAGCATCACCAACGCGCCGACCGGCCGACGCAGCGCCTTCCTCTCGTGGTTCCTCGACGCCGGGCAACGCGAGCCCGGCGGCTTCTACGAGGACGAGACCGAGGTCGCCGAGCACCAGCACACCCAGCCCTGGTGGCGGGTCATGTGCCTCACCGGAGTCGACTACTTCTCGACCCTCGGCTACCAGCCCGGGATCGCCGCGCTCGCCGCCGGAGCCCTGGCCCCGGTGGCCACGCTCGTCCTCGTGCTCGTCACCCTGTTCGGAGCCCTGCCGATGTATCGCCGGGTGGCGCAGGAGAGCCCGCACGGCGACGGCAGCCTGTCGATGCTCGAGCGGTTGCTCACCTACTGGCCGAGCAAGCTGTTGGTTCTCGTGCTCATCGGCTTCGTCGCCACCGGCTTCGTCATCACGATCACCCTGTCGGCGGCGGACGCGAGCGCCCACCTCATCGAGAACCCCTTCCTCAAGGCCGCCCTGAGCGGACAGCAGGTCACCGTCACCCTCGTGCTGCTCGCGTTCCTCGGCGCGATCTTCCTCAAGGGCTTCAAGGAGGCGATCGGGATCGCGGTCGTCCTCGTCGTCCTCTACCTCGGCCTGTCGGCGGTCGTCGTCGTGCGGGGACTGCTCGAGGTGGCCGGGCACCCGGAGCACGTCGGCGAGTGGACGTCAGCCATCACCTCCGCCTATGCATCTCCGCTCGCGGTCATCGGTGCGGCCCTGCTGGTCTTCCCGGCCCTGGCCCTGGGGCTGTCCGGCTTCGAGACCGGCGTCGTCGTCATGCCGCTGGTCAAGGGCGACCACACCGACACGCCCACCACCCCGGCCGGCCGGATCCGCAACGCCCGCAAGCTGTTGTCATCGGCCGCATTGATCATGAGCGTGATGCTGCTGGGCTCCTCGCTGGTGACCACGCTGCTCATCCCGGCGGCCCAGTTCCAGCCCGGTGGTGAAGCCAACGGGCGCG
>Ga0116180_1002515_pt1 | contig 14419 bp, 18 predicted proteins | sample AD_UKC073_MetaG_FD_89804 | JGI IMG/M metagenome (GOLD analysis project Ga0116180, IMG submission 89804) | Active sludge microbial communities of municipal wastewater-treating anaerobic digesters from USA - AD_UKC073_MetaG | ecosystem: Engineered > Bioreactor > Anaerobic > Digestate | place: USA...
ATCGGCAAGCTGGCCCACCATCTGCAGCACGAAGGCAAGACGATCCTGCTGGCGGCCGGCGACACCTTCCGCGCCGCCGCCCGCGAACAGCTCACCGAATGGGGCGAGCGCAATGGCGTGCAGGTCATCGCCCAGCAGGGCGGCGACCCGGCCGCGGTTGCATTCGACGCCGTCAGCGCCGGCATCGCCCGGGGCACCGGCGTCGTGATGGTCGACACCGCCGGGCGCCTGCCCACCCAGACGCACCTGATGGACGAGTTGCGCAAGATCCGGCGCGTGGTCGGCAAGGCGATGCCGGAGGCGCCGCACGAGTCGCTGCTGGTGCTCGACGGCAATACCGGCCAGAACATGCTGGCCCAGGTCAAGGCGTTCGACGACGCCGTCCAGCTGACCGGCCTCATCGTGACCAAGCTCGACGGCACGGCCAAGGGGGGCGCGCTCGCCGCACTCGCGCACACGCGCCGCGACCGCCCGATCCCGGTCTACTTCATCGGCGTGGGCGAACAGCTCGACGACCTCCAGGCGTTCAGCGCGGCGGAATTCGCGTCGGCACTGCTGGACTGACGCCGTACGCGCGTGGCGTCCGGACGGGCCGCCTCGGCCCGCCCCGGTCCACCTTGGCGTGCCGCGATCCGCATCGGCGCGCCTCGATCCGCATCGGCCTGGCATCACAGGGCCTGAAGTGCGCCTTCCGCCGTCAGCATCGCGCCGGGGGGACGACCCACGCCATCGCCGGGGGATGCGCCGGCCTGAAAGGTCCTGGACAATTCCGGATTTTCCGATCCCGGTCAAGCACTTGGAAGTAGTGCACTATTTTCGTCGGGATTCGTCGATTCCTATGCCGCCGATTGTCGGGTTCAATTGGCACTCACGACCTACGAGTGCTATCGTTGATGTTGTGCCGCACAACGCGGTGCTCTGAAAGGAACGACACACATGTCCCAAAGGAATTCGACCGCCCTCGTGCCCTCGGGTGCGCACGGCGCAGCGCTGGCCCTGCCTGCCGTCGGGAACCTGGAGGCTTACATCTCGTTCGTGAACCGTCTGCCGATGCTCACGGCCGAGCGCGAAGCCGAACTCGCCCGTCGCCTGCGTGCGCATGCCGACCTCGAGGCCGCCCGCGAGCTGGTGATGTCGCACCTGCGCCTGGTGGTGTCGGTGGCCCGGCAGTACCTCGGCTATGGCCTGCCGCATGCCGACCTGATCCAGGAGGGCAACATCGGTCTGATGAAGGCCGTCAAGCGCTTCGATCCCGAACGCGGCGTCCGGCTGGTGTCCTTCGCGCTGCACTGGATCAAGGCCGAGATCCACGAATACGTGCTGAAGAACTGGCGCCTGGTCAAGGTCGCCACCACGAAGGCGCAGCGCAAGCTGTTCTTCAATCTGCGCGCGCACAAGACCGACGGTCATACGCTCAGCGCCGGTGAGGTCGACGCGATCGCCCGCGAGCTGAACGTGCGCGAGCGCGACGTGGTCGAGATGGAGACCCGTCTGGGCGGACGCGACATGTCGCTCGAACCGGTGTCCGACGACGCCGACGACGACTACTCGCCGATCGCCTACCTGGCGGCGCCCCAGTCCGAGCCGACGCAGATCATCGAGCGCCGCGAATACGATCGCCTGCAGGGCGAAGGCATCGAGCAGGCGCTGGCCGCACTCGACGCGCGCAGCCGCCGCATCATCGAGGCCCGCTGGCTGCGCGACGAGAGTGAAGGCGGCGGCCGCACGCTGCACGAACTCGCCGACGAGTTCGGCGTGTCGGCCGAACGCATCCGCCAGATCGAGGCAAAAGCGCTGCAGAAGATGAAAGGTTCGCTCGCGCGCTACGCCTAAGGGTCTCGTTCGGTTTCTCTCTCTCCCCCTCTTCGCCGCCGCTGGGTCCAACCCTCCGGCGGTTTTTCTTTTTCTGCGGGTGCTCCGTTCCAACCTTCGAGCGGCTTCAGCCTTGTTAAGGTCTGTGCATGCGCATCTCGGAACTGGCCAGACGCAGCGGGGTGTCCGAGCACACCCTGCGCTACTACGAACAACGCGGACTGCTGCGCGCACCGCGCGACCGCTCGGGCTACCGTGACTTTCCGGAGGCGACGTTGCGCGAGCTCACGTTCATCCGGATGGGGCGCGAGATCGGGTTCCCGCTGAAGGAGATCGGCGAGCTGCTGCCGGCCTACCGCGCGGGCTCGCTCACCGCCGAGCAGATGATCGAGCGCTTTCGAGCGCGTATCGACATGATCGACGCCGAGCTGACCCGCCTGCGTGCGCTGCGCGCGAAGCTCGTCGCGCACGTCGGCTGGTTCCGGCGCCAGGCCACGGCTCGACAAAGGAAGACCCCACGATGACCGATCCCGCTGCGTCCCCCGCCCCGGGGCAGCCCCAAGATCTCGAACCGCCCGGCGGCTTCACGCGGCACTTCCGCGCCAGCCCGCTCACCGCGCCGTGGGAGCCGCTCTACTCGAAATGGGTCGACGACCTCACCTCGGTCCCACCTTCCGCCAGCCTGGTGATCGGGCTGCGCGTGCGCGAAGCCCACTGCAACAGCCGCGGCTTCGCGCATGGCGGACTCATCGGAGCGCTGGCCGACAACGCGATGGGCCTGTCCCTGAGCAGCCGTGCTTCGGCGCTGCAGCGGGCAGCCGTGGCGAGAAATCCGGGTGATACGGGGACTGCGTCTGATGCGGGGAATACGGGGAATACGGCTGTTGGCGGCGATGCGGACGCCTCGGGACGGGCGCCCGCCCCCGATGGCGGGGCTGCTGCGGTGCGCCACGCGGGGTCGGTGACGGTGAACCTCAATGTCGACTTCGTCGGCTCGGCGCGGATCGGAGACTGGCTCGAGTTCCGCCCGCGTGTGCTGAAGCGCGCGCGCACGCTGGCCTTCGTCGACTGCGTGGTGGTGACCGGTGACGATCAGCTGGTCGCACGCGCCAACGCCACGTTCCGGCTCGGCTGAGCCCCTCAGGAGGGCGGCCCGGGTCCGGGCTCGGGCGCCGGCGATGTGCGGTGCGTCGGACGACCTGCGCAGGCAGGCGGGCGGCGAACCCGCAGACAGGCCGGCGATTCAGCCGCCGGCCGCCTCGCGCCAGCGGATGCGATACACGTCGGTCAGCGCACCCAGCACTTCCGCGCTGGCGCCCAGCACCGGCCAGCGCTCGATGCGCAGGGCCGGGTGACGCGCCTGCGCCGCCTCGATCAGCTCGGGCAGCTCGCGCTTCAGGTGTCCGCCCTCGGCCCAGAAGAGCGGCGCGATCGCCACGCGGCCGGCACCGGCCGCAGCCGCGGCCTCGAGCACCTGCGGCAGGCCAGGCGTCATGAACTCGAGGAAGGCGACGTCGATGCGCGCATCGGGCATCGCCGCCCGCAGCAGCGCGGCGAGCGCGTCGACCGGCACGCGCCACTCCGGGTCGCGCGCACCGTGGGCGAACAGGATCAGGGTGTCGCAGGGGGCGGGCATTCCGCGATTCTAGTCGCGGCGATCGGCGTCGACGTCCTCACCCCCATCACGCGCATCGCCCCGCACGACGACGCGGCACGGCCCGATCAGGCCTCGAAGACGGGATCCCGCTGCGCCGCATAACCGGCGCGCTGCATGTGACCGACCAGGATCGTGTCCTTCGTCGCCGCGTGATTCTCGAACCAGGGCGCCAGCTCCGCCGCCAGTCGGCGGCCAAGGGCCAGGTCGCCGCCCACGACCCGTTCGCGTACCGCGCGACACACGTCGATCACCTGCTGGTGCTCCGCCGCGTGACACGGCGTGCCCAGGCCCGAGTCGGCCATCCAGCGCTCTTCCTGCGCGAAGTGCGCGACCGTGTGCTCCAGCAGGCGGTCGAGCCGCGCGACGAACGCGGCATCGTCGGACTCGGCGAGCCGGTTGAGGAGATCGACGAATTCGCGATGGGTGTCGTCCATCGCCGGGTCACCGAGCTCGAGGCGTTCGGTCCATTGGAGAAGCGTCATCTGGAGTGAGGGCACGTAGCCGGAGGAGTCGTGAGTGCAAGCACTCTATCGCCCCACCGCCGCCCCGTCGTTGACCGACGTCAATGCCCCGACGTCGGGCGCGAGCGGTCCCGCACAGGTGACCCGGCAAAGGTGGATCGGCTCGGCTGGCTCGACTGGCTCGACTGGCTCGACTGGCTCGACTCGGCTGGCTCGACCGGCTCGGCTGGCCCGGCTCAGCGGGTCAGGCGCCGTCGATGAGACGCCGCAGGTCGCTCGCCAGGGGTTCGACGCCCTGGGCGTGCTTCACGAACAGGCGGATGCGCCCCTGGGGATCGAAGACGTAGCTGCCCGCCGTGTGGTCGACCGTGTAGGAGCTCGGCGTCTTGCCCGGCACCTTCTGGTAGAAGACCTTGAACTCGCGCGCGGCCGTCGCCGTGGCCTCGGCGTCCCCGTAGAGCCCGAGGAATCGGCTGTCGAACGCGGGCACGTACTGCGCCAGCAGCGCCTGGGTGTCGCGCTCGGGGTCGACCGACACGAACAGCACCTGGACCTTGTCCGCACGATCGCCCAACGCCTTCATCACCTCGGCCATCTCCGACAGCGTGGTGGGACAGACGTCCGGGCATTGCGTGTAGCCGAAGAACACCACCACCACCTTGCCGCGGAAGTCGGCGAGCGTGCGCGGCTTGCCGTCGTGTCCCGTCAGGGCCAGCGATTTGCCGAAGTTCGCGCCCGTGATGTCGGTGTTGTTGAACGCCGGCTTGCCTGTGCAGCCCGCCAGGCCGCCGGCCATCGTCAGCGCACCGGTGCCGGCGAGCGCCGCCAGGAGTGCGCGACGCGGTGCGTCGGGGCGTAGGACACGAGACGGCTTCACGCGGGGCACGGGCTCAGAGATAGTGATCGACCAGCAGCGCACCGAACAGCGCCGCCAGGTAGAAGATGGAGAAGCCGAAGGTCTTGCGTGCGAGCGCATCGGAGTAGTCGCGCCACAGGTACCACGCGTAGACGAGGAAGAGGCCCCCCAGCACCAGCGCCGCGAGCAGGTAGAACACGCCGCTCATGCCGATCAGGTAGGGCAGCACCGTGGTGGCCACCAGCAGCAGCGTGTAGAGCAGGATGTTCAGCCGCGTGAATTCCGAGCCGTGCGTGACCGGAAGCATCGGCAGGCCCGACTTGCGATAGTCCTCGACGCGGTAGAGCGCAAGTGCCCAGAAATGCGGCGGCGTCCAGACGAAGATGATGAGGAACAGCACCAGTGCCTGCGCGGTGACGTCGTTGGCCACCGCAGCCCAGCCCAGCACCGGCGGCATCGCCCCCGACGCGCCGCCGATCACGATGTTCTGGGGCGTGGCGGGCTTCAGGATCACGGTGTAGATCACGGCATAGCCGACGAAGGTGGCCAGCGTCAGCCACATCGTCAGCGGATTGACGAACGCATAGAGCATCCAGGCGCCGAGACCACCGATCACCCCGGCGAACACGATCGTGCCGGCCGCCCCCACTTCGCCGCGCGCCAGCGGACGGGCGCGGGTGCGCGACATGCGCGCATCGATGTTGCGCTCGATCAGGCAGTTGAAGGCGAAACCGGCACCGGCCAGCAGCGAGATGCCCAGCGTGCCGAAGACGAGGATCGGCCACGGCACCATGCCTTCGGACGCGAGCAGCATGCCGATCAGCGCACAGAACGCGGCCAGCATGACGACGCGCGGTTTGGTCAGCGCGTAGTACTGCGCCGCCTGATAACGCCAGGCGGCGATGGGCGAAGGATGGGCGTGCATGGCCGGGATCTCCGACGGTCCGGTGGGACCCTGTGCAAAAGTCGCTCGAATCAGACCTGATACCGGGCCCGGTAGGCGAGGAAGTTTAGCACCACCGTCAGACCCAGCAGGACCGCGCCGCCGCCGTTGTGCGCGACCGCGACCCCGAGCGGAAGACTGAACCAGATGTTGGAAAGGCCGAGCGCCCACTGCACGGCGAGCATCGTGAGCAGCGCGATGCCGATCGGGCGCGCGCCCGCGGTGCGTGCCGCACGCAGCCCCACCCAGCCGACCACGAGCAGGACGATCACCGCGCCGATCCGGTGCGTCAGGTGGATGGCGGTCAGCGCCTGCATCGGCAGGAATTCCCCCTCGCCGGTCTTGCCGAGTTCGCGGATCACGTGGAAGCCGTCGGCGAAATTCGCCTGGGGCCACCAGGCGCCCTGGCAGGTGGGCAGGTCGGTGCACGCAAGCGCCGCATAGTTGGTGCTGACCCAGCCACCGAGTGCGATCTGCGCCGCCACCACGACCAGCGCGAGCACCGCGGGCCAGCGCAGGGCAGCCACGGGTTCGGCGTCGACGTATCGCGTGCGCGGACGAAGCCGCAACCAGAACCAGAGCAGCAGCGAGAACGTGAGCATGCCGCCGATCAGGTGCCCGGTGACGATGGCGGGCTTCAGCAGCAGTGTCACCGTCCATTTGCCGAACAGTCCCTGCAGCACGACGACGCCCACCAGCACGGTGGGCAGCAGCGGGGACTCGCGCAGGTCGGCACGGCGCACCCACGCGAGCACGGCGATGACGACGATCAGCAGCCCGAGGAAGGTGGCGATGTACCGGTGCACCATCTCGCGCCACGCCTTGCCCATCGACACCGGGCCGTGCTCGCCCCCCTGCGCGTCGACCGCACGCGCGATGTGGTCGCTGGCATGCACCGGCGAAAGCTTGCCGTAGCAGCCCGGCCAGTCGGGGCAGCCCAGCCCGGCATCCGTGAGGCGCACCCAGGCCCCCAGCATGATCAGCCCGAGCGTGAGGACCACCGCGAACCCTGCAATCCTGCGCAGCAGGGCGGTGCGGTCCGCGTCGAAAGCACTCGTCATCTTGGCCCCTCAGCCGATTCGCGAGGCACGCAGCAGCTTCGCGACATCCTTCTTCATGCGATTGAGATCGACGTTGCGCGGAAAGCGCATCATCAGGTTGCCCAGCGGATCGATCACGTAGAGATGATCGGAGGGACGCGCGCCCTCCTCGGCCGGGAAGCTGCGCTCGACGAGCGACGGCTGCACCCGCGCGACCACCGTCCCTTCGTATTCCGTCATCACCTCGGCCGACGGCGTGCCCGCATCGTCGACGAGCAGCACGCGCTCGATGCGGTCGCGATCCTTGCCGGTGGTCAGGCGGATCTGACGCAGCGCGTACAGGTGGTCGGTGCACGCCTTGTCGCAGGCGCCCGGCGCGATCGCCACCAGCAGCCACTTGCCGCGGTAGTGCGCCAGCGACGTCGCCGGCCCGTCGAGCGGTGCGACCGGCAGCGCGCTCAGGTCGCGCTGGGGTTCGATCAGCGCACCGTAGTTCACCCGGCCCGACGGCTTGATCACGTAGTACGCCAGGTAGGACGCGATCACCGGCGCCGCGCAGACCAGCAGGATCGCCAGCATCTTCAGGCGCGCGCGGCGGAGTTGCTGCGCAGTCACGGGCGCGGTCGCCGTCGCGGGGGAGCTCATGATCCGGAACCGATCCTTCGCCTGAAGAAAGTGAAATAGCCCCAGAGGCCGATCGTGGTGGCGGCGAGTGCGTACCACTGGAATGCGTAGCCGCGGTTCTTGGCACCGTCCGGGCCGGCCGCTGCCGGGTCGCGGATCAGGCCGTCCTCGAAGCCGGGATCGGGTGACTGGCGCACCAGCACACGCTGCAGCGTCATCTGCGACCAGGACTCGAACACCTCGTAGTCGAGATTTTGCCAGATCCGATCCTCCGGCCCTGGCGCGGGTGCGGCCTTCAGCTCGAACGCCTGCGGAATCGCGGCTTCCGCGACACCGGTCACCTCGGTGACCCCCGACGGTGTGGGGACGGCCGGCAACCGGGTCCGCTCCTGCGGGTCGCGTGCGGCCCATCCGCGCATCACCAGCACGCTGCGCTCCGATCCCTCGATGCGCAGCGGCATCACGACATGGAAACCGGCGATGCCGTTGCGCGCCCGGTTGTCGATGAAGACCGTGCGCGCCGGCACGTAGGTGCCGCGCACCACGACCCGCCGCCCGTCCAGCCCGGCCGGGTCGGCCGGGCTGCGCGGCAGCGTCACCGGCAGCGCCCGCTCGGCCTGTGCGCGTTGCCGCAGCAGCGCCTCCTTCTCGTCGGCGCGACGCAGCTGCCAGTTGCCGAGCGAGACCGTGACCGCCACCACGCACAGCGCGGCAACTGTCGGCAGCCAGCGCAGGACCGCTCCGCGCATCCCCCGCGCGCGCGTTCCCCGCGCGCCCCGGCGCGGGTGGCCCGCGTCGGCCGGCGGGCGCACGTCGTCCGGAGGACTAGAATGGCCGCCACTCAAGTTCCGGACCTCGTCGCCATGAAGTGGATCGTCGTGATTGCGTTCGTGCTCATCATCGGCAGCATGGTGTCGGCGATGGTGTTCCTGATCCGCGACCGCGGTCGCACGCGCAACGTGGTGCGTGCGCTCGGCTTCCGGGTCGGATTCTCGATCGCGCTGTTCCTGCTGATCCTGTTTGCGCACCAGATGGGCTGGATCCAGAGCACCGGGGTGCCGATCCGCATGGGCGGCTGAGCGGACAAAACGCGAAGGGCTGCAGCAGGTGCAGCCCTTCGGGGTTCCGCCGGTGCGCCCGTGGCGCACCCGGCGAAGCAGGCGCGCCGGCCGGAGCAGCCGGCACCGGCTGCCGGCGGGACGGCCGCCGGCGAACGTCGGAGCTCAGAGCCAGTACACCACCACGTACAGGCCCAGCCACACCACGTCGACGAAGTGCCAGTACCAGGCGGCCGCTTCGAACGCGAAGTGGTTGTCCGGCGAGAAGTGGCCCTTCATGATCCGGAACAGCACCACCGCGAGCATCAGCGCACCCACCGTCACGTGGAACCCGTGGAATCCGGTGAGCATGAAGAACGTCGAGCCGAAGATGCCCGACGAGAGCTTCAGGTTCAGGTCCTGGTACGCGTGCATGTACTCGTAGGCCTGCAGCACGAGGAAGATCGCGCCGAGCAGCACGGTCATCAGCAGCCAGAACTTCAGCGCGCCGCGGCGATTGTCCTTGAGCGCGTGATGCGCGATGGTCAGCGTCACGCCCGACGTCAGCAGCAGTGCGGTGTTGATCGTCGGGATCGGCCACGGACCGATGGTCTGGAACGCTTCGACCACACCGGCGGGACCGGCATTCGGCCACACGGCGCTGAAGCCGGGCCACAGCATCGCCTTGTGGTCGAGGTCGCCGAGCCAGGGCGTGGTGATCGCACGGGCGTAGAACAGGGCGCCGAAGAAGGCGGCGAAGAACATCACCTCGGAGAAGATGAACCAGCCCATGCTCCAGCGGAACGACACGTCGACGCGTGCGTTGTACATGCCGCCTTCGGACTCGCGGGACACTTCACCGAACCAGCCCACCATCATGTAGGCCAGGATCGCGAGGAAGGCCGCGAAGACCCACGGGCCGTACCCGGCGCCGTTGACCCAGCCCGACATGCCGAACCCGAAGCAGGTCAGCGCGATCGAGCCGACGATCGGCCATTTGGACGGCCCCGGTACGAAATAGTACGGAGCCGCGTGTGCGCTCGATCCACCCATGTTGTTCTCCCTCTCTGATTCTCTGAAATTCTCTGGGATCCGGCCGCTCAGGAGACGACCGACCGTACGATCAGGACCAATCCGGCGACGAAGGCCGCCGCCAGCATCACGCCGACGACGATCACGTAGAACGGATTCAACCTTGCCATGTCACGCTCGTGCGCGCGGCTGCCACGCACACCGAAGAACGACGCCGACACCGCCTTGAGCGTCTCGACGAACCCGGCCCTGCGCTCGATCACGCGTTGCGGCTCGTTCACGTGCCCCCCTTGTCCGGGGCCCCCGACGCGGCCTGTCCGGCCACTTCGAAGAAGGTGTACGACAGCGTGATGGTGTCGATCTCCTTCGGCAGCTGCGGGTCGACCACGAAGACCACCGGGAAGCGGCGCGTCTCGTTGGCCCCCAGCGCCTGCTGCTTGAAGCAGAAGCACTCGAGCTTGCGGAAGTACTGCGTGGACTGCAGCGGTACGTAGCTGGGGATCGCCTGTCCGGCCACCTGACGGGGCTGCGTATTCACCAGTTCGTAGTCGATGGTGACGAGCTCGCCCGGATGCACCTTCATGGACGAGAGGGCGGGCTTGAACTGCCAGGCAGCCCCACGCGCGTTGGCATCGAACTCGATCACGATGGTGCGGCTGGTATCGACCTGGGTGTTGCGCGCGAAGCGCTCGGCTTCCGCATCCCGCTGCGTCATCAGGCCGACGCCGGTGAACTCGCAGATGGCCCGGTAGATCGGCACCATCGCGAAGCCGAAGCCGAACATCACCGCGGCGATGACCAGCAGCTTGCCGAGCATGCGCCGGTTCAGGCGCCCGCCCGGCGCGGACGGCGCGGCGGGGGCGACGTCCGCTGCGGCGGCCTGCGGCGTTGCGGGCTGCGGCGTCGGGGACTGCGGGTTCCGGTCCTGCACGATGGGGTCGATCCTGGGCGGCGGACGGGCGATCTCAGCCGCCGAACAGCCAACGCTTGGCGATCACGCCGAGGAAGAAGACGGCCGCCACGGACAGCAGGATCAGTGCCGTCCGCAGGTTGCCCGCCTTCTTCCCGGAGTTGCCAGACATGTGCCGCCCGTGCGCTGTGTCTCGGATTACTTGACGACCGGAGGCGTCTCGAAGGTGTGGAACGGTGCCGGGCTGGGGATCGTCCACTCCAGGCCTTCGGCGCCCTCCCAGGGCTTGTCGGCCGCCTTCGCGCCGCCCTTGATGCACTTGACGACCGCCCACAGGAAGATGAGCTGCGACAGGCCGAACCAGAACGCACCCACCGTCACCAGCGCGTTGAAGTCGGCGAACTGCATCGGGTAGTCGGCGTACCGGCGCGGCATGCCGGCCAGGCCCAGGAAGTGCATCGGGAAGAACGTGACGTTGAACGAGATCAGCGACGACCAGAAGTGCAGCTTGCCGATCTTCTCGTCGTACATGTGGCCCGTCCACTTCGGCAGCCAGTAGTACGTGCCCGCGAACAGCGCGAACAGCGAACCGGCGACCAGCACGTAGTGGAAGTGCGCGACCACGTAGTAGGTGTCGTGCAGCTGGATGTCGAGCGGGGCGACCGACAGGATGATGCCGGTGAAGCCGCCCATCGTGAACACGAAGATGAAGCCGATGGCGAACAGCATCGGGGTCTCGAAGGTCATCGCCCCGCGCCACATCGTGGCCACCCAGTTGAAGATCTTCACGCCCGTGGGCACCGCGATCAGCATCGTCGCGTACATGAAGAACAGCTGGCCGGTGACGGGCATGCCGGTCGTGAACATGTGGTGGGCCCACACGATGAACGACAGGATCGCGATCGACGCCGTGGCGTAGACCATCGAGCTGTAGCCGAACAGCTTCTTGCGCGCGAAGGTGGGGATGATCTCGGACACGATCCCGAACGCGGGCAGGATCATGATGTACACCTCGGGGTGACCGAAGAACCAGAAGATGTGCTGGTACATCACCGGGTCACCGCCGCCGGCGGCATTGAAGAACGACGTGCCGAAGTGGCGGTCGGTCAGCACCATCGTGATCGCACCGGCCAGCACGGGCATCACCGCGATCAGCAGGTACGCCGTGATCAGCCACGTCCAGACGAACATCGGCATCTTCATCAGCGTCATGCCGGGTGCGCGCATGTTCAGGATGGTGGTGATGATGTTGATCGAGCCCATGATCGAGCTCGCCCCCATGATGTGGACGGCGAAGATCGCCAGGTCCATGCCGGGGCCCATCTGAACCGACAGCGGTGCGTACAGCGTCCAGCCGGCCGCCGTTGCGCCACCCGGGACGAAGTAGGACACGACCAGCAGCGCGGCCGCCACCGGCAGCAGCCAGAAGCTGAAGTTGTTCATCCGCGCGAACGCCATGTCCGAGCAGCCGATCATCAGCGGGATCTGCCAGTTGGCGAAGCCCACGAAGGCCGGCATCACGGCGCCGAACACCATGATCAGACCGTGCAGCGTCGTCAGCTGGTTGAAGAACTCGGGATTGACGATCTGCAGACCCGGCTGGAACAGCTCGGAGCGCAGCAGCAGCGCGTTGACGCCGCCGACCAGCAGCATCGCGAACGAGAACCACAGGTAACAGGTGCCGATGTCCTTGTGGTTGGTCGCGTACACCCAGCGCCGCCATCCGTGCGGATGGTCATGCGCGTGATCGTGTCCGTCGTGGTGATCGAGCACTGCACTCATGAATCAACTCCCGAGAAAATCCGTTTGTATCCGGTGATACCGAAGTTCGATCGAAGGGCCTGGGCCGGCTTACTTGCGGGCGGCCAGCACTTCCTTGGGCTGCACGATGCCGTCCTCGGCCTTGTTGCCGAACGCATTGCGCGTGTAGGTCATCACCGCGGCGAGCTCCACGTCGGAGAGCTGCTTGAACGACGCCATCGCCGTGCCGGCCTTGCCCTTCAGCAGGATCTCGATCTGGCCTTCCTGCGGACCCAGCACCAGCTTCGAACCTTCGAGCGCCGGGAAGTTGCCCGGGACGCCCTTGCCGCTGGCCTGGTGGCAGGCCGCGCAATTGGATGCGTACACCTTCTCGCCCCGTGCCTGCAGCTCGGCCTGCTGCCATTCCTTGTTCGGGTCGTCCTGCTTGGCGAGCATCTCCTTCTTCTTGCCCTCGACCCAGGTGCGATAGTCCTCCTCGGACTTCACCTCGACGACGATCGGCATGAAGGCGTGGTCCTTGCCGCACAGCTCGGCGCACTGGCCGCGGTAGACGCCGACCTTCTCGGCCTTGAACCAGGTGTCGCGCAGGAAGCCGGGGATCGCGTCCTGCTTCACGCCGAAGGCCGGGATCATCCACGCGTGGATGACGTCGTTGGCGGTGGTGACGATGCGGATCTTCTTGTTCACCGGCACGACCAGCGCGTTGTCGACCTCCATCAGGTAGGTGGGGTTCGCCTCGCGCTTGCTGCGTGCGTCGGGGAACTGCCGGTCGTCGATCTGCTCGCGCGGCGTCGACAGGGTCGCCAGGAAGGAGATGCCCTCGCCTTCGCCCTTCAGGTAGTCGTACCCCCACTTCCACTGATAGCCGGTGGCCTTGATGGTGATGTCGGAGTTGGACGTGTCCTTCTGCTCGACCACCATCCGGGTGGCGGGCAGCGCCATGCCGATCACGATGATGAACGGCACGATCGTCCAGGCGATCTCGACGGAGGTGCTCTCGTGGAACGTCGCCGGCTTGAAGCCCTTCGACTTCCGGTGCTTCCACACCGAGTAGAACATCACGCCGAACACGAGCACGAAGATCACCGCGCAGATGACCATCAGGAACCAGTGGACCCAGTGCTGGTCGGCCGCGATGCGCGTGACCGGATCCGCGATGTTCAGCTGGTTGACCCTGGGCCCTCCCGGCATGTCGCTGACGGCCGCAGCCATCGAAGCCCATCCCGACAGCACCAGTGCCGTCGCCCACCGCTGAAATCTATTGCTGACCATGCTCTCACCAGACCCCGAGTCGTTGATCTTTTCAGGGCGCCGGTCAGGAATGCCATCCGGCAAGCGACCGACGCAACTCCAGAGCCAGATCGCCCCTGCTCTCCCCGGGAACGAACCGACCCACTGCAACCTCACTGCCTCCCGCCACCAGCCGGATCAGCTCGCGGTGCGACCCCTGGTACTCGACCCGGATCCACGCGGGCCGGCACTCGATCCGCTCGAGCGACCCGCCATGCGACTGCTCGACCACCAGCCGGCCGGGCCCGACCACGATCCGCTCGTAGTCGGCTGCGTGTCGTGCGTACACGACGAACGCGACGGCCAGCGCCCCCATTTCGAGGCATGCGAACGGCACGACGACCCAGGCACCGTTCCACGCGAAGATCGAAGCGATCGCGAGCGACACCGTGGCGAGCACCCCGAAACACGCTGCCAGCTGCCGGGGCCGCATTGCGCAATTGCGCTTGAGCACCCACTGCTGGTGTTCAGGCTCGATCGAATGGGCCCACCGGTACTGCATGGATTCAGACTGAGTGCCGAACGATGATACGAGGGAACGCGCCATGGAGGCGATTGGCGGCGGATTATACGGGCGGCATCGCGCGACACCAAATCCACTTAAGATTTGTCGTTGCGCAAAGCGGCCGGAATCGGTATTGCGACGCTCGCGCGGCCCCGCCGCGTTCCTCAGCGCGCCGGTCGGCGTGCCACGAACTCGACCGGCACCAGCCCGTCGCGTCGCGGCTTGCGCTGCGGGCACCACGCGTGCGCGTGCACGATCTCGAAGCTGATCGCAATCAGGCCGTCGGCGCCCCGCAGGGTCTCGAGCGCCGAACGCCAGGCCGTCCGGCGCGCGCGTCCCGTGAGCCCGGCGCGGCGCGTGCGCAGCGCGTTGCCCCCCAGCCCGCGCAGGTCGCGCATCAGGGCGTCGGGATCCGACCAGGTGACCGTCAGGCGCTCGGTGTCCATCACGGGCGCGGCGAAGCCGACCTTGCCGAGCAGGTCGCCCACGTC
>Ga0116180_1002521_pt1 | contig 14402 bp, 12 predicted proteins | sample AD_UKC073_MetaG_FD_89804 | JGI IMG/M metagenome (GOLD analysis project Ga0116180, IMG submission 89804) | Active sludge microbial communities of municipal wastewater-treating anaerobic digesters from USA - AD_UKC073_MetaG | ecosystem: Engineered > Bioreactor > Anaerobic > Digestate | place: USA...
GATGAGCTGAAGCAGCACTTCCGCCCGGAGTTCCTGAACCGCGTCGATGAGGTCGTCGTTTTCCACCAGCTGTCGCAGGCGGATATCGAGCGCATCGTGGACCTGATGGTCGCCCAGATCGAGGGGCGGCTCAAGGACAAGGACATGGGCATCGAGCTCACGCCCGCGGCGAAGACGCTGATCGCCAAGCGCGGCTTCGATCCCGTGCTCGGCGCCCGGCCGCTGCGCCGCGCGCTCCAGCGCGACATCGAGGACATCCTCGCCGAGAAGATCCTCTTCGGCGAGCTGTCGGCGGGTCAGATCGTCCTGGTCGACGTCGCGGAGGAGGGAGCGGAGCTGCCGTTCCGGTTCACCGGCGTGTCGAAGGCCGACGCGCTCTCGCTCGAGCCGGCGACCGACAACGGTTGATCTTCACGCTGGTTGAGCCGCCGCGTGAGCGCTAGCGAACCGGCGTGTCGAAACCACTAAACCGAGCCCAAAGGCCGGGCCTCGCCAGACGGCGAGGCCCGGCCTCTGTGCTGCCGCTACTGTCGTCTCCGTGTTGGACGTTCTCCGAGGCGCCTACGGACGGGCACTCGCCCCCGCCGCGCGATTGCTCGCCGCGGCGGGGGTGAGGCCGGTTCAGGTAACGGTGGGCGGGACGCTCGGCGTCGTCGTCGCGTCGTTGACGCTGTTTCCCGCCGGCCATTTCCTGGCCGGCTTCCTGGTCGTCGCCTTCTTCTTGCTGGGCGACGGCCTGGACGGCACCTTGGCTCGGATCACGGGCCGGGAGAGCCGCTTCGGCGCGTTCCTCGACTCCACACTGGACAGGCTCGCGGACGCCGCGGTGTTCGGCGGCCTCATCGTCTGGGCCGCCGGCGACGCGCCGGTCCTCCTGTTCTTCGGCCCACGGCTCGCCGTCGGCAGCGACCTCGCCATCCATGGGCCGGGGCTCATTCCCGGCCGCGCCGCGGTCCTGTGGCTCTCCCTGTCCTGCCTGGCCTTCGGCTTCCTGGTCTCCTATGCGCGAGCCCGCGCCGAGGCCTTCGGCGTCGACGCCTCCGTGGGCCTGTTCGAGCGCACGGACCGGCTGGTTGTCGCGCTGCTTGGCGTCCTCGCCGTCGGCCTCGGCGCCCCCATCTGGGCGCTGAGCCTCGCGCTGGCCGTCGTCGCGCTTGGCAGCGCCGTCACCGTCGCCCAGCGCATCCACGCCGCCTGGAGGGGATTGCGCCCTCCGGCTCGTTGAGGTCGTGTCGATGAACTCCGTGCGCAAGAACCGGCGCAGGCCCCGCTGAAACCACGTCCCCGCTGAGCATCAACGCGGTTGCAAACGTTCGATCTAGGAGGCGGGAACGGTTATCTCGGCTGAAAGAGTCAGAATACTGACGTTTGCCGCCGAGATAGTTCTGGCGCTGCCGCAGATCGAACGTTTGCAGCCGCGATGACCTGCCGAAGCGGACTGTGCCGCCGCAACGGCTTAGAGGTACCGCCTACCTGCGGGGCCTCTTAATCGGCGGTGGGACGGCGGGCGGCGTCGACGATGGCGCGGGTCGCGTCCGCGGTGGCGCGGGTGACGTCGTCGAGGGCGAGGCCGGCGCCGAGCTGCTGGAAGGCGGCGCCGAGGAGGCCGAGGGTGAGGGACGCCTGGATCCGGGCTGCGTCCGGGTCCCCCGTGAGCTGGAGCCAGGCATCGCCGAGGGGATGGCGCATGATGTTGTGCGCGTGCTCCGCCAGGTCCTGCATCGCCGCGGAGGTGGGGGCCTCGCGCACCATCGCGATGAACCAGCCGTGGCCGGTGAGGTGCGCCTGACGGATGTTGACGCGGACCCACTCGACGACGCGGTCGCCGGGGTCGTCCAGCGGAGCGAGCGCCGTCGTGACCGCGCGCTCCCAGCCTGGGAGGTAACGCTCGAGGACGAGCACCCGGAGGTCGTCGACGCTCTCGACGTAGCGGTAGATCGAGTTGCGCGCGATGCCCGCCGCGCTGCTGACAACCCCTGCGGTGAGGGGGTCGCCGGCGCGCAGGATGCGCTCGCTGGCGTCGACGAGCGCGGCGAGGACGTTCTCGCGGTGCTCGGCGACGGTTGCGGCGGCGATCTTCGGCATGGCCCCATTCTTTCATCCCATTTGGGCAAAATCTTAGCGACGCGGCGTCGCTATCTTGAGTGCCAAGCCCATTGGTTTCGACACCGACCCGGGCGGGGTCCGGCTCAACCAGCGGGGGGAGGGGAGAGGGTGACCACGCGGTCGGCGACGCGCTCGGCCTCCTCGGGGTCGTGCGTGACGTAGACGGCGGTGGTGTGGGTCTCGCGCAGGATCAGGGCGAGGTCGTCGGCGAGGCGACGGCGCAGCCCGGGGTCGAGCGCGGAGAGGGGCTCGTCGAGCAGCAGGGCGTGCGGACTCGGGGCGAGCGAGCGGGCGAGGGCGACGCGTTGGGCCTGGCCGCCGGAGAGCTCGGTGGGGCGGCGGTGCTCGAGACCCGGCAGGCCGACGAGCTCGAGGAGCGCGGTCACCCGCGCGCGCTGGGCCGCCTTGGGGAGATGCGTCAGGCCGTAGCCGACGTTGCGGCCGACGCTCATCGTCGGGAACAGCTGGCCGTCCTGGAAGACCATCCCGAAGCCGCGCTTGTGGGTGGGGACCGCGGCGAGGTCGGCGCCGTCCCAGAGGATGGTGCCCTCGACGAGGGGCTCCAGGCCGGCGATCGCGCGCAGCAGCGTGGACTTTCCCGACCCCGAGGGGCCGAGCAGCGCGACCACCTCGCCGGGGGCGACGGCCATGCTCACGCCGTCAAGCGCCGTCGTATCGCCGTAGCGCACCGTCACGTCGCGCAGTTCAAGTCCGCTCACCACGCCGTCACCTCCTCGGGCCGAGCCCGCTCCGCGAGGGCCATCGCGGCCCCCGCCAATCCTGCCAGGACCACGGTGGCGGCCAGGGCGAGCCCGTACGACTCCGCGCCGGGGCGCCCGAAGAGGCGCACGACGAGGACGGGCAGCGTGGGGTTGTCGGGCCTGGCTAGGAACGACGTCGCGCCGAACTCGCCGAGCGAGGTCGCGAACGCGAAGCCGACGGCGAGGCCGAGGCCGCGGGTCAGGTGCGGCAGCTCGATCCTCGCGAGCACGCTCCACGGCGGCGAGCCGAGCGTGGCCGCCGCCTCCAGCTGGCGCGGGTCGACGGCGCGGAGCGTCGGCAGCAGGCTGCGCACCACCAACGGAAGCGCCACCACGGCCTGGGCGATCGGGATCAGGATCAGGCTCGATCGGAGGTCGAGCGGCGGCCGGTTCAGCGTGATCAGGTAGCCGAAGCCGACGGTGACCGCCGAGACGCCGAGCGGCAGCAGGTAGGCGGCCTCGACGGCGGCGAGCGCCCTCCGCGCGGAAGGGCGGCGCGGGCGGCGGGAGGCCACGAGCGCGACGAGAACGCCGAGGGGGACGGCGATCGCGGTGGCCGCGAGCGCGGTCGTGAGCGACGTGCCGAGCGCGCGCCACGGGCTGGCGCCCTGCACCGTCGCCGTTGCGAGCTCGGAGTAGTTGGCCAGGGTGAGGGCGCCGCCGCGGTGCAGCGAGCGCCACACGAGGTTCGCGATCGGCAGCCCGAGGAGCAGCAACGCCGTCGCGAGCGTCGCGGCCAGCGCGGGAAGGTCGCGGCGGGCGTCGTAGCGGCGGGTGGCGCCAACGTCGGGCTGCAGCGTGAGCGCCCGCGTCAACCCGGCCTGGGCGCGGCCGGTCGCCCAGAGCGCGAGGGCGACGATGACCAGCTGCGTCACCGACAGCGCCGCCGCGCCGCGGAGGTCGAGGAGCTGGGTGGTGAGGAACCAGATCTCCGTCTCGACGGTGTGGAACCGGCCGTGGCCGAGCACCATCACGATGCCGTAGGACGACGAGCTGAAGAGGAACACCAGCGCCGCCGCCGACAGCACGGCGGGCGCGAGGGTCGGCAGCGTGACGGTGAGGAACACGCGCAGGGGACCCGCGCCGAGGGTGGCGCCGGCCTGCGCGAGGCGCGGGTCGAGGCGCGCCCACATCGCGCCGACCGTGCGGACCACCACCGAGTAGTTGAAGAACACCATGGCGGCCACGATCGCGACCGGGGTGCCGTCGAGCCCCAGCCAGCCGAGCCACCCGTCCTCGCGCAGCAGCGCGCCGAACGCGACGCCCACCGCCACCGTCGGCAGGACGAATGGGACGGTGACGGCGGCGCGCAGCGCGTCGCGGCCCGGGAACCGGCAGCGGTAGAGCGCGTGCGCGCCGGGGAGGCCGAGGAGGACGCAGAGCAGCGTCGTCGCCCCGGCAGACGCGAGCGTGAACCCGACGGCGCGCCAGGTCCGCGCCGACGAGAACACCGCCGCGAAGCCGCTGGGCGTCCACACGCCGTCGTCGCGGAAGCCCTGGACGACGAGGTTCGCCGCGGGCCACGCGAAGAAGACGGCCAGGAACGCGGCGGGCAGCAGCGCCGCCGCCACCCACGCCGCGCGCCAGGCCGCCTTGGTCACCGCGTCACCCGATCTGCTCGGCCCAGGTCCGCAGCCAGTCCTCCAGGCCTGTGTCGATCTGGGCGCCATCGATCGCGATCGGCTCGTCCGAGAGCGGCGCGAACTTCGCCCACTCGTCGGGCAGCGCGACGCCGTCGAGCGCCGGGTACATGTACATGTTCTCCGGGATCGTGGCCTGGACCTCGGGGGTCAGCAGGAAGTCGATGAACTTCGCGGCGCCGACCTCGTTCTGCGCGCCGGCAAGGACGCCCGCGTACTCGACCTGGCGGATGCAGGTCCCGAGCAGCGCCTCGGTGGTCGAGGCGTCGCCGTCGACGGTGTAGGCGGGGGAGGTGGCGTAGCTCAGCACCAACGGGCGGGGGCCCTTGCCGTCGGCACCCGAGAAGTCGGTGTAGTAGGCATCGGACCAGCCGGCGGCCAGCTTCACGCCGTTGTCCTCCAGGGCCTTCCAGTAGTCGACCCAGCCGTCGCCCTTCGCGCCGATCGTGGCGAGCAGGAACGACTGCCCCGGCGATGACGACGTGGGGGAGGGGACGACGAAGAGTTCCTTGTATGCGGGGGCCGTCAGATCGTCGAGGGTGGTGGGCACGGGGACATCGTTCGCGGCGAACCAGGCGGAGTCGGCGTTGACGCAGACGTCGCCGAAGTCGACGGGGGTCAGCCCCTCGGCGGCGAGGCCGTCGATGACCTTTGCGTCGGCCACGTGCGGGACGACGACGCCCTCGCGGAGAGCGCGCGAGGCCAGCGTCGAATCGATGCCGAACACGACGTCGCCCAGCGGCGAGTCCTTGGTGAGGATCAGCTGGTTGACCAGCGACGTTCCCTCGCCCGGGGCGACGTAGGTGACCTCGTACCCGGTCTCGTCGGCGAACTTCTTCAGCAGGTCCTCGGGCAGCGCGAACGAGTCGTGCGTGACGACGGTCAGCGTCTTCGACTCGGTCGGAGCCTGCGTGCCGGGCGTCGTCGCGGGGCCGCTGCCCGGACCCGCCTCCGGGGCGGGGCCGCCGCACGCGGCGAGCCCGAGGGCCGCCAGCGCGGCCACGGCGATACGGATCTTCATGTCGTTGCACTCCTTTCGGAGGCTCGGCAGATGCCGAGGAGAACTCTCACTCCCTACGCCGGTGCTAACCGGATCAGGTTCGAGGGTCTGCGGACCGTCCGCACTCTCAGCGCTCTTCAGCGCTCCCCTGTGTTCGGGGCCCAGCATAGCCGCAGGACGACTAGGAGTCGTCGGTCACCCGCATCAGGGCGTCGCGGATCTGGCGGGCGCGGGTCGGGCCGATGCCGTCGATCTCCATCAGCATCGCGGTGGAGGCGCCGAAGAGCTCCTGCAGCGTGAAGTGCGTCAGCAGCTTCTCCACCAGGTGCGCGGGCAGGCGACCGACGGTGCTGAGGAGGCGGATGCCGCGCGAGGAGAGCGACTGCTCCAGGTTCGCGCCGAGGCCGAAGCCCAGGCGCTCGGCCACGAGCTGGCCGCTGAAGAGCTCCTCGGAGGAGAAGTTGGCGAGCTTCGCGAGGTCGAACTGGGACGGGTCGTCGAGGTTATGCGCGTAGTCGTCCGCGAGCAGGGGCGCGATCCCGTCGTAGGCCCCGCTCAACTCCGAGTGCTGGAGGGCGACCATGCGGCCCTCGACGCCGAGCAGGTCGACGTGGAACTGCATCTCGCCGGAGAGCCGCCGGGCGAGCTCGAGCCGGTGGATGACGTGCGTGAGGTCGCGGAGGCTGACCTGCTCGCCGATCTCGAGTGCGGAGAACTGGTCGAGCAGGTCGGTGAGGTGGGCGACGACGCGCGACAGCGTGGCAAGCGTCTGGTTGGCGCGGCTGATGACCTGTGGGACGGTCTCCACCAGGTAGCGGCGGCCATCGAGGAAGAGCGAGACGGTCGACATCGACGCCGAGACGGTGACGACGGGCACGCCTGCCGCCTGGGCCGTGCGGTCGGCGGAGCGATGCCGGGTCCCGGTCTCGGCGGTGGGGAGGTCGCCCGCGGGGACGAGGTGGACGCCCGCGGCGACGATGGTGGCCAGGTCGTTGGAGAGGACGATCGCGCCGTCGAGCTTCGCCAACTCACGCAGGGCCTGCTCGGTGCACTCGACGCCGATCGTGAACCCGCCGGAGCACACGTGCTGCACCGCCGCGTTGTTCCCGAGCACGATCAGCGCTCCCGTGCGGCCCTGCAGGATGCGGTCGACGCCGGCCCGCAGCGGCGTCCCGGGCGCGAGCAGCTTCAGGTAGCGGCGCACCGTTGGCTTCGACACCGGCCCCTCCTTCTCGGTCCCCGTCAGTCTAGGGTCAGCGCCCCCTTCGCCACTCCTTAGGAGTCGGGTTTTCGGTCAGTTCTGACCGAAGATCCAGCTCTGAAGGTGCGTCTGCGGCGGACGGTCGCCCTTCTCCGCGAGCGAACGGCGACCCGCGACGTTTGACCCTCACGCGACGTGAGGCTTTAGCCTCGGTGGCATGACCGATGTCCAGACCCTGATCCTGTCCCTCGACGCCGCCGACGGCACCGACCGTCGGCAGGCGGCCCTCGCGCTTGGCGCCGTTCGCGACGACGCCGTGGTCGGGGCGCTGCTCGACCGGCTGCGCGTCGAGCCAGACTCCCGCGTCCGCGAGGACCTGACTTGGGCCGTCGTGCAGCATGCCGAGCCCGCGCACCCGCGGCTCGTCGCGATGCTGGCCGACGACGACCCCGCGCAGCGCCGCACCGCCGCGCACGTGCTCAGCAAGGTCGCCTCGGCCGACGACTTCGATGCCGTCGCGCCGCTGGTCGCCGACGCCGACCCGGACGTGGCCATCAAGGCCTACCGCGCCGCCGCGAACACCGGGGGCGAGCGGGCCGTCGGCGTGCTCGTCGCCCGGCTCGGCGACGGGGACCTCCTGCAGCGCGACTCGCTCACCACCGCGCTGGCCACCGTCGGGGAGCCGGCGGTGCCCGCCCTCGTCGCCGCCTTGTCCAGCGACGACGCGGTGGTGCGCGAGCACGCCGCGGAGACGCTGGGTCACCTGGGCGGCCCCGAGGCCGACGCCGCCGCGCCCGCGTTGGAGGCGCTGACGTCGGACGCGGTTCCTGCCGTTCGCCTGGCCGCCGTCGCGGCCCTCGGCCAGCTGGCGTTCGCCGCGGACGAGCCGCTGCGCCGCATCGCCGACGGCGACGACCCGCTGCTCGCTCAGCTGGCGTCGCGCTTTTCCGAGGACCGCGAGGTCGCCTGACGGCAAACCCGGGTGTGGCCGCTTAGGTGGTAGATGTTTGTTGGTAGACCAACGAACATCTACCACCTAAGCCCGGTTGTCGAGGAGGCGGCGGGCGAGGAGGCGCTCGCGGTGGTCCTCCGCGTGCACGGCTGTTCGGAGGGCGGCGCTCACACCCTCGCCGGGAATGTGGCCCAGCGCGGCGAGCGCCGCGAACCGCACCCGATGCTCGGGGTCGACCAGCGCGCCGGACAGCGCCGAGACCCGGGCGGAGTCCACCTCCGGGGAGGAGGCGACGAAGCCGAGGGCGTCGGCCGCGACCTCGCGGGCGTCTACCGATCCCGACACGAGCGTGGCGGCGAGCGCAGGCACCGCGCCCGGCGTGCGGGCCAGCGCGGCCGCCGCCTCGTCGCGGACCCGCTGTCGGGAGTCCTCGAGCGCGGCGGCCAGGGCCTCGATGCCGAGCGGCGAGCCGACCTGGCCGAGGCTGAAGGCCGCCTTGGCGGCGACGCGCTCGTCGGCGTCCGAGAGCAGCCCCGCGAGCACGGGAACGGCCTCGGCGTCACGGACCTTGCCGAGGACGTGGGCAAGGGCATGGCGCGCGAGCGCGTCCCCGGCCAGCAGCCGTGGGGTGAGCTCGGCGAGGGTGTCGCTGCGGTGCGCGACCGCCCAGGCGGCGCCCTCGCGCACGCCCGGGTCCGGGTCGAGCAGCAGCGCCACCATGTCGTCGGACGTCAGCCGGGCCGGGCTGCCGATCGCGGCGGCGAACCGCACATCGGCGTCGACGTGCCGCAGCCGCTCCGCCAGCGCGATGGACTCCAGGACGTCGTCCCAGCCGGCCTGGGCCGCGGTCCCGCCCGCCGCCGGGTCGTCCTCGCCGTCGCGCGCGGGGTGACCGCCGACGGCGCCGGGTGAGGCCTCGGCCGCGCGCTGCAGCCGGCGCAGGCGGGCGAGCAGCTCCTGCTCCTCGGCGATCCGGCGCTCGACCACCTCGGCGTGGCGCGCGAGCAGCTCCCCGGGGTCGGCGCCCTCGCCGTTCAGCGCCTCGGCGATCTCCGTGAGCGACAGGCCCAGCGACTTCAGGTGCTGGACGGCGAGCAGGCGCTCGACGTCGGCGCGGGAGTAGAGGCGGTAGTCGGCGCCGGAGCGCCCGCTGGGGACCAGCAGGCCGATCTCGTCGTAGTGCCGCAGCGCGCGCTGGGTGAGGCCCGTCCTCCGGGCCAGTTCGCCGATCCGCAGCCACTCCACTAGAGCGCCCTGAGGCCGCGAGGAGCGGGAGGCGGTGGGCCTTGGGGCTCCACCAGGTTCAGCACCGCGAGGGCGTCGTGCAGCGTGCCCACCTCCACGACCTTGAGGTCGCCCAGCCGCGGCACCTTCACCGTGACGTCGCGCGAGCCCTCCGGGACGATCGCCAGCTGGAACCCGAGCCGGGCGGCCTCCGCGAGCCGACGCTCGACGCCGGGAACGCGCCGCAGCTCGCCAGCCAAGCCCACCTCGCCGAGTGCGACGACGCGGCGCGGGTCCGCCCAGTCGCGCGCGGCGGAGACCACCGCGACGGCCGTGGCCAGGTCGACAGACGGGTCCGTCACGCGCGCCCCGCCTACCGTCGACACGTAGACGTCCTTGTCGGAGAGCTTCTCGCCCGACTTCCGCTCCAGCACGGCCAACACCATCGCGATCCGCGACCCGTCGAGCCCGTGGGTGGTCCGCCGCGGCGCCGGCGCGGGGCCGGGACCCACCAGCGCCTGCACCTCGGCCAGCAGCGGCCGCCGACCCTCCAGCGTCACCGTGACGCACGTCCCGGGCGTCGGGAAGCGGTGCACGGAGGTGAACAGCCCGGAGGGGTCCGGCACCTCGACGATGCCGCGCTCGTTCATCTCGAAGCAGCCCACCTCGTCCGCCGGGCCGAACCGGTTCTTCGTGGCCCGCACCATCCGGAAGCCGGAGTGCCGGTCGCCCTCGAACGAGAGCACCACGTCGACCATGTGCTCCATGGTCCGCGGGCCCGCGATCGAGCCGTCCTTCGTGACGTGGCCGACGATCACCGCGGCCATTCCCTCGCGCTTCGCCACGCGCGCGATCGCCCCGGTGACCTCGCGGACCTGGTTGGGGCCGCCGGGCGCCCCCTCGGAGTCCGACGCGATGGTCTGCACCGAGTCCAGCACCAGCAGCGTCGGCTTGACCTCCTCGATGTGGCCGAGCACCGTGCCGAGGTCGTTCTCGGAGGCCAGGTACAGCGTCTCGGCCAGCGCCCCGGTGCGCTCGGCGCGCAGCCGGACCTGCGACGCGGACTCCTCGCCCGAGACGTACAGCGTCCGCTCGCCTGAGCGCGCCCACTTGGCGGCCACGTCCAGCAGCAGCGTCGACTTGCCGACCCCCGGTTCTCCGGCCAGCAGCACGACGGCGCCCGGCACCACGCCGTCGCCCAGCACCCGGTCGAGCTCCGCGATGGAGGTCTTCCGCCGTCGGGCCTTGTCGGTGGGCACGTCCCCGATGGGAACGGCCTTGTCGAGCGGGACCGACGACGACACCGCCCGCGCCGGGGCCCCGCCCCGCTCCGCGACGGTGCCCCAGGCCTGGCACTCGCCGCAGCGGCCGACCCAGCGCGTGCTCGTCCACCCGCACTCCGTGCAGGCGTAGGTGTCCTGTTTCTTCGCCACGACCCCGACCCTATGGGGTCGCGCCGACAAAACCGTCAGTTCCAGGTGCCGACGGTGCCGTCGGCGAAGAACTGCGCGATCAACTCGTACAGGCGCTCGATGTCGCGCGGGACCAGCGCCTCGAAGAACGCGAACGCGTGAATCATGCCCTCGGCCACCACCAGCTCCGCGCGGGCTCCCGCGGCGCGCATCCGGGCCACGTACTCCTCGGCCTCGGAGAGCAGCGGGTCGTACTCGGCGGGGATGACGAGGGTCTCCGGCATGTCCGCGGAGAACGGCCCCGTCACGGGGGACGCCGCGGCCCGGTCGTCGCCGTCGGAGAAGTAGTGGTCGAAGTACCAGGCGACCCGCGCGGCCTCCAGGAAGTAGCCCTGGCCGAACGCGGCGAAGCTGGCCCCGCCCATGGCGTAGTCGAGGCTGGGGTAGATGAGCGCCTGGCGCGCGATGGGGGACTCCCACTCGCCGGCGGCCGCGCGCATCGCGATCGACGCCAGCTTCGCCGCGCCGCCGGAGTCGGCGACGGCGTTGACCCGGCCGGTCGTCGCGACGCCGACGAGCACGTCGTCCAGGCGGCGCAGCACCTGGTAGGCGTCCGTGAGGCCGAGCGGGAACCGGGCCTCGGGCGAGCGCCGATAGTCCACCGACACCGTCACCATGCCCGTGGCCGCGGCGACGCGGCGGGCGGAGTAGTCGTAGACGTCGAGGTCGCCGGCCATGTGGCCGCCGCCGTGCACGAAGAACACGACGTCGCGGGGCTCGCCGGGCGCGGGGACGTAGACGCGCACCGGCACCCGCACCGTCTCGCCGCCATCGTCGTATTCGACGGCGGAGTCGAACACCTGCGCCACCTCGACGGCGGGCAGCGCGTACTGGTTCAGCCCGGCCAGCGCGGCCCGGGCCGACTCGGGGGTCGACTCGACGCCGGCCGCGCGGGCGGCGGCGATGAGCGGGTTCAGCTCGGCGAGATAGGCCTCGAACGCCGGATGCAGGCTCACGCGTCGACCTCCTCGGCGGCCTCGGCGGCGGCCGCCGCCTTGAGCGTCGGCCCGAGGTGGCGGGCGAGCAGGAACGTGCCGATCAGGAAGCCCGCCTCGATGACGACGATGTAGATCAGCGGGGCGTTCGACACGGGCACGCCGCCGGACAGGCCGCCGGTGGCGTCCGCGATCCACGCGAACACCTGGATGATGATGACGGAACCCGCGTAGCTGACCGCCCAGAAGATGGAGAACGTGACCGAGATCTCGCGCGCGGTCACGCCCGGGCGCAGGAACGCGAGCTGGACGAAGAAGGGCATCGGGAAGAAGATCGCGAGGCCGAGGATGACGCCGACCAGCGTCGCGAACCGCGACTCGGAGAGCGCCAGCACCGCGGCGGCGCTGACCAGCTGCGCCGCGGCCGCGATCACGACGACCTTGGGCTTGAGCACGTTCGGCGTCCTCGCGGCGATCACCGTGCCGGTCAGCGCGCCGATCACGCCGGCGTAGACGACCCACCGGATGGTCGCGGGGTCCATGAAGGTGAACGCGACGATGTAGTAGGACAGCAGGCCCGTGTAGGAGAGCGCGAAGACCCAGTTGAACCAGTCCTTGAAGCCGTCGCGCATGGTGAACGACGAGTCGACCTTCGCGGCGGACGGGGCCTCCTTCGGCAGCGCGCGGGAGACGAACAGCCAGCCCGCGAGCACCAGCGCGGACAGCACCGCGGCGACGACGACCGCCGTCGTCGGGCTGGCCACCATCTGCACAGCGAACGTCAGGGCGACGGCCAGGCCGGTGTTGAACGCCACGGAGTTGACGCCGTTGACGACCTGGAGCTCGCGCCCCTCGAACACCTTGGCCACGATCGCCGACATGAACACCACGGCGAGCGCGCCGCCCAGGCCGAGCACGAACCGGATGACGAACACGACGGGGAAGACGTCGGTCAGCGCCGCGAGCCCGCCGAAGATGATGAGGCAGGAGCTCAGCGTCAGCGCCGCGCGCGGGCCGAGCTTCAGCAGCACGTTCGCCGCCACCAGGGAGCCGACGACCTGGGCGATGGTGATCGCGTTGGTCATCAGCGCGGTGCGCGAGGCGCTGAAGCCGAGGCTGGCGACGTAGAAGTCGCCGGCGCGCCAGCCGAACGCGAACAGCATGTACGAGAGGAACAGCGTGGCGGCCAGTGCGTAGCGCATGCCGGCCGGGAGGGGCTGGACTCCGCTGGGGGACGCGGACATGGGAAGAGGTCTCCTTCGCGGCGCGGTGCGACGCCGGCCCGGGGTGGAGTCCGCCGGCACCCGCCGAGCGTATCTTGGCACCACCGCCGCGCGACCCGCCACTTTCGCGCAGGGCGCTCCCTTGAACTAGGGGTGTGCCCCATGTCCGGGACACACCGCTGGGGGCTACCGGACGGTGAGCACCGCCGCCGCCGCGCCGCGGAGCGCCTCCGGGATCGGCACCTCGGCGCCGTCTGCCGTGGCGTCGCCCGCGCCGATCCACCGGCAGGCGCGGCCGCGGAGCTCCTCGGGGAGCCGCACGGCGCCGACGGCGGGGTCGAGCGCGTGCGCGTGCACGGCGCCTCCGGTGGTCGTGTAGGCCACGGGCGAGGCCAGGGCCGGCGCGCCCGGATCGCCGGCCCGGACCCACGGCCGCGTGCCGTAGACGGCCTCGCCGTTGACGCGGAGCCAGGCCCCCAGCTCGCGCATGGCCGCGAGCTGGAGCTCGGGGATGCTCCCGTCCGCCCGCGGGCCCACGTTGATCAGCAGGTTGCCGTTCTTGCTCACGACGTCCACGAGCAGCCGGATCAGCCCGGCGCCCGACAGACAGTGGCGGGCGTCCTCGTCCTGGTTGTAGCCGAACGAGAACCCGAGGCCGCGCGTGGCCTCGAACACCTCGTCCTGAACGCCGTCGATCTCCATGTACTCGCGCGTCAGGAAGCCGTGGAACGGCACGCCCCAGCGGTCGTTGACGACGCCGTCGGGGACCGCGTCGACATAGCCCCGCAGCAGCGCGGCCAGGGCGTAGTCGTCGTGGCCCTTGCCCCCGTCGGGCCACTCGATGTCGTTCCACAGCACGTCGGGCGAGAACCGCTCGACGAGCTCGCGCAGCTGCGCGGCGGCGTACCGCGAGAACGGCTCGTCGTTGCGGCGGAACCGGAAGAGGTCGGTGTCGGACTCGATGGGAGGGAAGTCGGAGACGTGCCAGTCGAGCGCGCCGGAGTAGTAGACCCCGAACCTGGCCCCGGCCGCGCGGGTGGCGTCGTGCAGCTCCCGGACCAGGTCGCGACGGGGGCCGCGGCGCGCGGCGTTGAACCCCGTCGTGGCCGTGTCCCACAGGCAGAAGCCCTCGTGATGCTTCGTCGTAGGGATGACGTAGCGCGCCCCGGCGCCGACCAGCTCGGCCACGAACCCGTCGGCGTCGAACGACTCGGCCCGCCACAGGTCGGCGAGGTCCTCGTACGAGGCGCCGACGCCGAACAGGCGCTGGTGCCGCTCCCACGTGGGGGATCCGGCGATGCGGACGGTGTTGCCGTACCACTCCGCGTACTGGTGGTGCGCGTAGGCGTCCTCGGTGGGCACCCCGCCGGGGCCGTGCGCCGTCGCCCATGCGGGCACCGAGTACAGGCCCCAATGGATGAAGAAGCCCAGCTTCGCGTCGCGGTACCAGTCCGGGATGCGGCGCGGCGGGTAGACGGGGGCGGCGGCGCCGAAGTCGGGGCCGGTGCGGGTCTCGAAGCGCAGCATGTCAGTTCTCCTCTCCGCGGCGCGTCACCACGGGCGTCAGGTCGGGGTCGGTGTTGCTCTGGTCGAAGGGATACACGCCCGGGGCGAGGCGGCGGTGGCCCGGCCGCGGCAGGTCCTGGTCGACGCCGCCCGGGGTCAGCGCGAGCGTCCAGTTGGCGGCGCCGTCGGCCAGCTCGAACAGCTCCGGCTCCAGATAGCCGATCTTGACGATCACGACGTCCGCCTCCGTCGGCTCGAGGCCCAGCAGGCGGAGGTCGCCGAGCTCGTGAAAGGGCTTGCGGTGCTCGGTGACGATGGCGTTCACAGCGCCGGAGCGGATGACGACCTGGGTGCCCGCCGTCGCGTCGCCCTCGGTGATGGA
>Ga0116180_1002523_pt1 | contig 14398 bp, 15 predicted proteins | sample AD_UKC073_MetaG_FD_89804 | JGI IMG/M metagenome (GOLD analysis project Ga0116180, IMG submission 89804) | Active sludge microbial communities of municipal wastewater-treating anaerobic digesters from USA - AD_UKC073_MetaG | ecosystem: Engineered > Bioreactor > Anaerobic > Digestate | place: USA...
GCTCACCCAACCTCTTGGCGCACATCTCGCCGCTCGGCTGGGCCCATATCCTGCTCACGGGGGAGTACAGATGGCCGAAAAGGGCTTAGCGTAGGATCCTGCCCCCTCCGGCATCAGACCCCTGTAGGCCTTTATGGAGAGATCAAACGGCCCGCAGAATTTGCATATGTCTTGCCTACTGACTATCAGGTGAACGACGCTGATGTCATCAGCGCGGGGCATCAGCTGCGGGCGAGGCCCCCCTGCGACGGGCTGCGCTCGCGCTTGAACTCCGAGGGGGTCATGCCGGACTGCTTGCGGAAGCACTTGTTGAAGGCCGAGACAGAGCCGAAGCCGCTGTCCATTGCGATCTGGAGGATGCTGGCCTCATCCTTCATCAGCAGGGCCTGCGCATAGGACAGCCGCAGCAGAGTGACATACTCGCCCAGCGACATGCCCGTGGACTTCTTGAAGACGCTCATCGCGTATTTCGGATGGATATCGGCCGAAGCGGCGATGTCGACGCAGTCGATGTCCTCCCGGAAGTTCTCGGCGATGTAGCCGAAAAGGCGACGGATGCTCTGGAAACTCGGCTGTTCGGTACCGACCGAGGCGCCAATGCCGGGTTTCTTCGGCTCGTGGATCACATGCTGATCGAGGCCGATCTGCTCGATGCGCAGGAGGAGCTCGTCCACCGCATGCTGGATGAGCCGGGGGTCGTCCGAGTCCAGATAGCGCGCCCGTCTGGTGAAGGCCAGGTCGTCCTCTGGCTGGGTTCCGGCGCTGACGAGCGTTCCCCCCAGCATGAGCCGTTGCTGGAGGTGCGGCGAAAGTCGGAGCCGGAAGAAGTGGAACAGCGGCAGGTGGATCACGTGAAAGTAGGTGTCCTCGTCGGTGTCCAAGACGCGGTGCGGCAGGCCGCCCCAGAAAAGCGCGACATCGCCGGCCCCGATCCGTACACCGTATCCGGGCATCTCGTATTCAAGGGCGCCGCGGAAAACATAGTTGATCTCGGCCTGGGCATGCCAGTGCGGGGCGGCCATGATACCGGGCTGCTGACAGCTCGCCACGATCTCGTTGGGCAGCCGCTCGATCATGCTTTCCCGAGGATCCCAGTGCCGTTTCCCGCCCATCTTACTATTCGCGCAGTTTGCCTCCCTATTGGCCGAGACGAGGCACGGCCCCGGGGCTAAGGGTAGGCGAGATCGCGGAAGCGGGCAACATACAACGGGAGAAACCAACCATGCGCAACACCACCGCACTGGCGCTTTGCCTCATTGCCGGCCCGAGCCTGGGCCTGGCGCAGGACCTGTCGGGCGACATCACCATCTGGAGCTGGAACATCGCCGCCTCGTCGCTGGAGTCGGTGGCCAAGGACTTCACCGCCGCCAATCCCGGCGTGAAGGTCACCGTCGAGGATCTTGGCAACCAGCAGGTCTTTGACCGCATGCTGGCAGCCTGTGCCGCAGGCGGGACGGATCTTCCCGACATCGTCACCGTCGAGAACCACGAATCCGAGATCTTCTGGTCGCAGTTCCCCTCCTGCTTCGTGGATCTCAAGACGCTTGGCTATGACGACGTGATGGCCGCGCAGTTCCCCGCCTTCAAGCGCACCGAGGTCGAACCGGGCGGTGTCGCCTATGCGATGCCCTGGGATTCCGGCCCCGTCGCCATGTTCTACCGCCGCGACTTCTACGAAAAGGCCGGCGTGGACCCGGCCGCGATCAAGACCTGGGCAGACTTCATCGCCGCGGGCGAGAAGATCCGGGCGGTCAGCCCCGATGTGGTGATGGCCATGGCCGACCTCAACGGCGATACCGAATGGTTCCGCATGATGGCAAACGAACAGGGCTGCGGCTATTTCTCGGACGACGCGCAGTCGATCACCGTCAACAAGCCCGGCTGCGTGGCGGCACTTGAGACGCTGAAGGGCATGAAGGATGCCGGTGTGCTGGCGGCGGGCAACTGGGACGAGAAGATCCAGTCGAACAATGCCGGCACGGTCGCCACCCAGATGTATGGCGGATGGTACGAGGGTACGGTCCGTTCGACGGCCCCCGAGGATCAGGCCGGGAAATGGGGCGTCTACGCGATGCCCTCGATGTCGGCCGAGGGCAATCATGCCGCCAACCTTGGCGGATCGTCGCTCGCCATTGCCTCGACCTCGGACAGCCCGGAGGCGGCCTTCGCCTTCCTGAAGCATGCGCTGACCACCAACGAGGGCCAGGTCAAGATGCTCAAGGAATACGGGCTCGTGCCCTCGCTCCTGACCGCGGTCGACGATCCCTATGTCGCCGAAACCCAGGCATTCTGGGGCGATCAGGCCGTCTGGCAGACCATCCTCGAGACGCTGCCGCGCGTCGCGCCCAGCCGCGGCACGGCCTTCTTCGGTGACGCCGACGGCATCATGCGCACCGTCCAGACCGGCTATCTGAACGGCAGCTACGAAAGCGCGCAGGCGGCCCTCGATGACGCGGCGCACCAGATCGAGCTGGTGACCGGATTGCAGATCGCCCAGTGACACAAGCGCCGGGGGCCCCGCGGCCCCCGGCCTTACCGCTTGCCGCAGGAGGTGGCCGATGAACCGAAGAACCTTCGCAGCCTATGGTTTCCTGTCGCCATACCTTGCGGTCTTCCTGCTGTTCTGGATATGGCCGATCCTCTATTCCTTCGGGCTTTCCTTCATGTCGACGCGGCAGGCCCCCTGGACCTTCCGGCCATCGGTCACCTGGGGGCGCCTGGCCGAGGACCCGGCCTTTCTCAACGCGCTGAAGAACACGCTTGTCATCCTGCTCGTGCAGGTGCCGCTGATGGTCGCGCTTGCAACCGTGCTGGCCGTGCTGCTCAACTCGTCGCTGCTGAAGGCTAGGGGGATCATGCGCTTCGCCTTCTTCGCGCCGGTGGTGGTCGGCGAGGTGGCCTATGCGGCAGTGTTCCGCCTGATGTTCACCGCCGACCGGGGCATCGTCAACAAGATGCTCGACAGCATCGGCCTTCCCGCCATCGACTGGTTCTCCAACCCGACTGCCGCGATGGCGCTGATCATCATGGCCGTGACCTGGCGTTGGGCGGGTTACAACGCCATCATCATCCTTTCGGGCCTGCAATCGGTTCCCGAGGACGTCTACGAGGCCGCGACTCTGGATCGCGTGTCGCCGCTGCGGCAGTTCTTCTTCATCACGCTGCCGCTGCTGCGGCCTGTTCTCGTCTTCTGCGTGGTCCTTTCGGTGATCGGCACGATGCAGCTTTTCGCCGAACCGTTCCTGATCACCAACCGCGGCGGGCCAGGTGGCGCGACCGAGACGCTTGGTCTGTTCCTGTATCGGCAGGGGTTCACGGTGCTCAACTTCGGCTACGCCTCGGCGGTGGCCTACACGGTCGCGGCACTCGCGGTGGCGATCTCGGTGCTCAATCTCTGGCTTGGGAGGGACCGCGCATGAGGTCGAAGTCCTCGCGCCGCTTCTGGCGGCAGGTCGCAATCCACGCAGTGATGGGGCCGCTTGCGCTGGTCTGGCTGTTTCCGCTCTGGATGATGGCCGTCTTCTCGACCATGCCCGAGAACGGCATCTTCTCGCCGGACATCGAGCTCTTGCCGTCGGACCAGTTCTGGATCAACTTCCAGGCGCTTCAGGCCGAGACCGGGTTCCTGCGGACGCTGTTCGTCTCGGTGATGGTCGCGCTGGTCAGCACGGTGCTGTCGGTGATGCTGACCTCGATGGCCGGCTGGGCGCTGGTGCGCTATCGCTTTCGCGGCAAGGCCCTGGTGACGGCGCTGATCTTCGGGACCATGACCCTGCCCTACTTCGTGGTCGTCGTGCCGCAGTTCATCATGGTTGCCCGCGACCTCGGCCTGTCGAACACCTGGTTCGCGCTGATCGTGCCGCCGCTGTTCAACTCGCTGGGCGTGCTCTTCATGCGGCAGGCCTTCTCGATGATGCCTCGCGAACTGTTTGACGCGGCGCAGGTCGAGGGCGTCAGGGAATGGCAGATCTTCACCCGCGTCGCCCTGCCGCTGGCAAAGCCCACGCTCGCGGCGCTGGCGATCATCCTGTTCCTGGCCTCGTGGAACAACTATCTCTGGCCGCTGCTCGTAGCCTCCGATCCGTCGATGATGACGTCCCCTGTGGCGCTTGGCACGCTCATCGGCGTGAACAGGGTGTCCTGGGCTTCGATCATGACCGGCGCGGTGCTTCTGACGCTGCCCATGGTGATCGTCTTCATCTTCCTCCAGCGCTTCTTCATGGCGGGGATCACCACCGGAGCGGTGAAATGAGGCGACAATGCGATCCGGTGGCATGTGCGCCGCGATACGGCACAGAGATTTCCGACGGTGAGCCTGAAACGGGGGGATTCCTATGGCAAGCGTGACAGTCAGCGCCGTGCGCAAGATGTTCGGCCAGATCGAGACGATCCACGGCGTGGATTTTACGGTTGACGACGGCGAGTTCGTGGTCTTCGTCGGCCCCTCGGGCTGCGGCAAGTCCACGCTTCTGCGGATGATCGCAGGGCTTGAGGATATCTCGGGCGGCGATATCTCCATCGGCGGCCGGGTCGTGAACGACGTGGATCCCTCCGACCGCGGCACAGCGATGGTGTTTCAGACCTACGCGCTTTATCCGCACATGACCGTGGCGCAGAACCTGTCCTTCGGCCTGCGGATGAACGGAAATCCTGACGACGACACCGCGCGCCGCGTTTCCGAGGCCGCACGCATCCTGCGCATCGAACCGCTTCTTGACCGCCGTCCCAAGGCGCTTTCCGGCGGCCAGCGCCAGCGCGTCGCCATCGGCCGGGCGATCGTGCGCAAGCCCGAGGTGTTTCTCTTCGACGAGCCGCTGTCGAACCTTGACGCCGAACTTCGTGTGCAGATGCGCATCGAGATCGCCCGGCTTCACAACGAGCTGGGCACGACCATGATCTACGTCACCCATGACCAGACCGAGGCGATGACCATGGCCGACCGCATCGTGGTACTGCGGGCAGGAAAGGTCGAACAGATCGGCGCGCCCCTCGATCTTTACGACAACCCGGTCAACCAGTTCGTCGCGGGCTTCATCGGCAGCCCGCGGATGAACTTCCTGGCGGCCGAGTCGCTGGGGGGCGGGCGGCTCCGGCTGCCGAACCAGGGCGGAGCAGAGATCGGCCTGGCGGCCGCGCAAGGGCTTGCAGCCGGGCAGAAGGCGGTGCTGGGCATCCGGCCCGAGCATTTCGCCGCAGCGGGGCAGGGCGACTGCGATCTCCACCTCGCCATCGACGTGGCCGAGCATCTGGGTGCCACCAGCTATCTCTACGCCAACACCAAGGCCGGCGAGCCTGTCGTCGTTCAAGCGGCGGCGGTCCGCAGCGCCCATGCGGGGGACCAAGTGGCGGTCTCGGTCCCGGCTGCCAGGGCCTATGTCTTCGACCTGGACGGCGCACGCCTTTCCTGATCTCCGTCTGCCCTGAATTGCCCACTTCCTCCGAAGGATGCCCCATGCGCTCTGAGACCCCGTGCAACGATTCCTGGGCCTTCGCCGAGGGGTTCGACCCCGCCTGGGTCGCCGCACCGCTGCCGGGCAGGACCGTCAGCCTGCCCCACACCGCCGTCGAGCTGCCGCTCAGCTACTTCGACGAAAAGTCCTACCAGCGGGCCTTCACCTATCAGCGGGTGATCCCCTGGGAGGACCGCTTCGCGGGCCGCGAGGTGTCCCTGCAGTTAGAGGGAGCCATGGCCGACGCCCTGGTCCTTGTGAACGGCCAGGAGGTTGCCCGCCACCGCGACGGCTACACCCCCTTCGAGGCGCGCCTCACGCCCCATCTGCGGCACGGCGACAACCTCGTGACCGTCCGGATCGACGGGTCCGAGAACCCGGAGATTCCGCCCTTCGGCGGGCAGATCGACTATCTGACCTACGCGGGCCTCTACCGTGAGGTCCATCTGCGGGTCACGGCGCCGCACTGGATCGCCAATGTCAAGATCGAGACGCCCGAGCCGCTTCGTGCGAAAAAGTCGGTCCACGCCCGGGTGATGCTGGCCGGCGAGGGGCGTGACGCCCGGGTCGAAGCGCGGCTCACCAGCCCCGATGGCACCGAGGTCGCGCGGACTTCGGTGGTGGCCAAGGGCGCGGATGCGATGATCGTCTTCGAGGGCGTGCCGGACCTCCGCCTCTGGTGCCCGGAGGATCCGGCACTCTACAGGCTGGACCTGACGCTGACCTCCACCGTCGGCGAGGACCGGCTTTCCACCAGCTTCGGCTTCCGTGAGGCGCGTTTCACACCTGAGGGTTTTGTCCTGAACGGCAGGCCGCTGAAGCTCATGGGCCTCAACCGACACCAGAGCTTTCCCTATTCGGGCTATGCGCAGGGCAAGCAGTCGCAGCGCCGGGATGCCGAAATCCTGAAACGGGAACTGGGCTGCAACATCGTGCGCACCTCGCACTATCCGCAGTCGCGCCACTTCCTCGACGCCTGCGACGAGATCGGCCTTCTCGTCTTCGAGGAAATCCCCGGCTGGCAGCACATCGGCGGGCCGGAATGGAAGGCCGAGACGGTCCGTAACGTTCGCCGCATGATCGAAAGGGACTGGAACCGCCCCTCGATCATCCTGTGGGGCGTCCGGATCAACGAGAGCCAGGACGACCACGACCTCTACGCCGAGACCAACCGCGTCGCCCGCGAGCTTGATCCGACGCGCCAGACCGGGGGTGTTCGCTACATCACCGACAGCGAGCTGCTGGAGGATGTCTACACGCTCAACGACTTCATCCTGGGCGAGTTCGAGAACCCGATGTCGAACCGGCCCCGGACGGCGCTGCGGTCGCGGCAGGAAACGACGGGTCTCGCACACCCGGTCCCCTATCTCATCACCGAGTTCAACGGCCACATGTACCCGACCAAGTCCGGGGATCAGGAACAGCGTCAGGCTGAACACGTCATCCGCCATCTCGACGTCCTGAATGCCGCCTTCGGCGACCCGGCCGTCGCCGGCGCGATCGGCTGGTGCTTCTTCGACTACAACACCCACAAGGACTTCGGCTCGGGCGACCGCATCTGCCACCATGGCGTCAGCACGATCTTCCGCGAGCCCAAGTTCGCGGCCTATGCCTATGCCAGCCAGATCGATCCGGCAGAGCGCGTCGTGATGCAGCCGGCAAGCTTCTTTGCCCGTGGCGAACGCAACATCGGTGGTGTGCTGCCGCTGGTGGTGCTGACCAACTGCGACGAGATCGAATTCCGCTATGGCGCCAGCCTCAGAAAGCGTGTGGGGCCGGACCGCGAGCGGTACCCGCACCTGCCGCACCCGCCGGTCATCCTCGACCACCGCCAGTTCTCGGCCGGCGAGATGGGACTCTGGGGCATGAGCTGGGAGGATTGCGAGATCCTCGGATTTCTCGGGGGCCAGGAGGTGGTGCGGCGGCGCTATGTTGCCGACCCCTTGCCGACCCGGCTTGAGGTCGCCCCCGATGCGACCGCGCTGGATGCGGCGGCGCCGGACGAGGTGCGGGTGATCGTGCGGGCGCTTGACCAGGCGGGTAACGTGCTGCCGTTCCTGGCCGACGCGGTGCGGATCGAGGTGGAAGGGCCCGGGCGGCTCATCGGGCCAGCCACGGTGCATCTGGCCGGGGGGACCGCGGGGTTCTGGCTGGCCGCCACCGGCGCGACGGGTGCGGTGCGGGTTCGGCTTGCGACCGACCGCTTCGCCCCTGTGACACTCGAACTCAGGGCGGAATGAGATCGGATGCGGCCCCGCACCAAGGGCCGCAGGGTCGCCGACACCGCCAGAGACGATGCAGGAGACCTGGGCGGCAAAGGAAGAGATCGCGCGCCCGGCTCGCAACTATCTGGACCAGTTGGCGGCGGAAGCAGGAGAGGTTCCCGAAGGGCCGCGGCACAAGGCCCCGAAGTATTTGTCGGAAACCGATCCCGCAGCACGCTTTCCGGCCTGATGCTCTCGCCGCAGACAAATCTTACGGAACCGGCCCGTTTCTGGTCTGACTACTCAAGCGCCAGATTGCCCGCAACTTGCCCGGCCCCGAGGGCTTCGAGATCGGCCGCTGCAAGCGCAAGAAGGTCGATATTCTCTTCGCAAACCTGAAGCGCAACCTCGGCTTCACCCGTCTCCAGCGCAGAGGCCTACGCGGCGCCAGTGACGAGTTCCTCCTCGCAGCGACCGCGCAGAACCTGAAACGTCTGACGAAACTGGACCCGGCATGACGCAGACGGAGCAGGCTATTCTGACTGCCAGAGGAGACGCGAAAGGCATCAGATTCAGGTGCTTAAGTCGGTGCGACAACACTCAACACACAATGTGGGGTGTCGAGTATTTCACCTGTATCGGTCGTTTCTGTCCCGCCCCCCTGCCCTGCCCCACATCAAGGACTTAGGCTGGACAAAAACCCGTGACAAAACCTTTGCGGTTTTGGGAGGTTTTTGGCACAGTGCAGCATGATCATCGGATACGCCCGCGTCAGCACAGAGGACCAGAACCTGGACGGTCAGCTCGATGCCCTGAAGGCGGCGGGTGCTGAGAAGATCTTTGCAGACAAGATCACCGGCACGGCACGCAGCAGGCCCGAGCTGGACCGCTTGCTCGATCAACTGCGCCAGGGCGACGTGATAACCGTCACCAAGTATGACCGCCTTGCGCGGTCCTTGCGTGACCTTCTCGATATCGTGGACACAATCCAGGCACAGGGTGCGGGTTTTCGGTCGCTGGCCGAGGACATCGACACCACCACACCCGCCGGTCGGCTGGTGTTCCATGTCTTCGCCTCCATCGCCCAGTTTGAGCGCGAGCGTGTCTCGGAACGTACCAAGGAGGGGCTTGAGGCTGCGCGGAAGCGCGGCCGCGTCGGGGGCAGGCCCCCTGCCCTGTCGGCCGCACAGAAAGCTGAAGTGCGCCGGATGCGGGACGAGGAGCTGCGCCCCCTGCCCGAGATCGCACAGCTCTTCCGGGTGAGTGCGAAGACGATAAGACGAGTGTGAAAGACCCGAGGATCTGTCTCCGTGAGGATGCTTTTCCGAAGTGTTCACCGAGCGCGCGCGGCATTTTCCTAAGATCAACTGAATTTCCGCAGGCTCGGTGCCAGATCCCAAGGACGGCAGTGCTTTATGGAAACGAAGTTTACCCAGTTCCTGCGCACGGGCGGGAGCGCCGAATTTTTCATTCGGCGCAAGGCCGATGTGTGGGTTGGGGGGCGGACGGCCCTTTCCATCAAGAGTGAGTTTCCGAACTATGCGGCCCTGCGCGACAACTTCGCGGCTAGGCTGGATGCCGTCATCCAGTCGAATTCGGCGATGCTTCTGCAAGCCATCAGCGCACAATATGGCCCGCCCCTGACAGCGGCAGAGCTGCCGGGTGTCAGCGCCGCCCGCGCCGACACTCTTGCTCTATGGGAGGAGCGGATCGAGGTCATCTGGACTGAATGGCATTCTCACCTCCAGCGACTGCGCCCGATCCGAGAGGCGATGGAGCAGCATCTTTTGCGCGGATTCGCAGCCTTGATCAATGAGTTGCGACAGCGGGACCTTGGTATCCGTCAGTACGTTTGGCGGTCGCGCGATGACGGCAAGGTGCGATCATCGCATGCGCAGTATGATGACCAGGTGTTCAGTTGGGATGACCCGCCGGAGGGTGGTCATCCAGGACAGGCCTTCAACTGTCGCTGCCACGCAGAGCCCTTCGTTCAGGACCAAGTGGTGTCCCAACAGAATTGGGACGGTTTCACATTCCGTTATGGCGACGCCGATCGCGAGCAAATGCGCCGCAACGCCGAGGCCGAGATGCGGGCCTTGCGGCCTGCGATTGAAGCTCTTGCCGCCCTGCCCGACAAGACAGCGGATCAAGAGGCACAGCAACAGGCGTTGGCAGAGGCATTCAGGGTCGCAGCCTATCGTTACGAACTGGCATCACTAGAGCCGGGCGCGCTGGCCCGCTCAGGTCTGTTGTTCGGGCCAGATGCTGATCGTGCACGACTGATCGCCGAAGCCGAGGCCTATCGCAAAGGCGCCGATGAAATGGCCCGTGGCATGTCAGCCAGCCCTTTCTTCGACGGGATCCATCCTGCCGCCGTATTGAACGAGCTTCGCCGGGATGCGCCTGAAAGTTCAGGGCAGTTCCTGAATTCTTTAGTTCTGATGGCGGGTGTAAAATATCTACCGCAGGGTCTGGTAAGCGAAGATGAGCGGTTTGCCGCGCTGCGCGACATTGGCCGTGGCTTCGTCGCGGCAGCTCGTGCCGTCGAACAGGAACGTAACCAACGCGGGGTCTATGATACCGCTCAGTGGAACAACCTCAGCGCTGACTTGCTGCGCATCGCCGGACAAGGCGTCTCCATGGCCGATGCCCGTGCCGTCAATGACGGGATGCTCATCGAGACCGGGCGTCGCTTCTATCCTGCCGCCCTGGCGCTGGTAACAGGCGGCCCTGTCTCCGTCATCGGTGCCGCTGCTCGCGCACCCATTCGCATCACGCCCGATATTCTGGATGATGCCGGAAGGTTCCTTGGGCAAAGAAGCGGCGGGCCGAATGCCCCCAGTTTCCGAAACTGGTCTGCCAAGCCTGGCAACGACGTCGAGATCATGCCCGGTGGACAGGTCCGCTACACGACAACCATTACGGATCCCGCCTCGTCACTCAACGGGCGAACCGTGTCAGTGTCCTATACTGACGGTGCCCCAGACTTCTCTCAGCTCGGTGTGGCGCGGGTGGACATCCCGAACCCTGTTGGGCGTGGTGTCGGAGCGGACACGGCAGACATGAGGGCTGCGTCACGCGCGCTTTGGGCCGAGATTAGGGCTGGACGCATCGACGCACGCAGATTTACGGAAGTTCAACTTGATGACATCAGGTCGGGAAGGGCCCAAATCACAGGGCTGACTTGGCATCATGATGGCATTTCCTTGAACCAGGATGGCACAGGACCGATGCTACTGCTCGACAGGCGTGCCCACATAATTTTCGGGCATGTTGGCTGGGCCAGCACAATCAACCCATAGGGACAGAATGAGAGATTTTGAATGGGGAAGCTATCTGACAACGCCGCTGCCGCCAGCGACTGAAGCTCAGATCGTTGAAGTTGAGAACCGTCTTGGTGTCAGGCTTCCTGAGGAGTTGCGTCGCGGCTACATGACCACAGGACACGCATCCATCATCAAACGGGGCAAGTACTGTTCATCTGGCGTAACTGGAGCACATGCGAAGGGCGGGCGCTACTTGGGTTTCATGCAGTACCTCGAACCGATTGAGCGGATCGTAGTTGATGCTCGCGACATCGCTGAATATGTCGACGACCAGTACGAGCGCCCTTTTCCCGACGTCATTCCCTTCGCCCAACTCGGAGCGGGTGGCTGGACCTGTCTGAACTACCAAAACGATCCGACGCGCGCGAACCCTGAAGTCTGGGAAGGCAACATGGAAACCAACGGTACCTTCGAGACTTTCTTTCACAAGGTCGCCGAGAGTTTCGACGATTTCATCGACATGCTTCTGCCGGACGACGAGATCGCTGCACTTGGGTTCAGGGTATGATGCCCTGGACCGCAAGCGGGGCAGAGTAGGTAGCAGGCCCCCGCCGTGCGGAAGGCTGAGGTGCGCAAGATGCGGGACGAGGAGCTGCGGCCCCTGCCCGAGATCGCGCAACTCTTCCGTGTCAGTGTGAAGACTGTTCGGTGGGCATGGGCCACAAATGTTGTTTTGTGTGCTGTGCCGTGCTATGTCTACCTTATGCCCAGACTCTCAATCGACATCACCCCTGAAGAACACCAGAAGCTGAAGGCCATCGCTGCGCTGAAAGGCGAGAGCATCAAGGATTTCGTGTTGAAGCGCACCCTTGGCGATGCCCCTGCCCTTGACGATATGAGTGAGGCCGAGGCGGTTGCGGCTTTGGCTGACTTTCTGAAGCCCAGGATCGAGCAGGCGCGGCGCGGCGAGTTTTCCAAGAAGTCGCTTGCAGACATTCGGCGTGAAGCACACCAGCAGGCCGGACTGTAGCCGTTCCCATGCCGTCCTATGACCTCACGCTCGCCGCTGAAACGGATTTGCGGGATATCTGGCGCTATACCTACAAAACGTGGGGCTTTGACCAAGCCGAGAAGTACTTCGACCAGATCGAAACCTGTTGCGAGGCCGTGGGTGACGGGCGGGCGAGGTCGAAGGCGCTGGAAGAATTGCAGAAAGGCGTCCAAATCCACCGCTGCGAACATCACTTCATCGCCTGGATGGCCGGAACCCGCCCAGTCATTATAGCCATCCTGCATGAGCGGATGGATTTCATGCGGCGGCTGAAGGGCCGGGTATAGCCCTACTGCGGTGCTCCAAAGACAGCCGTTGCGTCCAACTCAAATGAGTATATACTCATTTGAGTAAAAACTCATTTCCATGGAGGCGGCCCGCTTGCCAATCATCTCAATACTGAACCCAAAGGGCGGCAGCGGCAAAACTACCATCACGACGAACCTTGCCCGCTCGCTGCACGAGCGCGGACATAGGGTTCTAATCGTCGACTCCGATCCGCAAGGCAGTGCCCGAGACTGGCACGCGGCTAACGAAAAGAATCCCCTGCCCCTCGTGGCCCTGGACCGTGCCAACAACGTCAAAAGCCTGCCGGATGTCGCCGCCACCTACGACTTCGTCGTGGTGGATGGCGCGGCCAAACTCGAGGACATGATCGCCGCAAGCATCAAGATTACAGACTTTGTCCTTATACCGGTGACGCCTAGTCCTTACGACCTGTGGGCGGCTTCGGATCTGGTTGATTTCATCAAGGCGCGTCAGGAGGTGACAGAAGGCAAACCTGCTGCCCGCTTCATCATCAGCCGTGCAATCGCCGGAACACGTCTCGGCGACGAGATCGTCAAGGCGCTCGCAGAACAAGGTCTGGGGGTATTCACCACACACATCACCCAGCGACAGGTTTATCCCCAAACCGCAAGCGAGGGGGGGACAGTGTTCGACAGCAAGAACGCCGATGCCCTAGCGGAAGTGAACGCTCTGACCGATGAAATCCTCGCCTTTATCGAAGCGGAGGGGGCATGATGGCCCTTTCGAGCAAACGACCGAGCCAGCGTGATGAGATCAAGACGAAGCTTCTGAACGATGTGATTGAAACAAATGAGAAGAAGCGCCGTCTGAATGCGGAGATCGAGGACTCTCTCTATCGTCGGATAAAAGGGCGGGCTGCGGAAGAAGGGCGAACGATATCCAGCATTACCCGCGACCTATGGATTGAGTATTTGAGTAAATGAGTAATTACTCTACCAGCCGTTGCGACCGCGCTTCTTGTACCAGCTTTTGCAGAACCCGAGGAACGCAGCATCCGGGTTCTTCGGAGGTTCCTTCCGTCTTGCAGCATAGGTTCGCCACTCCCCGACAAGGACATTAATGTCCCACGTCGGCACAAGCTCCCGCGCCCGCTCAAGCGTATCCGGCGAGAGGGGTAAAATGTAGCCGCCAGTCAGCCGGTCCTGTTGGGGTTTGGCTGTGTAGGCATGCAGAAACTCCGGCTTCGGCGTGACCGTCAGGATGTCAGCTTCCAGCCGGAAGGCATAGTCCGGCATGTGATCGTGTTCTTCGTCGGCCTTGCAAATATCCTTCACGAGCCGCCGAAATTCCTTATCTGAGGATGTCGAGCCAGTGCGGGCCTGTAGCTTTTCAAGGCCACACTTCCATTCCGGCTGGGTGCCGCACTGCTTGCGGGCCAGTTCATACAGGCGGCGCTCTAGAGGTTTGCGGAGCTGGAAGTAGCGACGGTTCAGTGTCAGAACATCATCACCAGCAATCGCATTGAATACCCAATCGGAGAGGGTAACTTCCAGATCGAGCATGCGGCCGTCGCGGGTTTCACGCACGATCCGATAGCGATCAATCAGACTGAACCCGTCAATCTGCTCGACGCCACCTGTGATGATGTTTGTTTCGATCTGGGTTCCCTGTAGCCGCTCAAGCGCAGCCTTGAGGCCAGAATAACCGGTTCCAGCCACGGGACGATTGGTAGCAACAAGCAAATCATATGCCTTGAACCGCAAGGTCCGGTGGACCGTCTTGCCGTCGTTCAGTGCTGCCATAACCTGCGAAATACAGTAAATCAGGACATCACGATCATGAACCGTGGCTAGGCCGACCATGTTCGGTCTGATTTCCACATAGCTCTTGCCATCAGTGGCTACATAGCGGCGTTTTCTTGTGTCGGGCTTTGTCGAAAGGGTGAAGATCGGATGTGCCATCGAGGCCATGTCACCTTTAGGCGCGGCGTCAAAGATATCACAGACGAAGAAGTCTCCCTGTGCGTGACGCAAAGGGAGCAGCGGCGTCCGATCTTGTTTCGTAATTTCACCCACCATCATCGCACTATTCGTAATTTCGCCCACCGACACAAGTGGTTCGTAGTATCACCCACCGGGCGGCTTTCGTAAGATCACCCACCATCTTTCGTAAGATCAC
>Ga0116180_1002532_pt1 | contig 14370 bp, 11 predicted proteins | sample AD_UKC073_MetaG_FD_89804 | JGI IMG/M metagenome (GOLD analysis project Ga0116180, IMG submission 89804) | Active sludge microbial communities of municipal wastewater-treating anaerobic digesters from USA - AD_UKC073_MetaG | ecosystem: Engineered > Bioreactor > Anaerobic > Digestate | place: USA...
CCTGCCTTGAGCTGGGCGATACGCTCGGCGATCTTGTTGTCACGCACGAGCTCGTCTAGCTCCTTGAGCTGCACAGCCTGTTGCAGATTGCTGCTTCGGGTGGTGGCGGTCAGTGCGGTCTGACGCTCGTAGAGTCGGTCGAAGGCGTCCGTCACCAAACCAATGCGCTGCGCTGCGCCAGCGCCTGTCGCCCCGCCAGTTGTATTCATCGCGGCAGCGCGGCTCTTGCGAAACGCCAAGAGCGCCTCCTCCATCTCGCGCTTCTTGGCCAACAGGGCAGCTATGAAGCCCTGCAACTCGCGCTCCTGGAGAGCATGCTCCGACAAGGTGTTCTCAAGCACTGGCAGTTGCGCCTCGATATCGAGTTGCCGCGCCACCGCAGCACGAACGAGTTCGTCGCGGCCCTGCGCCATGGCCTGGTCGATCTGCTCGGCCAGATGGGCATGCTGACCATTCAGGCTGGCATGCTGCTGCTGGGACAGATGACGGTTCGCAGCGACGATCCCAAGCTCGTGGCGCACATCGTCGATCACGCTGTCGGCCTCGCGCAGGGTCTGCTCCATCACGGCGTCCGGGGCCTGATCTTCCAGGCGATCCAGCAGAGCATGCACGCCCCCGGCAATCACACGACCAACACGGGTTTTCAGGGAATCCGCCATTTCAGGCTCCTTTCTTGGGAGGAAGACTCGTAGCAATCTCGACGGTCGCGGCCACATGGCGCCGGATGACCTCGGGGTCGTGCGCAGCGGCCGAGGCAGTGATGGCCTGTCGCAGCAAGGTCTCGCACAGGGCAAAGCTCCGCCGGACGAGCGTGTCCTCGAGCCTGGCAGCCTGGCTGGCGTCCTTCGGGGCCTGGCTGACGATGGAGGCCAGGGCGGCCGTCGTGAAGTCCAGGATGGCGCCCAACACTTCCGAGTGAGCCTCCCCCTGCCCCTCAAGCACAACCAGGGATTCCCGCAACTGCCCCGTAAGCTCCCGCGCCCAGGCATGGGCTGCGGCATAGTCGAGGGCGCCGTCGTGCTGGCGCTTGAGCTGACCGAGCAACACACGCAGCTTGTCGCTGTTGGTCGTGGCGCCATCGACGCGCAGCTGCGCCAGCCACAGGTACAGGTCACCCGGAATACGCGCGGAGATCGGCTCCATGCCACCTGCCTGACTCATACGCCACCTCATGCTCATGTCACATTGAACACAATTGTATTCACATGAACACGGAAGTCAATTCAGATATTCCGAATGGAAGTTTCGAAAAAGTTTGCTGTACGGGGTTACGACGGTTTGGGAGGAGGGGCGAAGCGGAACGGGTTCTCCAGGGGGCGACGATGCTGACTGGAGAGCCGTGCTAACTGTCAGATGAACTCAAACGGATGAAGGCAGGATGAATTCGACCCCGCTGGAAACGCAGGAGAGCACGCCAAACGCAAAAAAGCCCTTGATTTCTCAAGGGCTTTTTCAACTGGCGGAGAAGGAGGGATTCGAACCCTCGATACGGAGAACCGTATACCGGATTTCGAGTCCGGCGCATTCGACCACTCTGCCACCTCTCCTGGTGCTTGGCTTTCAGCAGACGCTGTCGGCTGATCGAAGCCCGCGATTATATATCAAATCGCAGGAAATGCCAGTCATTCGGCGGGTTTGGCTGCGGCGGTGAATTCGTCGTAGGCGCGCACGGCTTCGGCCGCATACATCAGGCTGGGGCCGCCGCCCATGTACGTGCAGATGCCCAGGGTTTCCATGAGCTGCTCGCGGGTCATGCCGAGGCGGACCAAAGCCTTAACGTGGAAGCCGATGCAGCCGTCGCAACGTGCCGACACGCCGATGGCCAGGGCGATGAGCTCCTTCTGCAGGGCCGACAGGGAGCCCTCCTTCATCGCTTCCTTGGCCATGCTGGAGAAGCCCTTCATGGTGTCAGGGATCTCGGCATGGAGGGCCTTGAGGCCCTTGCTCAGGTCTCCGGTGATCTGGACGAAGGACTTGCTGCTCATGATGAAAGCTCCAAATAAATTAGAACTTTCTAATATACAGAAAATCTGATGCTCCGGAAACCGGAAAGCGAGGCTTCCCGGCTACCGGATCACCTTACAGGGGCGCAGCGAGCACCGTGAGGCCGCCCATGTAGGGCTGCAGCGCGGTGGGGATACGCACCGAGCCGTCGGCCTGCTGGTAGTTCTCGAGCACCGCCACGAGGGTCCGCCCCACTGCCAGGCCGGAGCCGTTGAGGGTGGCGAGGGCCTCGTTCTTGCCCTGAGCGTTCTTGAAGCGGGCCTGCATGCGGCGGGCCTGGAAACTCTCGAAGCACGAGCAGGAGGAGATCTCCCGGTAGGTGTTCTGGGCCGGCAGCCACACTTCCAGGTCGTAGGTCTTGGCCGCGCCAAAGCCCATGTCGCCGGAGCACAGCACGATCTTGCGATAGGGAAGTTCGAGCTTCTGCAGGATGGCCTCTGCGTGGCCGGTGAGCTCCTCCAGCGCGTCCCAGGCGTTCTCGGGGCGCTCGATGCGGACGAGTTCGACCTTGTCGAACTGGTGCTGGCGGATCATGCCGCGGGTGTCGCGGCCATAGCTGCCGGCCTCCGAGCGGAAGCACGGAGTGTGGCAGACGTACTTCATGGGCAGGGATTCGGCGGGGACGATCTCGTCGCGAACGATGTTGGTCACCGGCACTTCGGCAGTCGGAATCAGATAGAACTTGCCGCCATCGGCCTTCGGCACGGAAAAGAGGTCTTCCTCGAACTTGGGCAGTTGGCCGGTACCGTACATGCTGTCGGCGTTGACCAGGTAGGGCGCGTACAGCTCGGTGTAGCCGTGCTCGGCGGTGTGGGTGTCCACCATGAACTGGGCCAGGGCCCGGTGCAGGCGCGCCAGGCCGCCCTTCATCAGGGTAAAGCGGGCGCCGGAGATCTTGACCGCCGTTTCGAAGTCGAGCCCGCCCAGGCGGGTGCCGATGTCCACGTGGTCACGCACTTCGAAATCAAAGCTGGGCACCGTGCCCCAGCGGCTCACCTCGACGTTGTCGGCCTCCGACTTGCCCACAGGAACGCTGTCGTGGGGCAGATTGGGCAGGCCGGCCACAAAGGCGTTGAAGCGTTCCAGCAACTCGGCCAGGGCAGCTTCGTTGGCCTTGAGTTCATCACCAATGCCGGCCACCTCGGCCAGCACGGCGGAGGCGTCCTCGCCCTTGCCCTTGAGCTGCCCCACCTGCTTGGACAGGGTGTTGCGCCGCGACTGGAGCTCCTGGGTGCGGGTCTGGCGAGACTTGCGCTCGTCCTCCAGGGCCTGGAAGGCGGCCACATCGAGACTCATGCCCCGGGTAGCCAGCCGCTCCGCAACAAAGTCCAGACGGGTACGCAGCAGTTGTACGTCAAGCATGACAATCCCTATTCAAATCAGAAAATTAGCCTATCGAACGGCAGCGGCCCGGAAATTGCTCAAGCGAGACCACTGCTTTTCGGTTATATTGCGCCGCAGCATGCATTTCGCGCATGGCGCATCACAAACAATAGAAATCAAGAAGTTAATAGCACCAAAAGGCGGAAACTTTTCTTGATTTCACAAACTCACACGTCACAATTGTAGAGAGGCGTGCACAAGACTGCGCCATTCCAATGCGACCACCGAAGGAGACCCCGATGTTGTCCATTCGAGACTGTCTGGATTACTGCGACCTGACCGACGAAGACGTCGCCATCATTGCCGAGCACCATGACATCCCCGATGCCGCCGCCCAGATTGCCTGCGGGCTCGTCCAGACCCGAGAAGGCACGCTGATGCTCACCCAGTTCATGCTCGACCTGGTGGATGCCGCCGAGGAGCGCGGTGATCGGGCCAAGGCCAAGCGCTTCCGGGATGCCTGCGCCCGCTTCATTGCGGCGCACCCTCTTCCCCACGAGCAGCACTGAGATCACTTCCCGCCTGACGGGTTTCCTTGCCGGGTTTCATACTCCCGGTCGAGTTCCCGCAGGCGCTCCAGCTTCTCGGCGATCTTCGCCTCCAGCCCGCGGCCCGTCGGTTCATACCAGCCGGGCTTCTGCATGCCTTCAGGCAGATACGATTCACCGGCCGCATAGGCGCCCGGTTCATCATGGGCGTAGCGATAGGCCTTGCCGTAGCCCAGTTCCTTCATGAGCTTTGTCGGCGCGTTGCGCAGGTGTATCGGCACCGGCCGGGACACATCCTGCTTCACAAATTGACGCGCTGCATTATACGCCTTGTAGACCGCGTTCGATTTGGCGGCGCAGGCCAGGAACACCGCCGCCTGCCCCAGCGCCAGCTCGCCCTCCGGTGAGCCCAGGCGCTCGAAGGTCGCACAGGCATTGAGGCAGATCTCCAACGCCCGGGGGTCTGCCAGGCCAATATCCTCGATCGCCATCCGCACCAGCCGACGCCCCATGTAAAGGGGCTCGGCGCCCCCATCGAGCATACGGCACAACCAGTAAAGGGCCGCATCCGGATCCGACCCCCGAATGGACTTGTGGAGCGCCGAGATCTGGTCGTAGAAGGCCTCGCCGCCCTTGTCGAAACGCCTCAGGTTGCGCGACAGGGCTTCGTCGATGAAGGCCGGCGTCACCGGATTGACACCGGCCGTGGTGGCCGCGGTGGTCACCTGCTCCACCAGATTGAGCAGGCGCCGGGCGTCGCCATCGGCAAAGCCGGTCAGGCGGTCACGGGCGTCATCCTCGAAGCCCAGTTCGGGGCAGGCCACATGCCGCGCACGTTCGAACAGCTCGGCCAGCTCTGCCTGGCTGAGGGACTCCAGCACATACACCGCTGCCCGGGACAGCAGCGCCGAGTTCACCTCGAAGGAAGGGTTCTCGGTCGTGGCCCCGATCAGGGTGACGAGGCCCTGCTCCACGTAGGGCAGAAAGGCGTCCTGCTGGGCTTTGTTGAAGCGGTGCACCTCATCCACGAAGAGGATGGTGTGACGCCCCCGACTACGCTCGGCCTCGGCACGTGCAATGGCCTCACGGATGTCCTTGACGCCCGAGAACACCGCCGACAGGGACGCGAACTCAGCGTCGAAGGCCCTCGCCATGAGCCGCGCCAGAGTGGTCTTGCCCACCCCCGGCGGCCCCCACAGGATCATCGAATGGAGCTTGCCAGACTGGAAGGCCAGCGCCAGGGGTTTGCCCGGGCCGAGCAGGTGCTTCTGCCCGATCACGTCGGCAATGGTCTGCGGGCGCATGGCCTCGGCCAGCGGCTGACGCGGCGGATCGAGGGTGTCGAACAGGTCGGCCATGGGCAGCGGCGCGGCTTAGTCGCCGACCACGTCGGCGCCCTTGGGCGGCACGAAGCGGAACAGCCCGGCATCCAGGGACGGATTGCGCTCCATCTGCAGGAAGTTCAGGGAGGTGGTCTGACCGAAGTTGTCGTGCAGGACCATGGCTTTGAGCTGGCCACCGGAGAAGCCCATGCGGATGCGCTCGAAGCTGCTGTCGTCGGCCTTGGGCCGGGCCTCGACCCATTCCATGCCATCGGCGGCGCCATCATCCTGGAGGGTGAAATTTTTCTCCAGCGAATTGTCGCCGGCCAGTATGGCCGCCGGCGTGCTGCCCAGCGCCTGGCCGAGCTTCTTGGTGGTGACCTGGTTGAGCTCCTGGTCCCAGGCCCACAGCTTGCTGCCGTCCCCCACCAGCAACTGGGCGTAGGGCTTCTCGTAAGTCCAGCGGAACTTGCCCGGCCGCGAGAAGGCAAAGGTGCCGCTGGCCTGCTGGGGCTTGCGCCCGGACTTGGAAAACACCTGCTGGGTGAAGCTGCCCCGCGCCGAACGGGTGCCATCCATGAACTGCTTGAGCTGGGCCAGGGCATCGGCGTGGGCGGTGCCTGCGGCAAACAGCAGCGAAGCCACCAGGACACGCAGCGTACGGGTACGAATCATCATTCTCCTTCGCGGGGCGGCGTCACCACCTCCCGGTTGCCATTGCTGCGCATGGCCGAAATCAGGCCCGAGCGTTCCATCTGTTCGATCAGGCGGGCGGCCCGGTTGTAGCCGATGCGCAGGTGCCGCTGCACCAGGGAGATCGACGGCCGGCGGGTCTTGAGAACGATCTCCACGGCCTGATCGTAAAGGGGATCGGCCTCGCTGCCCTCACCACCGCCTTCGCCACCACCCAGCAGGTCACCGCCCTCCTCGTCCGACGGCGCGAGGATGCCATCGATATAGTCGGGCTCACCCAGCGCCTTGAGATGCTCGACCACCCGGTGCACTTCGTTGTCGGCCACGAAGGCACCATGGACGCGGATCGGCAGCCCGGTGCCAGGCGCCAGGTAGAGCATGTCGCCCATCCCCAGCAGCGCCTCGGCGCCCATCTGGTCGAGGATGGTGCGGGAGTCGATCTTGCTGGACACCTGGAAGGCCATGCGGGTCGGGATGTTGGCCTTGATCAGGCCGGTGATCACGTCCACGCTGGGGCGCTGGGTGGCGAGGATCAGGTGGATGCCGGCTGCCCGCGCCTTCTGGGCCAGACGGGCGATGAGCTCCTCGATCTTCTTGCCGACCACCATCATCAGGTCGGCCAGCTCGTCGATGATGACGACGATGTAGGGCAGCTTGTCGAGGGGCTCGGGGTTGTCGGGGGTGATGGAGAACGGGTTCTTGAGGGGCGACCCGATCTTGGCCGCTTCCGCCACCGCCTTGTTGTAGCCGGCCAGGTTGCGCACACCCAGGGCCGACATCAGCTTGTAGCGCTTCTCCATCTCGGCCACGCACCAGTTGAGCGCGTTGGCAGCGTGCTTCATGTCGGTCACCACGGGCGCCAGCAGGTGCGGGATGCCCTCGTAGATGGACAGCTCCAGCATCTTGGGATCGACAAGGATCAGGCGCACGTCCTCGGGTTCGGACTTGTAGAGCAGCGACAGGATCATCGCGTTGATGCCCACCGATTTGCCCGAGCCGGTGGTACCGGCCACCAGCAGGTGGGGCGTCTTGGCGATGTCGGCCACCACCGGCTGACCGCCGATGTCCTTGCCCAGGGCCACGGTGAGCGGCGAGTGCATGTCGTGGTAGGCCTTGGAGCCGAGGATCTCGGACAGGCGCACCGTCTGGCGCTTGGGATTGGGCAGCTCCAGGGCCATGCAGGTCTTGCCCGGCACGGTCTCGACCACGCGGATGCTCACCACCGACAGGGCCCGGGCCAGATCCTTGACCAGATTCATCACCTGGCTGCCCTTCACGCCCACCGCCGGCTCGATCTCGAAGCGGGTGATGACCGGCCCCGGATAGGCCGCGAGCACCTTTACCTCGACACCGAAGTCGGCCAGCTTGCGCTCGATCAGGCGTGAGGTGAACTCGAGCACCTCGGCAGATGGCGGCTCCACATCATGGGCAGGCTCGTCGAGCAAGGCCAGGGGCGGCAGGGCACCGCCGGGCAGCTCGGTGAACAGCGGCGTCTGACGCTCCTTCTCGACCCGTACGGACTTCTCGACCTCGACAATGGCCGGCTCGATGCGGACCGGCGGCGGGGGTGCGACCTCCTCCTTCTTGCGCTTGGTCTCGACCACGGCTTCACGCTTCTGGGCCACCTCGCGGCCAACGCGACGGTCCTCCCAGGTCTGGACGCCCTGGGTGGCAAACAGCCAGATCCGCTCCAGGCCGGCGCCCAGGGCTTCGGAGGCCTCGAGCCAGCTGACACCGGAAAATAGGCTCAGCCCACCGGCGATCAGCGCCAGCAGCAGCAGGGTTCCCCCCGTAAAGCCCAGGTATTGCAGCACCAGGTTGCCCAGCTCGATACCGATCACCCCGCCCGGCTCCATCGGCAGGCTGGCCTTGAGGGAATAGAAACGCATGGCCTCCAGGCCACTGCTGGCCAGCAGCACGACCAGGAAACCGATGACCACCACCAGGAAGGAGCGCCGGTCGGCGCCGAAAACCAGCTGCAGACGGCGGAAACCGATGGCCAGGCCGAGGCCGAGGAAGATCACCCACCACCAGGCCGACAGGCCGAAGAGATAGAAGAGCAGGTCAGACAACCAGGCCCCGAAGCGCCCCCCCGGGTTGCTCACATGCTCCACCTGCACGGCGTGGGACCAGCCCGGATCGGCCTTGGAATAGCCGAACAGGACCATGGCCACGTAAAGGGCCAGCACGCCCAACAGCATCCAGCGCGCCTCCTGCAGCAGGCTGGCAATTTTTTCAGGGAGGGGGAGCGGTCGGGTGGACGGACGATTGAGCATGGATGGGTGGTGCCGGATACGGGTGGAGCCTGAAATGCAAAAGCGCGGCGAGGCGCCGCGCTTTGATTATAAACCAGGGTCTCTGGTCAGCCCTTCCTCCCCGGGTTCCAAATGGGTAAGGAAGGATTTCCGGACCATTCACAAATCGTAGATCTTTTCGCGCAGGATCACGCCGCCATCGGTTTCCTCGATGAGGCCGCGCAGGCCCAGATCCTTCATCACCCGGCTGACCATCTCGCGGGAGGCGCCAATCATCTTGGCGATATCCTGCTTGGAGATCTTCTTCTTCACCACCTTCAGGCCATCCACTTCTTCGGACATCTCGAGCAGCAGGCGTGCCACCCGGCCGTAAACGTCCATCAGCGCCAGGCTTTCGATCTTGCGGTCGGCATCGCGCAGGCGGCGGGTGAGGTTGCACATGACGTGCCAGGAGAGCTCGAAGTTCTCCTGCATGAGGCGCTTGAAGTCGGTCTTGGCGATGGTCACCAGATCGGACGGGGACACGGCCACCACCGACGCGGAACGGGGGCTGTCATCAAGGACGCCCATTTCACCAAACATCTCGCCCTGGCCGAGGATGGTCAGGATGACTTCGCGGCCATCCTCGTCGCTGACCATAACCTTCAGATTGCCGGTGAGCACGAAATACACGAAATCGGTGCGGTCACCCTCATGGACCACCGCGGAGCCTCGGGGTACGCGGCGCATCATTGCACAGCGCGCAACAGCCGCCAGCCGGTCATCGCCCAGGCCCTGGAAGATCGGGAAGGTCCGCAGGGCAATCGTGGACACGGAGCTGGTAACGGTCATAAGGCCTCTCCTAAGCAGGATGCAGATTAATTGGCAGACGGCACAAGCTGGCCGTCATGCACACACAACGGCAAAGTATAAATCAAACTTGAGGCGCATCTAAGGACATGGGCACATCCCGCCCCGGCCCGAGGCCACGGAATCCGCCCCTTTCCCGGGGCAGGCTGCCCCCGGGGAACGGAGCGCCTTATAATCTGTCTCCCTTGCTCCAGACACTCGAAAGACCCATCAAGATGGCCACACGTCACATCAAGCTGCTCATTCTCGGTTCCGGCCCCGCCGGCTACAGCGCTGCGGTCTACGCCGCCCGCGCCAACCTGAACCCCGTGCTCATCACCGGCATCGCCCAGGGCGGCCAGCTGATGACCACCACCGAAGTGGACAACTGGCCCGCCGATGCGGACGGTGTGCAAGGCCCTGAACTGATGGCGCGCTTTGAAAAGCACGCCCTGCGCTTCAACACCGAAATGATCTTCGACCACATCCACACCACGCATCTGGCCGAAAAGCCGATCCGCCTGGTGGGCGATGCGGGCGAATACACCTGCGACGCGCTGATCATCGCCACCGGCGCCAGCGCCCAGTACCTGGGCCTGCCCTCCGAAGAAGCCTTCGCCGGCAAGGGCGTATCCGCCTGCGCCACCTGTGACGGCTTCTTCTACCGCAACCAGGAAGTCTCCGTGATCGGCGGCGGCAACACCGCCGTCGAAGAGGCCCTGTACCTGGCCAACATTGCCAGCAAGGTGACCCTGGTGCATCGCCGCGACAAGTTCAAGGCCGAGCGCATCCTGATCGACAAGGTGATGGAGAAGGTTGCCGCCGGCAAAATCGTGCTGGAGCTGGATTCCACCCTGGATGAAGTGCTGGGCGACAAGACCGGCGTGACGGGCATGCGCATCAAGAGCACCAAGACCGGCGCCACCAAGGACATCGACCTGAAGGGCGTGTTCATCGCCATCGGCCACAAGCCCAACACCGACATCTTCGAAGGTCAACTCGAGATGGAAGGCGGCTACATCGTCACCCAGGGTGGCCGCAAGGGCAACGCCACGGCCACCAGCGTTGCCGGCGTGTTTGCCGCCGGTGACGTACAGGACCACATCTACCGCCAGGCCGTCACCAGCGCCGGCACCGGCTGCATGGCCGCGCTGGATGCCGAGCGCTACCTGGACAGCCTCGGCCTCGCCGGCTGACCCTGGCACCACCCCATGACGGACCGGGCCTCCCGGTCCGTTTCCATTTTCCGGATTCCCTTTTTCGCAAGCCATGGGCAAGGACAAGCACAACGCCGGACTCGACGCCCTCAAGGCCATCAGGAAACAGGTGCCCAGCAAGGCGGTCGTCAAGGCCCTCGCCGGCAAACCACGCCGCGCGCCGGAAGCGGCCAGTCCGCCAGTCGAACCGGACGAAGCCGGCCTCTTCCGCCAGCAGGTGGGAGCCGTGCAGCCCGTACGCGGTGGCGCCCAGGCCGATCTGGCCCGCCCCAAGCCAGCCCCCGTGCCGCGCCCCCGGCTTGCCGAACCCGAACCTGAAACGCCCCGCCGCGCGCCGCGCATCGACGAAAACGACCCGATGGCCGTGTTCCGCGCCGCCCTCGGCGACGTCGCCCCGATCAAGGACTTCAACCGGGTAGACCTGAGCGGGCAACGCCAGCAGGCCAATCCCCAGGTTCGCGCCGTCGACAACTGGGTGCCGCCACCCAGCCTGCTCGACGAGCAACTCACCCGTGACCCGGCCGAGCTCTTCCGCCAGGTGGCCGGCGCCGTCGCCCCGCTGAAGGACAGGAACCTGGCCGACGTGGAACGCCCGGTGCCCGCCCCGCGGCCGCGCCAGCGCGAGGAGGACGAGCGGGAAGTGCTGCGCGAGGCCATCGAGGCCCCCCTGAGCTTTGAAGACCGCCTCGACACCGGCGACGAAGCCGCCTATTTGCGCACCGGCCTGCCCCGCCGGGTGCTCACCGACCTTCGCCGGGGCCGCTGGGTGGTCCAGGGGGAGCTCGATCTGCACGGGCTGACCCGCGACGAGGCCCGCGCCAGCCTGGCCCAGTTCATCGCCCTGTCCCTGCAGCAGGGCCGGCGCTGCCTGCGCGTGATCCATGGCAAGGGGCACGGCTCGCCGGGCCGCATGCCCGTGCTCAAACATCTGTCCCGGGGCTGGCTGGCCCAGCGGGAAGACATCCTCGCCTTCTGCCAGGCCCGCCCCCACGACGGCGGAGATGGCGCCTTGCTGGTCCTGCTGCAGGCCGGCGGCAGCCCCCGCAGCTGAACGCGCGCCGGCCTTCCGGCGCCCCTCGCGGGGCCATCCCAGCCGGCCCTCCGGTCAGAATTTGTCCTTATATTTCAGCATCTTCTAATACAGATCCGGCAAAAACGAAGTTTTCCCGGCGTCTTTGGCAATTCTTGCCCGGCATCAATTTTTTTCGGGTCTCCCACACCTAGAGTGCGCTGCGACGGATTGTCGCAGGGACAAGATGCCGCACCCCGGCTCCACCTCTCCTGCGTCGTCCATCCAGTAACGCCCGCCCCACGGCGTGGCCTGTTCGCCCTCGGATTAGGGACACACGGAGACCCGCAATGAGCAAACAAGACATCAAGCAAGACGACCAAGACATGGTTCCGGGACGCCGCAAGTTCCTGAACACCGCCGCCCTCGCCGGCCTCACCGGTGCCGGCCTGTCCGTAGGCCTGTCCTCCTGCAAGCAGGAAGCCGCCGCGCCGGCAACTGCCCCCGCAGGTGCAGCCCCTGCAGCCGCCCCGGCCGCTGCCGGCCACGCCAGCTCCGTCCATCTGGCCCCCGGCCAGCTCGACGAGTACTACGGCATCTGGTCCGGTGGTCACACCGGTGACATGCGCATCCTGGGCATCCCCTCCGGCCGCGAGATCACCCGCGTGCCCGTGTTCAACCCCGACCCGCTGGTCGGCTGGGGCATCACCAACGAGTCCAAGGCCATCATGGGCACCAAGGCCGACGGCAGCCTGCGCTACACCGTCGCCGACACCCACCACACCCACGCCTCCTACAAGAACGGCACCTACGACGGCAAATACGCCTGGATCAACGACAAGATCAACGGCCGGGTTGCCCGCGTGCGCCTGGACACCTTCGAATGCGACAAGATCACCGAGATCCCCAACGTCCAGGGCTTCCACGGCATCTTCCCGGACAAGGCCGACCCGGTTGATGGCGCCATCAACTACACCACCCGCGTATTTGCCGGCTCCGAGTTCAGCATCCCCTTGCCGAATGACGGCAACAACATGGACGACATCAGCAAGTACCGCTCGCTGTTCACCTGCCTCGACGCCGAGACCATGGTGGTGCGCTGGCAGGCCCTGATCGACGGCAACTGCGACCTGGTCGCCAGCTCCTACGATGGCAAGCTGGCCGCCACCAACCAATACAACACCGAAATGGGCGCCAAGTACGAGGACATGATGTCCGCCGAAAAGGACGCCTGCGCCTTCTTCCACATCGCCCGCATCGAGCAGGCAGTGAAGGACGGTAAATTCAAGACCTACGGCGACAGCAAGGTGCCGGTGGTGGACTGCACCCGCGAGTCCAACAAGGACCCTAAAACCGCCCTGGCCGCCTACGTGCCGGTTCCCAAGAACCCCCACGGCGTCAATGCCAGCCCGGACAAGAAGTACTTCATCTGCGCTGGCAAGCTCTCCCCCACCGCCACCGTCATCGATCTCGCCAAGGTGCTCGACTACTTCGACGGCAAGCTCGAGGACATCAAGGCCACCGTGGTCGCCGAAGTGGAACTCGGCCTCGGCCCCCTGCACACCGCCTTCGACGGCCGTGGCAACGCCTTCACCACCCTGTTCCTGGATTCCCAGGTCGTGAAATGGAACGTGGAAGCCGCGATCAAGTTCCACGCCGGTGACAAGAACGCCAAGTACATCGTCGATCGCCTCGACGTGCAGTACCAGCCGGGCCACCTCAACGCCTCCCAGTCCGAAACCGTGGAAGCCGACGGCAAGTGGCTGTGCGTGGGCTGCAAGTTCTCCAAGGACCGCTTCCTGCCCGTCGGCCCCCTGCACCCCGAGAACGAACAGCTGATCGACATCTCCGGCGAAAAGATGAAGCTCATCGCCGACCACCCGGTCCGCCCCGAGCCCCACGACTTCATCATCGTCAAGCGCGAGCACATCAAGACCCGTCAGGTATACAACCTGGACGACTTCCCCAATGCCATCAAGGACCCGAAGGAATCCGGCGTCTTCCGCAACGGCAACAAGGTCACCGTCAAGCTGGTCTCCCAGGCGCCGGCCTTCAGCCTGCGCGAGTTCACCGTCAAGAAGGGCGACGAAGTCACCCTCATCCTCACCAACCTGGACAAGGTCGAGGACTTGACCCACGGCTTCGCGATTCCGAAGTACAACATCAACTTCATCGTGAATCCCCTGGAAACCAAGTCGGTCACCTTCAAGGCCGACAAGCCGGGTGTGTACTGGGCCTACTGCACGCACTTCTGCCACGCGCTGCACCTGGAAATGCGCACCCGCATGATCGTCGAGAAGTAATCGGCACCCTGCAACAACCGCGATAAATGAAGTACTTGGGGAGACATCCGCGTCTCCCCTTTTTTCCTTGCAGCGCGTGATCTTCTTTGCCTGTGGCGAATTGACTCAGCTTAAGGCGCCCGCCGGGCCGAATCATCAGAATCCGCGCACATTCTGATCGAATAGCGGAGCCCTCCGATGAAAGCCCTGCGCCTCCTGAGCGCAATTGCCGGCAAGCTGGCCCTGTGCGCCACCCTACTGCAACCTGCCGCCACCCTCGCCGACACCTACGAAGTCAAGCTGCCGCCGGAGCTGGCCACGTCGCCGAAGATGTGCGACTACGCCCCCTGCAAGGACGTCATGCCCGGCGCCACCGACTTCTCCGAGCGCAAGGGCCAGCCCTGGTACGTGGAGGCCTACAGGGATGAAGCCGGGCAGAAGAAGCTCCTCGGCTACGTGATGCTGTCCACCGACATCACCGACATCCCCGCCTACTCGGGCAAACCTGTGGTCACCCTGATCGGCATGGACACAGCGGGCAAGTTCACCGGGGTGAAGATTCTCAAGCACTCCGAGCCCATCCTGCTGCTCGGCATCCCCGAATCAGCCCTGGTCAAGTTCAACAACCAGTACCTGGGCCAGTTCGTTGGCGACAACATCGAGATCGGCAAGTCCCGGCCCGAAGAGAACCTCATCGGCCTCGACGCCATCACCGGCGCCACCGTCACCGTCATCGCACAAAACCAGGTGATGATGACTTCCGGCAGCACGGTGGCCAAACAGGTCGGCATCCTCAAGCCGGTGGTCCGCCCCCAGGCCCGCTTCCCCGCCGCCACCGCTCAACCCACCTGGGCGCAACTGGTTGAAGACGGCAGCGTGCAGCACCTCG
>Ga0116180_1002536_pt1 | contig 14362 bp, 8 predicted proteins | sample AD_UKC073_MetaG_FD_89804 | JGI IMG/M metagenome (GOLD analysis project Ga0116180, IMG submission 89804) | Active sludge microbial communities of municipal wastewater-treating anaerobic digesters from USA - AD_UKC073_MetaG | ecosystem: Engineered > Bioreactor > Anaerobic > Digestate | place: USA...
CCTGGTCGGCCTCATCGCGGTCGTCGCCATCCCGCTGCTGGCGTCGCAGCCGATGCTCGCCGTCGCGAACCAGGTGATCCTGTACGCGATCATCGCCGTACCGATGGTGCTGCTCGGCGGCTCAGCGGGCCAGATCTCCATCGGCCAGGCGGCCCCGGTCGCCATCGGCGCCTACACCTCCGCGATCACCGTCATGGACCTCAAGCTGCCGTTCCTGGTCGGGCTCCTGCTGGCAGGCGTCGTCGCGGCTGTCGTCGCCACGGTGCTGACCCTGCCGATCTGGCGGCTGACCGGCCACTACGTCTCCATCGCGACGCTCGGCATCGGTTTCGTGGCGGTGTCGATCATCCGCAACTGGGACTCGGTGACGCGCGGTGCGTACGGCATCACCGGCGTCCCTGGCCCTCGGATCGGTGACCTGCGCCTGACCTCGGCCGGCGACTACTACTGGCTCAACCTTGCCGTCGGGATCATCACGCTGCTGGTCGTGCTGAGGCTTCGGTCGTCGCATCTGGGCACGATCATGGCGTCGGTCGGCTCCGACGAGGTGGCTGCCAGGTCAGCAGGCGTCCGTACCCGCGACTACAAGGTGCTCGCCTTCGCCGTCGCTGCCTTCTTCGCCGGGATCGCCGGATCGCTGCTTGCGCACGAGAACCGCTACCTCGACCCGACCCTGTTCCCGATCCTGATGTCGACGCTGGCGCTCACGATCATCGTCGTCGGCGGCATCACATCGCCGGTCGGCGCCGTGGTCGGCAGCATCGTGCTCGTCGCGGTACCTGAGCTGCTGCGGCTCACGCCCGACGTGCGGATCCTGTTGTACGGGGTCGTGCTCATCGCTGTGATCCGCTTCCGGCCGCAAGGCCTCTGGGTGAGGAGGAACGCATGACCACCACGACAGACGGCCTCGAGCCCGGGGGCGCGGCGCCCGGCACCGCGGTCCCCGTCCTCGTTGTCACCGACCTCCGGCGTTCGTTCTCAGGCGTGCAGGCAGTCGCGGGCATCTCGTTCGAGGTGCCCAAGGGGTCGACGGTGTCGATCATCGGCCCCAATGGCAGCGGCAAGACCACCACGCTCAACCTGGTCACGGGCGTGCTGGCGCCCGACTCAGGCACGGTGGTCGTGGAGGGGCGCCCGGTCGCCCGTCGCCGGCCCGAGGAGGTCGCCGAGTCTGGCATCCGCCGTACGTTCCAGAACGGTCGGGTCTTCGGCAACCTGACCGTCAAGCAGAACATCGAGGTCGCCCTCCACGCAGGCCTGAGCGCCCACCGCCCCTTCCGCCCGCTGGCGGCCGTACCCGTGCTCCGGTGGCTGTCGCTGATCGGTGAGGTGTTCGTCGCGCTGGCTGGCACAGCTCGGGCCGAGCGCCGTCAGATGGATGACGCGATCGCCACCCAGGTCGACCGCTTCGCCGAGCGGCTCGGGCCGAGGGTGTCGCATCTGGCGTACACACTCTCCTACGCGAACCGGCGCCGTACGGAGATTGCTCGTGCCCTGGCTGGCAACCCGGACCTGCTGGTGCTCGATGAACCGACCGCGGGCATGAACCAGACCGAGACCGCCGAGGTGCTCGATCAGCTGCTGGAGCTCAAGGCCCAGGGTCAGACGATCCTGCTGGTGGAGCACAAGCTCGACCTGGTGATGCGCCTGTCGGACCACGTGCTCGTGATGGACGAGGGCCACGTGATCGCCGAGGGGCCGCCAGCTGAGGTCCGGACCAACCCGCGCGTCATCGACGCCTACCTGGGCCGTCGCCATGCCCAGGTGGCCGCCCGCCAGGCCGAACAGGCCGCCGAGAGGGGGAACTATGCCATCTGAGGCTTCCGTGCCAGCCGACGAGTTGCTGCGGCTCGACGACATCCACGTCTTCTATGGCGCCGCGCACGCACTCGACGGGCTTTCGATCAGGGTCGGCAAGGGGGAGATCGTCAGCCTCCTGGGCGGCAACGCCTCGGGGAAGTCGACCACCATGAAGACGATCCTCGGCCTGGTCGCGCCGCAGACGGGCACGATCTCGTACGACGGCCACGACATCACCCGCTGGACGACTGCCCGCCGGGTCGCGGCCGGGATCGCGTCGGTGCCGGAGGCACGACGGGTCTTCGGGGAGATGACCGTCGAGGACAACCTGATCATGGGCGCCTACACCCGGCGGGACCGAGCGGGGATTGCCAGCGACATCCAGGCCCAGTACGACCGGTTCCCCCGGCTGTACGAGCGCCGCCGTCAGCTGGCCGGCACGATGTCGGGCGGCGAGCAGCAGATGCTGGCGTTCGGCCGCGCCCTGATGAGCCGGCCACGGCTCATCTGCATGGACGAGCCCACCATGGGTCTGGCGCCCAAGCTGGTCGACGAGGTGCTCGGTCACATCGCCGCCCTCAACTCCGAACTCGGCGTCTCGATCCTGTTCGTGGAGCAGCAGGCGGAGCTGGCCCTGTCGATCGCCCATCGGGGGTACGTGCTCCGTACGGGCACGTTGGCCCTGGAAGGTGCCGCGACCGACCTGCTCGACAGCCCGCTGGTCCAAGAGGCCTACCTGGGCCGCACAGCCTGAGAGTCAAAGGGAGAGACATGTCAGAGAAGCGCGAGCGGTTCCTGGCCGCGGCTCGACGCGATGACGTCGACCGGCCCCCGGTCGGGGCGTGGATCCACTACGGCAGCGCCTGGCTGACGCCAGAGGCGACCGCGGCTGCTCACCTGGCGTTTCAGCGCGAGTTCGACTGGGACTACATCAAGGTGATGCATGACTACCGCTTCCCGACCGGCGGGCTGCAGCAGGTCACCGACCCTGCGCAGCTGGACCAGGTCGGGCTGGCTGGTGCGGCGTACCCCAACTACGACGCCCAGCGCCGGGTGCTCGACATCCTGCGCGCCGAAGAACCGGACGTGCCGCTGGTCGAGACGGTCTTCGCGCCGGTCCAGAGCCTCGTCCGCGCGCTGGGGGCAGCTGTCGTACCGCTGTTCCAGGCAGACCCAGACCTCGCTCACCGCACGCTCGACCGGGTCGCGTCGCGGTTGGAGGAGTACGTCGCCGGGCTCGCGGACCAGGGTGTCGACGGACTGTTCTGCGCCGTCACCGGTCTCGGTACGGATTGGACGGGGCTGGGCATCACCCCTGAGCAGTTCCGTGACTGGGTCGCTCCGTACGACCGCCGCGTCTTCGCGGCCGCCGACGGGCTCGTACGGATCGTCCACCCCCACGGCGAGAACCTCGACGTGAGCCTGATCGAGGACTATCCGGCCGAGGTGATGTCGTGGTCGGACGTGGTATCGAAGCCGACCATCGAGGAGGTCGCCGCCGGCCCGAGGGTGCCGATGCTGGGCTTGAACGAGCTCGGCAGCAGCTACTGGACCCCGGACCAGGTGGTCGCGGACGTCATCCGGGCGAGGCGGGCGGCTCGAGACCGACTGATCGTCGCCCCGAACTGTACGGTTCACACCGACATGAACCCCACCGCCCTCCACGCGCTGAGAAGGGCAGTCGAACAACCTGTGTAGCGAAGAGGCCAGCTCGTCGTCGTGAAGGGGCCAGCGAGACGCCAGCTCCGGGCAGCGTTTCGTCAGTCCTGGGACCGCGACCTGCTCGCGCGGGACCGTCAGGGACCGGACCTCGTCCAGCAGGCAGATTTGGTCGACACCGCTGATCCCCCGTACAGTTACGAGAGCCGAAGACCGCTGGCCGATGGACGACTCAACCGTCAATCCGAAGTTCCGTTCCACGGAAGACCCGCGTAGGTGACATGTGACAGGCCTTTGAGTGCCTTGCCCCGTGCGCCTCGCGCCGGGGCTTTTTCGTTGTCCGGGCATCGACCAGGGATCGTCGACGAACCAGATGATGGAAGGAGACCTCATGGCGAGGCCGGACAAGGTCGCCACGGTTGCTGAGCTTCGGGAGCTGTTCTCGGACTCTGCGGCAGTGGTGCTGACCGAGTACCGCGGGCTCAAGGTCAAGGACCTGAAGGACCTGCGTCGTTCACTCGGAACCGATGCCACCTATTCCGTCGCGAAGAACACCCTGACCCAGATCGCAGCTCGGGAAGCGGGAGTTGAGGGCCTCGAGTCCCAGCTCACCGGCCCGACTGCGGTGGCGTTCATCAGTGGCGACATCGCCACCGTCGCCAAGGGTCTGCGTGACTTCGCGAAGGCCAACCCCGCTCTGGTCATCAAGGGCGGCGTCCTCGAAGGACGCGTGCTCGACGCCGATTCAGTGAAGAAGCTCGCCGACCTTGAGTCGCGCGAGGTGCTTCTGGCCAAGGTCGCTGGCGCTATGCAGGCGAACCTGGCCAAGGCGGTCTACCTCATTGCTGCTCCGCTCTCGAAGGCCGCGCGTGTGCTCGGCGCCCTGGAGCAGGCTGCCAACGAGGACCCGTCCCTGATCGGTGGCGCCGGCAAGCCGGCCGCTGCCGTGGCAGACCCAGAGCCCGACACCGCCGACGCTGAGTCGGCACCCCAGGCAGCAGACGCTGCGGACACCACCGACGCGGCAGACGCTGCAGAGTAAGAAGGAAGGAAGCCACCATGGCGAAGCTCAGCAATGACGAGCTGCTTGACGCTTTCAAGCAGATGACCCTGATCGAGCTCTCCGAGTTCGTGAAGCTCTTCGAGGACACCTTCGGCGTGACCGCCGCCGCCCCGGTGGCCGTGGCCGCCGCCGGCGCCCCGGCCGCTGGCGGTGGCGACGCCGCCGCTGAGGTCGAGGAGCAGACCGAGTTCGACGTCTCGCTCGACTCGGCTGGCGACAAGAAGATCCAGGTCATCAAGGAGGTGCGCGCGCTCACCAACCTCGGTCTCAAGGAGGCCAAGGATCTGGTCGAGGCCGCTCCGAAGGTTGTTCTGGAGAAGGTCACCAAGGACGCGGCCAACAAGGCCAAGGAAGTCCTTGAGGCCGCTGGCGCCTCCGTCTCGCTCAAGTGAGACGAGTCCGCCTCGCGGCGGACGAGCCTGTTGCAGCACGACTGGCCGACCCTTCGGGGTCGGCCAGCGTCGTTTCTGGGAGTGCATCGAGACCAGGCAGGCAACGCGGCGAACCACAAATGGCCGACCCGTTCGGGTCGGCCATTCGCGATGTGTGGGGGTGAGTAGGGGCTACCTGCCTCGGTGGAAGCTGGCCTTGTACGCGGGCCAGTTGCCGTCGCCGCCGCCGGCGGACCAGCCGTCCTGGGCGGGGCCGGCGATCATCGCGACGGCGATCGATCCGGCGAGCGCCACGCTGGCGATGACCCGTCTGACCACGGTGGAGGAGCGTCGCATCATGGACCGCCTTTCTGTCATGTTTCTTGACAACGACCCTAACGGCGGTTTGACTAGCGTGTCAACGCGTGGAAACCAGGCGTTGAGATCAGTGCGTTCGCGTGGGATCCCGGAAGGACGTGATGGTGCAGCCAGAGTTCGGCAGGCGACTTCGTCGCGCCCGACTTGATGCCCAGATGTCACAGCTCGAACTCGCTGGCGACGCGTACACGAACAGTTATGTCTCGTACCTGGAGAGCGGTCGTCGGGCGCCCACCAGCGACGTGGCTGCGTACCTGGCAGCGAGGCTGGGCACCACTCCGGCAGCGTTGGGCTTCGTCAATGGCGATGCGACCGACCTCGACACCCGGATCGCGCTTGAGCTCCTTGTCGGCGACAAGGCCATCGGGCGCCACGAGTGGGTGAGTGCCCTCGCTGCTGCGAACCGCGCGCTGGAGCTTGCCTCTCGTTCGCCTCGCCGCGATCGCACGTGGGAGGCGACCCACCTGAAGTGCCGCATCCTGATCGAGTCCGGCGACTTCGCAGCCGCCGCAGAGTTGGCTGCCCAGATGGCTGGAGATGAGCTGTCCGACCTGTCGCCCCTGCTCAAGGCCGAGTCGCTGACCTTGGCGGCCCGAGCCCTGCGCGGCTGTGGCCAGCTCGAGGATGCGGCTGTGACCGCTCGGGCGGCCCTTGACGTGCCGGATCTCGACGAGACTCTTGAGGTCGAGGGGCTGTTGCAGCTGATCGCAGCCCGAGCTGAACTGGGTCACGACCCTGTCGAGCTGACCCCGGAGGTCGCCCGGCTCGAGACGGTCGCACAACAGCTGGAGTCGGGCCACACCCGCGGCCGAGTGCTCTGGACGATCGGCAACATCGCCTACCTGATCGGCGACGCCGAGCGCGGAGCCACGGCTCACGCTCAGGCAGCGAGCATGATCTCCGCCACAGTGGACCTGGCCCTCTTCGGTCGACTGCACCGAGTGATCGCCCACTACCGGCTCAGCAACCGCGACATCGACGGTGTCGCGCACGAGCTCGCCGTCGCACGCCAGGCCGCTGAGCTGGTCGGCAGACCGTCCGACCTCGTCGAGCTCGCCGTCGAGGAGGCTCGACTGATGCATCTCCAGGGCGGTAACGCCGCTGCCCTGGACGAGATCGACGCAGCTCTTGCCTCGACCGTGATGGCGATCCCCTTCGTGGGCCGCGCTGAGACCCTGGAACTCCGCGGCGATGTCCTCGTGGCGCTGGGCCGGGGCAGCGAAGCGAAGGCGGCGTACGTGCAGGCGGCCGAGGACTACGAGGCGATGAACGCCCTGCCGCGGGCGCTGTCAGCGTGGCGCCTGGCGGCTGGCGAGCTCGGCCCCTCACAAGGGTGAACACGGCCAACAAGGGACTTGACACACTGTGTCAACTGGTGAATGCTTAGCGACAGGTCGGTGCGTCCCCAAGCCTCCATCGACCAAGGAGCGGCCTAGCTGCTCGCCCAGAACCGGCCCGCCAGCATGTGCCCCCACACCGGCGCGAGGCCGGTTCTTGGCTGTTCAGAGCCGGGTGTACCCCGAGGTCGAAGGCGTGCTCGTCAAGCGAACCAGCGGAGGGAAGGCGACACGAGGCTCACCTGCCGGCCCTTCGTAGCCACGCGGGTATGCTGACGCCCCAGGCAACGAAGCCTGTCTCGCGGTGGCCCCTCGGCGGGCACCCGCGGGCTTGCCTGTCTCCTTCAGAGGGGCTATTGTTGTTGTTTGCCCCTGCTTTGGCCTGCCCGTGTTCACTTGACATGGGCCGTCAGCCATGCTCGCTCGGGCGCCTGCAGGGTACTTGTCTGGCGAGTTCTGGAAGGACCGACACCTTGGCCGCCTCGCGCACCGCGTCGAAGAACACCAACGTCGTAACCACAAGCGGACGCATCTCGTTCGCGAAGATTCATGAGCCGTTGGAGGTGCCGAACCTGCTGGACCTGCAGGTCGACTCGTTCGACTGGCTCCTCGGCAACGAGGTGTGGCGCGAGCGTGTCGCCGCCGCCCTCGCTCAGGGCCGTACGGATGTGAACATCAAGTCCGGCCTGGAGGAGATCTTTGAGGAGATCTCCCCGATCGAGGACTTCTCCGAGACCATGTCGCTGTCGTTCCGCGACCACCGGTTCGAGGAGCCCAAGCATTCAGTCGAGGAGTGCAAGGACCGCGACGTCACCTACGCCGCGCCGCTGTTCGTCACCGCCGAGTTCATGAACAACGACACCGGCGAGATCAAGAGCCAGACGGTCTTCATGTGTGACTTCCCGCTGATGACCGCCAACGGCACGTTCATCATCAACGGCACCGAACGTGTCGTTGTGTCGCAGCTCGTCCGTTCGCCCGGCGTCTACTTCGAGCAGACCCCCGACAAGACGTCCGACAAGGACATCTTCACCTGCAAGGTGATCCCGTCGCGGGGCGCGTGGCTCGAGTTCGAGGTCGACAAGCGTGACATGGTCGGCGTCCGCCTCGACCGCAAGCGCAAGCAGAACGTCACCGTCCTGCTCAAGGCCCTCGGCTGGAACGACGAGCGCATCCTCGAGGAGTTCGGCGAGTACGAGTCGATGCGGCTCACCCTGGAGAAGGACCACATCGCCACCCAGGACGAGGCCTTGCTCGACATCTACCGCAAGCTCCGTCCGGGTGAGCCGCCGGCCCGCGACGCCGCCCAGGCGCTGCTCGACAACTACTACTTCAACCCGAAGCGCTACGACCTGGCAAAGGTTGGTCGCTACAAGATCAACAAGAAGCTCGGCCTCACGCTGCCCTTCGACACCCAGGTGCTGACGATCGACGACATCGTCGCCGCCATCAAGTACGTCGTGGCGCTGCACGAGGGTCGCGAGACGCTGGCGGACAAGCCGGTCGAGACCGATGACATCGATCACTTCGGCAACCGCCGCCTCCGTACGGTTGGTGAGCTGATCCAGAACCAGCTCCGTACCGGCCTTGGCCGCATGGAGCGCGTTGTCCGTGACCGGATGACCACTCAGGACATTGAGGCGATCACGCCGCAGACCCTGATCAACATCCGTCCGGTCGTCGCTGCACTGCGCGAGTTCTTCGGTACGTCGCAGCTGTCGCAGTTCATGGACCAGACCAACCCGGTCGCTGGCCTGACCCACAAGCGTCGTCTCTCGGCCCTTGGCCCGGGTGGTCTGTCGCGTGACCGTGCCGGCATGGAGGTCCGTGACGTCCACACGTCGCACTACGGCCGCATGTGCCCGATCGAGACTCCTGAAGGCCCGAACATCGGCCTGATCGGCTCACTCGCCTCGTTCGCCCGGGTCAACGCGTTCGGGTTCATCGAGACCCCGTACCGCAAGTGTGTCGACGGCCACGTCACCGAGCAGATCGACTACCTGACCGCTGACGAGGAGGACCGTTACCTCATCGCCCAGGCGAACGCCACGGTCAGCGACAAGGGCAAGTTCACCCAGGAGCGCGTGCTGGTCCGCACCAAGCACGACGTCGACCAGGTGCCGCCCACCGAGGTGGACTACATGGACGTTTCGCCGCGCCAGATGGTGTCGGTCGCGACGGCCCTGATCCCGTTCCTCGAGCATGACGACGCGTCGAGGGCCCTGATGGGCGCCAACATGCAGCGTCAAGCTGTGCCGCTGATCCGCAACGAGTCGCCGTTCGTCGGCACGGGCATGGAGTACCGCGGCGCGGTCGATGCCGGTGACGTCACGGTGGCCCTCAAGGCTGGCGCCGTGACCTCGGTCACCGCCGACATCATCGAGACGGCCAATGACGACGGCACGTACAGCGCCTACCGGCTCGACAAGTTCGTCCGGTCGAACCAGGCCACCTGCATCAACCAGCGTCCGCTGGTGACCCTGGGTCAGCGGGTCGAGGCCGGCCAGCCGCTCGCTGACGGTGCCTGCACCGATCGTGGCGAGATGGCGCTGGGCCGCAACCTGCTCGTGGCGTTCATGCCGTGGGAGGGCCACAACTACGAGGACGCGATCATCCTCAGCCAGAAGCTGGTGCAGGACGACATCCTCACCTCGATCCACATCGAGGAGCATGAGGTCGACGCTCGCGACACCAAGCTCGGTGCGGAGGAGATCACCCGCGACATCCCGAACATCAACGACGAGATGCTCGCCGACCTCGACGAGCGCGGCATCATCCGCATCGGCGCTGAGGTCTCCACCGGCGACATCCTGGTCGGCAAGGTCACCCCGAAGGGCGAGACCGAGCTCACGCCTGAGGAGCGTCTGCTCCGCGCGATCTTCGGTGAGAAGGCGCGCGAGGTGCGCGACACCTCGATGAAGGTGCCGCACGGCGAGACCGGTACGGTCATCGGCGTCCGAGTCTTCGACCGCGAGGAGGGCGACGAGCTCCCGCCTGGTGTGAACCAGCTCGTTCGGGTGTACGTGGCGCAGAAGCGCAAGATCTCCGACGGTGACAAGCTCGCTGGCCGTCACGGTAACAAGGGCGTCATCGCGAAGATCCTGCCGGTCGAGGACATGCCGTTCATGTCGGACGGCACACCCGTCGACATCGTGCTGAACCCGCTCGGTGTGCCGTCGCGAATGAACATCGGCCAGGTGCTCGAGACGCACCTCGGCTGGGTCGCCAAGTCGGGCTGGGACATCACCGGTGTCGACGAGCCCTGGGCGAAGCGTCTCGTCGAGGTTGGCCTTGGCCACGTTGACGGCAACCAGCGTCTCGCGACGCCCGTCTTCGACGGTGCCAGCGAGGAGGAGATCACCGGTCTGCTCAAGCATGGTCTGCCCAACCGCGACGGTGATGTTCTCGTCGACGAGGGTGGCAAGGCGCAGCTGTTCGATGGTCGCTCCGGCGAGCCATACCCCGACCCGGTCGGTGTGGGCTACATCTACATGTTGAAGCTCCACCACCTGGTCGACGACAAGATCCACGCGCGTTCGACCGGCCCGTACTCGATGATCACGCAGCAGCCGCTGGGTGGTAAGGCGCAGTTCGGTGGCCAGCGCTTCGGTGAGATGGAGGTCTGGGCTCTTGAGGCGTACGGCGCCGCCTGGGCACTGCAGGAGCTCCTGACCATCAAGTCCGACGACATCCACGGCCGCGTCAAGGTGTACGAGGCGATCGTCAAGGGCGAGAACATCCCCGAGCCGGGCATCCCGGAGTCGTTCAAGGTTCTCGTCAAGGAGATGAAGTCCCTGTGCCTGAACGTGGAGGTGCTCTCGTCCGACGGCCAGGTCGTCGAGCTCCGCGATGAGGAGGACGACTACCGCTCCGCAGAGGAGTTCGGCATCGATCTCTCCCGCCGTCCCGGTTCGGACCACTTCGGCGCGCTCGACGAGGTCTGACCCTCCGGTCCCGGGCTGGTATCCCGTACGAGCCCGGGCCACCCGATCACAAACAGCGACACCACACCCCTGACCAGGGGAGAGAGTGAAGAAACGTGCTGGACGTCAACTTCTACGACGAGCTGCGAATCGGCCTCGCGACTGCGGACCAGATTCGCGAGTGGTCGCACGGCGAGGTGAAGAAGCCGGAGACGATCAACTACCGCACGCTCAAGCCCGAGCGTGACGGTCTGTTCTGCGAGAAGATCTTCGGTCCCACCCGGGACTGGGAGTGCAACTGCGGCAAGTACAAGCGAGTGCGCTTCAAGGGCATCGTCTGCGAGCGCTGTGGCGTGGAGGTGACCCGCTCGAACGTTCGTCGTGAGCGCATGGGTCACATCGAGCTCGCCGCTCCGGTCACCCACATCTGGTACTTCAAGGGCGTCCCGTCGCGGCTTGGCTACCTGTTGGACATCGCGCCGAAGGACCTGGAGAAGGTCATCTACTTCGCGGCGTACATGATCACCGCCGTTGACGACGAGGCTCGCCACCGCGACCTGTCGGCTCTCGAGGCGAAGGTGGAGGCCGAGCGCAAGCAGCTGGCCAGCCGTCGTGACAACGACATCAACACGCGCATGGCCAAGCTCGAAGAGGACATGGCGCAGCTCGAGGCCGACGGTGCCAAGGCGGACCTGAAGAAGCGGGTCCGTGACGGCGCTGAGCGCGAGCAGAAGCTCGTACGGGACCGCGCGCAGCGCGACCTCGACCGGCTCGACGCGGTGTGGGCCCGGTTCAAGGGCCTCAAGGTCCAGGACCTCGAGGGTGACGAGATCCTCTACCGCGAGATGAAGGCACGCTTCGGCAAGTACTTCCAGGGCTCGATGGGCGCTGAGGCGATCAAGGCTCGCCTGGCCACCTTCGACCTGGAGGCCGAGGCTGAGTCGCTGCGCGACATTATCCAGAACGGCAAGGGGCAGCGGAAGACCCGTGCGCTGAAGCGGCTCAAGGTCGTGGCTGCGTTCCTGCAGACCGCGAACTCGCCGTCCGGCATGGTGCTCGACGCCGTTCCCGTCATCCCGCCGGACCTGCGTCCGATGGTGCAGCTCGACGGTGGCCGCTTCGCGACCTCCGACCTCAACGACCTGTACCGCCGCGTGATCAACCGCAACAACCGGCTCAAGCGTCTCCTTGACCTCGGCGCGCCCGAGATCATCGTGAACAACGAGAAGCGGATGCTGCAGGAGGCCGTCGACTCGCTGTTCGACAACGGTCGCCGTGGGCGTCCGGTCACGGGTCCGGGCAACCGTCCGCTGAAGTCGATCTCCGACATGCTCAAGGGCAAGCAGGGCCGGTTCCGTCAGAACCTGCTCGGCAAGCGCGTCGACTACTCCGGCCGTTCGGTCATCGTCGTCGGCCCGCAGCTCAAGCTGCACCAGTGTGGTCTGCCGAAGGCGATGGCCCTGGAGCTGTTCAAGCCGTTCGTGATGAAGCGTCTCGACGACCTGAACCACGCGCAGAACATCAAGTCGGCCAAGCGCATGGTCGAGCGTCAGCGCCCGGTCGTGTGGGACGTGCTCGAAGAGGTCATCTCCGAGCACCCCGTCCTGCTGAACCGTGCACCGACCCTGCACCGCCTCGGCATCCAGGCGTTCGAGCCGCAGCTGATCGAGGGCAAGGCCATCCAGATCCATCCGCTCGTCTGCACGGCGTTCAACGCCGACTTCGACGGTGACCAGATGGCTGTGCATCTGCCGCTGTCGGCTGAGGCGCAGGCTGAGGCCCGCATCCTGATGCTGTCGACCAACAACATCCTGAAGCCGGCCGACGGTCGCCCCGTCACCATGCCGACCCAGGACATGATCATCGGCCACTACTTCCTGACCCTCGCCCGCGACGGGCTCAAGGGCGAGGGCCGGGCGTTCTCGTCCGTCGGCGAGGCGATCATGGCGTTCGACCGCAACGAGATCGAGATCGGCACCAAGATCAAGATCCGCCTCGCTGGTGTGGTTCCGCCGGCTGGCCAGACCGTACGGTCTGACGGCACCGTCGTGCTCGAGACGACCCTCGGTCGCGCCCTGTTCAACGAGGCGCTGCCGGAGGACTACCCCTTCGTCGACACCGAGGTGGGCAAGAAGCGCCTCGGCACGATCATCAACGACCTGGCCGAGCGCTACCCGAAGGTGGCGGTTGCCGAGACCCTCGACAAGCTCAAGGACCTCGGCTTCCGCTGGGCGACCCGTTCGGGCGTCACCGTCTCGATCGCCGACGTGCAGACGCCGCCGACCAAGAAGGAGATCCTGGCTGGCTACGAGTCGAAGGCCACCAAGGTCGACAAGCTCTACGAGCGTGGCCAGGTCACCGAGGAGGAGCGCCGTCAGGAGCTCATCCAGATCTGGACTGACGCGACCGCCGAGCTGACAGCGGCCATGGAGGCCAACTTCACCCGTGAGAACCCGATCTACATGATGGTTCACTCGGGCGCCCGCGGAAACATGACGCAGATGCGTCAGATCGCCGCCATGCGAGGCCTCGTGGCCAACCCGAAGGGCGAGATCATCCCGACGCCGATCAAGTCCAACTTCCGTGAGGGCCTGTCGGTTCTGGAGTACTTCATCTCGACCCACGGTGGCCGCAAGGGCCAGGCTGATACGGCTCTCCGTACGGCCGACTCCGGCTACCTGACCCGTCGTCTCGTCGACGTCAGCCAGGACGTGATCATCCGCGAGGAGGACTGCGGCACCGAGCGTGGGCTCGCCAAGGTCATCGCCGTGCCGAACGCCAAGGGCAAGCTCGTGGCGGCCGACAATGTCGAGACCAGCGTCTACGCCCGTACGCTCGCGCAGGGCCTCTCGAACGACAAGGGCGAAGAGATTCTCCCTGCCGGTGTCGACCTCGGTGACGTCAACATCAAGATGCTGATCAACGAGGGCGTCACTGAGGTCAAGGTGCGCTCGGTCCTCACCTGTGAGGCAGCGACCGGCACCTGCGCCATGTGCTACGGCCGTTCGCTCGCCACCGGCAAGCTCGTCGATGTCGGCGAGGCCGTCGGTATCGTCGCGGCGCAGTCGATCGGCGAGCCGGGCACCCAGCTCACGATGCGTACCTTCCACACCGGTGGTGTGGCCGGTGACGACATCACGCAGGGTCTGCCGCGAGTGGTCGAGCTGTTCGAGGCCCGCATGCCGAAGGGCAAGGCCCCGATCGCCGAGGCCGCTGGCCGGGTTCGTTTCGACGAGACCGACCGGATGCGCAAGCTCGTCATCGTGCGTGACGACGGCGGCGAGGATCTCGCCTACCCCGTGCCGCGCCGTGCGCGTCTGGAGTGGGAGGACGTCAACCACGTCCGCCACGCGATCCGCGACGGTGACCATGTCGAGGTCGGCCAGCAGCTCACCGCTGGCACGCTCGACCCGCAGGACGTGCTGCGCGTGCGTGGCGTCCGCAAGGTGCAGGAGCACCTGGTGGAGGAGGTCCAGCAGGTCTACCGCACCCAGGGCGCGCCGATCCACGACAAGCACATCGAGATCATCATTCGGCAGATGCTCCGCCGGATCACGGTGATCGAGTCCGGCGACACCACCCTGCTGCCGGGCGAGCTCGTGGACCGCAACTCGTACGAGTCGGAGAACCGCGCTGTCGTGACCGCCGGCAACACCCCGGCCCAGGGCCGTCCGGTGCTGATGGGCATCACGAAGGCGTCGCTCGCGACCGAGTCGTGGCTGTCGGCGGCCTCCTTCCAGGAGACCACCAAGGTGCTCACCGACGCCGCCATCCAGGGCAAGAGCGACTCGCTCGTCGGCCTGAAGGAGAACGTCATCCTCGGCAAGCTGA
>Ga0116180_1002539_pt1 | contig 14349 bp, 13 predicted proteins | sample AD_UKC073_MetaG_FD_89804 | JGI IMG/M metagenome (GOLD analysis project Ga0116180, IMG submission 89804) | Active sludge microbial communities of municipal wastewater-treating anaerobic digesters from USA - AD_UKC073_MetaG | ecosystem: Engineered > Bioreactor > Anaerobic > Digestate | place: USA...
ATTCTTTTTATTGATGAAATTCACCGTTTCAATAAATCGCAGCAGGATTCTTTACTTCATGCGGTGGAAAAAGGGTGGATTGTCTTGATTGGAGCGACAACAGAAAATCCAAGTTTTGAGGTGGTTTCCGCACTTTTGTCGCGAAGTCAGGTTTATGTTTTGAAATCGTTGAGTTTTGATAAATTGGAAGAACTTGCCGATATTTCTTTAAACAAATTCAATGAAGAGGAAGGAACTGATTTTAAGATTAAAGACAAAGAAGCCTTTATTCAATATTCGGGTGGTGATGCGAGAAAGCTTATTAATTCGGTGGAAATCGTTTTGAATAATTTCAAAAATTCTTCAAAAAAAGGGATTTCCAACGAAGATGTACTTTCCGTTTTGCAGGAAACAATGGCACTGTATGATAAAAATGGAGAACAGCATTACGACATTATTTCTGCATTTATAAAATCGATGCGTGGTTCAGACCCAAATGCGGCGGTTTATTGGCTCGCAAGAATGTTGGTAGGTGGAGAAGATATTAAGTTTATTGCACGAAGAATGCTGATTTTGGCGGCGGAAGATATTGGTTTGGCAAATCCGAATGCGTTGGTTATTGCCAACAACTGTTTTCAGGCGGTCAATGTGATTGGAAATCCCGAAGCCAGAATTATTTTGAGTGAAACTGCGGTTTATTTGGCGGTTTCCCCGAAATCGAATTCCACTTATTTGGCGATTAACGAAGCGATGTCTTTGGTGAAAAGAACAGGGAATCTTCCTGTCCCGCTTCATTTGCGAAACGCTCCAACCAAACTGATGAAAGATTTGGATTATGGAAAAGATTATGATTACGCACATTCTCACGAAGGAAATTTCGTAGATTTAGAATTTTTGCCAGAAGAAATTAAAGGAACAAAATTCTACGAACCGGGAAAAAACTCAACGGAAAATAAAATCTCGGAAGAGTTGAAAAAAAAGTGGAAAGGGAAGTATTTCGATTAATTTTCACTTTCCTTTCCATCAACAGTTTTCATGTAAATAATAGAAAAAATGAGGTTGAGGTTTTCTGCATTTTGACCCACAAAATTATTCGATGTTGAAATCATAAAATTCTTTATCTTTAATTCAAATTTCCGTCATGAAAAAATTCTATTCTTTTTTGATTTTCAACGCTTTAGTTTTCCTGGTTTCTGCGCAAATTCCGTTCGAGAATAAAACTTTAGTTGATAAAGAAATAGGGAATTACATGAAAATGATCAATTTCAATGTCAATCCAAACACGTTAAATTATGATTTGAAATATCAAAGACTCGATGTAGAAGTTGATCCTGCCGTTTTATGGATTTCAGGTTCGGTCACTTCCCATTTTTTGCCGAATCAAAATATGTCGAATATCTATTTCGACTTTACCAATACAATTCCTGTTTCGCAAGTGGTTTATCATGGGCAAAATCTGAATTTCCAACAACTTTCAACCAAAGAACTGAAAATTGATTTTCCGGCGACCATTCCTTCAAACTCAATGGACTCACTTACAGTTCATTATTCAGGGGTTCCTGATAATTCTGGGAGACCCTCTTTTTTTGTGGGGACAAAGTATGGTTTTCCAACATTGTCCACGCTTTCCGAACCTTATGGTGCGCAAAATTGGTTTCCAACGAAACAAAGCATGAACGATAAAATTGAAGGTTTCGATTTCAAAATTACAACGCCGGATCAATACAGCGTTGCCGCAAACGGAAAATTGATGTCCGAAATCGTACTTCCGGGAAATAAAAAGAAAACTTTTTGGCGAACACAATATCCAATGGCGGCCTATCTTGCAGCAATTTCTGTGGGTAATTTTACTAAAACTAATGATTTGATGGGAAATTCATCTTTTCCGTATGTCAATTATATTTATCCTGATACCTACGCAAATCCTGCAGTGGTAGCAAATTTGGAATGGACTAAAACCGTAATGCAAATTTTTGAAAATCACTTCGGTCCTTATCCTTTTTCCAACGAAAAATACGGCCACATGGAATTTAATCTTCCCGGTGCTGCGATGGAGCATCAAACGATGTCGTCCATGGATTCGTTTCCCAAAGCGGCAATTGTTCACGAACTTGCTCATCAATGGTTCGGCGATAAAATTACTTGCGGTGCATGGAACGACATTTGGCTGAATGAGGGTTTCGCCACTTTTTCAGAACATGTGATTTATGAAAAAAATATGATGACCCATCAGGAATTTATGAACCATTTGCTGAATCAAATGAATGCCATTACCAATTTACCGAATGGAAGTGTTTATGTTAATGACAGTAATTTGGGTAACATTCCTGTTGTTTTCAGTGGGCGTCTTTCCTACGCTAAAGGTGGATTCTGTTTAAGAATGATGAAGTGGATTTTAGGCGACGACGTTTTTTATCAGGCTTTAAGAGATTACACGTCAAACCCTTCATTTGCATACAAATACGCAAAAACAGAAGACTTCAAAAATCAATTGCTGGTTTCAACAGGAAAAGATTTTACCGAGTTTTTTAACGACTGGATTTACGGACAAGGTCACCCGACCTATGAGATTAGATGGAACCAACCGATTGCCAATCAGGAAGTCAAATTTTTGGTATCGCAGACGCAAAGTGATCCGTCCGTGAGTTTTTTCGAAATGCCTTTACCAATAAAAGTTATCGGGACGAATGGCGAAACGGCTTATCTGGTATTAGATCACAGTTCAAATAATCAATTTTTTTCTAAAACGGTGACTTTCCAAGTGGCAAGTGTGGAATTTAATTATGAATACCAAATAATTGAAAAAAACTCCACGGTTATTCACGATTTGGCTTTGGCAACAGATTTTGTGAATAAAGATGAGGTGATGTTATTTCCAAACCCGGTGAAAAATGAAATTAATTTTAAAGGAATTTCTAAAGTTTCCGAATATGAAATTTTTAGTTCATCTGGAAAACTCATTAAATCCGGAACTTATAAACCATCCGTTTCCATCAATGTTGCAGGGATGACTAAAGGTGTTTATTTCATTAAAATTAATGGAAAGAACTTAAAATTTTTAAAGGATTAATCAATAGGAACGGGCTTTATGACGTTCAAAGTTTTAGATAGACTGACTGGCTTTGCCAAAAAATGATGAAATAGCGTTAACTTTCCAACAAATATTCGTTGTAATGTCCGACGAATTTTACGATTGCACCAATCGAACGCAGTTCTTCCAACGCGTTTTCCGATAAAACAGGATGCCATTCATTCGCGACATTGATAAAGAAAAAATAATTTCCTAAACTTTTTTTCATGGTTCGGCTTTCAATTTTAGAAAGGTTCATTTTTCGCCACGCAAATACGGAAAGAACCTGATGAAGTCCACCTGCATGATCTTCGGGAAGGGTAATCATCAAAGAAGTTTTCTCTGACGTTTTTGGGAATTTTAATGGCAAAAAGTTTCTCTTTTTAGAAATCACGATAAACTTGGTGTGGTTCTGTTCAAAATCCTGAATATTTTCGTGAATGATTTTCAGGCCGTACAATTTCGCTGCGTAGGAATTGGCAATTGCCGCCCATTTTTCCTGTGGATTTTCTGAGACTAATTTAGCGGAAGCAGCCGTAGAACTGAAATCCTGCGTCTCCATATTTTTAAAATGATAAAAACGGAAATGAAAAGTCTGCGCTAAAGCTTGCGGATGTGAAATAATTTTTTCAAAACTTTCGTTATTGGGATGAATCATTAAATGATGTGCAATCGGCATCACGACTTCGGTTTCGATGAAAATATTTTCGAAATCGTACAGATAATCCAAAGTCATGGAAACGGTTCCCTCAATCGAATTTTCCAAAGGAACGACTGCTTTTTCAACCTCACCATTTTTCACCGCATTGAAACAATCGAGAATGCTCGATTGGGGAACGAGTTCATCATCAGGAAAAATTTGCGAACAGGCGAGCTGCGTGAAGCTTGCGTGTGGACCAAGGAAAGCGATTTTCATGCGGTAAAAATAGAAAAATCCGCACAAAAAGTACGGATTTCCTTGTTTAACAAATTAAAATTAAAGATTATGCTTTTACTTCAGCATTAATTCCTTCATGAATACTTCCGTTTGAAAGCGCAATTTCTGGCATTGCGTAAATATGTGATTTTGCGCGTATTTCAACGATTTTCTTTACATGATTCAAATCTTTGGCTTCTTCCAGGGTCATGTCCTTAAACTCGTACATTTTCACTACATGATTTTGCTCGAAAGATTTTTTAACTTTTTGCAGTTCTTCTTCGCTGTGTATGGCAACGCTTGTGATTAATTTATCTACCTCAATGTTAATGATTTCCGGGTTTGCATTTCCGAAAAGTCTTTCCCAAAAACTTTTTTTCACTTCCGGTGCATTTTCTTTGTCGGTTCTGTAAATGATGTAATCCTCGTTTTTAATCCCCGACTGTTCTAAACTTGCCGATACTTCTTTGGCGTTTTCCTGACTTGGAAACAGGCCAACAACTGTGTAATTCATCATGATTTTATTGTTGTGTGTTAAATTCATTGCAAATATACATCATTTTTGAATCATAAATGTTAAAATAAAAAATATTAACACAAAGTTGATAAGAATCAGTAAATATTTTATGAATATCATAATTTATTTTGTGGTTGAGATTGTGTTTTCAATAGGTTAAATTAGTGAATGTTGTTAAAAAGGTAAGCTTTTCCAATAATTTTTATTGAACTACATTTGTAAAGCATTATTAATTATTACTTTTTCATTATTAATCAAAACGGTTATGAACGTTCTTCTTGCTTCCACATCCACGCTTTTTGGTGGAAATTATCTGGAGTATTTAACCACTGAAATCATCAGTCTTTTTGACGGAGTTGACGAAATCATTTTCATCCCTTTTGCAAGACCGGGCGGAATTTCGCACGACGAATACACTAAAAAAGTGCAGGATTTTTTCGCAGATTTAAATATTTCCGTGAAAGGACTGCACGAATTTGACGATAAAGTTGCAGCACTCAATTCAGCAAAAGGATTTTTTACAGGCGGCGGAAACACTTTTCTGCTCGTGAAAACTTTGCATGAGGAAAATCTGATGCAGGTTCTAAAAGAAAATGTAGAAAAGGGAAAACCTTATCTCGGTTCAAGCGCAGGTTCGAACATTGGCGGAATCAACATGAAAACCACGAACGATATGCCGATTGTTTATCCACCGAGTTTTGACTGTATGGGACTGGTTCCGTTCAACCTAAACCCGCATTATCTCGATGCAAATCCCGAACTGAAACATAACGGAGAAACCAGAGAAACACGAATCAAGGAATTTTTGACCCAAAACGACACCAAAGTGGTCGGACTTCGCGAAGGAAACTGGCTCAGAAGAATTGGAGATAAAATCACCGTTGAAGGGAGCGAATCCACCAGAATTTTTGAAAAAGGGAAGGAGCCGTATGAAGTGGGGGCGGGAAGTGTTCTTTAATATGAATTCTTATTTGTCGTTGAATTCGCTTCACTGGGAATGGTGAATTGGAGTGTCTCGTTGTAAGGGCAAATCGCTATTGTACAACGTGGAACTTGAAAGCTGAAACCTGAAACCAAAAACTTCTATTCTTCCTTCCAACGCTTCTCGATGATTTTCATCAAAAACTCAGGACATTTCACCGGTCGATTGGTTTTGGCCTCGAAAAAAAAGAGCGTGGTTTTTGCTTCGGTGATTTTTTCTTTCGCCTCGTTGTAAATTTCATAGTCAAATTCAATTCGAACACTGGGAATTTTTTTGATGTAAGTATGAATTTCTAAAATTTGGTCATAAAGTGCAGGTTTCAAATACTTAATTTGATACTCCGAAACAGGAAGCGAAATTCCCAGTTTTTCAATTTCATCATACGGCATTCCAAGTTCCCGAAAAAGTTCGACACGGGCAACTTCAAAATATTCGGCGTAGTTGCCGTAATAAACATATTTCATAGGATCTGTTTCTCCGTAACGTACTCTTAATGAGTGAGTTGTGTGTATCATCTTAAGTTTTAAATAAGTCATACAAATATATTTTTAAATAATCAATAGCACAAAAATTTTTTTTTGAAAATTAAAAATTCGATATTTGTCTTCTCTCAAAATTATATAACCGACGGAAAAATTGCAGAACGAAAATGGACGAAAATTTAATGCTTGTTTGGGAAAAATGTCTTCAGTTTATGAGGGATAATCTAAATGCTGCTGAAGACAATACCGACCTGAAAAAACTGGAGAACTCTTTTGATTTACTGTTTGATAATGTGCAACCCATTTCTTTGGTGAGCAATAATCTTACGCTATTAGTACCAAGTGATTTCTACAAAGAATATATCGAAGACAATTATTTGTCCTTGCTTTCAGCTGCATTAAAAAAGAACATCGGAAAAGGGGTGAAGCTTTGGTATTCCGTTATGGAAAACAAACCTGCAGGTCAGGAAAAACCGATCACGGTAAACGTAAAAGGTAAAACGATTTCCACACCCAAAATGCAGGAAACTTTGCCGCCATCTTATTCCCAAAATTTAATCAATCCTTTCGTCGTTCCGGGAATGAAGAAGGTGAATATCGATTCAAATTTGAAAGCAGATTTTTCGTTCGATAATTATGTGGAAGGAGAGAGCAACAAGTTTGCGTCCACTGTTGCAAAATCGATCGCAAAAAGACCGGGAGCAACTGCACTCAACCCGCTGTTTTTATACGGAGGTTACGGAGTTGGAAAAACGCATCTTGGTCACGCAATCGGATTGGAAGTGAAAAATGCATTTCCAGATAAAGTGGTTTTGTACTTGTCTTCGGAGAAATTCATCCAACAGTTTGTTTCTGCTGCGAAAGCTCACAAACAGACAGAATTTGCTAATTTTTACCAAATGGTGGATGTGTTGATTATCGACGATATTCAGTTCCTTTCAGGAAAAAAATCGACGCAGGACAGTTTCTTCCATATTTTCGATTACCTGCACCAAAACGGAAAACAGATTATCCTGACTTCCGATAAAGCGCCGGTTGATATTTTAGATATTCAGGACAGAATTGTTTCCCGTTTCAAATGGGGACTTTCAGCGGAAATAAAATCTCCGGATTTCGATACCAGAAGAAAAATCATCGTTGACAAATTAAGCAGAGACGGAATTGTTTTGACGGAAGATATGCTTGATTTCTTGGCATCTGAAGTGAAAACGAATGTAAGAGAATTGATTGGTGTCATCAATTCTGTGATTGCTTACTCCACCATTTATAAGTCGGATTTAAGTTTGGAACTTTTAAAGGAAACCATCAACAAAATTGCGGCGAACCAAAAGAAAATGATCAACATTCCGTACATTCAGGATGTGGTTTGCGAATATTTCGGGATCCAGAGAGAGCAACTTTTATCGAAAACCCGAAAGAGAGAAATCGCTTTACCAAGACAATTGGCGATGTATTTTGCAAAGGAATTTACCAATGCAACCTTTACCAAAATCGGCGAAGAAATGGGCGGAAAGGACCATTCAACCGTAATGTATGCATGTGACACGATAAAAGATGTTTCTAAAATCGACAAGGAATTGAAGAAATATGTGAAGGAATTGACGGAGAAGATAAAACAGTAAAATTTGTTGGTGAGTCGGTGAGTGGGTTGTGAAAAATTAAATCATACTACTTCATCACTTATCAATCATCAATCATCAAATATAAAAATGAAGGGTATAAATATTCTTCATTTTTTTGTACTATTACTCATTGCTTATTACTCATTGCTTATTACTCATTACTCATGAAAATATTAGTTGTTTGTCTCGGAAATATTTGCAGAAGTCCGCTGGGTGAAGGAATTTTGAAATCGAAACTTCCCGAAAATTTTGTGGTAGATTCTGTGGGAACCATTTCAATGCATGAAGGAAAGAAACCCGATGAAAGGTCAATTGAAACCGCAAAAAATCATGGAATAGATATTTCAAAACAAAGGTCACGTCCGATTACAAAGGCAGATTTGGAAAACTTCGACCATATTTACTGTATGGATTTGAGTGTTTATGAAGATGTGATTTCCATGGCGAAAAATGAGGAACAAAGAAAAAAGATTTCCCTCTTTTTGGAAGCTGCTGGTAATAATGGAGAAAATAATGAAGTTCCAGATCCGTACTGGGGAAATTTGGCAGATTTTGAAAACGTGTATCAAATGATTGACGAAGCTAGTTCCAAGATTGCGCAAAAACTTGTAAACTAGTTTGATTTTTTTTGGCATTATTTGAATGATTTGAAATTGTTCGAACGAATGATTAACTTTATCAAACAGCATCAAACCCAATCAAACTAAAATCGAATGCTTTTTTTAATTCCCGCCTATCTTTCCGAAAATTCCCCGATGGAGCAATTCGCGCCAATCATTAAAGAATATATTTTAAAGACTGATTACTTTTTTGTGGAAAACGAGAAAACCGCCAGAAAAGTTATCAAGTTTTTTGCACCCGAAAAAAAACAGTCGGATTTGAAGCTTTTTCTTTTGGATAAATATTCGGAAACTTCTGATTTAAAGGAATCACAAACTTTAATGAAAAACGGTCAGGATTTCGGTTTGCTTTCCGAAGCGGGACTTCCGTGTATCGCGGATCCAGGAAATTTGATGGTGAAATGGTGTCATGAAAATAATATTAAAGTCATTCCTATAAATGGACCATCATCGATTATTTTGGCTTTGATTTCTTCTGGTTTCAACGGGCAGGAATTTACTTTTAACGGTTATCTCCCGATTGATAAATCCGAAAAAAAATCAAAAATTCAATGGTTGGAAAATCAAGCTCAGAAAACGGGATACTCCCAAATTTTCATGGAAACTCCGTATCGAAATAACCAGCTCTTAGAAGATTTAATAAAGTTTTTGAATCCAAATACAAAACTTTGTATCGCTGCAAATATTAATGATCCACAAGCAGAATTCATCAAAACTTTAAGCATGAAGGATTGGCAAAAAAACAAACCGGAACTTCATAAAATTCCGGCGGTTTTTGTATTAGGTAAATAAACTATTTCTGATATTCGTAAGTTGCCCCGTCGTAACCATCTGTTTTTAGAATAAGCTTTGACGCATCAACGGAAACAATAATTAATTCGCCATTATTTGAAAAAACCAAGTACTTCTGTTCGGTGTGATCGGTATTCGTTGTGCCCATCTGTATGCTGTAATTTCCTTCACTTTTTACCACGTCGTTTTCCGTAATGCTGTAGTGGTAATTTTCCAGCAGTTGCATTTTTCTTACAATCCCAGTCGAAGCAGGAGTTTCGGTAGATGGAGGTTCATAAAATGTAGTAGATTTCCAGTTCCAGGTTCCAACAAAAAGTTCGTTGCTTAATTCGTCTTCTCTTTTACTACAATTGGTGAACAGCAGTAAAACAAAAGGAAGCAATATGATCAATTTTCTCATTTCTTAAAATTTCATCAAAGTTAAGGTTTCAATAAAAATTATTTCCTTTTAAGACGTTTAAAATTTTAATTGCTGACTAAAATCAATATTTAATTCCCAATTTTTTCAAAATAAAATGAAGAAGCCAAATTGGTCCCACCAAAAGAAACTGCAAATCCTTCAGGAAGCTTGGTTTTTTGCCTTCAATTTTATGTCCGTAAAACTGGCCAATCCACGATAAAACAAAAACGGAAAGAAAAAAGATCCAGGATTTGTGCTGAAATTCTGTGTTGATGAAATACACCAAATGTTCCATTAAAAGCATGATGAAAACCATTATTAAAGCAATTCTCCACGAAAGTCTGAAATAGAAAAAGGTAACCAAAAAAATTGCAACCAACGAAACTATACTTATCATCCCAAAATATTCGATGAAAATATGTGGAGAAGGAATCAATGAAATGAAGCCCAAAATGCTCCAGAAGATGAGTGGAACGCAAATCCAGTGAATGGTTTTGTTGGTGGAGTTTTGGTGGCTTTCTGCGTATTCAGAAAAAAGTTGGTCGATTTTGCGCATATTTGGTAATCTTAAATTATTTTAAAATTATTTGTGGATACACGATAAATTATGCTAATTCGGATTTTATTTTGCCGATTTTCTCTTGTAATTCTTTCAATTTTTCATCATCTAAAATTCCTTTTTCCACCTCAAAATTTTCATGAAATTTTGGTAAGGAAAATGTCTGCAAAATTTCTGCACCATCGAAAGGAAAACGTTTTTCGGCAATTTCCAAAACACTTGCGCCGCCTCTTGCTCCACCTGAAGTTGCCATCAATAACATCGGTTTTCCATTGAAGATTTTTCGTCCTTTGATTCTTGAAATCCAATCCATCAAATTTTTGAAAACGGCAGGAAAATTTCCGTTGTGTTCGGGTGTTGAAAGTAAAATTAAATCACTGTCATCGATTTTGGCAAAATCGAGCGCAGGTTGTGGAATTCCGTCCTTGGTTTCTCGCTCGTTTTTGTAAATCGGCAGCTCGAAATCATTCAAATCCAAAATTTCCACGTCGTCATCTTTAAAAAAAGAAGTGACAAATGTGACCAATTTTTTGTTGATGGAAACTTCGGAATTGCTTCCTGCAAAGGCGAGTATTTTCATAAAATTGATATTGATGTTTAAAGTTAGTAAAAATTTTCAGGGTGAGATTAGTGAAATTCAATTAGCATAAAAATTCCGCCAACAGGATGACGGAATTTTTAAATTGTAAATTTTTGAATCTTGAATTAAAAGTGAACTTGCTGAATTTCTTCTTCCACTTCTTTCGGTGTTTCATTCGATTCTGACTTAATGAAGAGCATCGTGATAATCGCTCCGATAATCATACAAACTCCACCTACAACTACATAATCGATGGCCATCTTCCCGAAAATATTGGATACGATTGGTCCACCAAAAATTCCGTTGATGATTTGTGGAATTACAATGAAGAAGTTGAAAATACCCATGTAAACTCCCATTTTCCGCATCGGAATACTGTCAATCAACATCGCATAAGGCATCGCTAAAATACTTGCCCAGGCAAAACCAAGTCCGACCATCGAAACTTTCAAATAAGCAACATCTTTAATAAAATACATCGAAATCAATCCTAAACCACCACAAAGTAAGGCTAAAGCGTGGGTTTGCTTCTTACCAATCACTTTGGCAATCGGCGTTAATAGAAAAGCAAAAGGAATCGCCCACAAATTATAATAACCGAATAACTTTCCTGTTAAATCTCCCGCTTTGTTGAAAGCTTCGGAGTGTGTGTCTTCTGGGGAAAGTCCGAAATGATGCGTCGCTAAAGCACTTGTCGTGAAAACCCACATCGTAAACAATGCAAACCAGGAGAAAAACTGAACTGCGCCCAATCTTTTCATTTGTGCAGGAATATTCGCAAAATCTTTGAAAATATCCGAGAATTTTGAATGTTCTTCCACCATTTGTTTGCCGTCCTCAAACTCAGCAAATTCCTGCGGCGAATATTCTTTGGTGGTAATGATGGTGTATAAAATGGTTAACAATAAAAATCCTGCACCGATGTAAAACGAGTAAATCACGTTATCCGCCACAAAACCTTGCGGAGCCACATTGGAAACACCCAATTTTGTTAACCAATCAGGCATGTAAGAACCGAGAACTGCACCAATTCCAATCAAAATCGTTTGCACTGAAAATCCGATTGTTCCTTGATGTTTCGGCAACATATCTCCAACCAAAGCTCGGAAAGGTTCCATCGCCACATTAATAGAAGCATCCATCATTGCAAGGAAAATTACGGCAAGAAGCAAAACATTTGCTGCAATAATGTGTGTTACAGAAGCCGCATTCGGAAGCAACATCAGACCAATCGCGCACAAAATGGCACCGATTAAAAAGTAAGGTTTTCTTCTTCCAAGCGGACTCCAAGTATTGTCGCCCAAATGTCCGATAATCGGTTGCACGATAAGTCCCGTGAATGGCGCAACAAGCCAAAACCATGAAAGTTGATGCACATCTGCGCCCAAGTTGGCGAGAATTCTACTCGCGTTTCCGTTCTGTAATCCGAACGCCATTTGAATTCCCATAAATCCCATACTCATATTGATAATTTGGAGCAGGGAAAGGTTTGGTTTTATTTTTTTTGACATATAAATTTTTTTTTCAAGTTCAAAGTTTCAAGTTGTTGCATGATGCAATTAATGCAGGTTGCAAAGATTTTTTATTGTTTTAATTTTTGAAGGAGTGAGTCTTCAATTGATGATTTTGCGTTGATGACTTCTTTGGTGACATCGTTGGGAATCGTCATCGATAAGACATACTGCTTGATTTTCCATTGGTTGCCGATTTTTTCTAAAACACCGCTTCCGCGACAAATTTTCATTTGGGTGTCCAAAAGTTCATCAAACCAAGCGTATTTTCCGTCTTTGCTGAAAGTGATGTTTCTTTTTAAGGATTTGAAATTCCAGGCTTTACCTTTGTCGAAATGTGGTTTTGCATAATCCATGAATTCTTTTTTGTTCCAAATTTCTGTGGCGTCGGTACCGATGAAGGTGGATTCTTCTGCATATAAATTGAAGTAGTTTTTGAAATCCGCGTTGGCTGCGAAAGTGTTTAAATCATCCAAAACTTTGGAGACGTTTTTCTTTTGAACGTTTTCGTAGAAGCCTTTGGCTTGGGCGTTTGCGAATGTTGCAACGCAAATTAACATTAAAAAAACAATATTTTTCATAGTTTTATTTTTAACCACAGAAGTCACAAAAGTTCAATTTAACTTTAAAGTGGAAATTTATTCTACAAATAAGGTCACAAAAGATTAAAAATCAAAGATTTTTAATTTATTCAAGTTCTAAAATTAGTGAAGATTTTGGTGCGATGGTCAATTTATTTTGAGTTGAGATAGAAAATTCTTTTCTTGAAACTACATCTTTTCCTTTGGACACTCCGTTTAAACTTTCTGAAAAGCGGTTTAAATCGAAAGTCTGTTCCTTTTCATTATTGTTTAAAACGACCATTACTTTTTCTTTTTCATTGTAACGAAAATACACATAAACCTTTTCTTTCGGCATATAATGTTTGGTTTTTCCGGTGTGAATCACTTCTTTTCCTTTACGCCAATTCAAGATTTTTTGAGTGAAATCGTAGAATTCTTTTTGTTCCTTTGTTTGAGTTTGTATGTTGAAAGCGTTTTGTTTGTCCTCTTTCCAGCCACCGGGAAAATCTCTGCGGATATCGGCATCACCGCCTTTATTTTTGTCGCCACGCATCCCAATTTCGGAACCATAATAAATCTGCGGAATCCCCCGAACGGTGGAAATTAAAGTTAGTGCCATTTTGTAATACTTTGAATCTCCGTTGAAAATTTCATTGAATCTTTCAGTGTCATGGTTTTCAAAAAAGACAAGAATATTGTTGATGTCGGGATAAAGAAAATCGTTGCCGAAAGAATTGTAAATCTTAATCATGCCTTTGTCCCAACTTTCCTCTTCTTTCAAAGCGTGCGGTAAATCGGTATAAAGCGTAAAATCCATAACCGACGGAAGGTTGGAATTGTAGCCGTCAATTTCGCCGATTTTGGAATTTTTTTGCCAATACGAAATATGAGCGGGAGAATACATCCACGCTTCGCCGACAATATTGAAGTTTGGATACTCATCCGTAATCGCTTTCGCCCATTTCGACATCGCTTCCTTGTCGTTGTAAGGATATGTATCAACACGAAGTCCGCCCAATTCTGCATATTCAATCCACCAAATTGCGTTTTGAGTTAAATATTTTAAAACCAATGGATTGCTTTGATTTAAATCGGGCATTGTTGTATCGAACCAACCGTTTAAGGCTTCCTTTTTATCGATTTCTGCAACATTGGTATCAAATTGCGACGTTGTACGGTAATTGGAACGCTTGAAGCCATATTTTCCTTCACCATCCGAAAATTGATGAATCCAATCTTTGGTCGGCAAATCCTGAATCAGCCAATGCGAGATTCCCCAATGATTTGTCACATAATCCTGAATGAGCAGCATTCCACGTTTTTGTAGTTCGCGCGAAAGTTCAAGATATTCTTCGTTGGTTCCGTAACGACCATCGATTTTGTACAAATCAGTTTGCGCATAACCGTGATAGGAAGTCTGTTTTTCGTTGTCCTCGTTTGCAGGCGTTAACCAAAGTGCGGTAACACCCAAATTTTGCAAATAATCTAAATTTTTGATAATGCCGCGCAAATCTCCGCCGTGTCTTCCACTTGGTAAATTTCGGTTGGCCTTTTCGGTGAGATTGGGTTGAGAATCGTTGCTGTAATCGCCGTTTGCGAATCTGTCGGGCATAATTAGATACATCACATCTTTTGAAGTGAATGAATTTCTGTTTGCGGAATTTGGATTTCGCTTCTTCAATTCATAATCGAAAGAATTTACCAATTTTTTTCCGTTCTTCAAATTGATTTTGAATTTAGGAACATTGATTTCATC
>Ga0116180_1002546_pt1 | contig 14335 bp, 14 predicted proteins | sample AD_UKC073_MetaG_FD_89804 | JGI IMG/M metagenome (GOLD analysis project Ga0116180, IMG submission 89804) | Active sludge microbial communities of municipal wastewater-treating anaerobic digesters from USA - AD_UKC073_MetaG | ecosystem: Engineered > Bioreactor > Anaerobic > Digestate | place: USA...
AGAAAGCCGAAATTTTTAAGAATAGTAAAGGTGAAATAATGAACTTCTTCAGGATCGAATTTGAATAGAATGGAGCGAATCAGTGATTTGTACATCAGGAAATTTTGTCCCGTAAAAATAGGAAAATCGAAGACAAAATAAAAATGTCAATAAAATCTTAATTTTTTGTTAAAAAAAATGTTAAAATCGGTATAAAATATTACAACAATGAAAAAACTTTCAACTTTCGCTTTGCTCTTTTGGAGCATTTTTTTGTTTTCGCAAATTAAAGAAAAACAGGATTACGTTTATCTAAAAAGACAAACGAACCCGTCTAGAACATTTAAGGGAACGATTGCGGGAAAAACGTTTTATACCGAATTCAGACCTTATAAAACCGCCGTTAATCTAGAGCAGTCTTATATTACCCGAATTAATCTAAAACGATCATTGCAGATTTATTTTGCACAATTAATTGCCAAGAGTAAATAGGGAAAATTTCCCTATTTTTGCACAAATTCTAAAAACGATGGCAAAACAGGAAGATGTTTTCAAGAAACTGATTTCACATGCGAAAGAGTACGGATTTATTTTTCCTTCGAGTGAAATTTATGACGGACTTTCGGCGATTTACGATTACGGACAAAACGGTGCGGAACTGAAGAACAACATCAAGCAATATTGGTGGAAAGCGATGGTTCAGCTCAATGATAATATTGTGGGAATTGATTCTGCAATTTTCATGCATCCAACCATTTGGAAAGCGAGCGGTCACGTCGATGCTTTCAATGATCCTTTGATTGACAACAAAGATTCGAAAAAACGTTTCAGAGCCGATGTTTTGCTTGAAGATTATTGTGCGAAGTTGGAAGATAAAGCGCAAAAGGAAATTGAAAAAGCGGAAAAAAGATTTGGCGACGCTTTCGACAAAGCACAGTTTGAATCGACCAATCCAAAAGTTTTGGAATACCGTGAAAAACAGGACACCATTCTGAAAAGAATGGCTCGCTCGTTGGAAAACAATGATTTAGCCGATGTAAAAGCTTTGATTGAAGAACTCGAAATTGCCGATCCGGAAACAGGTTCAAAAAATTGGACCGATGTTCGTCAGTTCAACTTGATGTTCGGAACCAAATTAGGCGCCGCTTCTGAAAACGCGACTGATTTATATCTTCGTCCGGAAACTGCGCAAGGAATTTTTGTAAATTTTTTGAATGTTCAAAAAACTTCCCGCCATAAATTACCTTTCGGAATTGCTCAAATAGGTAAAGCATTTAGAAATGAAATCGTTGCAAGACAGTTCATATTCAGAATGCGTGAATTTGAACAAATGGAAATGCAGTATTTTGTTCCACCTGGAACGGAACTTTCTTTCTATGAAGAATGGAAACAAAAACGTTTGAATTGGCATTTGGCTTTAGGTTTAGGTTCCGATAACTACAAATTCCACGATCACGAAAAATTGGCGCATTACGCAAATGCTGCTGCAGATATTGAATTCAAGTTTCCATTTGGATTTAAAGAATTGGAAGGAATCCATTCCAGAACCGATTTCGATTTGGCGGCTCACGAAAAATTCTCGGGAAGAAAATTACAATATTTTGATCCGGAAAGAAACGAAACCTATGTTCCTTATGTGGTAGAAACGTCGGTTGGATTGGACAGACTGTTCTTGGCAATTTTCTCTAACTGTTTGAAAGATGAGGTTTTAGAAGACGGTTCAGAAAGAACGGTTCTTACACTTCCACCTGCTTTAGCTCCTGTGAAAGCGGCGATTTTACCTTTAATGAAAAAAGATGGACTTGGTGAATACGGCGAAAAAATCTTCAACGATTTGAAATACGATTTCAACGTGATTTACGAAGAAAAAGACAGCATCGGAAAACGTTACAGAAGGCAAGATGCAATCGGAACACCTTTCTGTATTACTATTGACCACGATTCTTTGACAGACAATACGGTAACTTTAAGAGACCGAGATACGATGAAGCAAGAAAGAGTTGCTGTTGCAGATTTAAGAAGAATTATTGACGAGAAGACCAACTTTAGAAATTTGTTGCAGAAGATTTAATGCTCAGACAAAATAAAACTATAAAAGCCTCGGAGAAATTCGAGGCATTTTTTGCCTTCATACTGAACTGAAAATGAACTTCACCGATTTTAATCACACTTCAAAAAAATTCATATTTAAAAAGCATCAATTTTTTATCTTTGATAAAATTAATTAATGCGAAAAAAATCTACATTCTGCTATTTTGTATTTTTCAAACTTTAGCTTCTGCACAATCGCAGGATTTGGCGACACTTGCGAAAGGCGATTATCTGGGTTTCAACGCCTTGTTTGACGAGAAAGATAATCTTTTCGGTTACTTCACGCTTTTCGGTTACGGCAAATCGGGTGACAAAACCAAAAAATTCCAGTACTTCATCTTAGATAAAAACCTTAATCCCATCGGTAATAAAAATCAAAAACTGTTTTTAAATATGATTTTAACTGTGGTTTATAAACATTAAATTTGTTCTAAAGATTTTGCAAATGGCTAAGAAAGATTTTCGAGGATTCGCTGCTGTTTTGGCGTTCATGATTGCGCTTACTTATGGTTTTGGTTACGACTATTTATTCAAAGGAATTCGGGAAACTTATCTTCGTGGAGAAACGGGCTCTACCATTGATGATGGAAAATATTTCCCTTCACACCTCATTGCAAAGGGAAATTCTAAACCATGGATTAAAGATTCCCTTTATAATAAAAAGCTTTTACCGAAAATTTTAGTTGAAGATTTAAAAAAATCTCATACCGCTTCATTTCTTATTATTAAAAACGGCAAATTGCTTCACGAGGAATATTGGGATGGCTATAATCAAACTTCAAAAACCAATTCATTCTCCATGGCAAAAGCGGTTACGGTGATGTTGCTCGGAAAAGCCATTGAAGAAGAAAAAATCAAAAATTTGAATGTAAAATACGCTGATTTTTACGAAAACTACAAAAATGTAGAATTTGGGAAAGACTTAACCATCGGGGATTTGGCAAAAATGGAGGCGGGATTGGATTGGACGGAAAACTACAAAAACCCGTTCCTTCAAAACGCAAAAGCCTATTACGGAAAATCATTAGCAGAAGCGGTTTTTCTTCGCGGATTCAAAAACAAACCTGCCACTAAATTTGAATACCAAAGTGGAAGTACGCAGCTTTTGGGATTTGCAGTTCGAAAAGCCGTAAACAAACCACTTGCAGAATATGCGTCCGAAAAATTGTGGAAACCCCTCGGAATGGAACAGAATGCAGACTGGACTGTTGATGAAAACGGAATGGAAAAAACCTTTTGCTGCATACAATCCAATTCGCGGGATTTTGCAAAATTAGGTCAATTGTTTCTAGATAAGGGAAAAGTGGGCGATGTACAATTACTGAATTCTAATTTCCTGGAAGAAATGAGAACACCAACCAAACTTTCGAACGGAGCTTATGGAATGGGACTTTGGATTAATTATGATGCCGCGATTAAACATTATTATTTTTGGGGACTTTACGGACAATATATCATTTTAATTCCTGAAAAACAGATGGTTATCGTGAAAACCGGCACTTACAAAGATCAACCAAAAGACGTAAAAGGAAGACCTGAACAGGTTGGATTTATTGTGAATGAAGTTTCGAAAAACTTTTGAGTCTCATTCTTTTCACATCTATAAAATTCTCGAATTATAATTCCGTAAATTTGAACCATTCTAAATAATAAAAATGTTCGATATACAAAATATTCGCAGTCAGTTTCCTATTCTCTCACAAAAAATAAATGGTAAGGATTTGGTTTATCTCGACAATGCGGCAACCTCGCAAAAACCTTTATTGGTGCTTGATTGCTGGATGAAATATTATACAGAAATTAATGCCAATGTTCATCGGGGAATTCATACTTTAAGTCAGTTGGCAACGGAAGAAATGGAACTGTCGCGCAGAAAAATTCAAAAATTCATTAATGCGAAACATGATTTTGAAGTAATTTTCACCAAAGGAACAACGGAAGGTTTGAACCTTATCGCCTACTCTTTAACGAATCTGATAAAAAAAGATGACGAAATCATCATTTCGTATTTAGAACACCATTCTAATATCGTTCCGTGGCAAATGCTCTGCGAACGAACCGGAGCAAAATTGAAAGTGATTCCTATGGATGAAAACGGAGTTTTGCAAATCGACTTTTTGGATGAAAATTTAAGCGAAAAAACGAAAATTGTCTCTGTGAATCAAGTTTCCAATGCTTTGGGAATTGTAAATCCAATTGACGAGATTATTTCTAAAACCCGGGCAAATTCAAATGCGCTGATCGTGATTGACGGCGCACAATCTGTTCCACATATTAAAATAGATGTGCAAAAAATGGATTGCGATTTCTTCGTGTTTTCCGGGCATAAAATGTACGCACCCATGGGAACAGGGATTCTTTATGGAAAAGAAGAAATTTTGAGAAAAATCCAACCTTTTCATGGCGGTGGTGAAATGATTGCATCGTGCTCTTTCGAAAAAACGACTTATGCAGATTTGCCCTTTAAGTTTGAAGCAGGAACTCCCAATGTAGGCGGAAATATTTCTTTAGGAGCAGCAATCGATTTTATGGAAAACATCGGTCACGAAAATATTCAGAATCATGAAAACGCTCTGTTGGATTATGCGCAGAAAAAACTTTTAGAAATCGATGGCTTAAGAATTTACGGCGAAAAAGCCAAAAGAACAGGCGTAGTATCTTTCAATCTCGAAGGAATTGGAATTGCCTCCGATGTTGGAATGATTCTCGACAAACTCGGAATTGCGGTGAGAACCGGACATCACTGCACTCAACCGATTATGGATTTCTTTGACATTGCAGGAACCGTTCGCGCGAGTTTTGCGGTTTACAATACTTTTGAAGAAGTTGATATTTTGGTTGAAGGCGTGAAAAAAGCGCAGAAAATGCTTTCTTGATCTATTTCTCGCAGATGACCCAGATTAATCATGCACAAAAAATCTGCGGGATTTGCGTAATCTGCGGGAGAAAATTTTATGCATTTTCCAAAATTTGTTCCGCCGCAATTTTAGATTTTACATCAGAAATTACTCGGCTACAAATTCCGTTTTCATCGAAGAGAAATGTTGTTCTTACAATTCCCATATACGTTTTTCCGAAAGTTTTCTTCTCCTGCCAAACTCCGAATTTTTCAATCACATCATTATTTTCATCCGCAAGTAAATCATATTTAAAACTAAACTTTTCGTGGAAGTTTTTCTGCCTTTTCACTGAATCTGCTGAAATTCCCAACAATTGATATCCTGCTTTCTTTAATTTGGAAATATTGTCATTCAAATTACACGCTTCAACCGTACATGTTGGTGTATTCGCTTTTGGATAAAAGAAAATCACCAATTTCTTTCCCATAATTTCTGAGGATTTGATGGTTTTTCCTTCTTGGTTTTTCAATTCGAATTCGGGTAGTTTATCGCCAACTTTTAACATATTGATTACTTTTGTGTAAAGTTACCCCAAAAATGACCAAAAAACAAAGAGCCGAAACCATTTTGCGTGAACTCGAAAAATTATATCCCGAAGTTCCGATTCCTTTAAATCACAGAGATGCTTTCACGCTTCTTGTTGCAGTAGCACTATCTGCACAAACTACCGATAAAAAGGTGAACGAAATCACCCCAAAACTTTTTGAAGCAGCCGACACGCCTTTTAAAATGGCTAAACTTGAATTTGAAGAAATCCGAGACCTCATCAAAGAAATCGGTTTAACGAATCAAAAGGCAAAAAATCTGAAAAGAATGTCTGAAATTTTGGTCGAAAAACACAACGGAATCGTTCCCCAAACTTTCGAAGAATTGGAAGAACTTCCCGGAGTTGGGCACAAAACTGCAAGTGTGGTGATGAGTCAAGCTTTCGGATTTCCCGCATTTCCTGTCGATACCCACATTCACCGACTTATGAAACAATGGAAATTGACAGAAGGAAAAAACGTGGCTCAAACAGAAAATGATGCCAAAAAATTGTTCCCAAAAGAAACATGGAACAAAGTTCATTTACAAATTATTTTCTACGGCAGGGAATATTCACCCGCAAGAGGAAATCAGGAAAGGGATTTTTTGACGAAGATGCTGTTTTAGTGAACTCGCTTTGCTGTCAATTTGCTTCGCAGTGAATTTCTTTTAGAGTGAATATTAATGATGTAGTTGAGAGAATTCACAATTCACTTTCCGAAGGAAAAATTCACCATTAACTTTTCATCATTTCAACAATTTCTCCACCTTTTTCACCAAATCATCAATCTCAAAAGGTTTTGACAGAAAATCGTCAACTCCCACATTTTCACTGATTTTCACTGCGTCGGGATGTGCGGACATCATCATAATTTTGATGCCTTCAGTTTCTGGATTTCCTTTCACTTCCTTGGTTAAAGTTCGCCCGTCAACTCCCGACATCAGCATATCGGTGATGATGAGTTTGGGTTTGTTGCCCTCAATAATTTTTCCAAATTCTAATGGATTACAGCAGGATTCCACGTTGTAACCTTCGGCGAGCAGAATGTTTTCGATGAGTTCGCAAATGTCGCGATTGTCATCTACCACTAATATTTTCACAGTTTATTTTTTTAATCTTTGTAAAGAGGAAGAGCGAAATAGAATTTGCTTCCCACATTTTTTTTGCTTTCCACCCAAATTTTTCCGTCGTGTCTTTCTAAAATATCTTGCACGATAAAAAGTCCGATACCGAAACCGGGGTAGGTTTCTTCGTCGTCGCCTGAAACCCTGTAAAATCTTTCAAAAATTTTCGTCAGTTCGTCATGTTCCATTCCAATTCCGAAGTCTTGAACCGAAACTACGGCGCTTTCTCCATCGACATACATTTCCACGTTCACTTTGTCAGATTGTGGGGAGTATTTAATGGCGTTCGTTAAAAGATTATTCAGAACTTGGGTTATTCTTTCCTTGTCGGCAAAAACTTCGATATCTGAAGTGTGTTTCAACTCAAAATTTATTTGATGACTTTGTTCAGCAGCTTTGATGTCTTCGATGGTTTCGGTAACGAGTTCAAGAAGCGAAAATTCTTTTTTATTGAGTGGAAGTTTCCCCGATTCTATTCTTGAAATATCCAATAAATCACCAATTAAGGCCGTCAATTTGTTGACCTGCTTTTCAATGGTGTTTAATGAATTCACCAAGAATTTATCATCCGATTCACCACGCATTTTTTTCAGTAACTGAACATATCCTTTTATTGTTGTAACAGGAGTTTTCAGTTCATGATTCGCCATTTTGATGAAGTCATTTTTCTGCTTTTCCTGCTTCTTCATGTCGTCGATATCCGTACTTGTTCCGACCCATTTTTTTACGTTTCCGTTTTCGTCGAGTTCGGGATAGGCGCGGCTCATGAACCATCGGTATTCGTTTTCCTTATTTCTAAAGCGGTGTTCAAAGAAAAACGGTTTTTTCGTTTTTACACTTCTCATCCAAAGTCGGATATTCTCCTCCTGTTCATCGGGATGCACGATTTCTGTCCAACCGTTTTCCGCAATGAAGTCGTTGTAATTTTTCCCCGAATAATCCAGAGTTTCTTTGTTGACATACGTCAAAGTCCCATCGGGTTCGCCAATCCAAACGATTTGCGGCATGGAATCGGCAAGAAATCGGTATTTTTTTTCACTTTCGCTGATATTTTTTTCGAAATCTTTATGTTCGGTAATATCACGGATTGTTCCTGAAATGTATGATTTTCTTCCATCGGGAGACGGCATTAATCGACCATAAATTTCAATCCATTTTACGGTTTTGTCACGTAGAACAATCTTGGTCTGATAATACAAATCGCCCGTTTCTTTTGCTTTTTTTAAAGCTTCAAGACGAATCGGGATAAATTTGTGATGAATATGTTTCTCGAAAATTTTGGAATCAATCGTTTCGGTATTTACATCATACCCGAAAATCTCCAAAAATCTTGGTGAGAAATTAAATTTTTCCAACGTTTCGGGATCCATATCGAATCTGCCGAGTTTTGTGGCATCCATCGCGGTGTTCAACTGATGGTGGCTTTGCTGCAAGAGAATTTCGTTGTTTTTCTTCTCCGTAATGTCGCGCATAACGCCCAACATTCGGTAAGGATTTCCTGATTCGTCAAAAAACACTTTCCCTTGGGTGGCAATCCATTTTTCAGCACCTTTCTTGTCGATTAAGCGTGATTCGTATTGATAGATTCCTGTTTTTAACGCTTTTTCGAAGGCTTTTTCCACCACATTTTTTCGGTCTTCCTCAACGAGATGTTCGCGCATGGTTGCATGAAGAATTTTCTCGTCTTTATCGTAACCAAAAATTTCTGCGAGATACGGTGAATGAACAACTTCGAAGGTTTTGAGATTCAAATCCCAAGTTGCGGTTTGGGTGCTTTCTGTCGCCAAACGAAGACGTTCCTCCGCTTCCTTAATTTTACTCTTAACACCTATTAAATCTGTGATTTCGATAACAACCGTCGCAAAATACTGGAAATTTCCATCTTCATCATAAATCGGATGATATACAAAATTAAAGAAGACATCCTGTAAAATCCCGTTGCGAATCATTTTGATGCTGTATTCGGGAGCGTAAAATTGTTTGCCTGTTGTTTTGATATTTTCAAAAATAGGAGATAACTGTTCTTTTGTTTCAGGGAAAACTTCAAAAAGATTTTTGCCGACAACTTCTTCCCTTGTCTTTTGAACAATCTGAAGCCAAAAATCATTAACGGACTCTACGAGGTAATCGCCCGTCATCAGTGAAAAACCGAACGGTATATGATTCAATAGATTTTCAAGAACATCCCCTTTTAAGCCCGAAATTGATAGCGGAAAATTCTCTTGCATTCAACATAGTTTTTTGAAGGGTAAAAATAAAGAATTTTTTTCATTCCTTATTACTATTCTTTCTTTTATGGTTAAAATATACAACCATAAAATAAAGATGTTTTCATTTTGGCAACAAGTTTTAATTATTTATAAATTATTCTAAAATATAAAACGAATCCACCAAAAATTCGGTGGATATTGCTTGTTTTAACCCTGTAAATCGTCAAAAAATTACTGCTTTTTCGCCCAATTGTCCATCTTCCTTTCAAGAACGTCCAACGGAAGACAACCTTGATTCAAAACCTCATCATGAAATTTGGCTAAACTGAATTTTGAACCCAACTGTTTTTGGTATTTATCGCGGAGTTCACGGATTTTTAAAGCGCCGATCTTGTAACTCAAAGCTTGTCCCGGCATCGCCATGTACCGCTCGATTTCAGCGGTTGCTCCTGCTTCATCGTACGCAATATTGTTTAGGAAATAGGCAATAGCCTCTTCTCTCGTCATTTTTCCGGTGTGAATTCCGGTGTCCACAACAAGGCGAACCGCACGCAACATCGCATCGCTCAACGAACCCATTTTTTGGTAAGGATCGGTGTAAAGTCCAAACTCTTTTCCGAGTGATTCGCAATATAAAGCCCAACCTTCACCATAAGCTCCAAACCAACCGAAACGCATAAATTTTGGAAGTTTTGTATTTTCCTGCTGCAAAGAAATCTGATAATGATGTCCCGGAATTGCTTCGTGAAGAAACAGCGATTCCATCCCGGAAGTCACATTAAATTTTTCAGGATTTGGAAGGGGAATGTAAAAAATTCCCGGTCTTTTTCCGTCGGGAGTTCCCACCACATATTCTGCACTTGCGCTCGCTTCACGGAATTTTTCGGTCTGTCGTATTTCGAAAGGTGTTTTCGGAGTGATGGAAAACATGGTTTTCAGTTTTGGGGTGATTTTGGTTAAGATTCCATTGAAAGTTGCCAACACTTCTTTGTTGGTTTTGTAAGGCATTGCTTTCGGGTCTTCTTTAACGTGAGAAATAAACTGTTCTAATGTCCCATTAAATCCCACTTGTTGCTTTACTTTCTCCATTTCGTTTCGCAGCATCGCGACTTGTTCTAAACCAATTTTATTAATTTCTTCAGGAGTTTTTCCGGTGGTCGTCCAACTTTTTGCGTAGTAGGTGTAAATTTCGTTTCCTTTTGGTAAAGCGTTGATTCCATCGGTATTTCTCGCTTTCGGTAAATATTCTGTTTCAAGAAAGTTGCCCATCTTGGTGTAAGTCGGAATGATTTTTTTGGTAATCATATCCTTATACAAAACGGTGAATTTATCTTTTTGAGCAGCGTTAAAACTTTTTGGGAAATTTTTAATGGGTCCGTAAAAAATATTTTTATCAAAATTAGTCGTGATGATTTCATCTGCTTTCATTTGCGGAATCATTTTCACTACCAATTTTTTAGGCAACACATAATTATTGGCAATTCCTGTTCGGAAATTTTCAATCGCGGTATCCATCCAATCCGGAAATTTTTCGGCTCTCTTCAACCAATCGTCGTAATCTTTTTCTGTTTTGAAAGGTTGGCTTCCCTGTCCGCTTCCCAACAGTGGAAAATCGAGCGGCAATCCACCAAACTGCGTGAACGGAATGTATTCAGGATGATAAGCGTAACGTTCTATCTTGTCTTTTAAAGTATAATCCAAAACATCGTAAACGGTTTTCTGATCGTCGCTCAAGTTTTTATAATCCACCTTTTTCAATTGGTTTTGAACAGAATTGTAAAAAGAAATTTCACCCGAGATAAAATCCTTGTCAATATTAATCGGCAATTGGTCATTGTAGCGCAAATCGCCTTGAGCAGTGGCTTCAAGAGGATAAAGCTTTAAATATTGTTCATAATAATTAGAAGCAATGGAATCCAATTCTACTGGAGTAACTTTGGTTAAAGGCGAATCTGATTTTTTGCACGAAAAAATCATTGCAAAAACCGACAATGCAAGAATTACTTTAAAAAACGTTTTTTTCATTTTTAAAATTTTGTGATTGCTAAATTATAATAAAGTTTCGAGATACAGTATGCGAGGTTCGAGGTTCGAGGTGCGCGTCTCGGAATTCCAAATCTGGAAAACAATTTTCAGCACTTAATGATTTCTCACATCGTTCGAAATGACCAATTCTCCTTATGTGTAAAGATTGCATTTTGAAACCTTGCATCCCGTAACTCGTAACTCGTATCAAAAAAAACTCAAAAAATTTTGCACATACAATCTATTTTTTATCTTTGTTCAATCAGTTTAATTATCAAACATTTAACACATTTTTTTCTACCGAAATGAAAGGGATTTTAAAAATCTACCACCCCGAAGAAACCCTTAAATACCACATAAAAAGCACTTACTGCAAAGCGGTTTACACCAATAAAGAACATTTTTTGGAAGTTGAAATCATCACGGACGATTCTTTGGACCATGTTGATGATGATTCTTTGCAATACAATTTTCCGCAACTTTCGATGAATATCTTCGATTTCCCGATTGAAGATGCCGAACTTGCAGGAAAAACTTTAGTAATCAATGATTCCAATGAGGAAACTTACACCAATGTCGACCTTTTCGATGATGAGGATGCCTACCTTTACGACAGCGAACTTGCTTTTGAACAAGATGGTGAAGGCGAGCTAAATCTTTATTGGAAGGGAAATATTGATGATTTCTACACCGGCTCCGATGAACCGATTCCCTTTAAACTGAAATGCAATTTCAAGCAGGATGAAATTGTGATTGAGGAAGACTAAAATCCTTTTCAATTTTTACTTTCATACGGGATGATTTTCATTTAAATCTTCTAAACATCGGCATTTCCACAATATTAAGTTATTTTTGCCGTTAAATTTTAACATCAAAAACTAGAAAATGTTTTTACAGACCCCTACTCAAGTTGTAAATACGGCTACAGAAAAACACGTCTTTTCGCTTTGGGAAATCCTTTTCAGCGGCGGAATCATTGGAAACACGATTATGATTGCTATTTTTCTCACGGGAATTTTGGCGCTTTATATATTTTTAGAAAGATACTTTTTCATTAAAAGAGCTTCAAAAGAAACTCCGAATTTTCTTGAAAACATCAAAGATTTTGTTCAGGAAGGTAAAATCCAAACCGCAGTAGATTATTGCAGAACCATCGATTCTCCCGAAGCCAGGATGATTGAAAAAGGTTTGGCAAGAATTGGAAGACCTATTTCCGACATTTCCAACGCGATGCAAAACCAGGGACAACTTGAAGTTTCTAAATTGGAAAAGAACCTGAATATTTTGGCTTCAGCTTCAGGAGCAGCGCCGATGTTGGGTTTTTTGGGAACAGTGGTCGGAATGATTATGGCGTTTTTTGAAATTTCAAATGTTACAGGAGCGGTAAGTCCGAAACTTTTAGCATCAGGAATTTATACGGCGATGGCGACCACTGCAGTTGGTTTATTCGTGGGAATTCCCGCCTACTTCTTCTACAATATTTTGGTGACGAATGTGGACCGATTGGTTTTGAAAATTCAGACGCATGTGAACGAGTTTTTGGACACGTTGAATAAGCCATTGTAAAAGAGCCAAGTAAAAAGAGCCAAGAACCAGGTGTGAATGGTAAATTTTCCTTCGGAAGTGAATGGTGAATTTTTTAACCGAAAACCTGAAACAAAACAATAAACCCTTTAAACAAAATTCTCGCAATGGAACTGAAACGAAGAAACCGTGTAAACGCCGAATTCAGCATGGCATCTATGACGGATATTATTTTCCTGTTATTGATTTTCTTTATGATTACGAGTTCCGCCATTTCACAAAGCGCAATTGATGTTAAACTGCCAAAAGCAGATGCTTCAAACCCAAGCGTTCAAGATCCATCGACAGTCACGATAAAGGAAGACGGCAAGTATTTTGTAAACGATAAGGAAATTCCAAAAGAACAACTTGAAAATTATTTAGTAGAAGCTTTAAAGGGAGAACAAAATCCTTCATTTACAATTAGAGCAGACGAAAACACCAAACATAAAGACGTAGTTTTCGTGATGGGAATTGCGGAAACTCACAAATACAATTTAGCGATTGCTACTACGCAAACAGACTAATGGATTACGCAGCACAGCATATCAGAAACGAACGAAAAGACAAAACGAAAAGTGCGATAATTACTTTTCTGGCTTCATTGTTGGTTTTTTTGCTGATTTTTTTCTACACTTTCACACAAACCATCCAAAAACCTGAACAGATTACAACGATGCTCATCAATTTCGGTGACAATCAAAACGGAGCTGATTTAGAAGAACCCGCAACACAGGAAGGAAGCTTGGCTGCAAATAGTGAAGTAATTGTTCCGGAACCCGTTAAAGAAGAAGTGAAGGAATCAAAACCTGAACCTGTAGTTGAACCTGCAAAACCTGTAAAAGAGAAAATCTTAACAGGAAACAACAGTAAAGCTTCCGCACCAAAAGTCGAAAAGGTGACCAAAACCGAAACAAAAACCGCATCCAAATCAACGGAAAAAACACCTACAAAAACAATTTCCACTAAAGCTGCCGTAACAAAAGCAGCAACACCCAATTCAAAAACTGGGACCGGTGACGGAAAAGGAACTGCCGCAATTGGAAATTTAATTAAAGGGCGAGGAACCAAAACTGGTACTCAAGGAACCAATGGGACAACAGGAAACACGGGAGATCCATTGGGAGGCGACGGAAATGGTGACAGCAAAATTGGCGTTGACCGAAAATTAATCGGTTTTATTCCCGGAACCATGGGGAGAGGCGGTGCTCAACCTGCACACAACTGCTCCGCAAGCGGAACCATCAATATTGCTTACACAGTGGATAAAGCCGGAAATGTGATTTCTGCGCGTCGTTCGGGCGGAATATCCGATAATTGTGTGGCAACAACTTCGGTGGAATGGGTGAAAAAGTATGTGAAGGCGGAAAAAGCGAATACTTCCTCAACTGGGACTTATCGCATTACTTTTTAATTTGATAGGATTTTTTTAATTTCTACAACAAGTTTCTTTTTTTTACAAAATTTAGACCTTATAGGTTTCCGAAACCTAATAGTTCTCCAAAATTGTAGATTCAAAAAAAAATCAAAATTCCAAAAAGTTTTAAGAATTTTGCGTCATGACAAATCAGCAGTATCAGGAAGCAATCGAATGGCTGTTCGTACAGATGCCGAATTATCAAATCGACGGACAAAAAGCGTACAAACCAGGACTTGACAACATCAAAAAACTATGCGGATTTTTCGGAAATCCACAAGATAAAATCAAAACCATTCATATCGGTGGAACGAACGGAAAAGGCTCTACAAGCAATATGCTCGCTTCGGTTTTGCAGGAGTGCGGTTACAAAATCGGTCTCTACAATTCCCCACATTTAATCGATTTCCCGGAAAGGATTAAGGTGGATGGGGAAAATTGCGACAAGGAATTTGTCTATCATTTCATTCAGAAATTAAAAAATTTACCGGGAGAAATTC